>Ga0098038_1000011_pt1 | contig 84935 bp, 116 predicted proteins | sample 5B_taG_FD_75051 | JGI IMG/M metagenome (GOLD analysis project Ga0098038, IMG submission 75051) | Marine viral communities from the Subarctic Pacific Ocean - 5B_ETSP_OMZ_AT15132_CsCl metaG | ecosystem: Environmental > Aquatic > Marine > Oceanic | place: Pacific Ocean | collected 2015-01-08 | reverse complement strand
TTTGCATTTTTGAATACTTCTAATGATCCAAATACACCAATATCCCTACAAAGGTTAGCACAACAAGGTAGTAATAGCGAATATAGTGACGCTGTATCATCATTGATGCCAAATATACAATTAGCTCAATTGGATAGTCTTCTTGATGCAGTTAGAACTGATCCTGAACCGGTAACTAATCAAGAAGCGATTGCTGAAGAGAATACTCCATTAGTTCCTACCCAAGATACTACAATAAAATCATTCCAATATCCCTCTGATGCATTGTATCAGCTTAGGGGTCAGCAGGACTATATGAAAATCGAAAGATTTCAATATCAACCACCACAAAAAGACGGTAGGGATGCTTCTGGTGTTCTACAAAGTGGTTTGCGACGAGGCACTAATCTGAAGAAATTTGAAGGAGTGGTAAAACTACCAATTCCCAATGATTTACAAGCATCTCAAGGAGTTCAATGGGGACAAGCCCAGGCAAACGTCCTTGAGGCCGGAATGTTTATGGCCACTAACAAGGCAGTAACTAAAGCTCTAGACGGCAATACAAATCTTTTCAAATTTGTAACTGATGCGTTGAAGGATGCCAGCGCCATAACATCAACCATTGCTAATGCTGCAGGACAAAAAGGAAGTGGAGTGAATACAGCTCTTTCTGGTGCCCTATCCAAAATGCTACTGAGCAAAATTGGCATCAATGTAGATCCTGCACAATTTATTGCCCGACAATCGGGACAAGTGCTAAACCCCAATCTGGAGTTGTTATTCCAGGGACCTAAACTTAGAAACTTCGTTTTCAGATATGACTTTGCACCAAACAGTGAGGAGGATGCTAGACAAATAAATGCTATCCAAAGATTCTTCAAAGAAGGTATGTTACCGTTTTCTTTAGGTTCTGGTGGCAGTAAATCTGATACTATTTTCTTAGGATCTCCGGATGTTTTTAGGATTGGTTATTTCAACAATGTAAGAAGAATCAAATCACTCCCCATACATAAGATATGTGCACTAACACAAGTTGGAGTAAACTTTACCGATCAAGGTGTCTATCAATCATATTATGATCAAAATGTTTTTTCTCAACCTGTTAGGTCAACAATGATCTTGAATTTTACAGAACTAACTCCCCTCTTCCGTGAAGATTACGATTCCCCCGGAAAGCTTCAAGGGGAGTTACTTGGAAACTCATCCATATTTGACCTCAGTACGGATGGTGATGGATTTGCCCCATTACTGGACGAAATTACCGGGGAGGACATTGGATTCTAATGGCATATTTCGACAATTTTCCCAAAGTATCTTTACTATCCTTCTCTGACAATAGGTCTTCTAGCTCAGATTACGTGGAAAGCACTAATCTGTTCAAAAGAGGTAAAATACGTGATGATATTTTTCAATCTGCAGTTGCGTTTGGCAAATTCAGTATTCGTGGAGACCAACGTCCTGACAATGTAGCACAGATTTTATATGGAGATCCTGAACTTGATTGGGTCATCCTTATCTCAAACAATATCCTCAATATGAGAGATGAATGGCCTATGAGTGAGTCAGACTTCTCAAGATATTTGAGAAACAATTATAGCATTGAGCAACTAAATGAACCCCATCATTATGAAACTGTTGAACGACGTGATCCTGAGGGAAGACTTTTACAGCAGGCTGGTCTAATTGTTGATGCTGATGCTGAATTCCATTGGTCATATGATGGATTCAACTACAAAGACACTGGCACACAGTCAGTTAGTTATCTAGAATATGAGACTCGCAAAAATGATGCCAAAAGGACTATATCAGTTCTAAGACCAGAATACATTGAAATGATTATTGAGGATATGCGAGACATCCTCACCTATGAAGATTCTAGTCAATATATTGATAGAAAGATGAAAAAAGGCGATAATCTCCGTATTTTATCACTTCGCTAATTGTGGATTATTGGGACTATGTGGAACGTCCCAAACTAATGAATACCTATCAACATTCCCCACGTTCAGTGCTTCGTGGGGTAATTTGTTGTTGAACCAGAAGAAAGTGCCTGGTGGAACAATCATAGACTCATCTCCAACTCTATACAGATAAGTTCCCTGCAGAGATAGATGATATCGGTCCTTTTTCTTATAATACTCCCCACGGTCAATATGCTCCAAAACTCGGTTTCCAGGAATTAGTCTGAAAAATGCTGCTCTACCAGTTTCGGTGATATTGTTCTTTTTCCAAAATTCTTGCACTTTTGGGTATAAGTCATAAAGTGCCGTTTTTTCTTGTCCCATGGCATCATGGGGATCTTCGCCTTTTTGCACTTTTGCCCAAACTAGCGGCAAAAACCCATATGGGTTTCTATCGCCTCCTAAGTTATTTCCTTTTTGCCGAGAAACCCAATCCCAATGATCTGGGTTCAATTCTTCCAAAAAGGGAGTTACATCAATATTTTTCTCAATGATGATTATGTTTTTGTATGCCATAAACCTATAGGGGCGATTTTTGCTCCGAGTTTTTTTTCCACTTATCTGTACCAAAAAGTCGATTTTTGCTACGAGTGAATTAGAATGTGAAATGCAACAGACACCCTATCTTTTGTCGATCTGTTCTGGTCTACGTAGTGGACTAGGTTGCTGTTGAAAAATACTCCAGTATTTGCCTTGGGTGTGATTACCATGGCATTACGGTCAATTTTAGACACACATGAGGTATTCAAATACTGATTAGGAAATGGACTCATGATGAATAGATCACCACAATTATGTGGTGCTTTCAACCAATATACACCACTAATCTGCCCGTAAGTATGATGATGCATGCAATTCGACGCACCCTTTCCGTTGATGTTAGCAAATGCATGGACAACTTCCATATGTCTTGGAGGTTTTACATCATGCAGTGCCATGTACTCGCGGGACTTCTCTGCAATCATTGACATCAATGGAGTGAATCTTCCATCACTATGCATACCAGTACGTTGCCAACCATTGATGTTAGAGTTACCTTCAGATTCAGGAAACTCTTCCTTCCACTCATAAATGTTCCTAAGAGAAAAGTCCAGGACGGGGAGATCCCCATCCCAGACTCCAATCAGCTCGTTGAAGCTGTAAAGTTTCATGCCTCAGCTCTCGGCCAGTCTCTGAAAATAGGACAAGGCGTCATCTTCATCTGAATCACCTGAACTGCTAGCTCCGGTCGCGACAACAGGCTCAGCAGCGGCAACACTTTTTTTGATGACACGATCTTCCTCATCCATTTGCTTCCGCGATTTAGCGACCGCAGCTTCCTCCTCATCGAAGGTCTCTGGGTCAACAGGTTTCCGAGTGTTGTTCAACACAGAATTCAATCGCTTCTCAAGATCTTCATACGCTTTGAACTGGTCAGCACGTGTGAATTCCTCAAGAGAGTATTGCTTCTTCCACAATGCCTCAAGGGCATCGTCGTCGTCTAACACTGGAGCTGCAGCAGCAAACTCACTACTGTCATAGTTACGGTAACCCGCAACATTCTTTGCCTTCAGTTTGAAGTTCGCACCCTGCCAAAAATCGAATGGATCGATTGCTTCTTCGTCTTCAAACTCAGGCTGCATGGCAGCAGAAACTTTGTCAAAGATCTTCTTGCCAAACTTGTAAAGGAAAACTTGTCCTTCGTTATGAGGATTGGCTGGATCCTTGACGACATAGATGTTCGCAATGTAAGTGAGCTTTCGCTTCTGCTTACGTGCCAAATCCTTGTCACTGTCAGTACCACTGTTCCAAAGGAGACGGTTGTACTCAGAGACAGGATCTTTTTGTCCTAATGTAGTCAGGCTATTTTCGATATACCATCCGCCAGGTCCCTGGAAGGCGTGAGACCACACCTTCGCCCAAGGGAGTTCTTCTCCCTCGGGAGCGGGCAGGAACCTGATTACAGCATATCCATTGCCTGCCTTGTCTACTTCAAGTTTCCACAAACGTTCGTCTGTGCTACCAGCGCCGCTGGTATTCATCTTCTCAATCTCCTTGGTCAACTTAGAAGTCAGAGAACCAAGTCGAGATTGCTTTTTGAGGTCTGCAAAAGACATATTAGAAAGATTCGGTGGATTGTTGGATTGTCACCGTGTACATAATATAGCGGATTATTTAGTGCCTGTCAAGGAGGTCTCTGCAAGACGGTCAATGCTCCTAGACATGCTGTTGATGGCAGATCCCAGGTAGATCTGACCGAAGACAATGAACAGCAGTCCAGTGGCAGCGATGACATTCATACGCTTACGATCTTGATCTGCCTTCAGGTCACGTGGGTTGACCACTTTACCGCTAGCATCATATGCCAGATGCTTATTGTTCAATAGACTCTCACTCCTAGGCGCTTTTACCTCAGGAGTGGTTGTTTGAGGAACAAGATCTGGACGTGCTTTTACGTTGCTCAGTTCTTTGAATCCTTTTGCCATCGGAATGGAGAATGCATGATACAAGTGCATTCTATCACTCCATTTCCAGCATGTCAAAGTTGTATTGCATAATAATTCCAGCCAAGCGAGTCTTTAGAATGACAAGGTACTCTTGCTCTTCAGATGGACGAGCAGGAGAACCAGGCCACATCTTTAGGGAATAGTTTATGTGATCATATAACATTCTACACTCATTTATTCCCAAATTCATGCTCGCATACCAATCCCCCTCATAAACTGAGTATTGGTTTGCGTCGTCATCAGTCATTGGTTTGAAGTGAAGTGCTTTGCTCTATACCAGTGGTACCATTTTTTTACTCGTCGCTTTGCCTTCATATGCGTTGGGTCACGTGCCCACTCCCGCACATCATCCTCACTCTTCCACTGACTAATAGTAATTTCTACACCCTCAACCAATTCTGTTTGCATGTCAATGAACCCTGGAATTTTCTGTGCACTATCCAACAGGGTTTCATTGTATGCCTCATACTCTTCAGTGAACTCCTTCACCTTGCCGACAAACAAAACAGAGATCATGAGTAAAGATAAAAAACCTATTTATCGACGCAGTTGAGTTTGCATCAAGTCCAGGGTATTCTTCATGTTGCCGAAGATTGTATTCATATCAGCATTACCAAAACCAATTTGTTTGGCAGACTCTTGAATCTTTTTCTTCATCTCCATTGCTTCAGGGTCATCAGAGTATGAGACTCTGGTCCACATGATCTGCTGCTTCTCTAGCAGACTCTTCAGCGTTTCAATGTGCTCCCACTTAGCAGCATCAGACATGTCAGGGAACTGCATGATGACATTGTACAATTCCTTCTGGATTTCATAGATGTCCTCCATCTCACGGCGGACGTTTTCGTTTTCAAAAAAAGTTGACATTAGAATTGCTCGTTGACCTCGGCAAGAATTTGCTTACGATATTTCTCTTTGTCAATATTTAGAAATGGTAAATATTTTTTGATTTTCATCCCAATCTGGTGCCAAACAGGGTCATCCAGTTTCTTATCATAGTCCTTACAGTATCCGAACAGTTGCTCATAGATGACTGCCTCCTCAATGCTGAGGTTACCTGCTAGGTATTCTTTCAAGAGTGGTGGATGACCATCTTTAGGTTCTAAGAATGTCTGCAAACCATACTGCTCCAACATGTTCTTGTTAGTGCTCTTGAAGTTATAGAACAAACTCTGCTGTCTACGTTGCCATTCAGTAAAGACTGCCTCTCCACCACGGATGATGTTACCAATCCACAGACCCTGTGGGTTGTCTGTACTCACAAAGTTAGCAAGGAAGAAGTTCCTGATGTCATCGTCTTTGTACTTCCTCGATGTCTTCTCAAAGAAATACCTGTCCTTCCTCTTGTAGAAAGAGTCAAGACTTGCTCTAGACTTGCCACCATATCTGAAGTAATCATACTTCTCCTTCGAGAAATGATTCTTGTACGCCAGATACTCTTTGTAAGTATCAAACGGTGTCATAGGTTTCTTCATCGTGCATAGCGACGTTCTTTTTCAATTTTGCATCCAACTGCAAGGTTGCGGTGAACCAAACAGGGTTGCGAGGACACATGGTGCAGATGTCATGAGGTTTGGTGACCTCATCAAACGATGCCCTGATGTCGTCCACTGTAGCAGAAATGCTGGTGGGTTTGTAGTCTAGATACTTCTTCCACTCGGGGTCATCAATTTGATTGGTGGCACTCAAAGACTCCCTAAGATATGAAATCATAGGACACTTCCACAGGTGACCATTATATAATTGACTATTAGGACACGTACAGTGAGAGAAACTCTCCTCTGGGTTGCCTTCCTCAAAAGGATAGTATTTGATCTGGTCGTCTTTGATATCATACTTGACAATATCAAACCACTGCCTTGGTTTACCATCCAGTTGGCGAAATGCCTCACTGAATTCTAGTAAACTATCAATGTCCACCTCTCGATACTGTAAGTAACGGATGAACTTGGCAGCATTCTCCCAGTTTACTGATCCCATCTCAGTATACCATGGTTTGTGGAAGGTCAATCTAAAATTGACTCCCTTCAACATCTCGTCAGCAATCCATTCCTTCTCCTGTAACAGGCGTGAACCGTTGCTAAACAATTTGATGTTACATGTCTGCCCAGTCGCCTCTGAGACCTCTCTGGTAACCTTTACGACCTCTCTGGTGCGTGGTTCAAGTAAAGGTTCTCCTCCAATGATGCTGATATGACTCCAAACATACACTTTTGGTAGAAAAACTTTGATATCTTCTATCAAAGCATCAATATCTACACCACTCTTTATACCAAGAAGACTGCTGTTGTGATTGCATGCACGACAGGCGAGGTTACACCCATTGATGACATGAATACTCAGCAGTCTTGTGGTAGGTCTCTCTGCCTCTAGAGATTTTATCTCTTCGGGAGTGACCTGCTTGAAATTTGTTATCCAGAATCCTTTTTGTTCTCTGACGAAATCAACACTCTTAGATACCTCAAGAAGTCTTTCTTTGGAAAGGTTGCTCTTGATCTCTGAAAGTTTGAATTCTCTTTTGTTCATCAAATACTAAAGAACTTTGCTCTAGATGTTCTCTTCAAATAATTTAGGTTCATTGCATTCCCCTTCAGTTTTTCCTTCAGAGGTTTGGTAATTAGATTGGAGACTGATTCAATCTCAATGTTATTGGACTCACAGTAAAAACAAATTGCCTCGATGTAATTCATGTCGGCATTGTCCTTTACCAGGTTCTCAATGTCATTAGTGAACTTGTCCTGACACAAGAACTTGCTCTTCAAAAGGTTTTTCATCTCAGTTTTTGATCGCATTGATTTTTTCTTCAACAAATTTCTCGATGTACTGAACAAGTAATTTCATATACTTCATTTTATCATACTCTTCGTACACTTGCACCTCTCCGTTCTCACATGTCATAATGATGACAAGTTTCTTGACGGGAATACCAGTACGTTCATAGAACATACAAGCGTATCCTGCTGCCTGTACAAAGTAACCCTCAATCCATTCTTTGGGTTTAGGTTTTGCTGATGTTTTGAAATCAATGATCGCAAGCTCGCCCTGATATTCAGCGATACAATCTACAGTGCCTGCGACTCCTAATTCTTCACTGTAAAGACTCTTTTCAAGAGCGTATATATTATTTATCTTTTTCAACGTCTTTTTTGCCTGCTGGAACAACATCTTTGGTCCAGGTCTCTTATATTCTACGTCTTTATTGAGCAAGAATGTCTCAATCAACTCGTGACATTCTGTACCACGACTGGTGGCACGTTTGGTAATACGATTTGCTTCCTCGTTACCAACACGCTTCCGCCACTCGACAAACGTCTTAGCATTCCAGTGAGACGTGACCGAGGTGATAGACACCATCGGTCGGTCGTTCACTGTATAGAATCTAACTCCTTCAATATTCTGCCGTTTGAGTTTGGGCAGATCACATTCCAAATGGGTAAACATTACATACCAAGTTCAATTTTACTGGTGAGATAGGACTTGACCAGACCCGATCTTACGATGTCATCGATGCCAAATTCAATCAGATTGAATTCAGGCATGCGTTCGACGATCTTCATGAAGTCAAGGATACCATTCTTTTCGTTGGTCTTGACGAGATCAGTCTGTGCTACGTCACCGCAGAACATAATCTTAGATCCTTCACCCACACGGGTAATGATACTATCAAGTTCATGGAAGTTGAGGTTTTGAGACTCATCAACAATGATGATGGCATCATCCAAGGTAGTACCGCGAATGAAACTGGTTGACCAGAAGGTAACAGACTCTTGTGTCTTCAGGTTACCCCAAAGCATCTCAAATTCATTGTCCGTAGGCAGTTCAAACATATACTTTACCATATTCTTATAAGGAATCTGATAAAGTGCAGACTTGTCTTCATGATCTCCAGGTAGGAAACCAATCTCACGGGTGGACACCAGTGAGCGGACTAAAACCACCTTATTGTATTGGGTAAGGGGATCTAGAACCTCCTTGAGTGCCAAGTATAATGTGATGAAAGTTTTACCTGTTCCTGCTGCACCATACAAAAATAAATTTTGATTCTCTTTGTACTTTTGGAATACAACTTCCTGATTGTCTGTTATGGGTAAAACATCAATCATCGCGTCGGAATTGATTGGTTTCTTACGACGCATTTGTTTTGCAGTCATACCAGCACCGACAGATGACGAGATTTTTTTGCGACGTGCAGTCATTTAGAAATGGGTAGTTTTCTGGGGTTTGACTTTGGAACCGGGGACCTGTGCAACTTTGGATAGAACTTCGTTCCATCCTCCATCTGTCCGACTATAAACGTCACCTGCACCACTAACGGCAGAGGCAACACCTTTAGACCAATCTTTATCCCAGTCAGGATTGTCTTTACGCCACTGATCGTAGTCAGCAACGGTCAATGACAATTCCTTTGTCTCTCCAGTGTCTTTATGTTTGACAGGGTATACGGGCATGTGGGGGGTAAGTTTTCAGTATTTATTTTGAGGAATAACCTTGCGTTTACTCCGTTCTTGAAGAGCAGCACTAAACCTAATTGGTTTAGCTGTACACATACTGCATACACTCTCAGGTAGTTTACTATTGATACAGAATTCTGTCAACATAGCATCACTACAATCAACAGGAAGACCATCGACAAGATACTCCTGCCACTCAGGATCCTCCTCTTGACCAGTAACATATAATAGTTCCCTAAGGAATGCTGTGTTGGGACATTTCCATAGTCTACCTGCATACAACTGAGCATTAGGACAAGAGCATACCTTGAAACTTTTTGCTGGACTGTTGTGGTTGTAAGGATAAACTTTATCCTCTTTCTTTTTGATTGAATTGAACCATCTATCCTTCCCAGTATGGTGTTCAGTGACTAGAACTTTGGGATGATTGAACTCTTTGATGATCTGTTCTACTTCTGGTAGATGAATACTAATCCTAAGAAATATTCGTGGATTCTCTAGACTCTTTTTGATCCACGCTTCATTCTGTAGGAGCAATAGACCATTGCTGTAGAGATAGACAGGAGAATCAGTGTGTGTTGCACATGCATTTACAATCTCCTCACAACGGGGATTTAGTAATGGTTCGCCACCAATGACGGACACTCTACCTATATTTACCCTAGGCAATATTGTTGCTATATCATCAAGCAAACTGTCAGTGTCTACCTTACTACCAGGAGCAAAGTAATTACTGAAATGATTACAACCCTTACATTGTAAGTTACATCCTATTGATGCACTGATGTCTAGAATATCAATCGTTGGCATGATATGCAAGATAAGCAGCACCCATGGCGGTGCCACCATCATGTGCTAAGGGTTCAGCATAAAGTTTTTTGTTAGGAAATTTCTTGAGGGTATTATAGTTTGCAACACAGTTTAGAAAACATCCACCTGCAAATACAATCTCATCTGTGGGTGCCATGCTTACTAATTCTAAAACTCTTTCTTGCCACTCTCTTTGTAATGATTTTGCAGGTTCAGAATCATATGCACTCTTACCCATGACCTTACCTGCATCCATATAATGCCACCCATATGCAGAGGATGCCATCTCATATCTTCTACCAAATCCAATATTATCAGGAGAGAACATGGTCTTATGAATTACCTCCCAGGTAGGTGCAAAGAACATACTCTCAATCTCAAGTCCAGCAGAAGTCTTTGACCCATTAGAGTCAACAACAATACAAGTGGCAGACTCAAATCCTGAGTTGTAGAAACCACATGCAGCATGAGTGAGGTGATGGTCCTTTCTGTAGTCATAGAACCTACAACCAGGATATTTTCTCTTGACAGCAGCAAGCATCTTGATATTTTCTACTTGCTTATCACCACGCTTCCAGTATGCATCAGAGACTGCAACGTGTTTGATGTCACAGTCAGGTAACTTGTCAAGCAACCACCTGATGTCAAAATCATGCTTTTTATATGACAGACGCTCTGCTTCCAAGTAAAACACTGGTTTTCCATTCTCCAACAGACATGCTGATCCATTGTTGGATATGTTCAACCCTAGGAGCAAATTTTTTGCCCGAGTTTTTTTTCCACTTTTTTGTAATAGCAAAGTCATTTTCGCACCAGCTTTCCTACCTCTGGAAAGTATAGGTATGGTATGTCAGAACCATAGAATGTTTTGAATGCATCCTGTGGTGACTCCACTAGTGGTTCACCTGCTAAGTTGAAAGAAGTATTGAAGAGCAAGGGGACTGCTGTTCTGTCCCAGAATGCTTCGATCAGGTTGTAGTAATGTTCATTCTGTTCTTTAGTAACAGTTTGAATCCGACAAGTCTTATCAACGTGCATCACCCCTGGAATCTTATGCCACACCGGTGGGCGAACATCCATGGCATACATCATGAACGGTGACTCATCGAGTCCTTGCATGTCAAACCAATCATTTGCATGCTCAAGCATGATGCTGGCAGCAAATGGTCTCCACTCCTCACGCCTCTTGATCTTGTTTACTTTCTGCTGTGCTTCATGATCTCGTGGGTCATAGAGCAATGACCTATTGCCCAGTGCTCTGGGTCCTGCCTCAGATCTACCCTGAAACAGTGCTACTACCTGCTTACCTGCAATGATTTCTGCTACGTCTTCGTAAGTTACATCATCACCCTCTACAAAGGAGAGATCGTATTCAGGACCGAGGAAAAGAGTTCTCATAATGTTCTAGAAGTGCAGATCCGATGGCAAGTCCACCATCATAAGCAAGTGGGTCTACATATAAATTTATGCCAGTTTTGAGTAGCTCATAGTTTGACATACAGTTGAGAAAGAACCCACCTGTTAGTACAAAGTTCTCCTTACCCGTCAATTCATATGCTTTCTCTAGCATATACAGAGCATGATTCTCGGCAGACTTTTGCAACCTATATGCTAGATCCTCTGGGTGATACGGGTGTCCAGTGTATGATGTAGTGTTACCTTCAGGACTCAATTCTTCTGAGCATACACTGTGACCATTGACCTCCTCAAAAAGATCTACAGGTGCTGCACCATATGATGCCAGTCCCATGGTCTTACCAGCATCTGTCTCATCAAACCCACAGTATCGTGACACCCTACGGTATGCCTGACCGATGCTAGTTCTATTACTGTAGAAATTACCATCATCCCAGAAGGGTGACTCTAATTTCTTAGACTCATCTTCACTCCAGAAGGTAGAGTAATGCCTGAATACAGATTCAAACTTACCATCATTGACATCAAAGATACTCTCTGTCTCACAGAACTTCAAGTCCTTGTGTTTATGGAGAGAACCTTTGCCATCCATGACAATGACAGCAGCGTCTGTAAATCCTGAATTGTAGTATGCATTAGCAGCATGACATTCATGATGCCGATGGCGATAGTCCTTGAGAGTTAGTCCCCTTGACTTTACAAGATCAATGATCTCATTTGCCTGCTTAGTCCTGAGAATATATTTCTCAAGATTATATGTGGTGTAGCAATCACAGATAGTAACTACATCTAAATCATCGTCCAAGTATTGTGCTGCCAATGTACGTGCAGATCTGTCACGTTTGACACGACTGACACGTTCCTCCTCCAAATAAAATTCAACCTCACCACCCTCAAGGATGGCGAGGGATCCATTGTGAGAAAGATTTAGTCCGCAGATTCTACCCATTCAAGTGCCTCACTCACTGCAGGGAACTGTTCGATAAAGATATTCTTACATGCCTCAGCAATATCCATGTGTTCCTTCTGAGTGCCGTGGGCAGACCTCAGATCAATATAATGGATCCATGACCTACATGAGCCTGTCATGTAGATTTTTGTGGGAACACAGAGTGGGAGCACCATTCTTGCACACTCCTTTGCCACACCAACATCAATCATTTGATTGTACAGTGCTTGTGAAGATGAGAACAACGTCTGCATCTGTCGTTCCAATCTATCAACAACCTCAGGGTCTAGGTCATCAATACTATTCTGTCTGTTCTTAGTATCTTGTCGCCGCAACTTGGGCAGAGGGATGTTATCCTTCAGCAGTTTTGTGTCAGCATATCTCTGAGAAAACTCTTGGAATGTGAACGATCTATGTCTCAGGATTTGAGCTGCGATTGCCCTGGTCGTAGAGATCTCCAGGGTCATTGTTGCCTGCTCAAACACACTCCAATGGTTGTGCTTGATGCAATACTTTAGCAGACCAGAATACTTTTCGTTCTCCTGATTAGCAGGATTGCTCACGCGAGCAATGTATGCCATCGTCTGCTCAGAATCAGGTGTGATGCTGATAAGTTTTACAGTCATGGACCTTCGTAAGTTTCGTCGTAGTCAAGTTCCACAGGTTCACATTCGTCGAAGCGGTAAGATGCTACGTCCGAATAGACCTCAGCTTTGAGAGCACTGAGCAACATTTCCAGATCGGAAACGATTATTTTGAGTTTGTCTCGTTCCATAAGCATAGTATAAAACAAAAAAGGGAAGGTGTCAAACCTTCCCTCCCCATAGAGTTGAGTAAATCCTACTTAGCGTAGGTCTTACCACGATAGCAGAAAGTACCGTGGGTCTCTTTGGATTCTACACAACGTGTGTCATACTCTACACCACGGTATGCAGTGTGAGTAATCTGTGCGTCGTGAACAGCAGATGCCTTTTGGATCTGCTTCCGAATCAGATTTAGGGTGTTCATAAGTTTACTCCTAAAGTAGTTGGATTTTTAGGTCCGTTCCTTTAGTCGTTTGCGTCCCATGGACATTCAGGAGTTGCCTCCTTCATGGTCTCTACTAGTTCAACTTTGATAGCATCGGAGAGTTTCTCGTTTGCTCTCATCCTAAGGACAATGCCTTCGGCTTGTTGACAAGCTACTGAGACATATAGAAGTGATTCTACTAACATGGGATGAACGCTCCGTTCCGCGACTTACTTGCGTCCAGATTGCTCTGGATGAACGTAGGTATTAGTATACCATATTATGTAGGATTATAAAAGTGTATCAGTTGATACATCTTTTCTTTCCACAGTAGTCAGCACAAATGTGGGGTCTGCTACTCCATGATTCTACCAGAGTGTGCTGGAAAAAGGGAGTCTGTAATACATCATGCAATGAATGATGCTCTAGTGATATGGTTTTGATGCCACCTTGATCCTCAATCAACGGGATCACATTGTCCCAGAAGACACGTTGCATGTACTCCGCACCCACTCCTTTGTTTGGGTTGTTGATGTCACGGAACTCTGCAGGAGCATCAGGGTTGTTGTCAATATAATATCCAGGGTAGAAGAACCTGAGACGTGACTGGTGGAAGCAACAGGCATGGACCACACCCCTACTATCGATCCTCAGTTGACCAGGACTGCCTTTGGTATGCCCATAGCGACAGACGACCTCTGAGTCCTCTGCTACAGGGTCTGGACGGTACACATGGTTGGGATCATCTGCTACCTGCAGGGTGTGTAGTTTATTTCTGTAGGTATATGTAAACTTACCATCGCCGCGACCACTAGCATCATACATATCATTGACACGAGTGTGTTGAAAATCTTTGAACCTCCACAACTTACTCAGAGTCTTACATCTTTTTATCTGATGTTGGTTGTGTTTGAAGACTAGCATTCTCCACACAGCAGGACCACCTGCCTTGATGAATGCTTTAGCACTCTGCATTACCTTCTTGTAGTCCACACCGACACGGTACTGCTGCAGAGTATCTTCTAGTCCATCAATAGAAAATATGAGAAAACTATCCTTGTGTGATGCTCCCATGAGAGCACCAAGTCTTCCCCAGAATGCATCGTCACGAGTGCCACCATTGGTACTCATCTGGAAGACAATGTTGGGATTAGATTTCAGAGTGTAGGCATATATCTCAAGCAGATCATCACATAATGTGGGCTCACCAAAAGACCCTTGGAAGTAGATCAACTCTGTCTTCTCAAGGGTCTCTTTTGGAAACCATGTCTTCCACTGTTGCAGTGAAATTTTTGACAGGTTCATGGATGGATCAGGTGCAAGCACCGCAACCTCATCGTTGTAGGATGTCTTGTGCCTAGCACACAAAGGACACTTGGAGTTACAATGATCTGTTAGATCAATGAGGAACTTCACTTGTCACGCCAGTGAATCTCAGGGTATGCTTTTTCTACAACACTACGAGTGATGCGATACTTCTGCTGAAGTTCCTTATCCTTGACCAGGGTAATGATCTCTGCTTCATCAGCATGGAGTGACTCCAACAGTTGAATCAGCAGGGTCTCCCGACGCATCTGAGAGATCTTATTGTTACCACCACGGATAAAGTTATACAGTGAGCGCCACTCATGTACCAGGCGGGTGTGTCCATCAGTACCAGCAGGTGATTCGTTCCTCTTGTAAGGAACGTCACCCTCAGGGATGGCAGACTTGATACCCTTATCAAAGTTCCAGATAAGGATTGCCTTTACGTCATCCCGTTTGTATTGTTCGAGTAGTTCAACCTTTTTATCCACAGTCTTGGCACCGTGCACTGCTTTGAACAGTTCGGAGATCAGTGGATTGTTAGGAAGTTTTGCCATGATTAGTCGTCAAATTCATCGAGGTATGGTGTCTCACCTTCAAATCGGAAAGAGATTAGAGACTCAGCAATTGGATTGCCATTCTCATCAAACATCTCAGGGTGAGTATATTGGGGAGTCACATCGTGGATGTAGGCACGAACCAGGTAACCGATTACTAGTCCTAAACCGATGGTCTGAACCAGGATCACTGCACCCATTGCGATAAAAATCGTAGATGAATCAAGCGTCATGCTAATTCTCCCTTTCTATATGTAGCGAATATCTCCTTCCAAATATTTTGAAAAGAGGTATGAGTTTAGGGCGTCGTTTTCTCCTGTTATACAGCAGAATTGACCCCCGATTAGTCAGATCATCTCCAAACTTTGGAGGTGTTGTAGGGTTTCTTTGCATCCTCCAATCGCTTTGTTGTCAATAGAAACCTGAGGGAAGGTTGCACCATCCTCAAACTCCTGATAAAACTGTTCTTTAGTAAAGTCTTTACCAAGTTTATACTCTAGGTAGTCAATGTCAACAGCAGCAAAGAGTTGCTTGACTCTATCACACCACTGACAATTGTCTTTTGAATACAGAACTGCTTGCATTTTACCAACGATTTTGGTTTAGTTTTACAATGTTTCCAACTACAACAAATCGATCTTTACCCTCAGTCATCTTATCTACACCATGCATGGCATAGGATGGGTAAAGCATCAAGTCGCCACTTCTCTGACAGTCTGGATAATATTTTTTATCTCCCACCTGGAAGTAAAAAAGTTTGGTGTCAGGAACATCAACAAAATGGACCCACGATATTAGTTGTCGTGGGTCCTCATAGTGATTGTGAACATCAATCACTGCTTCTAGGTCTAACTTGTATAGTTGTCCCCAGATACTACTGTAACTGTATATTGTCTTGCCCATCGGCAATCCAATGTCACCGAGAATCTTTTTGAGTTTGGGAACGTATAGTTGTAAAAGATCCTTGTCAATAAAGTTCCCTTCTACAGTGGGTGCTTTATTGTTTGGGTTCTTATGAAATCCTGTGTAATGTTGTCCCCAATTCTTACGATTCTCTATCGTATTTTCTCCCTTCAAGAAGAAAGGATCATCGTATCGTTCTTTGAGCGATTTGATAACGTCAGGTGAATGATTCCAGTTTTCAGTGTAAATATACATCAATAAAACTTGGGGGCATCACTCTTAGCAACAATAATAGCAACCTGAATTTCCCCAATAGCAAGGGCTACCGACTCAAAGCTGTCTGCCATGCGACGATAACCCGTGCCAACGTACAGTTGACCTGCTACAACTGAGACAGTTGCTATGCTCCAGAACCAATAGTACCAATGAGATTTTACTTGATACCTTTCCATAATAATCTAGATGACTCAAATATTATAGGATAAGTGAGTCCACATGTCAAATATCACTCAGAAGGACGCTCAGGATAGGAACCAGTCTTGGCCTTCTCCCTTTCCATGAACTCTACATCCTGTTGAACTTCCTTCTTAGCAAGTTGTTGCTTGCGATAGTAGTCCATGTCCACATCATGCTGTGCACGATCCAAACGCTTCCATACTCTCGCACGGAACCTCCACTGAGGAGAATGATCTGCTTCGGAGTCGGGCAGGGAACTGCCTGTGCCGTCAAAGGTAACGTGTCCTTTCTCATCTACCCTGATCTCCGACTGGAGTTCAGTTGATGATAAAGACGTGCAATTCTTTGAAACTGCCATCTGTATTGAGTTACGACTGTTATCTTAGGTATTTAGTAAAGGTATTCCTCCTGCTCAGTAAGAATAGTGACATCACTTTCAGGATATGAAACGCATGTCAGGAGAAATCCTTCTTCAATCTGATCATCATCAAGGAACGATTGATCCTCTTGATTTACTTTTCCCTCTACTACCTTGCCAGCACAGGTGGAGCAGGCACCAGCACGACAGGAATAGGGCAGGTCAACACCTGCTTCTTCAATGGCATCGAGAATATACTGGTCAGAGGCACACTCAATGGTCTGAGTTTCGCCTTCGGAGGTTTGAATTGTGACTTTATACATGGAGACTATTGAACGTGGACTGTGCCGATCATGCCTGCGCCTTTGTGGGGTCCACACCAGAAGGTGTAGTCTCCAGCATCAGCAAAGGTTACATCAAACTCTTCACCAGGCATCATTGCCAATGCTTCGTGAGAAATTTCTGGATGATCTTCTACCACTACATTGTGAGGTGGAAGCATGTTGTTTACGAAATGAACTGACTCCCCGGCAGAGATAGTAACCTCTGAGGGATCAAAGACTAGGTTCCCGTTGGAACCCATCTGCACATCGACTGCCCATGCTGGTGCAGCAAGAAATAATGTAGCAAGAAGTGCGAAAAAGAACTTCATCTGCCTATTGCGGACACATTATGTATACGTGAGTATTATTCCTCACTACCAAGTGTATCACAAAAAAACTTAGAGGTCAAAAATTTACCCGAGTTTTTTTTCCAGTTCCTGATAAATGACTCAGTGATTTCGTTTGTAACTAGGTTTGTGTCCCGTTGGAGCAGCGATAGCACCACCCTTGTCACCACGTTCAGGGAAGTAGTCAACCATCTCTCCCTCACGGTCCAAGTCTGATGTGATGCAGTGCAGACCACCATCCCAGAAGTATCTGTGTCTGAAGTTGACAACATGTCCTGTCACACCATGCTTATCAAAGTAATCAAAGACTTCCTTATTATAATTGTTGCAGATGACATTCTTCTCATCAACCACAAGCATGTTGACATCAAAGACTGTCTCCTCCACATAAATTACCCAATCATTCAACCAGGTCTCAACAAAATCAGTCAGTTCATTGTTCTCTTCTTGACCTGGCACCCACCAACGTCCTCTGTTCTTGTTCTTCATCTTCAAGAACCCATCGACTTGCTGCCAACCTGTACCAGGGATGTGACACACGTCCCAGTCAGGGAAAGTATCTTTGAAGTTTTGGGGTGGGGCAATGGTAACTAAGAACCCAGGTTTGACTGCACACAATGATCCATCACCATGACCAGGAGTGTAGAGTGGGTGGCATCTAAACTCAGGGAATAGTTTCTCCCACTTCTTCATAAAGTGCTTCTCATTCACAACATTCATGATGTTATTGAGTGAGAAATACAAGTCTCTACCACAGCGAATCGTCGCAGCGGTGTTCACATACTGATTATAAACAACCTTACCACCCTGTTCCTTGAACCACTTCTCTGCATCTTGGAACTCATTATATTCTACGTTGACTCTACGTGGGTTACCAATTGTATTAGTTACAGCACTCTCACATAACCTTGTTAGATCATCAATGTCCAAACCCAGCAACAATTGACCAATAGGATACCCCTTATTATCTTCCTTCCAAAAGTCACGTAGTTCTTTGACTACACTGTTACCACCAGCACCACGTGCAGGTTTAGTCAGGTCAAGCAGGAAGTCAGCAAGGACATGCTCATCAACATTCAAGTGTGACTCATCACAATCACTTTCAATATTGTAGATCATCTGTCTGATGTCTACGTTCTTCAGGTAGTCACTATTCGGCATGTAAAATGTGTTGCCGATGACCGCAGTGTGATCTCGTGGCAACATGGAGGATGGATACTTGGCATGGTATCCCCAGTTATGATCCTTCTCCCAGTCATCAGAAATATTAGTTCTAATTACATCGACACCCAGTTCTTTCAGTTTGTCACACAGTTTCTGGTAGTCTTCCTCAGTTTCCTGAGCAATCGTCTCCATCCCAGCACGTGCTTTGGTGTCTTTGATGTAACTATAAAACTCTGGTGGATAAGACCGTCCTACTAGGCACGTCTTCAACTTATCCCACGGTTGATATACAGAAGGTGACATAATATAAAAAGACCTGCCCTATTTAGAGAGCAGGTAAATGAGACCAGGAATGATGATAAAAAATTGAGGAAGGAAGTTCATGATGATAGCACGTTCCCTCCACTTGAAACCTACGTAAGTCCAACCACTAGCGCCTAGCAGTTGGAGAATGCTGTTCCATGGTGTCCACCCCATCACATGAAAAACCATGGCGACCAAAATAATGCTCGCGGATAACCACTTGACTGTTCTGACCATCATTCCAGTGGCGGACTACTCCGCTAACAATATACAGGTTAGTGCAAAAAACACTGAGAAATAGAATAGTCCGTACGATAACCACGTAGTTATCGTACTCTGCTGTTTTGTCATCAGAGAAACTTCCTAATGAATACTTCCAAATCTCAAAGAGTTTTCTCATTTGATGTAACCTTTCTCCTCCAACCACTCACGGGTCATGGGGGTTGGTTCATAGACCTCCCACATATCACCAGCAGCACATGCCATCAGTGCTTTCATAGTCATTCCTTGAGTCTTACCTGCCCAGAATGCTTCCTTCTCCCATGGAATAGCAGATGGTTGGAATTGATATGTTTTTGTAGCAATGTCCTGCCAAATCTGAGGAACCTTATCCTCATCCATGATGATAGCAATCATACTATTATCAATGGTGCCTGCCATACAATCCTGTGCTGCATGCCATCCTTCATGACGCATGACACTCATCAGTACATGAGGATGATGCATGTATGACTTGTTCAGGAACATGTTGTTGCTGACCGTATGGTATACACCACGATGTCCCACGGGGAAATACTTTTCGTCTGCCAGAAACACTTTGCTACCGACCTGATTCAATGCCATCAACATCATGTTGAACTCATGTGCAACTGATGTGAAGTCCTCGAAGTTTTCATACTTGGTAGAAACATCAAGCAGACTATGAACTTCTTCTACACCTGAGGTGCACTCACCAAGGAGCATGCAACCCAGAGAATCATATGTTTTATAACCTTTGACAATCTTACCGAGTTCACCTGCAGGAGGATTTTCAATATGATGATGTGCTTTGGCAGGAAGGGTAGTAGATCCCATCAAGAGACCTGCCAGAATAAATTTGAGCATAAAAATAGGGAGGTCGTTAGACCTCCCTAGTATAGCACAGTCTTCTGGGTTTTGCCAGGACCGTAGCGGCGACGATATTCGTACTATTTATGCTTGTGTTCTGAGAAATACTTAGAAAGAACTTCAATCCTTTCTTCTTCATGAGCAATGATATCAAGTTGCTCTTGAATAGCACCCAGAACATCAGGATGTTCACCAATACCAACCGGATTATGCAAGTAAACTTCGATGTTCATCTTTGCTTTCTTGATGTTGCCGGTGGCATCTTGAACCAAAGCATCAATAATATCAGCTCGTAGATCGCATGCCATAAGATACTTAGTTACTAATACTATGTATCATAACATACCTAGAAGCATAACCAAGAAACAGATAATTGCAAAGACCAGTAATACTGAGCAAGCAATTATCAATTGCTTCATGGTAGAACTCTCACCGTTTGGTTCATGATCAGAGTGCATTACCCCTAGGAAGAACTTCCTCAGGGAATACAAAGTCCTCATGGGGTTGGTCAGCAGGTGCCAACCAAGCACGGAGTCCTTCGTTGAGTAGAATGTTCTTAGTGTAGAACGTTTCAAACTCGGGGTCTTCTGCTGCCCTGATCTCCTGACTCACAAAATCGTAAGCGCGAAGATTGAGAGCAAGACCAATGATGCCAATGGAAGCGGTCCAAAGGCCCATAACGGGGACAAATAGCATAAAGAAATGCAACCAACGCTTATTGCTAAACGCAACGCCGAAGATTTGCGACCAGAATCTATTGGCTGTGACCATAGAATAGGTTTCTTCTTCTTGGGTTGGTTCAAATGCTTTGAATGTGTTTGCTTGTTCTCCATCCTCAAAGAGCGTGTTCTCTACTGTAGCACCATGAATAGCACACAGCAAGGCACCGCCAAGGATACCTGCAACACCCATCATGTGGAAGGGGTTCAGCGTCCAGTTATGAAAGCCTTGAAGGAAGAGAAGGAACCTAAAGATCGCGGCGACACCGAACGATGGCGCGAAGAACCAGGACGACTGTCCCAGAGGATAGATGAGAAATACACTGACAAAAACAGCAATAGGACCACTGAAAGCAATAGCATTGTACGGTCTAATTCCTACGAGTCGTGCGATTTCAAACTGTCGGAGCATGAATCCGATAAGTGCAAAAGCACCATGCAGTGCAACGAAGTTCCAGAGTCCACCCAGTTGACACCAGCGGACGAAACTTCCTTGTGCCTCAGGTCCCCAGAGGAGCATGAGACTGTGACCCATGGCATCTCCAGGAGTGGAGACAGCAGCGGTCAAAAAGTTAGCACCTTCCAGGTATGAGGACGCGAGTCCGTGTGTGTACCAGGAGGTAACAAAGGTGGTGCCTGTAAGCCAGCCACCGATTGCCAGATAGGCAGTTGGGAAGAGCAGGATGCCGGACCAGCCAACGAAAACAAACCTGTCCCGTTTCAACCAGTCATCTAAAACATCAAACCATCCCCTTCGTTGTTGTTGAAGAGTTGAGGCTACCATGTTACTTACTATAAGTGTCGTAATTCAAAAGATCGTCGTGTTCCTTCAGTGAGTCCAGATCATATGTCTCAATTAGATTGAGGCGATCTTCGTACCTACTGATTTGATCCATAAGTGATTGAACTTTGTCAACTACTTCAGCATCAACAGCGTTAGGTGTCACTGCTGCCACGTGAGGTGGCAGAGTAGTATGGTCAAGAAGTTTGACCAGTTGTTTGTCAAGACTTGTGATCTTGATCATGCACTGTTCTTTCAAGTGCCTAAGGATGTTGCGACGATTGTTCATGAAAAAGGGGGTCCGAAGACCCCAATATTATAACGTTTTAGATCAACCGATGGCGGGAGCTTGGAGTGCAACAGGAGTTGACTCAGCAGCAGCCAGGTCGAGCGGGAAGTTGTGGGCGTTACGCTCATGCATAACTTCCATACCCAGGTTGGCGCGGTTCAGAACGTCTGCCCAAGTGTTGAGCACACGGCCCTGACCATCAAGGATGGACTGGTTGAAGTTGAAACCGTTCAGGTTGAAGGCCATGGTTGACACGCCAAGGGCGGTGAACCAGATGCCGACAACGGGCCAGGCAGCCAGGAAGAAGTGCAGTGAACGTGAGTTGTTGAAACTCGCGTACTGGAAGATCAAACGACCGAAGTACCCGTGGGCAGCAACGATGTTGTAGGTCTCCTCTTCTTGACCAAACTTGTAACCGTAGTTCTGGGACTCACTCTCAGTGGTTTCACGTACAAGCGAGGAAGTAACGAGACTTCCATGCATAGCAGAGAAAAGAGATCCACCGAATACCCCAGCAACACCGAGCATGTGGAACGGATGCATAAGGATATTATGCTCAGCCTGGAAGACCAGCATGAAATTGAATGTGCCAGAAATACCAAGAGGCATACCGTCACTAAAAGAACCTTGTCCAAAAGGATAAACAAGGAAGACTGCCGATGCGGCAGCGACGGGAGCGGAGTAAGCAACACAGATCCAAGGGCGCATGCCGAGGCGGTAGGACAGTTCCCACTCACGACCCATATAGCAGAAGATGCCAATGAGGAAGTGGAAGACAACGAGCTGGTAAGGACCACCGTTGTAGAGCCACTCGTCAAGCGAAGCGGCTTCCCAAATGGGATAGAAGTGCAGACCGATTGCGTTGCTAGAAGGAACAACAGCACCAGAGATGATGTTGTTACCATAGATCAGTGAACCAGCAACGGGTTCACGGATGCCGTCGATATCGACGGGAGGTGCTGCCACGAAGGCAACGATGAAGCAGGTAACTGCTGCAAGGAGTGTGGGGATCATCAACACACCAAACCAACCAACATAGAGGCGGTTATTTGTGCTGGTGGTCCACTCACAGAAAGATTCCCAACCTGATTGGCGGGAGCGTGAGATAGTAGCGGACATTGAAAAAGGGTTATGTATTAGTGCGGGGAACACCGGTAAATTATTCCTCACCTACCCTCCAGGTGAGGTATGAGAGACTGTTGTTTAGTGTCGCTGTTTAGTCTCGGTGAGGCGACAGAAAGTGTGGAAATCCACACCGTGATTTATTTATCGTAACATAAATTCTCATCTTTGTAAAGGCAAAGTAGGAGCAATCACATTACGTTCGACAAACTCCGAGTGATCATGCTTTGCAAACACAAAGGGGTGCAACCCAGTGATCTCTCTAAGTTCTTCAAGGATAGCACGTCGCTCTCTCCACTGAGTCTGATGACCTGCTTGTGGATGACGTTTGCGACGATACTTCTTTCCCTGTTGCCCAAAAAGTATACCACAACTGCCTGGTCGATGCAAATACTTCCCCCTCTGGTCTCTCCATACCTCATGCCACCCGTCCTCGATGAAAGTCATCTGCTTATTGGTGAACTGCTTGGCAGCATCAAAGGAAATCTGATCTCGGTTGGGTCCAATCTGTGCATACTTCCACCACAGATCACCAAACTCTTCATAGTTTTCTAGGCGACGCCAGATAGATCCCAGCACAGGACTGCTGTACTTCTTGAAGTCATAGTTCATCCACTTCAGGACTCGGGTAATCTCTAGTTGCTGTTCCTTAGTATTCATGGAGGACATAAAACCCTCCAGGATCTCGTCATAGTATGAGTAACGATTCACATGACGGATGACTGTGAAAGAACTCTCCTCGAAGTATCTCTTACAGTTCTCCACATATTGTTTGTTCATGATGTAGCAACCATCAATCCAAACAACCTCCTCACCCTCATCAAATACCTTATGGGGGTTGATCTTGACGTAGGAAGAACGGATACGAGGACAGGGATGATCACATGGGATCTCTCGGAACTCCCATGGTCCTTTCCTTTCAACAGTATCATCAGCAAACATCACATACTTGACATCCGGATCGTAGTAATTCTCGTCCGGGATCTCATCGTATCCGTTGGTGATGCAAGAGTAGATAATCATCGGTTCAATACGTTTGCATCAATCATTGACTGGAAGTTGTGCTTGTAGTACAACCTTGGAATCAAACGAGTGCACCTACGGATCTCCTTCAGCATCTCATCCTCACGCTTGTACTGCTCCAGGTCTCCTGCCTGTGGGTGCTTACCCAGACGGTTCTTCTTACCTGTACGGTGGTCGAAATCAATACCAACCTCAGGCCAGTGGTTCTGTGCTGGATGTTTGATTGTATTCCATTGCAGGTGAGTCAACTGACGTGCGGTGTCAAAGGAAATCTGGTCACGGTTAGGACCAATCAAAGAATACTTCCACCACATGTCACCAAACTTACTGATCTCAGGAGTAATACGTCTCCAAATTGATGCTAGTACAGGACTGCAATAGTCTTTGAAGTTATAGTTTGCTTCCTTCAATACCTCCATGATCTCCACCATCTGTTCCTTGGTGTTGAATGAGGACACGTAACCTTCCATCACTTCCTCAACAAAATTGAAGCGACAAGGATGAATCATATGAGTCTGGTTGCTACGACTCAGGATACTTTTAGATGTGTCTACAAACTCTTTGGTGATTACATAGCACCCATCAATCCATACCACTGCCTCACCCATGTCAAAGTAAAGGTGGGGACATATTTTGGGGTGAGCAGACAGTCTCCGAGGACACTCATGCTCTACCTTGATTGGGTACTCTTCCCATTGCTCCGGTACATCAACAGTACCATCTGTAAAAGCAATATACCTAACAGTAGGGTCATAGTAGTGCTCGTCAGCAAACTTGTCATATCCGTTTGTGACACAGGTGTAGATAATCATGATGAATTTTGTGGGAAAAAGAAAGGATCGTCGAAGTGTGATCTAATTGTTCGTGGAGGTCTTCGCATAACACCAGTGTCTCGGTTTGTATACCAGAGAAGACTGTGGAAGGGATTCATAATTTCAATCCCCCTATACTTATAGTCGAAGTCATCAGACATATCACCGAACAACCAGCGTAGAGGTTGACCTTCCTCTCTCTGAACTGCACAGCGATAGTTTCTAGAGTTCTTTTCCAGTCCTGTAAGTTCGCATAATATATCAACTGCCCATTCAGGATTGGAATGGAACCTAGCACCATACCTACCACCCTTGTTCAACCACCAGGAACCACCCTCAGATGCATCCGACCATACATTGATCAGGTCACGGGCGGGGATGGTCTCGTAGGCGATCCTAGACTGCTCTAGTGACACTGCAAAGGAGAGTTGATCTCTTTTACCACCCTTAGAATACCACTGCCACCAAAGTTCATCAAACTTTTCTTTACCTCTTCTCCAAATAACTGTACAGAGAGGTGATGAATAATCTTTGAAGTTGAATCCTACCTCTTTAGCAGCAACTGTGAAGTCATAGATCTGTTCAAAGGGAACCAGTCCACGGCACACATACTCAGCACATTCCTCAAGGTACCTGTGCTTATGAGGATGTTCCATGACAACAAACTTATCCATCGATAAGATGTACTCACTAACCTCAAAGAATTTTTCATTCAAGGTGTGGAGTTTGGATGCATCAATATAAACATTGGGTTCGTCAAAAGGACATTGCATTTTGACAAGACGTGACATCCTGACTGGGCAAGAAGAGAACCCAGGAATGTATCTCAACTCCCACCCCTCCTGCTGATTTACACTGCCATCATGGAAACAGATGAACTTTCTACCAGTAGTATTGGGTGGTAACTGAAAGTATCCGTTAGTGATAGCAGTGTAGAGGATCATATAATATCGTAGTGTTTCATGTAGAACTCATGAAACTTGTACTTGATATACAGGAGTGGTTTTAGTTTAGTAATGCGTTCTAGATCTTTGATGAACTGATCCACATAGGTGTATTGTTTTTTGTCACCATGTTGAGGATGCTTTTTGATCCTTCCGACCTTATGTTGGAACCCCATCTTGATTCCAGAGTCAGATCTATTCTCATAGAACAGTGGTTTGAGACCTGTCATATGCATGGCAGCATCAAATGGGATGCTATCTCTATTGATCCCCTGTTGACTCCAATTATACCACTCTTTATTGAATTTTACCGTGTCATCATACAGATATCTCCACACTATAGAGCACTGAGGACTAGAGTAATTGCTGAACTTATAGTTTGTATTAGACAGTGCCTCAGTCAACTTGATAGCACCATCGTAGGGGAAGAATGCACATGTAAATCCTTCCAGCAACTCATCATAGTATGAGAACTTACTAATGTTCCTGAGTGTAGTGAAGGGGAAGGAGTACAAACTCTTCTCCACAAACTCTCTGGTATGTACAAAGCAACCATCCACCCACACAGTATAGGTTCCCAAGGGGAAGAACTCATGTGGATTACACTTAGGATAAAATGCTAGATCACGTGGGTCATCGATAGGTAAATCTAATTTGATGTACTCCCACGGTCCTTTGGTGGTGTCAATGGTACCATCATGGAAACAAACATACCTGATGTTAGGATCATAATAATTCTTCTCAGGTATCTCATCATGACCGTTGGTAATAGCAGTGTAGATAACCACGTACTCCTTAGGAACACGTACACCCTGCTGGTATGGATATGAATTGAATGACAATCCTAAGTCACCACCAATACCATAATACTTCATGTAAAACTCATGAAGTTTATACCTAACATCTAATTTGGCATTCAGTCCTGTGACCTGATCACAATCCTTGAGGAACTGGTCTACCTTTTTGTATTGTTCTTTATCACCCAGTTGCTCATGCTTCTTCAGTCGATTCTTTTTATTGTTGAATCCAAATTCAATTCCACAATCATCTCTGTCGTCATAAAATCTAGGTGTCAATCCAGTGGATTGTATGGCAGCATCAAATGGAATGGTGTCCCTGTTTATCTGAGTTCCTTCCTCGTACCACCTCTTATTGAACTCAATAATCTCTGGTGTCATCTGTCTCCAGATAGCACTGCACTGAGGACTAGAATACTTTGTGAAATCGTAACCCCTATTCTTCAATGCTTGGAGGTAATTGATTGCATTACTATAGGAGTAGAAAGCACATGTAAATCCTTCCAGCAACTCATCATAGAACGTGAAGTCACCTCCATGATGTAGTGCAGAGAATGGAAAACATGACAGGGAGTTGTCAATAAAATCCTTGGTGTGATTGAATGAACCATCAATCCATACTGTATAAGAATCAGGTGGAAAAAACTCATGGGGATTTGCTTTGACATAGAATGCCAACTCCCTTGGGTTATCAATACCCAGGTGGGACACGTCAACATAATTCCACCGACCCCTAGTCTTACTGTCTAGGCATCCATCAGGGACCTCAATAGAACCATCATGAAATAAGAAGTAACGTGCATCCGAATCGAAATATTCGTGCTGTGGACAATCATATTCATTGGTGATGCATGTATACACATACAAATCACTAGGAGATATGGGATCACCAAACTCATGAGGTAGAGTAGGTGTTGCTGCTTTCAGTTTTGCTGAGGATATATCTTTATCCCACAGTACAGTCAGTCTCTCCTGAAAATCTAATACTTCTTTGTTAGATGGTTTATTGATCTCATAAGACTCATCATATGTTTTAGTTCTATTAGTGTTATCAAGACTCACCTGCATAGGTACACGACCTGTGACTAGACCAGTCTCATGACTTGCTACCTCACTAGAGATCTGATCTCTGTTGACACCTCTTTCATACCATGATGCCCACGCATCATTCCACTTCCTAGTCTCATTGAGGTTATGCCTCCAGATGACACAGTTGATGGACTGCTTATAATTCTTTTTTGGGTATGGATTTCTGCCATACAGCATTGCCTCTGACATGCGGAGTATCTCATCTGCACTGGAAAATCCATCAGCATATAATTTGTTGAACTCCTCTAACAAACTCCTTGGTTCAGGATGATCTTGAAGTACAACACAAGCACCAGTCTCTTGTACTTTTTTACTATAATCTACCAACTCTTTGGTGATATTATATGAGGCGTCTACCCATACGGTAAAGTCTATCGCTCTAGTGAAATATAAATTAGGTCTGTGCTTGAGGAGATATGATTTCCTGACAGGGCAGTCAGGAAGTTGTTCCTCCATATCAATATCTTCTAAATGCACATACTCCCACGGTCCCTTGGTTGTAGGGATGCTTCCATCATGGAACAGAACATACCTACAACCATCCTCAACATATGCGTCAGGAACTGAGTCGTATCCGTTGGTGATGCACGTATAGAAAATCAATTTAGTTTATCAATAGGTTGTGTCTTGCCGATTGCTTCACTGACGGTACGGTTAGTCACGTTACCTGGTTCTCTCAGGAACCATCCAGTAGCAATGTACTTAGATTTATCACCCGTAAGGAATGCACCTCTGTGCATGTGGGTGTAAGTAGCAGGCCAGAGAACAATGGTTCCCTTCTTGGGATGGAAAGTCTTTTCCTGATGATAGAAGTCAGTGCCGCCACCATTCTCAGCAGGGATGTCATTCAAATAGATCATCCACGTCAGCACACGGTCACGGTACAGGAAGTTACCATTCTCACAATGCCATACATGGTATCCACCGCCAGGATCTGTGCGTTGGAGTTTACATGTCCATGAAGAGATGGGATCACATGAGTCAACCAAACCTTTATACTTCTGCACATACATCTCAAACGCCTGACCAATTGCTTGGTTGACCTGAGCAGTCATCGCTGTGTCACACACCTCAAGATAGAGTTGATGATCCTTACGACCCATGCCACCTTTAGGAAATTGTGACTCACCATCATTGAAGTGATCAATGGTGAAGTCTGCCTCTCCAATAGTGGTTACTGTATGACTTGAGTCTTCCCCAACAAAATGCTTTTTCTTATACCAATATTCAAATACGTCTACAAGGGAATCACAGAACTCCCACTTGACAAAGTTCTCAAACACACCGATGTGGTCAAAGAATTTGGGTGATGTGAAATCGGGTTGCTCTGTCATTGTTGTTGTGCTGCTTGCTCAAGGTAAACCGATGGTGGAATTCTACCACAATATTCGTCTAGTTCCATGATCTGATCGATGGTGTGCTCTCTAGCATCCCTCTCCCAGAACTGTGCTAGTGCTTCGTTACTGCCCTTATGGAAGATGTCAATGTGCTCTTCATGAATAGCAGAACCCATGTCCAAACGATAGTTGAACAGAGGAGTGGAGTATGACTTGCCACTGTCAAGGATCAAGTCTTCAGATACTGCACGAGGTCTGATGTTCTGATCCAGTTTCCACTGGTTACCACGCTGATGACACCTGAGAACTTTAGTTGCATGGTGTCTGGTGATCAGGTATCCAGCAGCAGAGAAGTCATTGATAAACCTTTGGTGTAACTTCAGAGTAATACCATTAGGGTTGATGATGGTTAGTTGGAGACAGTCCCAGTTGATAGGGAGTCTCTTCCTTACATCCTTCCAAGTGAAAGTCCAATGCTTGACAGTAGACAGATCGATGTCATCTTCCATGATGAAGATTTCATTCAGGTCAGTCTCTTCGACAAAGTATCGTAAAGCATTCAGGTGAGACATTACACATGCAATCTCACCCTTGTTCATGTTATGAGGAACAGAACCTTTTAGGTACTCTTCATACTCATCACCATCAACACCGCTGATGCGGTGGTTGTCACTGAGTCCCCAGTAGTTCAGTTGTTCTTCCATGTATGCCCGACGTTGGGGCACACGATCTAGGTTGATCCAAAGAACTTTAGGGAACCCTTTGAGTTTGTCGATAGACTTGTTCCTATCAGTCATTCATACCCCGGCGCTTGCCGTTGAGAACACCACGATACTTGAGGTATGCAGGATTCTTATAATACTCTTCAAACTTTGTCTTACCAAAGTTACGAAGTTCTTCCCACAGTTGACGGTTCTCTTCGATGTGGGGGTTGTTGAACCAGGAGTTAGGAGTACGACGGTGCTCCATGTGGTAGATGAGATCATTCAGACGCAGCACCTGTGAGCAGGTGTTGAAACGAATGTATCGTTCGTCATCCTCATAACCATAAGCAATGAACCCTTCATTCTCACCACCAAGTCGGAGGTATTCTTTAGTGTCAAAGAACTGTACGAAACCAAACTTGGCATCATACAGGTTTGCATTCTTCTGGAATGCATTGAAGTTGAAGTTGCTGTTGATGAATCGAGTGCAGTCTTCATCAGTCACTCGCAGTTGATACTGATAGTCACCATACCCATAAGGGTAGACACACTTCACAGGTTCAGGAATTGCACCAGGATCATTAGGTGGGATCCAACCATAGAGGATAGCATTCTGTGCCAGGATGTAGTTGTTCATAGGCAACAGAACATCGCAGTCATAGTTGCAGACCACAGGAGTCTCAACCAGCATCAACATGTCGTTGATCAAACGAGTGCGGTGGAAGACTACCTCATCACTCTCCTCAAAGATGTGATGGATCTTTGTCATCTTCTCAGGAGACAATGCTTGATCAAGCATTGGCACCACATTCTTCAAGAAGATAGACTCAACATCTTGCTCCTTGATAATGATCTGTGTGTCAAAGTTACGCAGAAGATAGATCAGTGTCGTCGTGATGTTACGCATCCGATCAACACTCTCAATCCTCAGAGGAATGATGAATGTAGTCTTAGTAAGATCCCAGGAATTTACAGGTTGGATCTGAAGATCCTCGTACATTCCTAAGTCTTGAATTTCTAGTCCTTCTTGTTGAATTGTTTCAGACATCGATAACTTCCCAGTTAGTGCAATAAAGGTCAGAGGTGTTATGGTTTTTGGTATATCCTGTCCCGAACCATTTACTCGGGGCAATAATTTTCTTGTCTGGATTTGTGCTCAACCACGAACCCCACCAGGAAAATGAAGAGTTGGCAATAATGAAGTCAGTACAGAGACTCATCATACACAGGTCAGCAACATTGTCGCCACCTTCAGAGATCAAGAAACGATCATCTACAAATTGTTCGTTACACCAAGCAGGATCGTCAGAAAAAACAACAACAGTCCTACTATCATCAAAGTGCGAAAGTGCACGATCATAATATTCTTTTGTACAAGGTGGATGGTTGTCGCAGTTAGTTATGTAGTCACCACGACGAACATGAAGAGCAATGGGTCGGTCAACCGAACCAATCATCTCTTGACATGGGTCCTTGATATTGTTCTTGAATTCAAAGTCCTCACGGATCTCTGATTCAATGTGCATGAACCACTTCTCACTCTGTAGATACCCGTAGACATTATGCCCATCAGGCATGTTGTCAAACAATTTCTGATCAAAGTGGAAGTGTCCTTCCTGTACGTAGGGTCCAGGACAAACTGCGATGTTTGTCAGACCAGGGAGTTTGAAACACTCAAACAGTTGATGGTCTGTCCACTCATCTTTGAAGTCACTGGGTGGGATGCAAAAATCATACCCATGCTTAGCAGCAATACCACGGAGACCTGCATACTGGAACATCTGGTTTCCCAAACGACCATGACGACCTAGGTGATTGAATCCAATCATGTGTTGTGCTTCTCCTTCAAATATGCAAGTTCAGATTCCATCAGATGCTCATACTGCCTCTGGGTTTGATGTGGATGTTCACGATTAGAGATGTGGTAGTGGGGTAACACTACAGGTTCTCCATAATTTTCATACAACCTGTAGAACATGTCACAATCCATCAGCATGGTGAGTTCTTCATCGAAGTATTCACCACAACCATTACGGAGAGCAAGAATAGATGGAGAACTGAGGGTGTTGACACCCTCTAGCAGACGGTTGTTATAGACAGGAATCTTAGGGTTGTAATGGGTCTTACCATCATCTAAAGTGTGAGCATACCCAGTCACTGCCCAGGTTACATCATCAGTAAACACACGGTCTAATTCTGATGTAAGATTCTTGGTTAGAATCATATCATCACTAAACATAATTTTCAAGATATCACCATCTGCCAAACGCATAGCGTTATTAGTATTGGCAGAAATGTTACCGATCTTGGTTGGGTTCTGAACGTAATTGATCTCAAAGAGATCATCATACTCTTCACACGCACGGAGAACTTTGTTTGATGTGCCATGATCTGACACCCAAACATTGAAGTTCATATCTTTTTGCAGTGACAGACTGTGAAAGATGTCAAACAGATACTGCTGACACCTTGGGTTTTTGTCATGCGTTGGGATGCAATAGCTTACCCTCATTTGCCTACGAATTCCTTTATTTTCCTAGTCAACCTAGGAACAACATCATTGTCACTATGGAATCGTTTGGCAATTTCATAGTTCTCCTCAATAGCATCCTTCCTCCAGTCATACTTGTCTGAATCCAGATGCTTCAGGATAAGTTCAAGTTCTTCCATGTCGTGGAAGACAATCACTCCATCCATGTTGAACCAATCACCAAGGTTGTCACACCCATAGTAGATAGGAACAGTCTTAGATGCAAAACAATCAATGACCTTCTCAGTAAAGTAATTCTTTTGTCTAGAATTCTCTACTGCAATATGGAACTTCGCATTCTCGAAGAAGTCATTTCTCCTTTGGTGAAAAGGAGGAGACTTATGAGCATAATACTGGAGTCCGTTTGATACGTCAATATTTTTGAGCATTTCAAAAATATCCAGACGCATGCGGTGACCCACAGTCTGATTCTTCTCACTAGTTACGAAGGTAACGTTGTTACCTTTGTCGATAAGCAAGTCAGGGAAGTTCAACCAACTAGATCCCCACTCAAACAATTCTGCTTGAGGGTATTCATCTAGCATCCTCTCCGTAAACGTGTAGATCTTATCAAAGTGATAAGCACCACGGAGTGCTCCCTCAGTGACTGTAGGGAGGATGGAGTATGGTTCTGCCAGGAACAGAATCTTTACGTCTGCCTGCGGATCATAATCAAGATTATCAATAGAGATACTGACAGTCTTTGAACCTAGATCAAGATGCTTGTCTTGCCAGGGGTTCCACCACAGAGGATAATATTTGACTGTCATCGGATTTCTTGAAAATGATAATGAAAACCGAAGGTCTCAACACCTTCGTGTTCTGGGCACTCTACTTCTTTAGAGAACCTAGCGGCAACTTCCACTGGAGCAAAGACGCATCCCTGCTCCTCAAAAAGATGCCGGTTGTGAACGCATATGTTTCCGTCCTCATTATATAGTCCGGCATTCATATGCTTGTAGAAGTTTCCTTCGTTGACTTCCCAAGGTATTACTACACGCTTGGGGACCTCCAGTAGTTTTCTGGAACGTAGGGAAAATCCCCCATTGCCGACTCGTTGGTTCTTACCCCAGGGATCGAGGAAGGCGGTAGGGTCGTCTCTCCAGGGGGCACCGATGTAGTCGTACTGTAACCACGTGCTATCCCAAAGCCAAGGTCTAATAACAAAACCATCAGGATGAATAAGGAGGCAATGCGTGGACTGAATATGATTGATAAGGTTATATATGCAATAAAAATTGAAATCATTGATGCTCTGAATTGGATAAGTTTCCTCATACTGTGCTTGATCACAAAGACCTTCCGGTCTTCCTTTGCTGCCGAGAAATTTGACAGCACCCCATTCAATAGACTCGCATGACTTATTTACCGCATAGACAGCTTCAGGAATGTCTACGTCAGCAAGCATCAGCAGTGTGACATCAGGAATTTTTTGCACGTTTCACTGCTCTGTTGAATACTGAGTACAAGTCTAGCAGATTGATGTCGATATTCCTAGCCCGGTCTACTAGTTCTTGACCATCTGTCAGAATAGTTTTATTGATTTTACCAAAGTCATCTACCCACATGACAGGATAGTCCTTGTATAACTCCTGAAGATAATCATTCTTTAGCATGATAGGGACACGCCTCAAGTATAAAACCTCCCAGTTACGATGACAGTCCACGGCATTACCCTGAGGACAGATCATGAACTTGTGGTCTTGGATTGATCTGACATATGTGGCGTAGTCTGTTCGGTCTGAGACGGTGGCATAGGATCTGTCGTTGAACATCTGACGGATGTTACCACGTTCACTGAGGTTAGTGTGCTCTGCATGATTGATGTACAGAAGTTTTCTGGGTTTCGGATCGTTCTCCATAGCAGAGAGTAGAATCCTTTGGCGTTCATCATTAGCACTCAATTTCCTACCCACACCATAGGGGAATGGATATAACTTATCTTTGAATCCCACTGCATTTGCAGCAAAAATTCCCAACACATTGTCAGGAATTTCGATGTCAGAATTGACAGGAGTATCTTCGTTGTTACAGAAGACTATGAATTTTTTATCAGGATGTTGTGCACATAGTTTCATAAGATCATTACGTTTCTGTAGACCATTGATCCACACCTGATCTTTTTTATTACCACACCTAATTGGTCTATGGTACAACCTCACATTGTCAATGAATAGTTTGATGACTTCCTTGTCACACAAGAACTCAGTGTTAGATGAGTTTGCATCATTCATAAAGGCACCGTAGACACCCCCTACCATACCTGCCTGATCACCAAAACTATAATCACAGAGGTCTGCAACCGCTGGTCCCGAAATTAGTTTCATACTTTCACAAACTTTTTCAGTTTACGATTCTTCTGTGCCCTCACATATGAAGGGAAGGTGTCGTCGATCTCCACAACAGTTGGTTGGTAGAGATAGGTGCGTCCATATGGGTCAAGGTTGTGCTTGATCCTGTCCTCCATACTGGAACGGAACTCCTCAGTGTTGTTCTCCTGGTGCTCATAGGCATCCATCTTCTGCCGCACGGTGTCAGCGTCACCAAAGAAACTCCAGTGCCATGAGGCATTGGCAAGTTTGTATGCATCCTGGTGTGACTGACGGAGTTTATCAACACTCATCGTCTTCAGTGTCTTGAAGTCACACACTCGTGTTCCCATCCACTGATCCTCACACTTGACGTTGAGGTAGTAGTAATACAGAGGACCAGTAAGGACATAGTGGTGAGCAGGATCAAACCACTCCTCAATACACTTCAGTGCCTCTGGGTTAGCAATCTCATCGGCATCACTCGTAAGGATGATGTCGTCATCCTTTGCCTTGCCTAGCAGGGCATAGATGGCACTGTCTTTATGGAAGCATGCCCTCTGATAAGGCAGTGGCAGTTTGTAGATGTCTTCCTCCATCATGCTCCTATGATAAGGAACATCCTTCCAATAACTTTCTAGGGTTTCATTGTCATCAATCGTCTCGCGATAGATGATTTTGTCTTCCCACTTCTTGAACCGCTTACGGTTCTCGGCAAAGTACATGGGTTTGGGTTTGCCGGTGAAGGTAATGTTTGCTTCGTTGATAACAAAGTAATCTACTACATTACCAAGGATGTTCATCCTCAGTTCCAGGAGATCAAGTTCATTGTAGAACGTAAAGACATCATAGATTGCCATAATTTATATTCAAAGAGAATCGAACATTAGATGAGGGTGAAGAACTAGAGTGTAAAGTCTTGCCATCGAAGACTACAATCTTACCACGTTCAGGTTCTTCTGTATGTATCACGTTACCCGAGGAGTCAAAAAAGTATGTCTCCCCATCTGATTCATTGGGATAATACAGTGCCACTATGTGTGGTCTGTGATCATCAACGTGAGCGTTGTGTGGTACACCTATAGCATCAGGTCTTGGATACTGTAAGGTCATGTGTGCCCTGGTCATCTTGGCATTAGGCATGTTGATTGCCTTACCTATTTCATCCCAAGGTATCTTGTAGAAAAAGTCAGACGTTGTGCCATTGACATGGAGTAACGTATGACTGAAGTACGGATTCATATCCTTTCTCAAGGCATGATCTTTGTTGCCATAGGCACAGTCCTTGAAAAAATAGTAGGGCATATCATAACACAAGTTCTCAATCAATTTCTGATGAGTAACCTTGAGTCTATACCTTGTAACTAAAGAGGAATTCTCTTTGTTCATCAGTGTTTGCCCATTCTCCGGTCTTGATGTAGTCCTGCAGGACCATCATGTTGATGGTAACATCAGTATTATAAAGCATCTTATAGTTTAGATGCTCTTCGATGCAAATATTTGTGCAGTAAAGGTCAGTGATATTTTCACTACACAATACTGCTGCCATAGCAAAGGTTCCTACACCAGAGGTTGCAACATGCTTTGCTGCCATCAGCGTCGCGAAGTCTTCCGCAACACTTTTAGACTGGACCGTAACCTTAGGATCCCACTTGAGTTCCTCAACAATCGGATTGAATTGGTCAGGTTCCGTAACGACGATTGCACGATCAAAGCTCTCAAGTAATGTACTGTAAAAACAATAAGGATTAGGAACATATTGACCAGGGTTATCAACCCTTTGGTCAAAAACATCTCCACTCCGAATATGAATGACAAGAGTATCAGGATCAACATCCACTCTCGGTAAGCAAAGATACGGACGAACGTATTCTTTACAGAACGCACGCATCTCAGTATAAACTTTTCCAGCATCAATAGGAACTTCATGAAAAGGTCCGTTGTAATAAAAAAACTTTCCTTGAACCCCAGAAGGTTTGACCCCAAAGGGTTGCTCCCACCTTCCGATGATGTCATGCTCCAATGGTTGAATAAATTTTGTTTGATATGCTTGGGCACACATCAAACCTATCGCTGTCTGCTGGATATTATTACCCAGTCTGCCATACCAATGAGATAACTTCATTGACCAATGATAATACTCTTGGCTTCCTGGTCAACACACTCAAATGGTTTCCAGATCTCTTCCGATACAACTTTAGGATCAACCCACCAGTCTTCGTATGGATTACCACCGTTGCATACACTGGCACACACTAATTGGTAACCAAGTTTTTCCAAGAACTTACGTGAGTGATCGCGAATGGTATCACCATCCTTGTATGAGTCATGCTCAAACGTAATGACACTGGCACGGAAGGTATCATGTGGGAATGCTTTCAGTGCTTTGAAAGTAACCTCAGGTGGTTCACAGTCAACAGAGAAATAATCTACACGTCCCTGCCACTTCTCCTTAGCAATAGCATCTGCAAAGTCAAACGTGGTAGCGTCTGCTTCATAGCAATGGTTCTGCCTTGCCATGTCACCATTGAACACCTCACACATAGACTTCTCAATCTCCACAGAGAACCCACGCCAAGCGAAAGCAGTCTCCAGTAGGAAGGTGTTGCTCATGACCTGAGGGTGGTTAGCACCAACCTCAACATACTTTCCTTTACGCTTCCCCTTGAGCATACTGAGGACAAAGATGTCCTGGTATGCTTGAGAGAAGTTGTCAAAGATTTTAGTGTGACCTGAGAAGGGATGGACTAGTGTGTCCCGCTCATAGTTGTAAGTTGTATTCATTGACCCTCTAGGTTCTTTCCGATTTGAGACACGATCCAATTATAAGTCTTCGCAATCCCTTCTTCAAGTGATTGTGAGTAATCCCAATCCAACTTCTCTCGGATCAAATCGTTGTTGGAATTGCGTCCACGGACACCAGTATGAGGAACATCTACGTGGATCTTCTGCACGTCTTTACGTGCCACTGCAGCAGCGGTATCAACCAGTTGGTCAATAGTAACCATCTCCTCTGAACCGATGTTGACGGGACCCATGAAGTCACTCTGCATCAGTCTTCGAGTCGCTTCAATGCATTCATCAATGAACAGGAAGGAACGAGTCTGTAAGCCGTCTCCCCACACCTCGATTGCTCCACCTGAGAGCGGGAGGTAAGCAACTTTGCGGCAGATCGCAGCCGGTGCTTTCTCTCTTCCACCATCCCAGGTGCCTTCGGGTCCGAAAATGTTGTGATAGCGAGCGACCCGAACAGGAATACCGTAATTACGGTTATAAGCAAAGTAAAGTCGTTCGCTAAAAAGTTTTTCCCACCCATATTCTGAGTCTGGTGCTGCAGGGTATGCTGATTCTTCACGACAATCAGGATTGTCGGGGTCTAGTTGGTTGTACTCAGGGTACATACATGCCGAAGAACTATAGAAGATCTTCGTAGGTTGTGTTTTAGCAGGTCTGTTTGCTTCTGTCCACTCCCGTTCACGACCATCAAAAGTCTGATTGAATTTATGAACAGACTCCAGCAGGTTCAGATTGATGCTGGCAGAGTTATGCATGATGTCAGCATCATGCTCACCAGTGAAAATGTAACCAGCACCACCCATGTCGGCAGCAAACTGATAGATCTCATCAAACGTATCGATGTACTGGTAAGGCACTGACTCATAGAAGTTACCTTGCGTTCCCTTGTACTCAATGATTCGTTCAACGAATCGGAGATCCCTTAGATCTCCCTGAACGAATTCATCTGCTTCTGTCTTTGAGAACTCAGGGAACTTGATGTCTACACCACGCACCCAATATCCTTCTGTCTTCAGTCTTGCCACCATATGACTGCCAATGAAACCACCGGCACCCAATACCAAAGCTCGCTTTTGTCTTGCCATCAGTAATTTTCAGATACGTAATTAGAAACAACCTCACCTATGTATTCTAACATAGGTTCAGTGATAACCGGACTACACCCAACAAAGAATACATTGTCAAGGACTTTACATGCGTTGGGATAGTTTCTTGCCGGTTCAATGTGCCTATATGCAGGATGCATTAGGATATTTCCTGCAAAATAGTTTCTTGTTTGGACCTTATGGTCCTCTAAATATTTTACAAGACGGTGTTTGTGATCATCACACACGATGGGAACACCGAACCAGCTTGTCTCTGCATGCTCTTTCTCTTCAATAACCCGAGCACCAGGAATTTGACTGAAGATCTCGTGAAGTCTAGCTTTGTTGCTACGACGGATGCGATGTATCTCGTCTTGCTTAGTCAGTTGTACCAACCCAATAGACCCCTGCAAATCGGCAGGCTTGAGGTTGTATCCCTGAACGCCAAAGACATACTTATGATCGACATCTTGGTCGTACCCTTCCAACCATCTATCGAATCTGGCACCGCAGACACCACCGGCCAGTTTGTTCTGGGATCCTACACAATAACAACCTCGCCCCCACCAGGCAAAAGACCTGGCGATCTGGACGATCTCCTCAATGTTGGAGGAAACCATCCCGCCTTCAATCGTGCTGATATGGTGCGCTGGATAGAAAGAACAAGACGCTGCGACGGCATGTTTGGTAAGCAACTCTCCTCTCCACTTGGAACCGAGCGAGTCACAGTTGTCAGCGATATACCTCAGGTTATTCCTATCGACAATCTCGATGAACTTATCGAAGTCATAGGGATTTCCCAGAACAGGCGAAGAAAAAAGCGCCACGGTTCTGGGAGTGATCTTAGACTCTAGTTGATCAAGGTCCCAGTTGAGATCATCATAGTTGATGTCTACAAATACTGGTTTGAGACCGTTCTGGATGATGGGATTGATAGTGGTAGGGAAACCACAGGTGCAGACGATGATCTCGTCACCATCATGCCAATCAAAATACTTCTTGAGAGCAGCAATCATCACCAGGTTGGCAGATGATCCACTGTTCACCATGATTGAGTGACCAAATCCAAACTGCTTAGAGAAAGCACGTTCAAATTTGTTGACTTCTTCACCAGCAGGCAACCACTTACCCTCTAGCAGGGTGGTGATAGCAGCAATGGGTTCTTTCTCATCCCAATAGGGACCAGAATAATAAACATTGTCACCATGCTTCCACCCCTTATTTGCCATGTAGGGGAATAGTTTTTCTCCGTCTCCTTCTAAGTATTCGACGAACTCTGCGACCTTATTCTTCAGAGACATAGTGACTCAACAATCTCAACGTGATCCATGGAGGGTTTGAACCCCAACTCCTGTAGTTTACTTGTATCTAGATAGAAGTCCTGAGTCTGGACATCCTTGTGAAACTTTGGTGGTTCGATGCTATCTATATGAGATCTAGTACCCAGGCAAGCAGCAGCAGTATCAATAAGATCAGCAATGGTGGTAGGTTTACCTGACCCGATGTTGTATGTGGTATTCAAATCCCCGTCATCAATCACCATCTTGATAGCACGACACACATCATCGACATGCATAACGTCACGACGATGACTACCACCATCATATAGATTGATTGGTTTGTCAACTTTGAGTTGATTGATCATCCACATGATTGCATTCTTTTGCTTTGATGCTTTGGGATCATCTCCCAACACATTACACAAGCGAAGAATACGATACTTCATGTCGTATACATCACAGAAAGACTTGATCAAGTCTTCTGCACACTTTTTAGTGATGCTATAGAACCCAGTAGGATTACATAGAGACTCCTCAAACGCAGGAACCTCGCCACCCTTACCATAAACAAACCAGGATGAAATGAAGTTGAACTCTATGTCCTCGTTACGACAATGCTCTAGGACATCACATAACACACGGAGATTAGTATCAACATCTAAACCAACTTCTTTGTGGACGTTGTAGTTGTCCACAGTAGAGATCATGTAGAGGATCTTCTTAGTCTTTGGTTTGTATTCATCACGTTCCTGTATCAAGGTGTCAGGATACATCTCAGCATACCTACCGCCAACAAACCCAGGACCGTAGAGAGTGACTGGACTGTTGAATGATTTCACATTCCCCATCTTTCTAAGTACCATGATACAGTTGCTCGCAATCCAAGTTCAAATTCAATTTCGGGTTCCCACCCCGTAGTCCTTGTTATTTTACCATGATCTATGGCATACCGCTTGTCCTGTCCCGGTCTTTGATCTGAGATACCAATAAGACCATAAGGTTTATCGATAATATCAAGCACCATCTTGGTGACATCAATGTTTCTCATCTCACATCCACCACCAATATTGAATTGATCGTTGATGATACCGTGTTCTTCCAGAGACCAGATTGCTTTGCAGTGATCTACCACAGACAACCAGTCACGAATCTGTTGACCACCACCATACATGTAGGTGATGTTATCCTTCATGGCACGTTTGATAATCTTAGGAATCAGTTTCTCTTCGTGCTGATGCCTTCCATAGTTATTACTACAGTTGGTAATCAGATACGGTAGATCATATGTGTTGTGCCATGTCTTGACATAATGATCTGATGCTGCCTTGCTCGCAGAGTATGGGTTCCTAGGATTGTATGGAGTCTCTTCAGTAAAGAGTTCTATGTCATCATACTCAAGAGATCCATACACCTCATCAGTAGAAATGTGATGGAACTTTTCGATCCCCATGTTCAGGGATGCGTTGAGTAGATTGATAGTACCAACAACATTTGATTCTAAGAATGGTCTGTAGTTGGTAATACTATTATCTACATGACTCTCAGCAGCAAAGTGCCATATCTTTCTTGGAGCATACTTCTCAAATAAGAAGTGAACATGCTCTTCATTTGTAATGTCACACCATTCAAACTTGAACTGCTGTGACCTAGGGATGAACCTCAGGTCAGCAGCATATGTCAGGTTATCAATAACAACAATCTCTTCATCAGTTCTCTTACGAAGGAAGTGTAAGAAGTTACTCCCGATGAACCCGGCACCGCCGGTCACCATATATGTCATGTCAACAATTCCAGAAAGGTCGGTGCGTGACGACCGTAGTCATCTTCTAGTCTAACAATATCTCTCTCACTACACTCACCTCTTTGCACCTCAATAAAAGTGAGACCATCCTCACTTGCTGTGGCACGATGCCGTTGCTCAATACCTATGGTAAAGCAACTGCCAGGTCTAGCATCGTGGTCACAGTTGCCAAGAGTTACCATACCTGAACCATCAATGATGACCCAATGTTCGGATCTTTTTCTATGGAATTGTAGTGAGAAACGTTGCCCTGGATTGACGTGGATTTTTTTTACTCTGTATCCTTCGCCATCCTCAATAGTTTCATACCAACCCCAAGGGCGATCTTCCCTCATCCCATTACACCTGAGTTCAAAAGATCATACTCCAACTTGTCGATCACTACATCGTAGTTTTTTTCTTGATCCTCATAGAAGTAAACTTCTTGATCTTTGTAGTGAGTAATCAAGTTTTCGTAGAGGGAGGGGTGATCAAATTCTAGATCAGTTTTTTCCTCTACAGCAGCAACCAAGATTTGAGTGTAGTTTTTGAACTTGGAAAGGAATAATCCTCTGGACATTGGGAGAGCGTATTTGACAATAGTATAGTAGACCCAAGGGGTCTTGTCAATATTTATCGCACATCATATTGCAATCTACGTACCTTCCTCTGCTTCCTTTGCTCCTGATACTGGAGGTCTTCGGGTTTCAGATAACTGGATGGTTTATGGACCTCAGGGGTACGCTGAGGGATTGCTACCTCAACCACCATCTCAAGATCCATGGCAGTAATCTTACCATTATAATACGACATCACATTAGGGCAACCACAGGTAGTAAACCTACCGAGGTCTTCCATTTCTTTATTACATTGCAAGCATTTGAATCTATGTTCCATTAGACCTTCGTACCTCCTCCGGTGTTAGTTCCTCTAATACGGTAAGCAGATTCCTTTGTACAGAATAGTTGTACTGACATTCTAAGACCAGCTTCTTTCTCAGTAACACATGTAGGTGTCACTGCATGCCTTTCTTCACCCTCATTGATTACTAGGATGTTTCTTTTGGGTTGAATTGTATGCAACTTATCATCATGATCCTTCCACAAGAAGAGACCACCATGTTCAGCAGGCCAATCAGTCAAGTGGAGAGTGGCACCATACACATAGTCACCATCATTATGCCAGTTGATACCAGAACCAGGCAACCACACATGGTAGTTGATAGCAGTAGGCACAAATGGTAACCAAGGTGAGGTCTCATTCCTCAACCGCTTGTAGATATCTGTGCATGGTTTTGCCGACAGACAAAAACTCTTCATAGAAAGAGTCTGGAGTGTGGCACCCCACTTCCACTTGCTGACTCCCCAGCAATCATGTTTCTTCTTACTATTGATCTCTCCAATACATTGGTCGATCAAATCTTCAGAAACAGGATAATCAATGATTCGCATTACGGATTTCGTCCAAGTTATCGTTGAAGATTGCCAACCCAGCGTCAGTCAGAACATGGTTATACATCTTCTCAAAAATTGCTGGCGGCATGGTCACAATGTCTGCTCCATTATAGAAACAGCGAGTAACCTTATACACATCACGGAGAGATGCTGCAAGCACCTTAGTCCTCACACTTTGGCGAGCATACAACTCACTAATAGATCGGACAAGTTCGAGACCACTAATGCTGTTGTCATCATAGCGACCCACGAATGGGGAAACGTATGTAGCACCTGCTTTGGCAGCAAGGATTGCCTGAGCAGCACTAAAGATCAGGGTGACGTTGACCTTGATCAGTTCTCTTGAAAGTTGCTTACATACCCAGAGACCATCAGGGGTACATGGAACTTTGATTGTAGCACAGGATCCGAATTTTTTGGCGAGACGGAAACCTTCTTCATGCATCTCCATTGCATTACCACCCACCTCCATGCTGACATCGGTGAGACCCATGTCAATGAGTTCCTGGTAAACATCGTCAGGACATCTACCACTCTTCAGCATCAATGTGGGGTTAGTTGTAACTCCATCAATCAATCCAGTGTGCATGTGGCGATTGATGACTTCAGTATCCGCAGTGTCCAGAAAAATTTTCATAATAATGAAGAGCGCCATCTATATATCATATATACAGTACAGCATAATATCTGAGTATCAATGAAAGGATTACTTTTTATTGTAGCTCTGCTGGCTATGGGTGGTGCCGCAAAGGCAGACCTAACGCACCGCATGACTACCTCTACACAACTCACCGTTGATGCTGCTGCAACTAATGTGCAGCGAATTGGTAACTCACTTGCGATTTCCGGAAACGGCGTGACGACTTCAGACGGCACCACGGCTGGTGTAGTGGGAGGACTGGGAACCATCGGGTCGAATGGTGTTGCTGCTCCTGCAACTATCACTGCTACTCAGCAAACCGCTGGTAGTGCTTTCTCCTTCAGTTCTTCTTACACTGCCGGAGATGCCATCACCACAACAGCTCCTTCCGTTGGTGCTGTGAGTCCTTACTCTAGTCAAACTAGTACGGCAGCAGGATCTGCAGGTGACCTCGCCGGTACTATTACTTCAGCAGGTGTTGTTACCTTGACGCCGGGTGGAGCTGGTACAAGTGCCACCGGCCAATTTGTTACCGAAGTTACCGTACGGTAAAAATGAAACAGATACTAGCAACACTGGCGTTGCTTAGTATTGCTTCGCCAGGGTATTCCGTGCCAGTTGTGCCTAATTTTACACAAGGAAGCATGACTAGTCACACGGAAACCACTTCAAAGGTGACTGAAACGATCAACTCTATAGATTATTCAACAGGATGGGAATACTCCGTAACCGGCGTGAACGTGGACAACGGGAACAGTTCTCTAGCACCACCAGCCAATACATCAACAGTGACAGTGAGTCCAATGGGAGGAGTCGAAGGACAGGTAACCTCAACCCAGTCGGCTTTGGATTTCGCAAACTCACCTCAGTTCAAAATAACAAATCCCGGAGAAGCGTTTCAGTTCACTCAAACGTATCGAGGTCCGGGCATTTCAAATCAAACGGTCATCCAAAGAGTGACCGAGGTTACAAGCGTAACCGACACCACAAGTATCTTTACCCAGTAGTCCTATGTCTAACTCAACTTGCGATTGCCCCTGCCACACTGGCGGAAGGTGTCGGGGGTGTAAGTGCAACAGCAAATCCGATAGCGAATAGCTCTGGCTCGGTGACCAACCAAGCCATTCAGGTATTACAAGGTCCATATATTACTAACACTTATGGCGGAGGGATCAGTTGCCAAGGTCCCACTGCCAACTTTACACCTTACATTACACACGCACAATCCAAGAAGGATCCGTTCGAGTCAATGTACTTTGAACCTCAATATGACATGACCGATTTTGATGGACGGTTAGTTGAGGTTCAGAGAAATGTAAAAAACTATCCTTGGGAACCACACTACAACACCACCACCAAAGAAGATGGTACTAGGTGGTTTGAAGATGGTGCAGACATGACTATCACTGTCATGGAGATGCAAGGAGATGGTATCCCAGACAATCCTGGACGTGAAGTCTGGAGGAAACCAGTTCGCACAGGACAGAAAGATAACTATAGCACTAGCATTGGTCTCTCTGCCACACTATCTCTACCTCTAGATGGAGGATTACAGGCACGTTGTAAGAGAGCAGCAGAGACTCAAATCTCATTACAGGAACAGTTGGTTGCCAACAAACGTCTCGACTTTGAGATTGCGAGACTAAAAAATTGTGGCGAATTGAAGAAGGCAGGAATTTATTTTAGACCTGGAACAAAGTATGCTGCCATCTGTGCAGATGTAATGGTAGATAGTATTGATGCTATTAGACCACACCGTCATACTATTCCACAACCTATCTCTTCCGCTGGCGGAGGGCGGACTTCAACTTCTGAATCGCCTGGTTCCGCTCCCGTTGTTCAGCCCGGCGAGACGAAACCGATAGTACCGGGATCTTCTTCTTCCGTATTGCGGCAATCTTCTTCACAATCTTCTTCGTTACAGGTTTCACCACTTTCAACAGAAGATCAGCGAGAGGTTTTGCGAGCAGTGCAGAAGTCGTCGCAACTACAGCGATTGAGGCGGTAGTAGTTACCGCTGCTGGTGACGGTAGGTACTGCTCAGTCCAAGGTATCTCTTCTTCTACCTTAGGAGGTACCTGAATGATCTCACAAACTCTCTTTGCTTGATTATACTGCTCACCCTCTTTACATGAGGGTCGTTTTGGTATGCCTGGAGTCTGTGGTGTCGTCTGCTCCGGTGTCTTACTAGGTGGAACAATAGGGGGAGGAGGTGTCCCCTGTTTGATGTCTAGTTTATTTGTATCATAGTCAATAGGACTGAAAGAAGGTGTGCCAGCATCACAATATACTAAGGTCCCCTCTTTATCCTCGTTCTTTAGATTCTGATTCTCACCACTATCCCTGTGTGCCTCAACACATCCAGGAACATTGACAATGGGAACACCCACACTCTCAGTGACTGGTGGGTAGATGGGCACTGCCGTGGGTGGAGAGATAGACCAAGCAGGTGGTGACTGCGTTCTGATATCTCTGATGTCCAGTTGTCCTACCTGTAAGGTTGGAATACCAAAACCCCTTACTGATATATTAGGGATCTCCACTTTCTTTCTGGTCAATCTTTAGTATATAGATCACAACATATAAAACAGCAACAAGAAGGAGTATGATTGATATAATCACACTCCAAACTGGGTCAGTTACATTGTCAAGTGGTCGTAATAATAAGTTCAAGGATTACGGGGTTCAATACCCAAGTCTATAAGGTATCTAGTCCACCACTCAGGGTCTTTTTTTGTCTTCCAATTAGGAACAGGTAGACCTAGAGAAGAGTAGTAATCAGTAATCGCATCATCTATAATTCTTGCTACTTCAATATTCCTCTTCCTCCTCGTCAACATCTGCATATGCATCTGCCACATAAGGTCCGTGTTGTTTTCTGGATTCTGCTTCGACATACTTCTCTTCAGACCAGGTTGCACTAACCCACACTGCTAACTTCATAACGATAAAAATTATTACGAGTGGGGTGAAACATGCAACTAATATAATAGATTTATCTAACATTGTGCCCACCGAACATATAACGCATACCGTTCAGTACCCTGTTCGCGTAATCGCCCAGTTTACGAGAACCAAAACGTTGATACAACGCTTCAGTAATAACAGGAGCGGGGACACCCAGATCGACAGCGGCATGAACAGTCCAGCGACCCTCACCGGAGTCGGAAACTCCTCCAGGGAACTTATCAAGCTTTGGATCGCTTCGATATACATCCGCAGTAAGATCCAATAACCAACTACCAACCACGCTGCCACGACGCCATAACTCAGCGACCTCAGCACAGTCAATATCGTATTGGTAGTCCTTTGGATTCGCCATCGGAGCGACCTCTGCATCACCCTCTTTCACATAAGAACTACCATCGTTTGCTGCATTTAGGATGTTGAATCCTTCAGCATACGCTTGCATTATACCATACTCCACACCGTTGTGGACCATCTTCACAAAGTGACCTGCTCCAGGACCCCCGCAATGTAACCACCCATACTCTGCAGAGGTTGCATGGGTGAGTGGATCTGTACGGGGTGCAGAGGCAATACCAGGTGCGAGTGCTCTAAAGATTGGAGAGCAGACGGATACTGCATGATCTGAACCACCAACCATAAGACAGTATCCACGGTCCAAACCATACACACCACCACTAGTGCCACAGTCAAGATATTGGATGCCCAACTTAGAAAGCCTTTCTGCTCTCCGTCGAGAATCCGCAAAGTTGCTATTGCCGTGATCAATAATAATATCACCCTCACCACAAAACTGTAGTAACTCATCGATGGTTCCCTCAACGTTTTCTGCAGGGACTACCATCATGAAGATGCCAGGTGCCTTGCCAACCTGACTATCTGATTGATGAACTACTTCAGTCAGGGTTTGAATAGAAGTGGTGACCCCACTAAGATAACCCTTCTCAAATTGTTCCTGTGCTTTTGAGTAGTTGTTTCTGTATCCATGGACTTCGATGCCTGCTGCTAGCATGCGGCGAGACATACCCTCGCCCATCCTACCTAGACCAATGATTCCAACTTTCATGATTGAATTTTTTCAATAACTTCCCGTACAACTTCTTTGATAATATTGACATCGATTCCCAGGAAGGGAGGAATCATACCAATGACTCTAAAGAATCCATCAGCAAAGAGGGCGAAAAATATAATCCCAAGGACCATACTAATCATTGATGCATTACGATTGTGTTGCCTGATGGCATCATCAATCATCTCCTGTACTTCTGCTTTTGTCACAGTGTGTTCGGGGATGATTTCAGTACACCTATGTGTCATGACGCTTAGTAAATGGTTCCCAGTGCTCCCATCCGTATTTGTGGACTGCCCACATACCTAAGACAGGAACGAAAACTAATACCCACGCCATAAGACCCAGAGTATAAGGGTTATTTAGAACGTGTGCAGCAAATTTAGCTGCACTGTGTGCTATTCCGGATAGTCCCATTTGGTAATCATGTCTGTCTTATGAGTTGGTCCCCACTGTCCTTCATGGTAAACGTATGGTGCTGTCCTGATAGGACACTGCTTACCAGTACAAAGAAGATTGTCAACGATTCTCCATGATTCCAACACCTCTTCTGCATGAACAAAGTGAGATTGATCCCCATGAAGAGCATCATATAATAGTTTTTCATAACCATCTACACCCAACCAGTCAGGATATCTGTGAGTGAGTGTTGCCAACTCAACATTTTCACCAAGTCCAGGTGACTTCACATCAATCTGAATGTCGAGGTGTGCATGTGGTTGCAGACGCATCACAATACGACCAGGAGTTTCACCCTCAAACAGTCCAACAGGTGGTGCTTTCAACTTGATAACAACCTCAACACACTGATAAGGCATCTTCTTACCTGTCATGAAGTAGAAAGGTACACCCTCCCACCTCCAGTTATCAATGTAAATATCACCTGCAACATAAGTTTGGGTCATAGACTCAGGACCCACACCCTGTTCTTCACGGTATCCTAGGTACTGACCAGTAATAAACTTACCACCAAGACGTGCGGCAGCAAGAACCTTTACCTTCTCCCTACGAATTTCGACAGCACTCATACGACACGGTGCTTCCATCGCAATTAGAGACAGAACCTGTAGCATGTGGTTCTGCAACATGTCACGTACAACACCTGCGTCTTCATAGTATTGTGATCTACCTTCGCATCCAATAGTTTCAGTCGCAAAGATCTGAACCTCTTCTATGTACTGGCGATTCCAGAGTGGTTCAAGTAGTACATTGCCAAACCGAGTGGCAAGGATGTTATTGACAGTATCTTTACCAAGATAATGGTCAATGCGATAAACTTGTTTCTCGCGTATATGTCGCTCCACCACTGACTGTAAATGATCAGCAGATTTATAGTCGTATCCAAAGGGTTTTTCGATAACCACTCTGGAGTGGTCAGGGTCATCCAGAAACCCTGCTTCCTTGAGGTTGATGATTGCATTCTCGTATCTCTCCGGTGGAACAGATAAGAAATATGTTGTATCTGCACTCTTATCGTGCAGTGTCATCAGAGATTCTTTTTTATCAAGGTCAGCACATTGAAAATCTAACCAGTGAGTAAACTCTAAAGGGTAGTCTCCAATATATTCCAACCAAGTATCACGTGTATACTCACGACGTGAGCACCCTACGATCAGAAGTTCTTTAGGGAGAAGATCTTTCTTCCACAACTGGTACAGTGCTGGAATAAGTTTCCTCTTACAAAGGTCACCAGTCGCACCGAAGATAACGATGCGTCTAGTGAGCCGTTCCATTTCCATCATAATCTTCTGAGTCGTAGTAGTTATTATGACCCTTTCGTATCCCGAAATATATTGTGGATAGAACAAAGGGTATTGCTGTCCAAAGAAGGACATCAGCGAAAGTCACGATTTTTTAGGGGGCACAACGGGAGGGGCACCATCTTCTGATACATTAGGAGGTTGAGTTCCGATTGTCAACGGAGCTTGTTCAATACGAATGGTTTGTGCAGGTGCTGTTTGTGCTGCAGCAGCGATAAGACGTTCCATATCTGCCTTGGTGATGCCACCACCACCATTAGCCATGGCACCTTTCTTAGCAGTTTGAACCCCGAACGTAGCTAAAACCCCAGTGAAGACCGAGGCTATGAAAGTCGGATCGAGATCCTGCTTAGGAAAATTGAGTGCCTTTGGAAGATCGACGTATGCCAGTGTGAGAATACCACCTGACCAAATCAAGATACCTAGACGAACCAGCGTAGACAACGCTGCCATTCTTTCATCAGGATCTTTATCCTCTTCTTCCTTTTTCTTATCCTTATCTAGTTTAGTCTCAGGTTTCTTCTTACCTAAACCAAACAAACCTCGTTTCTCCTCCTTTTCTGGAGGAGAATCTGGTGTCTTATCAGTCATACGCCAGGATATAGCTGGCTGTATTTAGAATGGAATAGCTCCTCCAGTGACCTTAGGCATGGCAGGAAGCACACCACCAGTCGCTTTAGGCAGAGCAGGTGTATTGAATTTACTTACGACAGCATCTTGAACGCCTTTGGTGACCTGCTCTTTGATGTTCTCTTTGATTTTGTCTTGGTTTACATACACATAACCAGCAGTGCCAACTACACCTACGCTAGTTACGAATGAAAAGATGGACATGAGACTAAGAATTTTCTGCATGTTCCTCCATGGGGGTTAGTGTGTACAAAGTTTCGGCACGATTACGAATGAACTCTTGGAATCTTTGTTCAACTCCAATGGTTGTTTTGTTACCCTGACTCACCCAGTCATGACAAAACTCATATACAAGTCTGCAATGATCATTTAGGTGATGAGACAACGCACGAAATACTTCAGCACGAAGTTGCATACGCTCTTCAGAGTATCTCCAGTCATTCATGTCGCTGGGATCCAATAAAGCTTTCCGCATCGAGGACAACGAGAGGTCGTCTGCCATTCTTTTTTATGAAGAGAATTGGTTCGTAATCACCAGAGTTAGCACACGCTTGGTCGTATGCATCCCAAACGTTTAGTCTCTCTGTGTTCTTGCATTCTACACTGAAAGGAAACTTTTGTCTAGCTGCACGTGCCATGATGATATCCTCACCACCTGCACCCATTGATCTAGACTCTACATCCTCAGGGTGAACCTCTAACATTTCTATAAGTTTAGTTCTTACCCACTGCTGTAGTCTCCTACCCTTTGCCTTAGCAGACTGAACCCTCATTACGTAATCTGTCACTTACAATATCTATAACATATTTTGCTATGGTCTTATGACCTTCTATAGAAGGATGTCCATCGTTGGGTATTTTATCATAACGGAATAGTCCTGGAGGCCATTCAGTTTCACCACGTTCAGCATCGTGTGTACCTTTGAAGTACATGTCATATTTGTTGTCAGTCTCTATAGGTTTTAGTAGTGTGCTAAAAAAAGATCTGTTTGATCGTCCCACAGATGCAACGTATGCTTTCATTGCGTTGAGTGTAACACTCTCTTTAGCCCTTCCATATTCATCAGAGTAAACCCTACTAAGTCCAAAGTTTATCCACTCAGCAAACCGAGGTCCCTCTACATCTCCCCATCTGAATATGCATCTGTCATAAACACTACCATGCTTATCACGTTCATGTGAATATCCTGTCCACCTCTTCTTTTTCTTATCATAAAACTCATTCCTAATAGGAACGGTAGTTTGAAGAAAGTAGAAATCATAAACCTCAGTAGGTGGTTTAGTAAACAGGTGCCTCATAATTTTTTCATTACAAGCACCACCATATGATAGGTTTACTTCCTCAGCTCCGAAGTGATCACATACTAACTTAGACCACCTATAATCTTCTCGCCTTACGGCTAGGCGTTCTAAACCTCCACCATAGGTAAATGAGTCGCCGTCAAAATAAAATTTCATTTCTATTGATACTTCTTGATTGATTGTTCCCATTCCCTCATGCTACTTTGGCAATCAGGTGGTTCAGGATCCTTTATACCCTTGATCTTCTTCCACTGATTATACATTGCTTGCAAGTGCCATGACTGTGCAAGACTTTTTGGTCCGTTCTCTAGTAATTCAAGTTCTTTTTTATTACTAGTGAACTGCTTATACTCTTCTCTCCATTCAGTCATTATTCTTAGTCAAAGTCCAAGAACCGTCATGGTTATCTATCCATTCTAACACATCTCCCTCCTGCCATCCAACTTTTTCTAGGAATTCAGGAGGGAATGTAAGCACACCATCATCATGTACAGTCAATGTAGTGTTCATACTAAACTCTTTTTCTTGACCTCTTCATTGCTAGTGATGACACTAGAGTTGCAGATGCAACGACCAACATGAAGGAGAGCAAACCAAATACTGGATCATATATGCTGGTATGCACGGTCTCCCATGTACCAGGCAGGAAATAGACTGGTGGATTTGCTAGAAAATACATTTTGGTTTCCCGTACAATCTATATTATCTTACCACACAAGGGCAAACCCATTTTCGTTGCAAAGGTTCATGCTTTTGCCTTCTCCTCCTTCAGAGTTTTGAAGTAGAGTTTATAATACCTCTTCTTCATCTCCTCTAGAGTCTCCATATCTTCTTTGAATCCCATGAATTTGAGATGTTGGTATGTACCCTCCATCTCACTGATGAGTAAAAGAAGATATTGGCACTCTACAGGTCGCCCACCGAAGTCATAGAACTCTTTACAACTGGAATCCACTGAACGAATCCTTCTTCACATCCTGTTTGATACCACCAACCACGTAGGACTCCACTTCCGTCTCCTGTGGGGCGACCTGGAGACCTTTAGAGGAGATCCAGTGCTCGGTCCAGGGAAGTGGGTTGTTGTGCACTGGAGCGTCATACAGAGGGGTCAAACCAATCGCTCTCATACGCTTGTTAGCGATCCACTCCACATACTTGACGAGGAGTTTGTCATTGAGACCGATCATGCTTCCATCTTTGAACAGATACTGTGCCCACTCTTTCTCTTCGTCCACTGCCTGAGCAAACATATCGATGACAGTCTGCTCTTCCTCCTTGACGATCTCTACCATCTCAGGATCATCACCCTTTTGCCAGGCTTTGATGATCTGCTGAGTCAACACAGTGTGCAGGTTCTCATCACGTGCAATCAGAGAGATGATCTTAGCAGATCCTTCCATCAGTTTCAGTTCACCAAAGGCAAACGAACATGCAAAGGACACATAGAAACGAATGCCCTCAAGGATATTGACGTTTGATACTGCCAGATACAGACGACGCTTCAGTTCCTTACGGGTGTAGACAGCGGTAGGAGAATCAGCATAGTCTGCTGTCCACATACTACCAGCACCCCACTCGTTTGCGACATGCAGGAACTCATCGTACGCTCTGGTGACACTCTTAGCACGTGCCAAGATACGTTCGTCATCAAGAATAGTATCAAAGACCTCAGCAGGGTCAGGATACACGTTCTTGATAATGTATGTGTAAGAACGTGAGTGGATCATCTCCATAAACTGCCACACGTTCATTGCACCTTCCAGTTCAGGAAGAGCACAGTATGGGGAGAATGCCATACCAGGACCACGACCCTGCACAGAATCAAGGAGGATCTGATACTTCAAATTAGAAGTAAAGATGTGCTTCTGCTCAGGACGTAGAGTCTTATAGTCTCCACGATCTTTTTGAAGAGACACCTCTTCTGGACGCCAGAAGTATCCAAGCATCTGATTGGTCAGTTTTTCAAACTGTGGATACTTATATGAATCGTAGCGTTGGACACCAAGGGGTGCCCCAAAGAACATAGGTTGTGTTTTGGTGTCAACGCGAGTGTCATTGAACACCGTCATGCCTTTTACAGACATATCATTGGAGGCGCTTTTTCTAAATTGCACAGGATTCGCAGGCTTCTTCGTCTTCGTTTTGAATAGAGGCGATGAGTGCATCCTTTTCAGGTACATCATCTTTCCATCCAATGGAGTGTGCCGGTTCTTCCATCTCGTCCGACTTGAGGTCATTAGTATTCTGGTAGTAACTAGTTTTCCAACCGTATTTGTATGTTGTCAACAAATCGTTCGCCATGACGGACACGGGTACTTCGTTGTTGTCGTAATCGATAGGGTTGTAAGACCAGTTACCAGAGATTGCTTGGTCGAAGAATTTTTGCATGACCGAGACTACATTGATGTATCCTCGGTTGCCTTTCATCTCCCAGAGCAACGTGTAATTATTCTTCAATCGTTGGTATTGTGGGACCACTTGCTTGAGTGGACCTTTCTTCGACTTCTTGATGGACAAGAAGTCACGGGGTGGTTCAATTCCGTTTGTGGCATTTGACACAACGGAACTGCTCTCCGAAGGCATTTGTGCGGACAGTGTGCTGTGCCGTAGTCCATGCTCGGAGATAGATGACCTAAGACTATCCCAATCATGTTGCAACTCAGCAGTTGTGATCTCGTCAACGTCTCGCTTGTAATGGTCTATCGGAAGTTGACCGTGAGAATATTTAGTTCTAGAGAAGTATTCACATGCACCCCTCTCCTGTGCCAGTTTGTTGGATGCTTTGAGAAGATAATACTGGAAAGATTCAGTCAGTTGGTGAACTGCATCCCATGCCTCTTGACTGTCATAGTTGTAACCAAGTTTAGCAAGGTAGTGTGCCAGACCAATGAACCCAACACCCAGTGAGCGACGTGCTTTTGTGCTGATCTCTGCTGCCTTGACAGGATACTCCTGATACTCGATCAGTTCATCCAAACCACGGACAGACAACTCACACAAGTCCTCCAGTTCCTCGTCAGACCTCACCTTACCCACGTTGATAGCAGACAGGATGCACAAGGCGATTTCACCCGCTCCATCGATGTGCTGGATGGGGTCTGTGGGCAGGGTAATCTCCTGACACAGGTTACTCATCGACACCTTGTCAGTGAACGAGGAATGGGTATTACAGTGGTCGATATTCATGATGTAAATACGACCAGTCTCTGCCCTTTCCTTTAGGATTGCAAGGATAAGATCTTGTGCATTGATAGTAGTCCGTGGAATGGACTCATCTTGCTCGTAGTGTACATAAAGTTGATCAAACTCATCCGTGCCAAATGCATCAAACAGACCCTCAACAACATGAGGACTGAACAATGAAATCGTTTCGTTCTTGATAAACCGTTCGTAGAATAGTTTGCTGAACTGGATAGAGTAGTCCAGTTTCCGGACACGATTATCTTCTGTACCTTTATTGTTCTTCAGGACAATGATGTCCTCTATCTCTTGGTGCCAGATTGGAAAGTGGACAGTCGCTGACCCACCTCGGACACCGTTTTGTGTGCAGCATCGTACAGTTGATTCAAACTTTTTGAGGAAGGGGACCACACCTGTGTGTTGAACCTCTCCGCCTCGGATCTTACTGTTGATGCCACGGATTGCACCCGCGTTGATGCCGATACCCGCCCTCTGTGCAACATATTTACCAATAGCCATATCGCTGCTAAAGATGCTATCGAGGGTGTCATCAATATCAACAAGGACACAAGAAGCAAACTGTCTAAGGGGCGTTCGCACTCCTGCCATGATTGGCGTTGGGATGTTGATTCGGTGTCGGGAGATTGCGTCGTAGTATCGTTTGACATATGACAGGCGATTCTCTTGGGGATAATTAGCAAACAGAGTTGCAGCAATCATCATATACATCTGCTGCGGGGTCTCAAAGACCATCCCGTTGCTTCTATCTTGTACAAGATACTTATCAACAACCTGACGGAGACCAGCAAACGTAAACAAATAATCACGTGAGTGTTCAATATAACCACTCAGCGTAGCAATTTCTTCTTCACTGTACTTATCTAGGATGCCGGAATCATATACACCACGCTCAATACAATCATTGATGTGCTCTGATAGTGGTGGGATGTCCTCAATAAGACCATACAGTTGCTTACGAACACTAAACAATAGCAATCTAGCAGCGACGAACTGATAGTTGGGGTGATCAAGATCAATCAAATCACTAGCAGACTTGATCAGAATCTCCTGAATCTCTGCTGTTGTGATACCATCAAAAAACTGGATGCCTGATTGGATCTCTACTTGAGAAGCAGATACACCTGCAAGGTTTTCACATGCACGTTCTACCATAATGTGCATCTTATCAAGATCAAGAGGTTCAATAGAACCATTACGCTTGACCACCTTTGTACCGTTCGTCATACTCTTTTCCACGTTTGAAGTTTTAGTTTTGCTTCTAATCCTTTGTAAGTATTAGATTCTATCAGGTTTTGGACATCGTGTCCAGCGAGAACCATGTCGTTCAGATCTTTTTCATGCACATTTGAGGGGAAGATTACCACCGGTAAGGCTTTGTCGATGGTCTTAGTAATTTTAGAGACGATTTCCCTGGAACGGGGCTCGTTGTCGTATACGAATACGAATCTATAATCCATACTGCTAAGGTCAACATCGCTACCACACATAGCAATAGCATTGGCAAGGAAGTCGGAGTCGAACGGTCCCTCTGTAACGAATACAGTCTTTTCTTTGTCAATTTTTTCTAAGCCATATACTTTAGGATGGTCCTCATCGAGCATCATGGTGAGATATTTAGGTTGTACATTGCTGTCCAACGCCCTCCCCTGAAACCCAATAAGTTTCTTGTCTACATCATACATTGGAATGATAATTCTTGCATGATCTTTATAGATTTTTTCATACGTTGGTTTGAATGTATTACAAAATCTTTGAAAATTTTCAGCGTAGAAATATTTGTCAGGATCCAAAGAACGTTTGGTCAAATACGCTACTGCTGTGGCATTCTCTGACGCTTTAGGTAGATCTAATTTCCTTTTGAATACCGGTTTCCTACCAGTGTAGACAGGATCAGGTGTATTTGATGCTATACCTGTGATGCCTTGCTTATACCTTTCCATCACATACTGATCATATAACCTGGAGTCCATGTGCTTCAGGAAGTATGTAAAAGACCTTGACTCACCACAGTTATGACACTTGAAGTTGAAGTCGGTCTTTATCTTGTAGAGGTATCCCCTAGTCTTATTCTTATTCTTCTTGGAGTCGCCACAATAAGGACACCTGAATGTATACAGGTCGTCCTTAGTCTTCTTGAACTTCTTCAAGCGAGCAGACACCAACGCGATATACTTGCTGTCGATGTGTAGCACGGTGCTTAGAGTTACTTCGGGTTCACTATAGCACTAGAGGTCTGTCCAGTCAAAGCTCCCACCATTCTCTGACCTATAGGAGATACCAGGACACTGATCACTGCTAGCGATCCTGCAATACTCCACATTTTCTTTTCTAAAGTTCTCAAGCGAACATCAATGAGGCGTATGTCTCGCTCACACCCCTTCTTTATAATATCTGCTTCAGCATGAAATTCAGTTCGCAGTTCCTCCACTTTATCAAAGAGGACTGCATCAATTCTATCTTGTTTATCTAATTTTTCATTATGAACAGCAAGAAGTTGACCCATCTTCACGGAGTTATCCTGAAGTGACTCTACAACTTTTTCCAGTCTCTCAAGTATGGCTGTGTTTACCTGATCGTTGATCACTTTGGCATCCAGGTCTTACGTGAACGGGGACCAAGGTAAGCATACTTTTTTTTCTTTCTCCTTACCGGAGGATCATCACCTGCTTCCTCAGAACCTGCAATCTTTCCCCCCGAAATACTATTCGTGGGAACATCCTCTCGGATAATATTTAGTATACGTTCTAACTTAGAATCATCCATTAGATTGTGTTCAGAATGTCGTATACTTCCTGATCGATTGGTAGATCATCCAATCCAGACTTAGGATACTCTGGAATTCTGTTCAGGAAAAGCAGAAATGTCTTGAGCATTGACCAGTATTCCTGATCAATTTTGTAGAATAACAAGGGAACAGCACCTTCATCAAAGATGTTGAAGCAAATGATCAAGTGATTCAAGATTAGATGATACTTTAGTTCACCACCTTGAGTTTGATACTTCTTCAATAACCTTTTGATATATTTGAATCGCCTCATATCGTTTTGAAAATCCTCCATTGTTGCCGCAAGAGGATTTTCGTAATATTTTATGGCAAATAACAAATAGTTATCATCATTTAGTTCATCAAATCGCATTTAGTAATCATGCAGCAACGGTAAGTGACCCTGCAGCAGTACCAATAGCGGCGGAGTTAGTGATAGTAGAGGTAGTGTTAGTACCTTTGTCCTTGATTGTGCCACCGTTCAAGGAAATAGCATCAGCGCCAACGGAGAGAACGTCATCTGCATCCGTTGCAGCAGCACCAGCACCGAGGGCAAGCGTGAACAGGAGACGATAGGTACCTGTACCAGAGGCGTAAGACAGGGTGTGGTTGCTATTGGTATCGTTGTCAAGTTCGAGTTGAGGTGTACCAGTAACATCGACTTCTTCGTTGAATGTCACACGGACAGACAACGTACCACCAGCAGCCTTGCTGAAGGAGGTAGTCAGAAGATCAATGTTAGTGATGTCAGCAGCACCAACGGACACGGACAGACCACTGATTGCCACGAGCAATTCAGGAGTAGCATCAGTATTGTCACAACCAGTCAGCGCAGACCCACCCCGAAGGACCCAACCTGCGTCGGTAGCATAAACTTCTTTCTTCTCGGTAGCAGTCAAATTCTTTGGCTTAGATTCGTCTGCGTCCGATGCTCCCCAAAGTGCCATGTGTTTCTCGTGGTTAGTCGTTTAGATATTTATGTCAGTCCTCGTCCTTTGCTTTGATAGCAGCAACAACTTGTTCGAGAAGGATGTCATCCATCTCAGTTTTAGTCATTGCAACTGCTTTGCGAAGGATAGCGACACAAACGTTGATCATCATCTCGCCCAGTTCCTCGTTCTCGGGGATCTTGGCAACAGCATCCATCACAATTTTAGATGCTAAAGGAAGTAGGAAACCCATCATTCATTGATGCGGACATCAAACTATATATCAACTCAGCACTTCCACTTCCTAAGTGCTAATGCCTTACGAGTAGGTTCACCGTTAGGTTTTTTCATTGGTCCTTTGACTCCACCCATTCTCGCACAGAAGGATCGCTTTCTAGGACCCCCTTCAGGTTGAGGAGCCTTGAGATCAGAACCAGGATTCTCGCGTTCGTAGGATTTGCGTCCTTTTTCATTCAATCCACCCTTCTTATTCTTACCTTCCTTACGCTGCCATGCAGCAGATTCATATTGCGATGCCTTCTGCCGAGCTTTCTCAAAACCAGGAAGCAGAACCTTAGTAGCAGTGCTGTTTTGTTTGTTATAAGGTTTCCATTTTGGCATTGATGCGTTGCCAACACGATGACGCCTGGCGAAATCTACCTTTGCTTGGTCTATACTTTGTCTAGTATCTGAGTAATCTTGAGCGATACGAATAGGATTTGGAATCCCATATGGTTTGCCACCGATCTTCATCGTTGGTCCAAGATAACCATCACCTGGTTTTTCTTGAAGTGACTTGGCAACTCCTTCACGGACGATAGATTCACCCACTTTGAATCTCATTGGAGGACTACCGGCATAATTTTTTACGCCATTGTCTGTCCAATTATGAACATTGGGTTGCTTAGGTCTTGCTTTCAAATTCTTAGCACCCTGTGCTCTAACTTGATCAGCAGTCTGACCACCTGCCATGGCAGCATTACCACCACCAGCACGATAGTTATCAACGTCTACCCTATTACCCGTATAGTTTGGTCCAGTATAAGGACTTTTATAGGGGGTGGGAGAGTAAGTTTGCTGTCTGAAACCCTGATATGTCATTGCATTGCCCGGAAGCATTGCATCAATTCTCTGTAGGATATTAGGGTTGTTAGGGATTCCGGTTCGACGAGGGTTGTTCTCCTGCAAAGGAGGACCATCGTCAAAAACTGGAGCATAAGGCAGGTCTGTGTTGCCCTGCCATGTGGGTTTCATTGGTTCTACCTTTACCACATCCTGAATGACGGCAAAGGTATCACCATATGCATCAGTAAGTTCTACGTCTTCGCGGAATTCCCTAAAACTTTTCATCAGTCGGACTCCCCAGCACGTGCCTTGTATGGGTTGGGTTTGGGTGCTCTCTTCTTAGCAAGTTGACCCTTGATCTTATCCACAGGAGTTACACCTTTAGGACCCTTGGCACCTTTTTCTTTTTTCTTTCCTTGAGGTGCGATTGCTTTACCCCTAGAGGACATCATGCCACCGGACTTACGAAGACCAGCACTGACTGCAGCAAATGCACCGGATGGTTTCTTACCACCTTTCTTAGACTCTTTACCAGTCTGAGAATCTGTACCCTTCTCTTTAGCGAAACGAGTACGCTCAATCATCTGGAGTGCTTGCTCTTCTACAGAGTCCAGCATTGGATTGTAGGAGTTAGCAAGAGGAAGTTTGGCACCAGTTGCCTTGGGAGCAGCACCTTTGGGGTACACCTTGCGACCTTCACCAGGAAGGAGAGGACCCTTCATGATGTTTTCCTTTGCCTGCTCACGCTTCTTCTTGGTCTTCGCCATGATCCGTGCCTTAGCAGCATCGGCATCTTTTTGAGGAACACGATAACCATCACGGTCAGTCTTCAGACGTTCCATGGGTTTATCGGAGCATGCACCTTCGGTCTTGAGTTCGGGATTGATCTCAACCTTATTTTTTACGCCGCTCGTCTTGATGTCTAGTGACTGTTGACGCTTAGCGGCTTCGGAAAAAAAACCTTCGCCCATCTCCTCCCGCCAGTCGGAGTATTCCTTGACACAGTTGGGGACAGTCTTACCGCCCTTCATCTTGGTGCCCTTTGCCTTGTACCCTTTCCAGCAGGTGCTAGCGCCCACGTTCTTACGTGCTGCCTTCATGCTGCCTTCTTCAATTGCATCACCTTCCAACTCAACTGAGTCAGCCATTTTTACATGGGGTGCCAAGTTGTACATTGGTTTGCCGGTGGTCTTGCTCTTCATACCCGCCTTGTAGTTGCGGTATGCAGGAGTGTTACCCTTTACATCAGCATTGGTGATGGTGTATGCCTCACCCTGAAGTTCTACCTGATCAGCATGCTCTTGCTCCTCATTACTCATCTTATTCTGACGCATCACCTCGCTGGCTTTGCGAGAAGGACGAGCAGTGGATCTCGGAGTGCGATTGATTTTTACACCAATTTTCTCTAGACCAGCTTGACCTGCTTTGGTTGCCTTATCAACCATACCTGCCAGATCTTCATCCACCTGCTGATTCTCAACGTTCAGAGTCTTGGGATAGTCCTTATCACCCTTCTTGGCAGGTTTCTCACCACGCTTACGCTTGGCATGGATGTTGTCCCAGAGTCCTTTCTTCTTACCTTCCTCTACTTTAGTCCAGGGAGCGTAAAGGGGACCTTCGTAATTACCAGCGAACTCAGTCTCTTCCTTCTTCGTACCAGAAATACCAACTTCTTTGTCTTGACGACGCTGAGTTCCCACTGCCTTGATGGCACGAGACTTCAAACTCTTACCTTTCTTATCCTCTGCCTTCTTAGTAGGACGAGGAATTGCCCTCTTCTCAGGGTCAGCAGCCATAGTAAAGGCTTCTTTACGAGTGTCCTTACCGTCAGGCTTGCCACCCTTAGCACGCTGAATAGCATTGTGAACTAATCCAGCATGCTCTTTAGAATCTGACTCTACTTTACCGTCGCCGTCACGATCCTTTTTCTCCTCAAGATAAGGACGACGCAAGTCATCAAAAGACTGTGCCCAAGGGTTGCTCATCTTACGAACGTTATTTACCGTTCAATTATTTAGTGTGCTCAGAAGTCTTGGGGTAACAGAAACTTATCTACCTGCTTAGCATCAGAAATCCATGCCCTAAAAACCTGTTTATTTTCTCCCATACAAATCAAATGATTGGCACCTCTACGGAAAACTTGACCCACTTTACCGTTAGATTCAATCATGGTTCCGTTCTGAAAAATGTCTCCAGCGATGTACTGCTCACGAACAGTACGCTCATCTACTGGGATGACATTCAACATCACATAATTGTAGAGTTGTCCGTTAGCTTTGAGTGCTAACTCTGAGATTTCTTTTGCTCTTGACTGTCGTACAACGATACTAATTGCATCAAAACCGTTTTCATAGAGCGACGAGAGGACATCGTAGATGGTCTCGGCATTGGGGTCGTCAACGAAGGCATCGCCAACCTCAGGATATGCATCTTTTAGTTCCTGAATGTTCGTGTCCCTGCTAGGGAACACATAATAGTATGTACCACCGGAAATTTCTTCCACTGTGGTTAGTATGTTAGCAGTAATTTCATCCTTGTCAAACTTATCGAACGCAATGGTGAGTGGGTTCTCACGACTCACCTGCTGCAGTGCCGCTTTAGCTTGACCATTTGCGGAATTAGGATTGGGTTCTGCAGAAGAAGGACCACCAGTAGCAACCTTCCTAGCGTAATCATCACCGTCCCCTTTGGTGCGTCTAGCAACAACAGAGGCAGCTTTTGATCCAGCAGTACCTAGTTCATCATCATCAGAATTGCGACCAGAGAACATCTCCAGTTCACCCTTTACAGTCTTCGCTTTCAGGTTGCCCTGACGATCATACCAGTCTCCGTGACCGTCTCCGACGAGTCCCAAACGCCTCGCTTCTTGCGATGCCTTTGTTATTCTGGCTTCTGTTATGAAGGTCGAGAACTTCTTCACTGAGTTTACTGTAAATTTGGTTTTGATAGTTCTGAACCCACACCAAAATTGGTGTGCGATACTGCTTATATTTATTGTTGTCTGTTAGCATGAGTATAAACCTCATGAAACTTTCCATCTGTCTCTTCTTCGACATCCTTCGGTTTCCCTCTGGTGTTGCTCTATAAATTTCGATAAAGGAATCGATTAGTTCGTTCATCGTGGGTCTCCTGAGAGTTTCATACTACTAGCAAATTTGTAACCGGAAAACTTATATCTCATATTGAACAGAGGTTTCTGTCCTGCCTTCACCGCAATACTATTACTACCTGCTTTGGTGAATGTAATCTTTTTAGTGTTCAATGCATCCATCTTACTGTTCTGCATAGGATCATACACCGTTGCAGTGAACCTACCTCCCCAACCAGGAGGAAATACTAAATTTAGAATTTGTTGAGCGAACGGAACAGGAGGAAGTGGTATGGGCAATTGAACTTCTTCTGCTGTACCATTACCAGTCACTTTTAGATAAGGAGGATATGCATCAGTGGCATCTAACCAACTACCAATAATATAATCTCTGCGTTCTTCTTGAGTAACCATTTGATTGAGACGTGTAAGCAACCTATTCCTACAGTATGTCTCTACTTTAGATCCCCTACGTGATATATCAAGGAACTTAGGGTCTGCAGCCTCTTTCCATTTTCTCATTTGGTTTGATCTCAACTCATTACTCAAACGCCCAAAGTCCTTATACACGTTTCGTATAACTTGCTCTTGCTTTGTGACGTAATCTGTATTGTTGATACCCAATTCCCTATCAACTGTTCCCATACCAGGGTTTTTGAATCCCACATCACCACTGGTAGTTGATTTTGCAGAGAACCCAAGGAATCCACCACCCCTAAACTCCACTAGGATGTCAGCAGGGAACTTGTTCTGGTTTATTTTGACACCCAATAATTGTTGGAAGTTGAAACCAGGTCTAGCAGTCCAATAAACTGCTTTGGGAAACTGATATCCCTTAGCACCTGCTATCCTCAAGAACTCCTTTACCATCACACGAGCACGACCAGTCTGCTCTGCAATTTCTTTATCAGATAGTAAAGTAACTTTCCTTTTGAATTCCCTTTCGGTAGCAGGGTCAGGAAATTGTCTGTTATTCAGAAGAAATGTACAAAAAATTTCATTGACATCTGCTAACCGAGTGTTAGATCTTTTCATGGTAGTCTACTTACTTCTCCGTTCCTTAGAGTTCTACCACCGTATTCAATATCAGGTGCTGAAGAACCAAAAGTTCTTTTGATAACCAACATCCAATCCTCATCTACAACCATACCAGAACAAGGTTTAGTAAACATAGTCAAACGTTCCCTGTTAGATGATGGGACTTTCAATTTATTATCCCTATAATCTTGAGAGTCACCATTTACTAGACAATAGTCTTTAGCGGGCATCTTATACTCACGATGTTCTTGCCATGCACTATTCTCTGTTTGATTTGTAATAGACCACCTGTTGAAATTAGGGGTGTCATAAAAAAGATGAAGGTTTGCCGGGATACCAGGACGGTCGTAACAATACAGATGAAAGTTTCTAATAGAACGAAGCATACAATATTGATATTTACACGTGTAACTCATTGCCCAATGCCATTGCTTCAAATTAGCATCAGGTTTATTGAGTACCTCCATTACTGACTGAAACAACATCTTGTCAATATACTCTGGAACATTCTCATGGTATGGAGCATTCCTTTGTTCTTTACTGAAGATAAATGACCTACCTGCACCGTGTATATTATCTCCAGGTTCACCCATAACAAAGTAATGGTCTGGGTCATCGGCATAATCATCAATGAGTCCCATCCCATAATTATTACACAAAGTTACTTGGGGAAACTTATTCTTATGGAGAAGATCCCACAAAAAAGGATGCTCTGTCTCTGCAACAGGATCAAAGTGCAGATTGAATGGGTGACCAGTTTTTTGTAGTGCCCAAAATACTGCGGTACTATCAATACCACCTGACCACAGGACATTTACATTTCTATTATCTGCCTTTCTAATACACTCTAGTGCTGACTCATCTGCACAATCCCCGAAGTCCATATCAGTATGGCGGTCATCACGGGGAAGGATAGGAGATAGGATTGTATATTTTTTTCGAGTACGAAGTCTACCTGCACGACATATCATGCGTGTCATGAAGTAAGTGTTCAGAGCATTCTCTTTATCAAAGAATGTATCTCTCTGTTTTTGAATGTCGGGAGGAAATCTAATAGGGTCAGGACAATACTTATGGTCCCAATCATGGTTAGCCCATATACGTTGACTATAATCTCGCTTCAAACTCATTGGGGGGCCTTACGTAAACAATAAAAAAGGCAGGCATAACGCCTGCCTTTTGGTCACTCAGATTGTGATCAACAATCGTCGTCATCTAGACCAAATTCCATGCCACAACCTTCTTCTGCACGGATGCGATCAACCATACCGGCAGGGAAGCTGTCCTTGAACTGGTCATAGAGGGGCAGTGTAGCCTCTTTGAAACGTGCTCTTTCGGAGTCGGACATCGTAACAACTTCGATGTTCTCATCAACGCACTTACTCTTTACAACATCAATGTCTTCGACAGACCAGATACGCTCAGCACGTGCTGCAAGAATTGATGCTCTCTTGATATGCAGGCGCTTTTCTCTGGGCAGAGATGTCCAGAAATCCTTCTCTGCAATGATAGTCGTCAGGAAGAGAGAGTGCTCTGCATCATTGATAGTGTTCATGCACTCGTTTTGCTTCAAACCGAAGAAACGAGGGTATGTGGATTCACCACCAATAATGTCGCCGTCTTGCACGCCTTCGTTGATTTGCTCAAGTTCAATAGGAACAGGAACAGCACCGACTGCCTTCAGTGTTTCTTTGGCAATGTCAGAGTTGTTACAGCGAAGGGGAAGCCCTTGGAAATCTTCAATTTTTTCAATCTTTTTATTAGCAGGGATCATGCGGAATCCACCTGAATAGGTGAATGCCAGACCATGAACGCTACGATGCCCCTTAGCCTCGTCATCGAGACCACTGAGAAGTTCGCGACCAATGTCACCCTCTAGAACCTTCTGTGCGTGCTCATGATCACGGAACAGATAGGGCATGTCGAGGACCCGAAGGTCTGTATTATGCTCACGTCCAAGAGTGGACGTGTACATCTGTGACATTTCGATCTTACCATCCTTCATCAACTGCAAGATATCATGCTTGGAGATTGCAACTCCATCATTATACTTGTCGGCATACTCGGAAAGTGTAAGAATTTCCACTTCCAGATAACCAGGATCAAGCATCTCCATCATATGGGCAAACTTCCTTGCAGCTCTCAGGAAGAGCTCAATTGGTTCGTGTGCTAGCACCCAACGTACTTTTTTCATTAGTAGGTTATCCTTGAACAGTTAGAAGTATTTATATCCCTGCTAGATATGTGGCTCAGATGACCACACGATCCGTTGCAGAAGTCGTACGACGGTTCCAGTCGTTACGGTTCCACAGACGCTCGTGCAGCAGATAGAGCGTTGAGTTGATCACAAGTGCCATAAGTCCGATGGTAAGACCTTTCCAAGGGTTACCGGCAACGATCCAACCAATCACGGAGTTGGTGACCATCATCCAGGAACGCCAAGTAACGGCTTTGGCGATGGTCCGAGGGAAACGCTCAAACCACTTAGGGGATGCAAAAGACATTTTGAATGTTTTACTGAATATATTACCGACGATCTTTTATTTGGGTGGCGGCGTCGTTCCACTGTAATTATAAGATGTTGAGATGGCAAAGTCAAGTGACTGTCATCTTATCGCACCATACCGACTCTTCTTGGTCACATGTTTCATTTATATTATCGAAAAGAGTTGGAGTAAATTTGCTCATGTATTTATCATATACACCCCTAGTCTTTTCTTTGAACGCATCAATGTCATCGATCGAGAAAAATTGAACACCCTTCTCTTTCAGATCATTCCTCAGGTTTTCTGTATCACTATCGTTCCAAATACTAGTGGCACGTGCTGCTTCATTACATGCTCGCTTCATCTGCTTTCTCAAGCAATGATCCTCTTCTTCTGGGGTGTGATCTCTATAGTCACACTCACACTTGACAGAATGTCTCCAGAATGGGTGAGATGCTAGCACAACATACCCATTGATACTGTGATTCAACTCAGTAACATATTTCTTAGACGAGTCCAAGTTCACCAAATCAGTTTCATATGCATCAGCATCGCCACTAACCTCAGCACCCAGAGATTCAAAGATATCCTGCTCTAATGCAGTCCCATACTGAGTTTTGATCTTGGCACCTTCAAAATCTTCTGGAGTTGTGAATGGTTTATCTCCAGCGATGACTCTACGAGATCCCCAAGGCACAATTGCCATGGATTTTATGTTCAAAAAGTTATTATAGTAGAGAACTTTTTCACCTGGTCCACTCTGGAAGAACGAGTTGGCATGCTGTTCACTCCTGAAAGCATATGGCATATCAAGTGCCGTATAATCAGTCTCACCAGTAAACCAAGGGGTTATTTTCTCTGGAATTTTATTCATCTTTCTATGAATTGCTTCCCTAATCTTTTCACCCAACACAGCAGTGGGGTAAACAACTATCTGGATGGTGTTTTTATATAAAAAATCTAATGCAGTGTCTAAATTAGCGGGTTTACCATATTCTTTCTCAAACTGATCATGGGTAAGGACATTGAACGATACTCTACCTGGCATACGCCGGGTCATCTGTGCCTCAAAAGACTCAGCAATCCTCCTAATATAATCTACAGGTTGATTATCCAAAATCAACCAGTTCACAGTGTATGATTCGGGGTGTGCTGGTGGTTTATATCCCATAGTAGTTCCTCTTGTCCAAATTATTTAGATCATGCCCAGTATTTTACAATAGGGTGAACACTAGGATCTAGTTCGTGGTTTTTAGGACGTTGATGTAGGATAGCAAGTGCCATCTTAGGTCTGAACGTCAAAGAACTCTCCTGCTTTGGAGCACAACCATCTCTATATGAGTAGATGATTGGAGGAAGTCGATATCTTTTTATCTTTTCGTTGTGATAGAAGTCATCAGTGCCAGCATACTTAGCGACAAACCCCCTAGCATCTTGTGCCCAGTAATCATAAATGTGCTTCGCATCATCCCAGGCAATTACACTGGAATTGAACAAGGATTTGGTTGGATTTTTGACCTGAAAGGGGAGTCCTTTCCAAGAGGAGTAGACTAGAGCAAATGGACTATTGATTTCCAAAATCTTAGTGATATCACCATGGATAATCACGTCCAGATCGAAGAACAACTTACGTTTGAACCCCTGAATTTCAGGACGAACAAACATATTGATCTTCCACCATGCTGCCCACCAGTTTTTCCACTGAGCATACTTAGAGACATCGATTTCTACCACAGTGACACCCTCTTTGATGCCACTAGGGTTATCAGTGAAGCAAAAAAATGGTGCATCGGTTTGACGACGCACCATGTTGTAGAGTTTGTTTACATACTCTGCATCAAACTTGTCTCCAATCTTGATGCAGGTGATGCAAAGGTCAGATGTCTCCATCTTTACGATTCTCTGAGTAGAACTCACTGAAAGTGCCTTCAGGAAAACGTGCTTCCAGTTTCTTGATATTCATATCTAGCACCTCATCCATGTCAACTTCCAGTGCCATACATGCTTGTGCAACATACCACATGATGTCACCCAGTTCTCGTTTCAAGTGAAACAAATTCTCTTCGCTGGCAGGTTTGCCTTGGAAGATCATCTTCTTCACGATTTCAGTGAACTCACCTGCCTCTGCGGACATACCAACAGCAGCAGTAAGAAGGCGTTGCACTGCAATCTCACCACCGAGTTCCTGCAAACGGTAGATAAAGGCATCAGAATCCTGAGATTCCTTGCTTGTCACTCCGTTGACAAAACGTTGATAGTTTGTAAAATCTACTCCCATTTGAAATCGTCGAATTTGGATTTGGATTTGTTGTTGTCTTCTTTAGACGTGTACTGTACTTCTACGATGTCCTCCATCAGGTCATCCTGAGCAGTTTGTTCGCAGTCGTACAGTCTCATTTTAGCACGGTCAATGCCCACTACAAACCTCTTGTTCATGTTCAGATCGTTGTAGCGGTTCTTCAACTGCTTGACCATTATCTGGCTAAGGTTCTCCATATCTTCGGTAGAAACCAAAGCGAACATAAGATCAGCGGTAGCTGGAAGGCCAAATGATTCAGAAGTATCAGTAAGATTAGGATCTGAACTAGAAAAACCAGAGCGAGTAGTCTGCGTAGCTGAGACCACTGGGACAGAGGCTTCGACCGCGAGACCCCTGAGCTCTTCTGCGATTGCTTTGACATAAGAATAAGAATTCACGTTTGCTGCACCCCTATACCGAGAAGAGGCACAGATATTGAGATAGTCCACGAATATTATATCAGGAATGAACGTCTTTTTCAACTTCAGTTCCTGCAGTAAGGCACGGAAGTGACCCACGTGGGCAGAAGCAGTAGGATACTCCTTGACGATCAGGTGTCCCGTAGTCTTCGCGGCGATCTTTGCAATCTTCTTTGAGAAGACTTGTTCAGGTAGTTCCTGTATGTCCTGGATGTTGACATCGAGAAGGTTAGCATCAATTCTTTCTGCAATCTTCTCTTCAGCCATCTCCATTGTGATGTATAGAACGTTCTTTCCTTGGAGGAGAACACTGGCAGCGACGTGGCACATAAACAAAGATTTACCGACGCCAGTGCCAGCGAGAGCGACGTTGAGCGTTTTATCACTGAGTCCACCCGAAGTAATCTTATTGAAGTATTCAAGATCAAAGGGGATTTTATTCTCGACCCGGTGATAATATGCATAGCGATCCTCGGAATCATCGAGGTAATCGTGCCCCACACTCTGGTCAAACCCGACCGCAAGAGCATCGGAAAGGATACCTGGAATGGCATCGGGAGTAAGTTTGTCATCACCACCATCAGCGACTTGGATACTCTTGATTAGTGCCAAGTAAATGGCACGTTGCTTACACCAGTCCTCAGTGGTGTCAAGTAACCACTGAGTCTCTGACTCACTCTCTTCAAGGGAAGAAACCAACTGTGTGATAGTGGTGAGTTCATCCTGAGTGATGTCAGTCCTCTTATCAATCTCAATATGAAGGATCTCCGGACTAGGGAGAGCATCATACTGAGACAAGAACGTGGCAATTTGTTCAAAGACTACCCGATCAGTCCTTTCTTCAAAGTAATCGGGTTCAATAAACGGGAGAACCTGCCTAGCATAGCTCTCATCATGTACCAAGTTATTGAGGATCGTTAGTGGGATCCTTTCACTCATTCACCACCGCCGTAAGTAAACTCACTCTGTGCTGCATCATCAATCTTTGCCATCAACTCCTCAGTAAAATACTTCTCGGGGTTAGAGTAGACCTCTTTACCATAAACTTTCTTGCCGTCAATCTCATATCGATTTCCGACTTTCTTGATTACCCCAGTGCTCTCACCGAGTTCAAGAAGACCGAAATATCGATCAAGACCACGCTCATCGTAATACAAACGAATAGAAACAGTCTTATTTTCACGACTCAAACGTGACTTGACTGTCTTAGCCTTGATAATGTTTCCGACGATTTCCGTTCCATCCTTCTCCTTTGCTTTGCTGAGATAGATGATTGTACTCGCTGCATACTTGAGTCCCGAACCTCCTCCCATCTCTTTAGTTGGTACGTAAGCTCCGATGACATCGTATGTATGATTGGTGACAATGAGTGGAACATTCGCTTGACCGAGTTTGAGTGTAAGCATTCTGAATGCACCCTTGACTAGTTGACTTTTTGTCATGTCACGGGTCTGTTTGTCCTCAAGGACATCCTTGATCTCCTTTTCAGTGGAGAGCATTCCCAGAGAGTCTAGTACAAACATCATGGGTTTGCGATCCTTTTCATCCAAACCAAGATATTTGTCAACAATCTTCAGTGCCCGGTTACGGAACTGTTCGATAGTGACCACCTGCACGTGACCAAACCTTTCCAAGTCAATGCCACGCTCAACCAGCATACCTTTCTTGATAGCAGACTCAGTGTCAAAATACATGACACCACCGTCAGGATGCTTCTCAAGAAAATTCTTTACTACCGCAAGGGAGAAGAAGGTCTTACCTGTGGAGGTCTCTCCTGCAATAGCGGTGATCTTGTCCCCACTGATACCTCCATAAATGCTACCACTAACAAGAGCATTGAAAATGTAAGAACCAGTGTCAACATACCGCTCTGTATCATCTACATCCGATGCAAGTTTTGTGTAATCATCACCGATTTCCTTGATAATGTCCTTGAAAAAATCCATGTCAAATACCTAGTAGTTTTCGTTGCCTTTCAAAGTATCCATGAAGGATCCAGGAACTGCTATTCATCTTGTTCTGTCCACCAACACCCCACTCAAAGACAACTCGTTCGTTATCTTTATACTTCTCTAGTTCTGGAGTGTTAGATGCACCCCTGTCCCCTCCATTGCAGAAGACAACAGTCTCTGCTATGTCCAGACACTTCTCGATAGCACCACAAGCACTATCATCTGCATCATCCCAGGAAATAACAGCATCAACCATGTCAAGATGCCTCACAATGTCGGCACGTTCAGTCCAACACTGGAAATACTGACCCTTTTTACGCTTCAACCAAGGATCACCGTTCAGTCCTACCACGAGGTAGTCAGAGAAGTCCTTGGCACGACCAAAATAATGTAGATGACCACTATGAATAGGGTCAAATCCGCCTGTAACCAGGCTCACTTTTTCAAAAAACATCAGATGACGTAACCAAACTGCTCTCTAACGATCCTTTTGTATGGTCCACCAGGATTAGCATCACGAACATCCTTGACCCTGTTGAGTTTTTGATAAAGAGCCGTGTCACCACCCAGTCTCAGTGCCTTTACGATGGTTTCAAGTTCTTGATCGTTGATAGGAAGTTCCATAGTACCCCAGTAGTGTTTTGATTATAGCATCAGACAAAGAAAAGATCCAGAGTTGCTGTCTTTTCTACTGACCAGCCGATAGCGTCCAGAACCGCCCTAAGCGGTTCTACAAAAGACTTATCGAACATCAACATATAGTCAACATATCCTGCTAGACCCAATTCTTTGGGGAAATCACCGACAAATGAGATTACATTCTCTTGGGTTGGATTCGGTTTAGTCAAATAGCAGAATTTTACCTTGTCGCCATTGTTGATCGCATTATATTTAGAGTCAAGGTTATGCTTCTTCAAGTAATGGTTGTAGAGAAGTGAACCTCGTACATGGATAGGTGTACCTTTACTATAAATGGACAAACTACTCTTATATTTGTCCAAATTGTTGCAGGATCGTGGGAATGCAACAGCAGCAGGGTCCATCTTTTTGAACTCACGACGCATGTCATCGATGTATTTGATAACATCATCCTCAGTCTTGCTCATGATGATCTTCAGAGCGTCTTTGATCATCTGACGACAGGGTGCAGGGGTGGATGACTTGACTGCTTCGATACCCATGATCTTGAGTTTCGGTTCAGCAAACCTCACACCCTCAATGTCCCATGCGTTGAGAATATATCGCTTCTTAGCAGTCCAGATGCCACGCTCAGCGATGGTTTCTCGCTTCATGAACATCTTCTGCTCGTATGCATTCACATACGTCGCGAGTTCCGCGTAGCATTTCGATATGTATGGTTCAAATCGCTTCTCACAGGCATCATTGAGGAATTCGACAATCCTCTCTTTAGAAACTTTGTGTACATCAAATACACTACGGACAAGTAGATCAAGACACAGATAGATACTGTCAGTATCGGAAGCAATAACATAGTCGTGGTCCTCAGTTTTGAGTAGTTTGTTTAGATATTGGTTCATCCGGTTCTCAATCCAGCGAATGCTGAACTGACCACCCATAGTGATTGCCTCAGCGTTCTCTAGTTTGTAATACCGGAAGTAGTTGTTGCCAATGGCACCATAAGCAGAGTTGAGTTGGATCTTCTTTGCCATTTGGATGTTGTTACACCTGGCAATCTCCTTCTCCAACGCCTTTGTAGGCGTCTTCTCGTACTCCTTCTTTGCTTGGAGCATCTTTTTCTTGAAGACCACCCTCTCACTGTAGATTTTGTCCATCAATTTGGGCAAGAATCCACGGGTTTTGGTGGTGAACATGGCACCGTTAGGGCACACAGTAACGTCCTCAAGACCAGATAGATCTACCTCCTTATCCAGCAGTTTATCGACGCTTACAGAGGGATATCTGTCGTCTAACAAAGTCTCTGGTGAGATATTGTACTGCATGATGAGGTGTGGGTACAGTGAGTTCAAGTCAAAACTCACAACCCAGTCATAAATGCCTGGTTTTGGTTCTTTTACGTAAGCACCGGCATACTTTTCATTCTTTACCTCGTCTGCCTTGGGTGGAATGACGATACCCTTCTTCTTCAGGTCGTTGTAGATGATCATGTCCCACATTCGGACCTGATAAAACACGTCTGTGAAGTTCACCTTGGCGTCATATGCCATAGTGACAGCGAGTTCAATCAGTTTCATCTTCTCCTCAAGGGAGTCAACCAGTCTAACGTCCTGGATGTTGTATGAAACGAATTTCTGCCAGTCTTTAGTGTAAAACTCCCTGAAACTGTCGTATTCTGAGTGATCTAACTTCTTCTCACCTAGTTCGACTTCACCGATGTAATCAAGTTTATAACTTTCTTGTGCTTTGTAGGTGAATTTCTTGTACAGATCAAGGTAATCAAGGACAGTGACGCCTGCAATGTCATAGATCAGACGCTCACGGTGCATGATGAACATCTCCTCAGCAGTCACTAGACCCCATGGAGACATCTTCTTGCATGCCTTCTCACCCAGTACACGAGTGATACGCTTACACAGGTACGGAATGTCATATAACTGACAGTTCCACCCAGTTACCACGTCAGGGGTGTCACTTGACCAGTAGTTGATGAAGTGCTGCAACAAATCATACTCATCGTTGCACTGCACGTACTTGACCATAGGGTCATTGTTGTTATAAGGACCCACACCAAAGGTAAGAATACGCTTTGTGGCATAGTTCTGCAGGGTAATGCAGAGCATTTCCTCATCACAGTTCTCTACCGTGGGGAATCCCTTCTCAGCAGACACCTCGATGTCGATGGTAACCACCTTCATCTTTTTGATGTCAAACTTGATCTCATCCTCAGGATACTTATCAGAGATATACTGATAGACGTACCTATTATTGCCGTAGATATCGAAGTTCTCTACTTCACCATGAGTTTTGTAGAACTCACGGCAATCTTTGACTGTGCCTGGTTGGATACTCTGGACATATTTGCCGTCCAGTGTTTTGAATTTGGTTTTCTTACGCGACGGAACAAATAATGTGGGTTGGTAACTCTCTCTGGTTTTGATCGGGCGACCGTTTTCATACCCACGCACCAGAAAGTCGTTGCCGACCATCTGGATATTCGTGTAAAATCTCATTCAGCGGTGACCGATTGATACTTTTCCAGTTGAAACTTGTTTGGTTCTACGATAGTCAAAATACTATCAGAATGGATCATCAGTTCGTTTTGATCAGTGAAAGAAGGCCAAGACTCGAACGTGACATTCTCGGTGCAGTCGTCATGCAGCACCATCTTATAGGGTTTGATCAGTTTACAGTCTGGTTCTCCCATCTCAGAACCAACTTCCTCGACTCGTGAGATTAGAACTGTTTCGTTCTTCAATAATAAAATCTGGATCATGGAAGCGACAGTCTTCGGTTCTTCAATTCTACCATGGACTTGCGAATCTTGTCGATGTACCCAGAATTTCTCAATTCTTTGAACACCAGGTTCTCAAACCCATACTCTCCGAACTTCTCAAGGGATGAGGCACGTCCCGCCCGGAGTTTTTTGACGATTGACTTGAGTGCTTCAGGTTTTTCTGTCTGAATAAGCGTGTCAATCTTCGCCTTCAAGTTGTTTGTCTTCTTAGTGAGTTCAAATTCATCGATCTCACTCTCATTCTTCTCTGGTTCTTGCACCCATTTGTTCTTCAGGACACTATAGACACCCTGACTCTTCTTTCTAGTGACCCCAGGACGTTCAATGTATGGTTCTACGGGTGCACCATAGACCTTTACATCATGTGTGAGTTCCCAAAGCGTCTTCTTGTCCATAAAATAGTCCGAAATTAGTTCCGGATCGCATTTTGGGACAAGTGCAGGGTCAATTACCAGGTGTACATCGATGTCACTGAACTGTGTGTAGTTGTATCCGGCGTTGCCGCCCAACATAAGCACGTCAGTGACAGCAGAATCATCCAGTTCAACGAAATCTGCGAACGCTTTCGCAAAATTCATCAGTGCTTTACGCACTTCTGGTTTGAGTTTAGTCCCAAACCAGAACTTAGGGTTCAAATCTTCCCGAAAACGCAAAGTCAGACCTGCGGTTTCCCGCAAATCTGACGCTTTTATATGATGAAGGACCCTGTTGTACACTAATTTACGACTGTCATCGTATTATTTAGAGGTAGTCCTTGCGGGCATGGTGATCAGGGACGATTTTTTTCAACGTCACGATCAAAAGTCCGTCTTCAAAGGACACTGTGTCGATGTTGACATCCTCTGCGATGGTCCAAGCACGCTCAAAGTCGCGGTTTGCCATTCCACGATGGATGTATTCACCATCCAATGCTTTCTCACGCTTCCCTTCTACGATAAGTTTACCGTACTCGGAGTATACTTTGACCTCATCCTTCTTGAACCCCGCCAGTGCGATCTCTAGGCGTGTCTCGTGGTTGCTGAGTTGAAGGATATTGTATGGAGGGAAGTTTCCAACAGTGTTGGACTCCCAGAATTGGTTGAAGTGTGTGTCCCAACCAATAGAATTTTTGTTGATACGATCAATCAGATCCGGCAGACCAGCTGCACGAAATTTCTCGATGTTAGACATGGTAAATCCCCTAATAGGCAGATTGTGTTGTGTGGACCCCGAAGGCATCCACACTTATTTATAGCACATCTGGGAATTTTAGAGGTTCGGAGAACCGTCAGTTCTCCTGGACCCTCTTCTTACCAATGTTATACTTCGTCTCTAGTGTCCATTCAGACTTCTCGCGGAATGAGATGACTTTGATTTGATTCAATGGGGATACATCAGCAATATTTTGCAGTGCCTCATCAGAAATCAAAACCAATCCCCAATCTACGAGGAGATTTACAATTCTATTACGACGTTGAACGTCATTGATAGTCAGGTTTGCTCTCTTACCGTCCAGAGCAAACAGTTCTTTGAAATGGACAATAAAATATCTTCCCTGCTTATGAAGAATATGACAGGACTGATACAGTTTCTTTTCTTTACGAGATGCAACTCCAATGCGAGTTAGAGTCTCACGAACTTTTAGAAAATCATCTGGTTCTTGAAGAACCACTTCAATCATCTTAGCAGATGACCATTCATAAATGGGTTCACTACTATTCATTGCAACCCTCCGGTGTCAAGCTTTTTAGTAATATGATCCAGCATTTCACTGGAAAGAAGAGGGAGCACTTGCTTCGCCTTTTCGTCAGAATAACCGTAGTATTTTTTGACGAGTTGGAGATTCACTAGCTCATCTTTGCGGACCCAAGGAGAGAATCTCTTCTTCGATCTCAGAGTATTTAGTAAAAAGTCGTATTGTAACTTATTATCAAGTTGGTGGTAGATATTCATCTCATTGGCGTACATCAAGGAGTCGATGTGCCCAGACAAACAGCGGTTGATAATGTAGGGAAGATACTTGGACTCTAGGAGTGGATCTTCTTCAATTAGATTGGTCTTGGTCTCGTTGATTGACTTCAACCAATCTTTCAATTCAGGCATTCTTCTTACGAATAATAATACAATCGTTGTCGTAGTCTGGGACGAACTCTAAAACTTCATCCGGATCCCAACATAACTCCTCATACAAAGTATTGAGGGTCGCCATGTCTTGCCACAGGTCGGTTGGTTTTTCCATTAGGAACAATGAATTCCAACAGTATACCACATTATCTATCGGTTGAAAATTCTTTCTTTCAGTTCATTTGTCCACTTATCATAATATGGAGTTCCCTTTAGTTCGTTCCTAGCATCCTCTAACTCCTTCCTCAACTGTACCAACAGCAAAACCATTCCACTGTTCAGGTGTTGTCCTCCCACCTCTTCTACGAGGTCAGGATGCTCTTCTAGGAACAAGAAGTCTGGGTAGATCGTGTTACACTTCTCCGCAAGTTTAGTAACATCGTCTGCAGATTGATTATCAATAACAAAAATCACAACCTCCTTAGTCCAGGGTTGTGACATCAAACCAGTTATCTGAGAAAAATTATCATAGTCTATTACCTCCACCTTCTTCCTCAAAAAAGCAGACTTAGCAAATGGGCATGGAGGAAACCCACCAAACGCCGCACTAGGTTTGGTTAGCATCTCAAACCAATTCTGGAGTCTAGTCTCTTTGACGCCAGTCATCACAACGATCAGTGCGGAACCATTCCATTATATCATCTGCCCCATCAAATGTCTGCTTGTGCTCGGTCGGGTCCGGTGAACCAAGATTTAGATCATTGAAAAAATCGTCTTTAGGATTCAACACCTCCCTCCTAGCACGGTTCAACCATGTTCTAGCAGTAGTGTTTGCTTTAGCAAGTTTGTTTGCCCATATCATATCTGCTAAAGGAACCTCTTCCCGATTCACAATCTTCCTGCAGATTTCTTCCAGTCGCAGGCGGTACTGAGTTGACAGCATACTATTGAGTCAGACACTACTATCTAGGGACTTTTCCATTGCGTCTTTCAGTTCAAGAGAATGTTCAATTTCATCGTTCAGGATCTCTAGAATCCTTTCATCTTCTCCATTGTCCCGAATATACTTCTCATAGGTATGGGCAGCATGGACCTCTACCTCATACGATAGATGGTACGCTGACTTAGGAGCCAACCAGTAATACACCACATTGGTCCAATAGTATAAAAGGACCAGGTGTCTTGCGAGAAAACGGTCAATCCAATAAGAATTACCGCCCCTGCTCTCCATGTATTCCAGATGTTCGGTTTCATTGACGCTTTGCTCGAAGTGCTGCTTCATCAAGTATAAGTGATCTGGACCTCGGAGACCCATGCTTTCTCGGAAATGCAACACACTCAAGAAAGCAAAATAGGGTGCACGAGCAATTTCCTCAAGCACCCAAAATCGTTGATAGTCTCTACCTTTGTAGAGATAGTCCAGGATCGCGACAGTTACGTTTAGGAAAAACGAATTCAGTCTTCTCATGGTCAGGTATATACCATTCTATCTAGTAGTTCATTAGAAGAAGTTCCTTCCTCTTTGTTTGGTTTTTCATATATTCTCCAACCGAACGCATAGTATATGTCAGATCAAAGTCTGCTGCCCTCCAGTCAGGGAATCTATCACTGACAAACTGATCAGCGTTATAACTGATGATGCAGTCATTAGAAGACTGTTGGCAGTCAATAGCGAATTGATCATGGTCGAATCCTTTGTGCATGTTACCCTGTTTGCCATATAGATTATCCTTGATATCATACGGCGGGTCAAGATAGACAAATGCTTTGTCATCTCCCTGCAATAGTTTGTCGTAAGACTGATGTAGAATCTTCCAGTTACGAATTACTTTGCTGATTGTGGGCAAACGCATGATGTTGCGTTCACTGAAGTTGGAGATGCTTGCTTGTTTTGAGAAACTAGATGACTCAGTGAGACCACTGAAAGAACACTTATTGCTAACCCAAAAATAACGAGATCGATCTTTGTTGGAGGTGGATTCTTCATTGATAAGACGTTTAGATTCAATAAAAAGTTCGCGAGCAGCGTCAGGTGTGTTGTGCTCTCGCTTGATCTTCAATAGATCCTCTGCCATTTGCTCACCATCGTCACGCAAATGGATCCAGAAGTTGACTAGGGGTTCGTACAGATCACTGCAGACGACTGGGAGGGTGGGGTACATCTGGGATATGTAGATTGCCATCGATCCACCTCCCAGAAAAGGTTCACGATACTCGCTGTACTCAGACAGACGAGGCATGTGATAATAAATCTTGGTCGCTGCACGGGATTTGCCACCTGGATATCGAAGAGGAGTTTTGGCAAGTGCCATCAAAGGATCTGCTGAAGGTTTTCCAGAATTTCAGAGGACGACATGGTTTTCTCTGAAGGGGTGATGTTCTCTGCAAGCATAGTGTACTCGCCTGGTTGCAGTTTGAACTTAGCAACAGGTGACTTCTCAGTGAAGTAAACACGCTTCTCGATAGTCTCCCAATCAGTGATAGCAATACTCATGGACAAGGTGTCCACAAGGATCATGTAGTCGAAGGTCTTATCAACTACCTTACTCTCACCACGGAAGTTCTTCAAGTCTACAGCAGAAGTGCTGCCATTCTTATTGAACATCTTGAGTTTGCCTTTCATCTCATAGGCATGCTCATCAGACTCAAAGTCCATACCGTCCTTATAATCACCCACATACCGCAACTGACCATCACTCCACTTGGCAAAGGATTTCTCCTGCAACCAAGTGCGGATGGTCTTGAAGGCATTCGACTTCATCTGAGTCGTATTGGTTGCTGCTACACAACCAAAGAACTCTTCGAGGTTGATGCGGTCAATGTCAAACATTGGAAAGTTGGGACCTAAGGTCGATTGTAGGTTCCCATCCTAGCATGTTTCTTGCTTTTGTGTTATCGGCAAGAGTCTCGTGTGCCTCACCTTTACGTGGAGCGATGTACGTCACGTTGTCAGAGATCATGGCAGCGATCTCGTTTACTGAGTAGTTCGTTCCCGTTCCAATATTGACAGCAATGCCAGAGAGCGTGTTGTTCAGGGCACACATGTTTGCTTCTACCACGTCATCAACATGGGTGAAGTCTCTACGCTGTGTTCCGTCACCGACAATCGTCAGTGGTTCGCCTCTCCGTGCCTGCTCCTGGAACAAACCGATTACAGGGGCATACGCACCCCTCAAAGGTTGCCTAGGACCATAGACATTGAAGTATCTTAGGGTGATTGTCCGCAGTTTATGCAGACGGTAGTACATATAGCAAAACTTCTCTGCAGATACTTTGCTTGCAGAGTATGGATTCAAACAATCTGTAGGCATGGACTCCACAAGGGGTGGAGTATTGTTCAATCCATAACAGGATGACGTTGATGAATTGATAAACCGCTCTACGCCTGCCTCACGTGCCAATTCAAGCATGTTACAAGTGCCCATCACGTTCGTCTGAACGCAATCAAACGGGTCATTCATAGCAAGTTGGATTCTGGACTGTGCTGCCAGGTGAAAGACTGCTTCTACACCTTCAAATGCAGGGCGGCAAGCATCAATGTCTCTGATATCAACTACGTGATTCTCTGCATCATCTTCGTACCAGTTGAAGGCATCATTAGATTCTGCTGATTCGTTGTCAATGACAACTACTTCGTGATCATCATGCAATAGGCGAGATACAATATGGGATCCGATAAATCCAGCACCGCCTGTGACCAGACATTTCATTTACCTTTACCAATCAACCAAACTGAACAGAGGATAACGGCAAGAAAGAGTGAGCCGTAAACAATGATGACAGCAGTCATAAGAAAAAAATCAGACGTTCTATTTACTTGAATTCGCAGTTGACCATGATTTCAGTCATTGCTGCTAGTAGATTGATCTCCTGGTCTGCAGCAAAGGCAGACTGGTACTGGTATTTTGCAATAATCAATACCGCTTCAGGGATAGACTTTGGTTTCATATGATCATAGATTGAATCATACAATTTCCTAAGGATAGTATTAGGATCATTGTCTAAGTTTTGGACAATCCACTTACGGACATTAGGGAACTGCTTCTTACTAATGTACGAGACTAACTCATCAGTCTGAACATTAGTAAACGATGCGAGAACACCTACGTCTATTTTACCACTAGTTGAGTGTTTTTGACACTCATTCAACACACGTCGCCAATCAGGGAAGTGTTTGTTGATAAGTTCTACTGCAACCTTGGGTTCGTATTCAATACCCTCAAGGGTAAGAATCTGTGTCAGACGCTTGAAGAAAGCGGCAGCAATTATTTGCTTGTCTTTCCCTGTAAGTCCGAAATCGACCACCGCACATCTGCTGTGGAGAGGTTCAATAATTTTGTTCTTGTAATTACAGGTGAAGATGAACCTACAGTTGTTGTAGAAGGTTTCGATGTTAGCTCGGAGAAGGAGTTGTACATCATGCGTAGTGTTATCTGCCTCATCAATGATGATGACCTTGTGCTTAGATTCTGACGTAAGAGATACAGTTGCAGCAAAATTCTTTGCTTGGTTACGAACCGTGTCCAGAAACCGTCCTTCATCTGACCCGTTGATGACGTAATAGTCTGCCCCAAGTTCATTACAAAGTGCTTTAGCAACTGTTGTTTTACCAACACCAGGTGGTCCTGCCAGTAACAAATTAGGGAGTTCACCACTATTTACAAAATCTGCAAACGTTTGCTTTACAGACTTAGGCAGAATACATTCATCAATTGTCTTGGGTCGATACTTCTCAACCCAAAGAAAGTCCTCACTCACAAGAAACCTCAACCATATGCTCGATGTCAATCAGACGTGCGTCAAGTATAGCAGCTCTGAAGGCAACCTTTGCCCTACTCCTTGGAAGGAGAGCATCTACTTTTTGAATAAAATCAAAATATGCATTGACATCATAGTCATCCTCATGACAGAAGTATCCATATTCTTTCTTCTTCTCTTGAAAAAGTTGGCGTTGCTGTTGTAGAGCAACCCAATCATCTTTGGCACCAATGTGTTCCTCAAATAACTCGTTATATTTGAAGATATTATTTTTGATCAGGTCTTTCTTGTTCTGACGAAACGGGTGCATTACTGGAAATTACAGGGGTTTTTTGTTTGATGACAATGAAGGCATCTTTGTTGTACTTACGGGTGCCTTTCAAAGGTGCCCACTTGGTACCTGCTCCATCAATTTCATAGATGGATGTACCACCAATCTCTACTACGATATCATCACCTTCCTTCCAACCAAGATCTTTGATGGTTTCTTGAATCTGATCCATGAGACCATTTTCTTCCCAGGCATTGTGCATAGTCATTCTTCAGGAGTGTATTCAACAATAAGTCGTGTGGTTCTCTTACCATAAGAATCAACAACTTCAACCTGATACCACTTCCCATTGAGCAAGGAGGCAACATTGTCTAGTTGTTGTCTAGCAATAATTTTATTCGTAGCAGTACGCCACGGTTCAGTAGTGGGATTCGGGGTCGTCACAAAAGAAAATCTCTTTGAACTTAGGAAGGTCTGGACAGATGTCCATCCATTGCTGGAGAGTTAGTTTCTGTACCTCATCAGGAAGGATACAGAGTCTCCAGAATGGTGGGCGACGCATCAACTGTAGATACATCTTCTTGGGGAAAGGTTTATCTAACTCGGAACTAGGGTTCCGGTTGATATGATTAGTCGCACGTGGAGTCTGGTTCAAGAGCGATGAAGTAGGTAAGTTTGAAGTCTGGATTGTAGAACTTAGCAAGGTTCTTAGAAGAAATCAATACCTCATAAGGGCGAGGAATCAAACGCATGTTCTCAATCTTGAAATTGAATGAGAACTCGCGGTCAGTTTCTCCCACAGCAATCGAATACTCGTTAGAGGTGTCGTTCTTACGGTCAGACACCACCAATCTTACAGCACCGTTCTCACCTACAACCGACATGTCTGGCAGTTGCATGATGGAGGAGGACTTGAGAATACGAGTCAGGTCTGCTTCAGTCAGTTTGAAAGAAACATCTTCGCTAGGGAGTTGCATCTCCTTCTCAGGGGGAGCAATGATCACACTAGGATCACTAAAGAAGAACTTAGCACGATTGTTTCCATCCTTGATCAGAGCATGTGACGTGTTTGTAGACACGTCTACCTCTGGAGATTGATACAGGGACAGTGTATTCAGGAACTGAGGCAGATCATAGATCGCAAAGTCCCTAGGAATGTACTCATCGATCTCCGCCTCTGCAAGGACGTTCTTCATTACAGAGATCGTACGGAGTTTGTTGCCTTCCTTGAAAAAGAGAGACTGATTGATCGTCGTGAAGTTTTGAAGAATCTTCAGAGTCTTGTCGGACAGTCTCATTGGGTCTCGTAGTTTCATGATGAAGTTTACTGGCTCAAGTATAGCATAAAAAAAGGGACTACTCAAGTAGCCCCTTGGAATATTGGTGTCATGAGTCCACCGTCTGGTGGACCGTCGTCTTCATCGTCTTTGTTTGCCAAGGCAAGCATGACGAAGTAGGGAGTAATGACAAAGATTAGTGTTTGAAGCAATGTCCAATCGTAAGTCATGATCTTCCAGCTACTACTGCGATAGGTATTAGCATCAGCAAAGCTGCTACTAAGAATCCCATCACCAGAGTCCAGGAATCAGTTGACCTGTCGTTGCGTAGGAACCGAATGCGGCAATGATGCCGATCATTGCTGCCCAACCATTGAAGCGTTCTGCTCTTTCGTTCATTGTTCTAGAATTGATAGTTGTAAGTATGCTTTTGAATAGTCCAGTTGTGAACTAGGTGTGTTCTCGTAGGTAGAGGAATCGCCATAGGTCTTGTGATCACTATACCCAACCATTGCTCCTTTGGTGCGCTGCAGTGCAGGCATGAAAGCAATGAAGAAAAATACTCCTGGTGCTCCAATAATAAGTGCCGCACCAAATACATAACCCGCAAGGAATTCTGCAATGGTATGGTTGGCAGCCCAAGTAAACTCAGTCTGCGTCAAAAGTTCAATCATGTTCAGAATCCGAAGATACCAAAGAAAAATAGACTACCACTGAAACTATAAGAAACAACAGCAGCAACAAATCCAAGCATAGCAGTGCGTCCATTCAATTTCTCTGCACGTTCGGCATGGGTTTCGTAACCGTAGCGTTCTGCTGCAGTCTGATCGATGTACATACGTGGTTCTGTTGCCCACATGTTTGTACGTCCGCCGTCTTCAATTGTCACGGTGCTTGAACGAGTCATTGTTTGGAGTGTTGCGAACTGTTACATAATTATATAGGAAAGATGAAGTTTTGTCAATACTCCGACAGCATCCTCTTGCACTGATCAGGGTTGTTCCTGCAGAAATTGAAGACATACGAATGCACATCCACATCCATCTTGTGATGGGCATGAATGTGCACAAGCTGAATAACCATCAGAGTACCAATCAACAGCAAATTGAATTGCGTGACCGGATTCTCAATAATACGTTTCATGATGGGCAGTAGACCCGACCATCATAACACAGTCAACAGTCTTTTGAGAAGTTCTCTGCGATGTTACCACCGATTTCTGATGCCTTATCACTGGAGAACATGGTAAGAGCACCCGCTAGAAGCGGTCCAACAAAAGGAATACCCGTTAGGGTACCCGCACCTACAGCACCGAGACTAGCACCCAGGAACCTGCCCTGAGACTTTCCACCACCTACCGCCTCTATACACGCGACATCGGCTCCTCCGATCGTCGATGCTGTTCCGATCTTTGGGAGAGACTCAGCGGATGCATTATCCATATTGAGGGTCCCCTCCATAGTATATTCTTCAATCGTACGTTGTCTACGTCTCTCTGAAGATGTTCTGGGGTTACCAGTACCAAATAGACCACTCGGTCGTTGTTGATGTTTGTCTAAGTCAAGTTCTTGAATACGACTTAGAGTTTTAGGATCGTTAGCGTTATATCTTACTCGGTAACCTTGTGGTCCTACTTCTGCTTCATAGGACGAATACTCACTGACTGGAAGATTGAGATTGGGGTAAACCATCTGCTTGTTATTCACAAGCATTCCAATCATGGCAAAGTGAGAAAGACCAATAAGTCCGCCGAGTCCAACGGCAAACCATTTGATAGGGGAAGACCCACGTTTCTCAGGTGCCTGATTAGATACTGGTTCATTCCCTTTGTTTGGGAAGACCATGACAGACCAATAGTATGCTTTCTATATAGGCATGAAAAAAGGGGGACCGAAGTCCCCCTTGAGCATTATCAGTTATCAGAACGAATACTTCGTTCCGAGTTCAACCTTCCAGGCACGAGTATCGTTTTCCTTGAAGGTGTTGATCCACTTACCATAACCAGAGAGATTATCAGTGATCTTCAAACCGCTACCGACTTGAATCACGCTGAAGTCCTCTTCTGCTCCGGTGTTGTCGCTGTAAGCACGACCCACGCCACCTTCCACATAGGGAGAGAAGCGACCAAGCTTCGTGCCGTAACCGATACGAAGTTGATGGGTACCTTTGGAGTAGTCGTCGTCAGTGCCGACGAATTCGTGCTTGGTCTTTACGTAAGGACCAGCGAGGGCAGGAGCAGCAGAGAGGGCAGCTGCACCAGCAGCAAGGGCAATTGCGAATGCTTTCATCTGTAAATGTAAAATTATATTTTGCTAGGAGGTGTAGATCAGAAGTTGTACTTCAGACCTGCTTTGGTTCCATAACCACGGTCGATGTCCTTGTCGCCAGAACCGATGAAGGAAACTTCACCATAGGCAGACAGGGAGTCAGTCACAGCAACGCCGAGACCTGCTTTACCAGAAGGAACGGTGTCGGATTCGGCACCATCAGGTGAGACTACGCTAGCGCCAGCCTGAACGTAGTAAGAAGCAGCATCGCCAAGAGCGCCTTCGTAGCCCACGTGAAGGTCAGTGGTGGTTCCGGAATAATCAGTTCCTTGGAAACCAGAATTGGCCTCTACGTTGACGTAGGGACCTGCAAGGGCAGCGCCTGCGGAGAGTGCGGAAGCAGACAGAACTGCGAATACAGATTTGATCATGAGAATAAAATACCTTTAGTTACTTGCGGAATGGTTACCCGCAGATTTGAAGAGACTCGACGTGTCTCTGTAAAGTTTCGTGACATAGGCACGAATACCTATTTAGTGTATA
>Ga0098038_1000010_pt1 | contig 88982 bp, 108 predicted proteins | sample 5B_taG_FD_75051 | JGI IMG/M metagenome (GOLD analysis project Ga0098038, IMG submission 75051) | Marine viral communities from the Subarctic Pacific Ocean - 5B_ETSP_OMZ_AT15132_CsCl metaG | ecosystem: Environmental > Aquatic > Marine > Oceanic | place: Pacific Ocean | collected 2015-01-08 | reverse complement strand
TGGCAGAACAACTCTACGTCCTTCTGAAGTTCTATAGTCCTTTAAGCCTCCGTTATGTTTCTCGTTAGCCTTCTTACTACTCATTCCATAGAACTCTACATACTCTTTATCATCGATAGTAATCTTTTCACCTCCTCCTTCTGTTGAACCAGCTAACATCGACCCAAGCATTACAAAATCAGCACCAGCACCAAACGCTTTAGCTACATCACCCGGGGTAGTACAGCCGCCATCAGCTATGATATGACCATCTAATCCATGAGCAGCGTCAGCGCATTCGGCAATGCAACTAAACTGAGGATAACCAACTCCTGTCTTTATCCGGGTAGTACAAACACTTCCTGACCCAATACCAACTTTAATAATATCTGCTCCAGCTAAAAGCAACTCTTCTACCATTTCACCCGTTACAACATTACCCGCAATAATATTACATTTAGGGAACGTTCTTCTTACTACCTTTATAAAGTCAACAAGAGCTTGTGTATAACCATTTGCTACATCAATACAAATATTACGTACTAAAGCTTTCTTATTAATACGAGCTAATCTCTCATAATCAAACTCGTTTCTACCTACTGTTACAGCTACATGTTTACCTTGATTATCTTGAAGCTCTTCAATAAGATCCTTTTCATCAATATCCTTCTTGTAACAAGTAAAGAGATCTAAATCTCTTAAAGTTCTTCCTACTTCTAACGTACCAACACCATCCATGTTAGCAGCCATAACCGGTATACCATGGTATGAACCACCGTATTTAAATTTAAATGTTCTAGTTAGGTCGACCTCTTTTCGTGACGTTAACGTAGATCTTTTTGGCCTGATTAAGACATCATCGAAGTCATATTTCAGCTCGGTTTCAATCCTCATATAATTATTATAATATGAATATTACCTACTTCCAGTATTATTCTAAATCATTTAAACTATCTATATGTTCTTTTATAGCTTCGATATTAACTTCATTTACAGTAAGAGCTTCTTCAACACTCTCAATTAATATATCAGCCATTTGCTCTAACTCTCCATCCTCAGCTTTATCTAATACCTCCTTAACTTCGTATAAAGTGTCGTACAGCTTTTCTATAGTTTCATCGAAACTCTTATTTAAATTCTTAGCCATAAAAAGTATTTATTAAACTTGTGATAATTTATAGTATTTAAATAATTTTTCTACATCTGATTTTAAATAATTTACATGGTAGCCAGAAAATCTATCATCATTTAAGTAAAAAATGATACACTTTCTACATTTTTTTCCAGAAAGCTTTTCATACATATAAGCATACATTGATAGCTGTAAAGCGTATGTATTAAACTCACATACTTGAAAATGATCTAACGGTTTTAACATTCTTTCTCCAAAAGAAGAACTAAATCTAAATTTTTTGTTAGTTTTAAAATCACCTAGAGTAAATTCATTACCTTTATGTTCGTATATTAAATCAGCAGTACCTGATACTTTAAACGTTTCGTCATATACTAAATTCTCACTAAGAACATCCTTAAATTTATCTATATGACGCTCTACTGCTTTATCATATGATTTAAAAAGCCACCCATAATTATCTGCTGTCTCGCCGTACTTAATATATTCTTCTAATAATTCATGTATAGCAGTACCTCTATCACAAGCTTTATTTTTTTCTTGCTCCCAAAGCTCTAAGACCATTTCTTGAGGAACACCCTCTCTTTCTGCTACTCTCGCAGAATGCCTATCTTTATCAAACGGTTTTTTAAATTTACCTAGTAGAGTAGTAACCGAAACGAACTTTTCCCCTGTATCCTTATGAGTATACGTATGTGACTCCGGATCAAAAATAATTTTCACTTACATATTTTACATGATAAAATGAGAAAATCAAATAAATAAATGTATGGGCGTAAAGATTTCAGACCTTCCAGCAGCAACTCACCTATCGGGTTTTGAGACCCAACCATTTGTACAATGTGGCCAGACTAGACAAACTTCAGTAAGTAGTGTTTTTTCGGGTATAACTGCACAGGGAGATGCAAGGTATTTTTGTTCAACTAATATAGCAGGTAACCAACAAGGAGTAGTTACTTTAGGAGGAGCTGGAGGAGCTACTGTTGGTTTTGGTCTTTCAACAGGAGATAGCCCAGCCTTTGCTTCTATTACTACAGCAGGGTTAACTTTAACTGCAGGAAGCTTAGCTGCTGGAAGTAGCCCTTTATCTGCTAATAATATTTCGGTAGCAACTAATTTAACAGCAAGTAGTATTGAAGGTACCTCACTTTTATCTGCTGGTGTAGGTGGTATAACTACTTCAGGTAATCTAAGTTCTGGTAGAAATATAGCAGCTACAGGATCAGCTTATATAGGAAGTGAGCATGTAATATCAGGAACTGCTTCTAGTATTTTAGGTGGGGTTGAAAATAATTTAGGATCAAGTACATGTGCAGTTATTGCTGGAGGTTGTTGTAATGCAACGAAATCTTTTTCTTTTATAGGTGGAGGACATTGTAATGTTGGTTGTGGAAGTTGTATTGTTATAGGAGGAGGGGAATGTAACAGTGCATCATCTAACTTTAATGTAGTAGGCGGAGGAAGACAAAATGATGCCTGTGGAACATTGTCATTTATAGGAGGTGGTTGTGACAATCATACTACCGCAGCATGTTCTACAATAGCTGGTGGGTACCAAAATGAAGTAAAGTCTAATGCAGGTGCCATAGGGGGAGGGAAACAAAATTCAATTAATGCTACTTTGGGAACTGTTGGAGGTGGTCTTAATAATACTATATGTGACGGGGCAAATGCTAGCTTTATTGCCGGTGGTTGTTGTAATACAGTTAAATGTACTCATAGTAGTTCAGCAATCGCTGGAGCTTCATACATGGATTCTGTAAGCTCTAACATGTTACATGCTTGTACGCTGTATCTTATGGCTTCAGCTCTACCTACTGCAGATACCGGTGTTGCAGGAGTTGTATGGAAATGTGTATGTGGTGGCAACACCTTCCTAATGTTATCTCAGTAGTAAGTTGCAATACCGCCTTTTATTGATTAACTATATCAATGGCTACAACTATTTTTCATATTGAAGGAGGCATTGGTAAGCATGTTGCTAGTACGGCAGTTATAAGTGCATATAAAAATACATATCCCGATAAAAAAATTATTATAGTATGCGCGTGGCCAGAGGTTTATTTAGGTAATAAGGATGTTGAAAGAGTTTATAGAATAGGTAATGTACCTTATTTTTATAGAGATTTTATTTTAAATAAAGAGGTTGAGATATTTTCTCATGATCCCTATCGAGAAACTGCACATGTAACAAAAAAACTACACTTAATTGATACTTGGTGTAAAATGATTGGTGTAAAGAGAGAGAAGGGTAAATTAAATTTAAATTTTAATATTAGAGAGAAAGATGCGATAGATCCAGGTTTAGCTAAAATTAATAAAACAAAACCTATAATGATATTTCAGCCTTTTGGAGGACCTGGTAAAGATCATCAACCGCATCCCTACTCCTGGGTAAGAGATATACATCCTGAAGTAGCTCAAGATATTGTTAATCAGCTTCATGAAAAATATTTAATAATTCATGTATGCTACGACTTTCATCCTCAACTTAAAAATGTAATACGATATGAAAAAACGGTAGCTAAGAAGGAATTATTTAATTTATTAAGATATTCAGATAAGAGGCTACTTATCGATTCATCTTTACAACATGCTGCTGCAGCAATGGGGCTGCCTTCTACTGTAGTATGGGTAGGTACTTCACCTAAGATTTTTGGCTACGATCAACATATTAACGTTACCCCGCCAATAGAACACCCTGAAGGTCATATAGATAGTTATATATTCGATTACAACTTTACGGGTGTAATGCATGAATGCCCTTATGAAAATGTCGAGCATATCCATGATGTTAAAGAAATACTTAAAGACTTTTAAGACTTTAACACGGTAAGTACACTACTTAACGCGTCGTATGATGATGCCCATCCTGCTTCGTTAGATGTAATAAATGTAAATTTACCGGCTGCAGAGAGTGTACTAGTAGGTAGGTGTATAGTAGCTATGTTATCATTACCCACGCTAAACTTTTGATTATCTAATTTATAACCGCTAATTGTTGGGCTTACAGCAGAAGTGATTTCTTGATAGTTCGAAAAGAAATCATCTACATTTGAAGATAGATACCAATTATTATTATAACTAAATCTTTTACCATATAAAATATAATCATTATCTCTACTGCTTAACGCTCCTGTATTACCTCTTATGGGGAAGATAGAACCCGTCGTTGAATAAAAGATATTAGTAAACTCCGGAATGGCTGATATTGCAGCTAATTCTGAGTAGTTTGTTGGTACTGAATCGTTGTAACCTGATAAAGCTGAATAACCTTGTTGCTCATAAGATAAAAATTCAACAGTTTCATCTAGAGGGTTATATAATCTATTTCTTAAATCAACATTTATAAAGTTATTATTAACTTCATATATAGTACCAACAGTATCTTTTTGCTCTGGAAATAACCACCCCTTAATAGTAAAAGAGGTATCTATTACTACTCTAAATTTATCTGAATATGTTGTATCAGTAGGCGCATTATAATTAAGACTACCTGACCATAATACCTCGGATCGTATTTCTTGATCATATTCAGCTCCAAAATCTCGAGGTACTCTCCAAGATAATATAATATAAGGATTATTATATGGAGCAAAGTTAGATACTATCTGATCTGCATCTGCCATGTACCTAGTCATTATTGACATATTAACTTCTAAATTAACTGGAACAGGCATTAGAAATTTAGATGACTTCTCAGGAGCATCAGTTAAACTACCAGGAACAAAAGTGGGTGTAAGTTTATTAAAAACACGAGATTCATCTCTCGTTACACTAGCTAAGTTAACTGCTACAACAGGTAAAGTTAAATTTTGCGCTCTATTAACAATATCATACATTACCCTTTGCTTAGGAGCGAATACATAACGTACTTCAATATCCTGCTTAGGGTTTCTGTTTCTATCGAAACGTGAAATAACTGTATCATCAAACGCTGCTACAAACTGCGTTAGAAGATCCTTAATCTCAAAATGAAAAGCTCTATTCTTCAATATATATATTTATTAGCAAAACCTATCTATAAAGTATTTTGGCAACTTATGACTATTTTTAATAACACTTTCTACTATAGCTGCATCTAAAATATACGTAGTACAAAAATCTTTATGAGACCTTACTCCTCGACCGCATGACTGTATAAGAGAACAAAGCATTTTATTCTCATACCATATAAAATCATCTTTCATCATTTTTTCTATTCGTTTATCTTTTGTAGGTAGATAAGGAGCTTTAATAATAATTTGAAATCTAGCTAAATCATCTCTTAAATCTACTCCATAAGACATAGAAGGTGATATAAGTACTGTTGCATCTTTACTGTTTACGTGCTGTTCCAGTATTTCTTCGTTACGTACACCAGGTTCACGCGCTAAGAATCTTCTACCTGATAATCTATCAGCTATAAACGTTGTAATATTTTTATTTCTAGAATGAATAATACCCTTATCATTTTCATGAAATTTGCAAATTTCATCTATCTGCTTTACTATTTTAGGCAGATTCTTATCCATATTATAATAATTTAATTTTACTTTAGTATTGCAATATATAGGAGCTTTTTGCGAGTCAAAGGAAGACTCCGCTTCAACATACTTAAACTTTTTAATTCCAAGCGTTTTACAAAAATTAGAAGGATCAATAATAGTAGCAGACATTAATATTACTTTATCAGCATATTTAAAAAGATAATTAGATAGTTTATCTACTTTAAGGGGCATAAAAGTAATACCTTTTGAATCTTTGTCGTATACGTATTCGCTATCATGCCAGGTCTCTATAATTAGAGAAAGTTTCGAATGTAAGTTATTTAAACTAATAAGCTCTCTTTTCTTCTCTATTAAATATTTTTGCTTAACTTTAGAAGTAGTAGTTATAACTTCTTTGAGCCAATCTATTCTTTCTTTTAAGTCAAGAGTCAATATGCTAATCCACTTAGCTACATTATTACCTTTAGTATAAAGCGGTCTTATTTCAATATCTGATCTCTTTAAAAAATCAAAATTTATATTACAAGAAAACTCTTTAACTAATTGATCTTCTAGCTCAGAGGCTTCATCGCAAATTAAATACTGTCTTCTTTTTAGATGTTCAGGTAACGAGAAGAACATATTATAATTTAAAGTATTAAACCGTGATGTAAGAGCTACGTTACGTTGCTCATAATATGGACAAGTTCTATTATTCCAACATTCCTCTCTTATCTTAGGTAAATGCAAACAAGGAGCTACTTCAACATTAAAGCTTTCATCTACAGAGCATTGATAGTTAGACTTACCTTTTAAAACTTCTATATCATTAAATAGATCTTTATATTGATCTTGTAAAGCCTTAGTAATAGTTAAGGCTGTACAGCCAAAGGGCTTCTCCTCTAAGCATTCGTCTTCATACGTATAGCCTCCTCCCTGTGTTCGTTTATACGCTAAATAACTAGTTACCGTAGATCTATATTCTTTAGAGCATTGATTAGCTATATTACCTATAGTTTTTGATATAAACGATTTACCTGAACCGGTAGGAGCATTACAAACTACAAATTTATGACCATCTTCAAATGCTTGATCTATATTTTTAAGAAGCTTTACTTGTTGCGGATTAGGATCATATCCTTGAGGAAAGCTATTTAGAAGACCGGCAATCACGCCTTATTATACTATAGTCTAATCTGTAATCAAGAAGTATAATAGATTATCGTAAAGCTTAGATTTTGAACTGCTATCCATGCATTTTACAAAAATTGAATTTCTATCTGGTATAAATGCACTAAGTTCATAATTAAACACGAGACTATCTTCTCTAGGTTCAATTCTAAAGGGGTAAGGTAATTCTAAGTTTTTTGTTTTACCTTCATATTCTAATGTTAAGAAAACATTATATTGTTTAATTTGAAAAAGTTTCAATCGACCCCTCTTAAGCAATTTTTTATCTGTTCGTATCTCTACGTTAGATAAAAGCAGAGGCTTTAATGATTGAGTGACTTTTTCTAAATTAAAATTCATGATTTTAAAAATTCTAACTTTTGATCCGCTGACATCGGATATACACTCTCATTAAAATGTACCCAAAAATCATCATTAGCTGGCCATTGCTCAATAAGATTAACTTGGTCAGCACTAATGGTTCTAAATGACTGCATTAAAATATCCCAAACTATAATTAAATTTTGCTCTACGACATTTGTTTGTGGAGCTCCTTTAGGAGGTTTATAGTTAAGAGTGATTCTACCGTTAGTTGAATTTAAAAGTTCTGTTGATTTAGTACATAGCATCCTTCGTGTAGGGGGAAACCCAGGCTTCGGGGTTCTCCTTGCAAATCTAATATCTACTACGTTATTTAGTAATATAGAATTAAGAGCTGCTCTCTGTACTATCATCTTTGCGTTTACAAATACCAAACATTCTTTCTTCGTTAAGAAAGATTCCCTTTTCTACTTTCTTTTTACCAGCAACTGATATATTAGAAATACTTACTCCCATATTATTAGGAAAGATAACAATGTCTCCTTCTTTTGCATATTTGGTTTCTGGTCCTGCTAAGATAATCCTACCCTTTCGCCATGCTTTAGTAAGAGCATTTGTAGGTACTACAATTCCATTTCTAATAACTTCATCCCCCTCATCAGTTTCATCGACATATTCTACTAGTAGAATATCATCAAAAATAAAATCTAGATCATAATCATCTAAACCGAAATCACCTTTATCTTTTTGAGTTAAATCAATAAGACTTCTAGTAGGTGCCAGATTGTCTATACTTGCCATTGCCATACAGCTATTTACTTAGTTATTAGCTTTTATCCAATCCTCTAATTTAACCTTAGGTTCCCAACCTAATAATTTTTTAGCTTTGCTATTATTAGCTTTTGTATCTTGTGCTTCACCTAATCTAGCAGGAATAAAGGTTATATCCCCTCCTACTAATTCAGCAACTTTAAGTATACTATGATTAGTACCAGTACCCAAATTTATTAATTGACCTACTGGTTTTTTATTTTTTAAATCAGCAGCTAAAATATTACCCTCTACAATATCATAAACATGGGTAAAGTCTCTAGTCTTTTCTCCATCTCCAACTACAGTAAGCTGCTCTCCGTCATTCTTTTGTCTAATAAAAATACCAATGACAGGGGCGTATTGACCTTTAATTGGGTGACGTTCTCCATAAACGTTAAAATATCTAAATACTATAGTTTCTAAACCATATATATCATAATACATTTTGCATAATTTTTCTCCAGCTACTTTAGTTACAGAGTAAGGGTTTAAGCAATCATCTTCCATTTCTTCATCAAGCGGTATACTGTTCTTTAATCCATACCCAGAAGATGTTGAACTATATATAACACGTTTAACTCCTGCTTCATTTGAACACTGTAATACCGTACAAGTACCAACAGTATTAGTCTTAGCGGCTAAAATAGGATTTTTTAAAGTTGGTTGTATTCTCGATTCTGCTGCAAGGTGAAAAACAACATCTACTCCATCATACAAGATACGTGTATTTTCATAATCGCATATATCTCTTTTATAGTAAGATACCTTTTTATTTTTAGCATAATAAAATTTTTCATTTGTTTCGCTAGATAAATTATCAATAACAACTATCTCATCAAATAAATCAATTAATCTATCAACTAAGTTAGATCCAATAAATCCACAACCACCGGTAACTAATGCTTTACTCATAATCTTCAATATACTGTTTAAGTTCTCGTACTGATATATTTTTATTTTTAGCCATTATTTCTAAATTAAGATCTTCATCTTTTTCTTTCTTAACTTTCTTAATATAAGATATCTTTTTCCACTTAAGCCTAGGAATAAGATAGTAGTATAGCCTATACACTCTCTGCTTATCTTCAAATATAGTACTAAATTTATTTAAAGTTTCATTAGTAAAAATCGACATACTTTTATCATAAAACGAAAGCCATCGATTAAACAAGAAAGGTACAAAAGCTTGTTCACCTTCCGCATCTAAATAATCAGCATTATCTTTTTTAGAGTAAAATAATTTATTTTGTAATTGAAAAAAATTCATAATTTATATGCATAATAGACTATCTCTATATATGTCTTTTGATTTTAGTAGCTCACCTCCTTTATTAAACCATTTTTTTGGAAAAATGTCTATTTTATGATTACTTAAAAAACTTCCCCACCAAGAAAAGGTACTATTACACCCAACGAAATATTTACCTCTAGTTAGTAGGTATAAGTCTTCTATTTCATCTCGAGTTTCAATAATTAGATCATTATCAAATTCTTTTCTAACTGCTTCTTTATCATCAGTTACCAAAATATTTGTTAATTTTGTCTTTGTTTTACTTTGAATATAATCCTGAGCTTGCTTATAGTAATCTTTTGAAATAAACGAGTATACGTTATTATCCTTGTAGTCACCTCGTCTAATATGATTTATTATAAATTGACCATCAATATTTGCAATAGCTCTATCTATTCTAACTTTTCTTAATCTAGGAAAGTTAAATAAACTTTTAACTTCTTTATGATATTTTTTAAAGTAATTATAGCTTTGAAAATAACCATTTAGTATTATGTTATTTTTAACGGGTATTTTTGAATAAGTAAAAGTAGGCTCGTTATAGGTTTCTGAAAACGTTAAATCTGTACTTACTATATTTTTAAAAATATTATTTTTATATTTAGTAGGATGAAAGAAGCAAGGGTTACAATGCTTTTTATAATTTATAGCTACAAAAGAATTTAATTCTTTAGCTATAGCATAAGCAGCTGCTATTTGAAAGAGATTATTTCCTAACCCTCCATATAGTTCAGGAATAATCACTATATTCTCTCATCCCAATATTCAATCATTTCATCAATTAGATCTTCAAAAGAATATTTAGGTTCCCATCCTACTCTGTCTCTTAGCTTTGAGCTATCACCTTTGAGAACATCAAGCTCTTCAGGTCTAAAATATTTTGCATCAGTTTTTATGTACTGTGTTGGATCTAGATCTAACTTTTTGAAGGTATAATTAACTAAATCGCCGACAGTATGCGATATACCTGTAGCGCAAACATAGTCGTCGGGAGTATCTTGTTGTAGTATTTGCCACATAGCTTCAACATAGTCTTTAGCATGACCCCAATCCCTTGCAGCATCTAAATTACCCAATCTAAGTTCTGTAGCTAGACCTTTCTTAATTTGTACTGCAGTCTTAACTACTTTTGAAGTAACAAAGTTACTTCCTCTTCTTGGTGATTCATGATTGAATAAAATTCCATTTGATACATGCATGTTATAAGACTTTCTATAGTTTCTGCATATATTATAAGAAAATACTTTTGAACAACCGTACGGTGAAACTGGACTCATTGGAGTAGTCTCTCTTTGAAAACCATCCTCATCTATATTGTTACCAAACATCTCTGATGAAGATGCCTGATAGATTTTTACCGATGGATCATAAATTCTCGCAGCTTCAAGTAAATTTAACGTACCCACTCCTGTAGTAAGCGCAGTATAAACCGGTTGATCAAAGCTAATTCTCACATGCGATTGTGCAGCAAGATTATAAATTTCATTAGGTCTAGATATATGAATTGCATTTAAAAGAGAAGAAAGATCACTAAGATCTGCATATATTAAATTATCTACTATTTTAGGAAATATTTTATCTAATCTTGCAGTTTGATTTTCAGAAACTGAATTTCGCTTTACTGTTCCGTATACTTGGTAGCCTTTCTCTAAAAGAAATTCTGCTAAATACGAACCATCTTGTCCATTAATACCTGTTATAAGAGCTCTTTTCATACAATAATTTTAGTAGTTGCTATCCACTGATCTTTTACTTCGCTATTAAAGGCACTGATAACAGCCTCCATAACGTTTTGAACTTGTAAATCGTCTAAATTTGAAGAATAAGCAAATCCAGGAGCTTTCTTTCCAGCATTAATATTAATACCAGTATGACCAAGCGCTACGTTATCTTTACTATAGGTAATAGAAACACTAACTTTACCGCGGTCATATTTTTTATCATCACTTCCAATAAACGTATCATTTACCATAATATCATCACCATCCATAGATATACTTTTATTAATCGATTGACCTACCATCGATGCAATAGTAGTATTGAATAGCCGTTGAAAAGCTACAGCTCCTAGAGGACAGAGATTAGGTATCTCCCAGCAAAAATTAATAGAGTCGTCAGAGTGAATAAAATCTTTAGCTAGAGTATCTTCTAAATCGATAAGGTTGTCACTAACATACATAGGAGCTCTAAAAGCTACAATATTACCAAAGGGTGATACTTCTTTCCGAAAGAACTTATAAGCAAAACGCTCGTGAATTAAGTCTCCATTATAAACTTGTTGATCAATAATCATATAATATATATTATTATAATATTCTAGGAATTCAATATACTTTCTAGGTTTAATTCTTCAAAATAATCTTCTAAGTAGTAATCCATATATTTGTATTCTTTTTTGAGATTTATATCTTCAGGGTGAATAAAATTAATACTATATTTAAGCTCCTTACTATAAGCTTCTAGCATTTCTGGTGTTACTTGCTGGATAGGTATACAACCTAACTCCAAAGCTTCATAAAATCTTAAATTTATAAAATCACCACACCCTAGCGGGTTAAGAACGTATTTATAACTTGATAAAATTTCTAAATATTCTTGATAGGTTAGTTTTCTATTAGTTACTTTTATTTCTAGAGGAATTTTAGTAGATCTACTGCTTATATAATTTAAGATTTGCTGTCTTCTATGATACTGAGGACCTTCTGCTTGTCCTAAAAAAACTATACTATTTTTCTTTTCTGTATTCTCTACCTTTAATTTTTGACTTTTAGATAAAAGGCCATGTTTATTTAAAATAGCACCTTTTATTTTACGATCTTTTAAATCACCAAATAATTGTGTCAAGTTATTGATGGTTTCAACCTTCCTTTGGTGATCTGCATTCCATGGAAATTGGCTACTAAATATTTTTTCTATATTGAATAGTAAAACTTTTAAATTAAGTTCATTTAGCGTATTAATAAAGTCATCATTTTTCCATACATTTACATGTGGTATGAAATGTTCATCTACTATAATAAGTAAATCAATTTCAGGTAGTTGTTCTTTCGAAATTATATCGATAAAGCTACTATCTTTAAAATAATTTTTTAAAGCTTTTCTAAAATTATCAAAATTTATATGACCAACTTCTTCTTGATCATCTAAACATAGTAAGCCTATTTTTGTAAAAGTGCCCATGTTATTACTGGATTTTCTATTTCATTTACACCTGGGGTTTCAAGCTGTCTATATTCACTCCACCCTGGATTTCTTGTCCAAAGTTTAACTAAATATTCTTCATTTCCCCATTGACCTATTTCTTTTACCTTATAACCATTTTCTTCAGCTAGGGCAGCCAATCCCATAGGTGTATAGCCTATATAGTAGTGAAATGGTTCACTGTGTGGTGCGTTACAAGCTGGTACATTAATATAAAGATAACCACTATCTGCTAGATACTTTTTTATATTTTTAAGACAAAGAGAGGGATTATATACATGCTCTAGCGTCTGTGATAAAATGCAAAAATCAAAATTATTTTGCTTTAACTGTAAGTTATGTAAATCGTATTTTTCTTCATTATCTTCATAATTTACATTTAGATAGCTTTTATATCTACCTTTTAAATATTCAATTTCCGGATCCTGTTCACCATTAAAAAGAAGAAGCTTTTCAATTTGAAAGTTATATTTTTCGATATAGGATTCAAATTCTAACAATGATATAACTCTAGGAAAATCTTTACCTTCCCATTTCCACTTCTTATTATTTTTTTCTAAAGGTAAAGGTACGTACCTGTTCTTATATTCATTTGTATAATTTACCTTTACAAATTTTTCATATAGCTCTCTAATTTTATCGCTACTTAAAGACATCAATATAATATATAAGAGATGTGGTTGATAAATGCAAATAGTTATATAAAATATAGTGTTGAAAACGATAGACAAAAATATAGTTTTAGCTAGTGATCATAACGGTGTAGTGTTAAAGCGTGAGTTGAAAAGTATACTCAAAGAGGCAGGTTATAATCCTATCGATATAGGGCCTTATAGTGATGTTGATAGCGTAGATTATGTTGATTACGCGAATCAACTTAGTTCTATAGTACATAACGGAGACATAGAAAAGGGCATTCTTATTTGCGGAACAGGGGTAGGAATGAGTATAGCAGCTAATAGATTTAAAAATGTAAGAGCGGCATTAGTTCATAATTTAGATTCTGCTCCAAAATGTAGAGAGCATAATAATTCTAATGTATTGTGTTTAGGTAGTTGGATATCTACTACAAGAAATGCTAAGGAAATTTTAGAGCAGTGGCTTGATACACCTTTTGGTGAAGGAAGACATGTAAAACGAGTTGAAAAAATATCAGATCATAAGCCTGAAACGGTAGTTTTTACTAATGGTATTTTTGACTTGTTACATTTAGGTCATATTGAAGTTTTAAATTTTGCTAAGAGTTTAGGAGACAAATTAGTTGTTGGTATAAATTCAGATAGGGCTACTAAAGAATTAAAAGGTCCAGAAAGACCAGTAACTAATGAAAGCGATAGAAAAAATATTCTTTCTTCCTTATCTGTAGTAGATGAGGTAGTAATTTTTGATAATATTAAAACTGAAGGTATAATAAATGATATTAATCCAGATATAGTTGTTAAAGGTGGTGAGTTTACAGCAGAAGAGATAAGAAAAAGAGATAATATTCCAGATCATATTCAAATTAAAGTCGCTCCTTTATTTGATAAAGTTACATACTCCACAACTAAAGTTATAGAAAAGGTTAGAGAAAATGTTAAATCGTAAAAAAGTTTTAGTAATAGGAGATTTAATCTCAGATGAATATTTGTATACGAGAGCAGTTGGTCTTTCACTAGAGTCACCAACTCTCAAGGCTGAATATGTTTCTAAAAAAAAGCAGCTTGGGGGAGCAGGAAATCTTGTAATGAACTTAAGAGCTTTAGAGCGGGAGGTTTGCTTCTTTACTGCATTTAATGATTCTACTATAGCGGACACATTAAAAGAAAATAACGTAAAATACTTTAATCTAGATAGACAGCATAATATAAAAAGTAGATTTTACGTAAGCCGCAAGGGCAATAGCTATAAGCATCTTCAGGTAAATCGTGGAAGTATTTTAGTTTTAAGTAAAGATGATGAAAATAGAATTTTAAGTGAATTAGTAAGAATAATTGATGAATATGATTCGGTTATTCTAAGTGATTATAGAGGAGGTTTTTTATCTGAAAATTTAACTATTTCTACAATTAAGCTTTGTAGAAGTAAAAAGAAGCCTTGTATAGTAAATACTCAGCTTTCTGATTGGGGTGGAAAGAAAGACCTTAAATTAAAAAAATTCGAAAATTGCTCATTATTTATTTTAAATGAAGATGAAGAGCAATTTTATAACTTGAGATCAGAAAGTATTACTACTTTAGGTAGCAGAGGCTGTAAATATAACGGCATAATTTATCCACCAAGACAGGCAAAAGTTGTTGATACTTGCGGTGCGGGGGATAGCTTTACAGCTATGGCATCTTTAGTTAGTTTAGATAATTCCTTGAAAGCTTTAGATTATTGTAATATATGGGCTAGCTTAGCAACAGAAACAAAAGGTGCAACTCCTCCAAGTTATGAACTATTTAAATCAATTATATCAGAACGTTATACAACTAAATCAAGAAATTGTTAATAGGGGTCTAGTTAAGCTAACGTGGGGTAATGCTAGTGGTATCGATAGAGTTAACAATCAGGTAATTATAAAGCCTTCGGGTATAGACGTATATAAACTTGAAGTAGGTAACTTAAGTAGAGTAACCATTACTACCGGTACTACCGCAAGGGGTAAATCTCCCTCGGTAGATACTCCAACTCATATCGAGCTATATAAAAGCTTTAAGGAGGTAAACTATATTATTCATACCCATTCTCAATATTGCACTGCTTTTGCACAAGCTAGAAGACCTATTAACTGCTACGGTACGACTCATGCTGACTATTTTTACGGTGATGTACCTATAGTCTACGATTTACTCAAAAATGAAATAGAGAATAATTACGAAAGAAATATAGGGTTGAGTATTGTGAATTATTTTAAGGATAATAAAATAGATTACAATAAAATGCCTGGGTGTTTGTTACCAAACCATGGGGTGTATGTTTGGGGTACTACAAAACAACAAGCATTAGAAAATGCTATAGTAATAGAGGAGATAGCTAAATTAGCTTTCTTAACTGAAAAGATAAAAGTTTGTGATCACAAACTATCTAAGTGTTTATTAGATAAACATTTTGATAGAAAACATGGAACAACAAAATATTATGGACAAAGATAACAAATATGGAATAAGAGAGCTACCAAGCGTAGAGCAAGTAGTTAAAGCTGAAGAAAAATACTGGGGTGATATGTCGACGCTTTTTGATCAAGATGGCTATAGTATAAAGAAAATTTTTATGAGAGCGGGGACTCAAAGTAGCATGGAGTATCATGTACATAAAAAAGAATCTTATTATATCGATAAGGGTCAACTTAAATTAGGTTTAAGAATAGGGAGAGCAGAGAATAAATCAATTATTCTAAATGAAGGAGATGTAATACATATACCTGTTGGTTTAATGCATATGCGTATGGCTATACAGGATACTGTTATTATAGAGGTAAGTACTACAGATGATGATAATGATTCGCATATAGTAGAAGACGGTAAAACATATAAATTTGTTGAAAATTAAAAAACTTATTATAAAATATATTATGCGAGAATTATTTATTGACACAGCTAATATTGACGAAATATCTGAATCTATCGATAGAGGTATAATTAGCGGGGTAACTACTAACCCGTCCCTTATGTCAAAAGAGCCTAAAGCTGATTATATTGAACATATGCAAAAAATTGCTAACCTTTTGAAAGATAAGAGTGATATTACCGGTAATGAAATTCCTTTTAGTGTTGAAGTGTTTGCAATTGAACCAGAAGAGATTAAACAACAAGCAATTAGCTTGAAAAAACATATCGACTATGATAATTTAAATATTAAAATTCCTATTGGGTGGAATGAGCTTCCTGTAATTGAATCATTAGCTGGTATAGGAGTTGATATTAATTGTACGTGTTGTTATACAAGTGCTCAATTAATGCTCGGAGCAGCTGCTGGTGCTAGATATGTTTCTCTATTCTATAATAGAGCTAGAGATAGCAAAGTACCGGTACATTTTGCTCTTCAAGAAACTAATGAATTTATTAAAGAGAATAATTTAAATTGCGAAATTATTTCTGGTAGTATTAGAAAACCTGAAGATATTACAGATGCTTGGAGTTCTGGTTCTCATATCGTAACTGCAGGTTTTAATGTAGTTAAAGAAAGTTCTACGCACCCTGGTACAACTGCTTCAATCGAGCAATTTACTAATGACTTTAAAAACTGGATATAATGACTTATTGTTTTGATGTTGATAACACGCTATGTGTTACAGAAGGTAGTGATTATAGAGATAGTACTCCTATAAAAGAGCGAATTGATTATGTTAATAGTTTATATGAAGATGGTCATACAATATACGTGTTAACTGCTAGAGGTATGGGTAGTACTAATAATAACCCTATAAAAGCGTACGCGAAATATTATAACCTTACTAAAGAGCAGCTTGATTCATGGAACTTAAAATATCATGATTTATTTTTAGGTAAACCTGGCGCTGATATTTTTGTAGATGATAAAGGTTGCCTAGATAAGGATTTCTTTTCTCCAAAAGTCTAAAGTAAGTTCTTTAATATCCCAATCTTTTTCTTCTAAGGCCTTCTCTCTTAAAAATGGTATAGTTATATCTTCCCATCTTTCTACAAATAGAATAGGTAAATGTTTGAATTGAGAAAAACATTCATGTTTAAGTACTATAGGTATAGTTTTAAGATATAAACTTTCCCATATTCTGTGACAATCTAATCCATTGCCCGGGGGAGATATAACAAACTTACTTTTAGCTATATAAGTTAAATACGTATCTATATCTATCTTTTTACTCATAGGAATACCGTTTTTACCTGTAATACTATTACATATTCCTCTTTCACTTTCATTAGTACCTGTATCAAAATTTTTGTATACAAGATATTCTTTATTTTGACTATGAATCTTACTATTGATTAATCTTTCTTGATTACCGTGATTCCATTGAGAGTTAGCTATTCCAATCGGAATAGAAAAAAGTTTTTTATGATGGATTGCTCGATTTTGACAATACCATTTTTTAATTTTTGGATTATCTAAGTATTTTACATATTCATTACTAATATTAACATCACCGTTATGGGTCATAATAACAGTTTCTTTTGCTAAGTAATTAGCAAATTTATCCATAAATTCATGAATAAAATCAACATATATAAATATAGTTTTATATTTAGATATATCATTTACAGACACTTCATCAATAGATAATACATTTTGATTCATAGATTTTAATTGATCTATTTTTATGCTATCTAATTTTTTATAAAAGCTTACTTCACATAAGCTTTGTAATAATTCACCTGAAACTATAGTACTCATGTAATTTTTTATTATGTATATGAAGGTTAAAGATAGGTACAATACTTCCATCATTTAACTTCAAAATAGGTTTTTTATCAGATCCAAAAGCGGGATGAACTTTATTACCTATATATCTATCAGCTAACCGGTTTATATCGTTTTCATGAACTTGATTATTATTACCAAAATATTGACCGTAAGTACTTGGATCAAAAACTCCTTTAAATTCCTTAAACAAATTATTTCCTGAATTATATGGTGTAATTGGTAATCTTATAATATATTTTTGATCTCTTAATTTTTGATCAATATATCCCATTAATCTCATCTCATGAGGCATTTGATTAAATTTTTCCTGTAATATTTTTTCACCTACGCTAGCTACATGCAATAATTCATCACAAAGAACCTGTAAAGAATTGCTATTTTTTATATACATGAAACCACATACTAATTCATTTTCTTTATGAGGGGTAATACCTATTTCTTTAATATTATTATATAATAAATCTTTAATATCATTAATGTCTTTATATAACATTACATCGCTATCGAAATGAACTACATTATTAATTTTTTTATCTTGTATAAACGCATTTATATAAAAGAATCTTTCAAACGAGGTTCTCCATAAAGGGTCTTCATGAGTTTTATAAAAATCTAAATTCTCTATCCACGGGCATGGGTAATCGTTTATATTAATTACATGAAAATCGCCGCTAGTAACGTTAAGATCAGTAAGGAGATATATATCACATTTAGTTTGAGTTTTGTGTAATTGCTCAATGCACGTTTTTATATAAAAAGGTAGAGTGCCTTTATGAAATAAAATAATACTAGTTTTCATTACTTTTTATTATTGTATACGTATCAGAAGTTATATAATTAGCATTTACATAATTATACGTATCATACTTATTTGGAGGTAGTTGATGTGACATACCAATAATAAAAATATTAGTATTAGTTTTAAATTGATTCTTTATAGTGCAAGCTAGATTACCTGGTCCAGAATCGATACAAATAAAATTTTTACAAGAATAGATAATATCTGAATATTTAAAAAGAGAATCTATTTTATATATTTCGTTAGTAATTTTTATATCTGTATTATCTATATTATTTTTTTCAACAGTAAGTAAATTTTGTAATTTATAAACCTCTACTAATCGATTACATATTTTTAAAAGATTATCTCTATTATAAAGATGCGGAAAATAAGTATAACAATGATCTCCGGATAGGTCCACTAAAGTTACATCCTCCAACTCTTTTATAAATTTAGGTTGATAATTAATTATAGGATAGTAGTAAGGAGCTGTTTTAAACCCATAACCTAGCTGTACATGTCTTATATGGTTCCAACCTGGTTTGTTTATTTGCGTATAACCATTTTGCCAACTTTCATTTATTTCTTCTGTAGTACCATCTATACAGTCTAAATCTTTATATAATAACTCATATATTTGACTATTACGAAATTTATTTTTTTTACTTAAAAGGCATTTGTAACCTAAATCTCTACATAAACGAGGTATAGGAGTATGTGCTAAATTATCCCCTAATCCACCCCATGGTTGGTAAATTATGACTTCACGATCATGCATTTATATTATTAATATCACGAGTATCGACCCAATCCCTTTTTTGCAAATATTGCTGATGTCTTTCATTTCTTATAAATACCGCAGATCCATTTCTTGCGCGAGGATGAGGGGGCACACAATTCATTAAACATCCCCAATTATTATCATTTTTAAGTACATCAAATACTTTACTAGTTTTATAAGCTACATGACAATCATCTAAAAAGAAAACATCTGTTCTATCTTTAAGTAATAAAAACTCATCATAACCACACCATTCACCCCCATCTATTAATACTGAATCGTAATAATCTTTATCAGTGTGTAAATAACCATTAAAGATAGACATTAACTTTTTATCTCTATCATACCACCTTTTTAGCCCAGCCTTCTCAACTTGCTTTTCATCATAACTCATTTTTTCTATTGGGCATTTAAAATGAATAGAGTCCCACATATATTCGAATGGAGGTAAGACATCAGGACTTATAGATGAATCATGTATACATTCAATCCAATCATATTCTTTTACTCTATCCTTTAATTGTAAAAATCTCTCCTCATCTATTTCAATACTTTTAAGAGATTTTTCTTCAAACCCTCTCATACCTTCTATAAAGCATTGTGTAGCACCCGAACCATCCCATGCTCCTATTTCTAAATTATTTTTTAATCCGATAATTTGAACAGTATCACGAATCATTCTACCTAACGGGTCATCTACAGTTATTTCAGCCATTACAAATATATTTAACATTACTATTGTCAAAATCAAAAAATAGATCTTGAACATCACCGCTTGTATCTACAGGCCACATATTTACATTTTGCGAATAAGGAAAAATTATTTTTTTATGATAACCTAGAAAAGCTGCCCACCATGAAAATGACGATTGTGAAAGAGCTATATTTTCGCTTAATAGTAGCACCATCCAGTCATTCATAGATCGTTGATTACTGAATAACTCGAATTTATCTACTAAGCCATCTGAGATTATCTCACAGCCATCAGATAATAGTTTTTGAACAGTTTCACAATATGAGTTATCAGTAATAATACCTATATCAGTAAAGCCCGAATTTTTTATTAAGTTTTTATAAAAATCATAACCTAAAAAACAATTTACCTGGTGGTAATCGGTTTCGCGAACATGTACTATAAGTTTATCTTTATTAATGCTTTCGTGATTTTCTCTTATAGAGAATAATTTCCTTAATATATCTCTATGTTTTATATAATACTCTGCTCTTTGTAAATAGCTATCTACTACTATAGCGTTTTCATCCTCAACTAGTTTATTAAAGTTAACTTTTTGATCACCAATAGATCTAGTTTTAGTTATACCTTTAGTTGATTGAAGAGATTCTAAATTAGGTGGTATATTAAAATTAGGTAATCCCTCATGATATAGTGTACATTTTCTTTCCTTAGCTAACAACCAACCAAATGCATATTGAAACATACGATTACCCATCCTACCAGCCGGGTCGAACTGTACATAAACATCATTCATTACCAATAGCAAGCTTCTTCTACTACATTAACTCTTTCCGGAGTTTCATCTTTTGTTGGAGTCGTCCAGTGTTCATTAATAAATGGTTCAAATTCCTTTATAGCTTTCCATCTATTACCTAATACTCCAAAAAGCATTTGAGTAGCTCCGCCTAGATGTATACCAGATTTACCTATAACTTTACATTCCGACGCAAATAACAAACCAGTATAACCAGTACCAAATATACCTACATCAAAATCTTCTGTATGTATAATCGTTTTAAACTTATTGTAAATTTCTTTAGCAGATTTTGACTTACTATCTTTAGTAATAGTTATCGAGGTAGGATATCGATATGGTATAATATCAAAATTAGGCTTTATCTTATTATTCCATATTTTATCTAATTTAGTAAAATTTTTATCTATACTATCTGCAAAAGGTGAAAATACTAATACCCTTTTACCTTCTAAACATTCAGTCCATGGATTATCAAAAAAGTATGGTTCAATATGTTGTAAAGGTGTTGTATAGGCTTTAGTTTTTTCATTAATTAACTCTTCTTCTAATTGAGGTATAATAGCACTCCACTTACAAAGAAGGTCCATTCTACTTAAAGCTTCTAAAAATGTAGTAGAAAACCATTCTAAGGTTTCTTTATTAGTTGGTACTAGACCAGATACATCTTCTGCTTCTACCTTAAGATCTGGGGGTATCATTTGACCACTTAAATATGTATACAATAATTTAAGTTCTGTACCACCTATTTTACCTGCTGCAAAAGATTTATTATTCTTAATATGATGTCTTAAGAAATTATTACCGTCGATATGTTTAGCCATTTATATATTTTATATTAGTTTTTGTAAAACTCCACATTAAATTAGGTCCTAATAATTCAGATACCGGTATAGTACCTCTATTTTCTTGAACCTTAAGCCATCTTTCATATAAACCATCATAATTACCGTAATATTCTTCTTTAAACTTTACATCTTCTTCGAAGTAATAAGCATAATGATTAAACCTAACAGGTATTAAAAATCCTGGTCCATTTTTACCATCAAGTTGAGGTGGTTCATGAGTTTTAAAACTCTCACCTTTCCATTTCCAAAGTCTACGATAAGGTCCTCCAGTACCTTCACCCCATTCACCAAAAACTAATTGATTAGTACCTACAAAATAGTTACAAAGAAAACAGCCAGTTTTACCTTTATTTTGCTCTAAATGTTCTTCAGACTCTTGTAACTGATCTATAGACCATTGCTCATCTATATCTATTTGCCATAGATAGCATTCTTCATAATGCTTTTTTATCTCAATAATAGCAGCATTTACTTGTTCATCTTTACTATCCCAAGGTCTATTTTCTGGTCTAACTACAATTACATTATCCTTTTTATTATTATCTAAAAACTCACTTGTACCGTCATTTGATATAAAATTATTATGAAACTTAGAATCTAATTCATTACACCATGAGGTTGAACCACCTGGATTAGATAAACCTTCTACTATTACCCATAGATCAAAATTTTTACTCATAGTATCATAATAGTTTTTATGAACTAAATGTCTATGACCATTTAATATAATTGTAAACGCTACTCTTTTCATATAATCTTCCATTCATTCTTCATAACCGGTAACTTCATAAAGTGGTTATCTTCTTTTTTAAATAATATTTTTTTATTATTAATGTTAAGCTGTTCTACTAAATTTGAAATGCTACTCTCAACCAAAGCTATAGTAGTAGCTTCTTCTAAAATCTTTAACCAATAAAATATACTATAATTTTCATTCATTTCTATAAGTTGTCCATCTTTAAAATCAAACTTATAATTAAGTTTACCTCTTGAATGTTTTAAATTAACGACAGCATATTTTTTATTTTTAACTAACTTATTATAAAGTTTTTCTTCTTCAATATAATTTCTATTAATTTTGAAGTTCCATTTTTCTTCAATAGGTACACTAAGTAAGTTATATTTAAATAAATCAAATGGTTGCTCTTTACCGTCACCAAGCGCTACATACATCTCCGTTGAGGTACTATCAGGAAAGGTAGCAGCTATATCTTTAATTAATTCTACGTTATTATCAGATAAAGCTTCATACGACTCTTTTACACATGTATAAACATTATCACTTACCGGTAAAAAGTTAACGTAGTCAACTACCTCTTCAAACATTTTAACATACCTATCAAATATAGGCCAGTATACTTTGTAGCCCTTTTCAGATAAATATTTTGCTGCAGGTAGACATATAATTAAGTCACCTAATCTACCTGGCTGTATTATACCGAGTTTATTCATTTAAAAGATTAAGCAACCAATCTACTTCAGTTATAGATATATTATGATTGTTACCTACATAAAAGCCATTTTCATGAACGTAATTAGCTTTATCATCTACATTCATTATCTTATCAACTACTCCATCGATAAATGGATGGTTGTAAAGATTACCAGCTATAACTGGCCTGGTTTCAATACCCTCTTTAGTTAATTTTTCTAATAATATATCTTTTTGATCTTTATTTTTAGTAATAATAGGAAAACAAAAACTACTGTTACCTTCTACTTTAAAATTATTAAAATATTTTTTATTATCTAAATTTTTAGCAAAATGATTAAAGTTATCTTGTCTAATTTTATTATGTTTATCTAAATTTTTTAATTGTAATAAACCTAAGTATGCATTTAATTCGCACGATCTTACATTAAACCCAGGAGTTATAAAGGTAAAATTTTTATTTACTTTCTTATACTTTTGCTGACTTTCCTCTGGCAGTTCTCTTAATAACCCATGAGATCTAAGCAATAAAAGTTTTTCATATATATCTTTATCATTTGTGCATACCATTCCCCCTTCAATGGTAGTCATGTGATGACCATAATAAAATGAAAACGTAGATACTTTACCGAAATTACCTATTTTTACTCCATCATATGTGGTTCCATGAGATTCACAGCAATCTTCAAGTAGCTCGACATTATACTTTTTACAAAGATCTAATAGTTCTTGTGATAAAGCACAAAAACCTAGTAAGTGAGCTAAGAATAAGTATTTAGGTTTATTTAAATTAAAAATATATTCTAAGGTATGGAGATCCGGATCTAAATTAGGTAAATTAACATCACATAAGCTTAATTTATTTTTAGATAATATTATAGGCGATACTGTAGTAGACCAGGTACAGGCTTGAGATACCCAGCCTTTAGTTTCATCGTAGTTATTTAGTGCGTGTACCGCTAAAAAATTAGCAGATGATCCAGAGTTTACAAAAACAGAATATTTACAACCTTGCCATTTTGACCACTCTTCTTCAAACTCTCTAACATATTTACCTTGTGAAAATTTATCACCATTTAGTATAAAGTCTGAAAGAGCTGTACGTTGATCCAAAGGGATCGCATTATCCATTAGTGGCCATTTAATCATTTTCTTAGTGTCTCGTAATTATTGTTAAACCATTCTACAGTATCTTTTAAACCCTCATTAAAAGATGTATATGGGAAATCTAATAAGCTTTTAAGTAGAGTATTATCTGAGGGCTTTCTATATTGACCTTTAGGCATATCTGTCTCATACTCAATGCCTGGTAGATCAAATATATCTCGTATTCTTTCTGCTACTTCTTTAATACTAATTTCATTATCTGATGAAACAATTAATGGCTCAGGTAGTTCATAATGCTGCAACGACCAATCAATAATTTTACCTAAGTCTTCGCTATATATAAATTCCCTTTTAGGTGAACCGTCACCCCAAACTTTTAAAGGTTCATTATTTTGCTTTGCTATAAAAGCTTTATGTATTAATCCTGGAACTAGGTGAGAGCTCTGTAAGTTAAAATTATCTCTAGGTCCATAAACATTACAAGGAACTATATTAACTATATTCATCCCATATTGATCTCTATATGCTCTTGCGTTTACTTCAAGCATTCGTTTTGCATGCGCATATCCATAATTTGACTCATGTGGAGCTCCGTTATGAAGTTGATCATGAGTAAGAGGATACTTTATATTTTCTGCGGGAAAGATGCAAGTGGTTAATAATGAAACTACCTTTTTGACTTTATTAATTCTACATGCTTCTAAAACATTAAGGTTCATTTGCATATTTTTATAAAAGAACTCACCTAATCTCTCTGTATTTTCCTTTACCCCGCCTACTAACGCAGCGCAATGAATAACATATTCGATTCTATTAAGCGCTATATAATTGTCTACAGCTTTAAAGTCCATTAGATCTAAATCTTCTGAACTGGGTTTATGATAACCCTTTACACAGGAGCCAACTAAGCCCCTACCACCTGTTACTAATATTTTGGATTCATCTATCATATTTTAAATTTTTCTCTAAGTATTTTTTCTTCTTGGTAAACCCTAGGTAATAACTTTTGTTCCCATATATCATTATTATCCCATATACCTTCTCTATCACTTTCAATTGAATCAGTAGTAGAGTCTCTATTACCGTATTCAGAAAAATGCATATGTTTAATTATTATATCATGATAGTATATTTTTCTATCTAATACTTCAAAAATTTTATCTAAATATGTATCTTGAAATCCTTTAGGTTCAATATCTTGAACGTACCAACCTACTGTATCAACGTAATCTCTATGAAGAAAAGAATTAACTGGGAAAGGTGGTGCATTTTCGTACTTATTGCCAGGTCCTCTCATACCATCATTACAAAACACTAAATGAATATTATCTTGTTTACTCTTAAAAGTTTCAATAATTTTTTTATCCCAATCATTAGTTTTAAAAATCATATCGTCACCTACCATTGCTAAAATATCATAGTTATTTTTCTGAACCATAGTATTCCAGTAAATTGATAAACCTCCTTTCTTAAAGGAGCCTTCTGGAAAAGTTATAAAATCTATAAAATCTAGATTATCAGCTATTCGCTCATACTTCTCGTACATAGGGTCATCTTCATCTACCCCTAATACAATACGTATATTTTTAATATTGTTTGTAGTGGCTAAAACACTAGTTAAGAAAGTTAGAAACTTGTTCAATCTATTTCTACTAGGTAGTAACAGGGCTATTTTCATAATTTACTATTTTATTGCCTGTATCAACTACTGACCAATTAGGTTCTTGTTTAAGATAAGCTGATAATTTTTTAACATCTTCTATTCTTTCATCAACCATTTGATGCCATAAATTATCACTATGACTAACAGGCTGATTATCGACTACTGCTGTATCTGCAACTGCCATGCGTTCTGCTGTACTGTCGCGACCTCTCTTACCATATACCCAATGTCTATGTTCAATAGTATAGTCATCTCTATACTTTATTCTACCAAACGCTAAAAACATTTGATGTAACCACTGATCAACCCAGTTGATTGTAAATTCTGGTCTCATAAATTGACCTAGTACTTCAGCGTACCTTCTATGACAGAATAAATTTACCGGTAAATCTTTACCGTGTTTTTCATCATTACAATGTATGGCTTGAATCTTATCTTCAGGCATATTTGCGAATTCTTCTAATAACATTGTATCCCAGCCTTGCGTTTTGAATACATAATCATCATTTATCATAGAAATAATTTCTGCATCTGACTCATCGGCAAGTTTATTCCAAAGCTTTCCTAGTCCTAAGAACTCACCATTGTTTTCTATCTCTACTACCTTTAAGCAAGTTATACCAGCAGCAATTTTTTTGATAGTATTTAAAGTAGGATCATCTTTATCTACTCCAAAATATATATCTACATTGTTAATGTCATCTACAGTAGATAATATAGAAAAAATCAACGTTAAACGATGATTCATTCTCTCTCTTGTTGGTACTAATATTGAAATTTTCATTTTTTTAATAAACCATCATGATAGTCACCTCCATGATGATAGGGTATATCTATTTTAATTACTTTATCTTCAGAAGCAAGTCTTTTTATACCTTGATAATGTATAGGTGCGTCGCCCCAGCGCCTACTATAAATGTAACCACTTTCATCAATAGGTTTAAAGAAATTCATCCATTTATCAGATTTAAACCAACTACATTTCTGAATGAAAAAGTTTGTTTCGTATGCTAAATTTGATTGAATATCATTATCTGATGGTGCTATGTCCTGACAAAAATCATTTAAACCTACTATTACATTTTCATCATCTACAAAAGTGTCAACCCAACCATATATAGCATCTTTATCCTTCATAACTTGAAAAGGGTCATTTTTAATATTATCTATAATATAAGAGTCGCTATCAAGTCTCATAACATAATCAACCTTATCAAAGAAAGGATCAAGATACATAGCCCCTGAAAACCATCTACACATATGCCTGTATCCCATACTAAAAAAAGCGTTTTTATCCCATATACCATCCCATACAAATTTTTCTGGTATTTTAGATAGTATTTCTTCTGAATAATCTGGTAAAGAAAAATCAACTTGCTTAAAATATATATCTACTTCAATAGGAGCTGCTTTTCTAATAAAATTTTTAGCTTCTTTAGATAAGCCTTCATGTCCAAAAACTATAGGATATGGATTTTTTTTAGTAAAATTTTCAGATAGTAATTTAAGACTAGCTTCTAGCCTTCTTAAATGAATCGGGTGTTCATATACTAGATAATATATACAACTTTTAGGTACCATAATTACTTTTTAGTTCTTTAACTATTCTTAAAACTTCTTCTTTAGAAGTAAAAGGCGGTTCATTAGGATAATGACCGTGCTTTTTTAAGTATATTTCCCTACCACCATATACGTTCTTTTTCCATTGCTCACTATCACCAGCAATTGAAGACTTATCAATAGCTTGCGGTGCTTCTGTAAGTAATTTATGCGAATCGTATAAATCCGCAAAATACCAAAACGGTGGATGGTAACCAGCTTTAATTATATTGTATGTATGATCAACATGCTCCCATGCATTATAGAAATCTTCATCTATATAACCCACCTCATCTAGAATTAACTTAGTGTAAAAAGAAAACATAGCTACGGTATGCTCAAAAAGTGATATTTTTGTTTCTTTATAATCTATTATTAATTTTGGATTGGGTTCGGAGTGTTGATCTAATTCATGTCTATTATGTAAATCAAAATTCTTTATAGTTTGCTTTCTATTAAAAGGCGAACCTGGCCCGTAGTTAAAATGATGTATACCTGATATTTTATGCGCTTCAATATATTTTTCAAAAACCGAAGTATCTAAAACTATCATATCATCCTCGAAGAGAAAGAAATAATCACATTCCTTTTCATAAAGATATTTTAAAGCTTTATTTTTACCCTTACCTACACCCTCACGTCCTGTAGTTTTAATTACTTCAGACCGTGGATTAACTACATCATCAAAGCCATCATTAACTACTACTATATGATCATAAGTATTATCCTTAATTGAGTCTCTACATTTAGTGAAGAACTCAGGTCTATCGCAAGTAATAATACCTACACCTATTTTAGGTTTCATATACCAAACTTTTTAAGGAGTTCTTTTTCCTTTTCTTCCTGATCTAGACTCGCTTGCTGACTTTTAACCAGTTGTTCTAATTCATTTAGATTATCTGGATTAAGAATAGATTCTTCGTCAGCAAATAACTCACCCTGTGGGTTAACATATTCTGCTATCAAGTCAATACGTTGTTGTTGATCATCTGGCAAGACAATTAAACATGGTACATCTTCTTTAGGAAAGAATACATTTGATTCTGGATTTTGCATCCACTGCTGGTACAGTGAATATAAAATATTATCTACCTCTTTAATATAAGATGGATCTTTCTCCCTTAGTTCATTTTCCTTTTCAGTAGTTTTACCAACTTGTTCATTATATCGACAGATAAAAATAATATCTAAATGTCTCATAGATTCACGTACTAGAGTAATTTGCTTCGAAATAAACTCTCGCGTAAAACCTTCTTTATTTTTATCATGACACCACATACTATAAGCAATGTTGTCCAGAGGACACCTATCATAAATAACTTTACTCGTATCATCATATGATTGCAATTGATCAATCATAAAATCTAAGATACGTTCCTGAGTATCAGTCGTCGTCTTAGATGAATGATCTAACCCTTCTTCTTTTAAAAGGTCTCTATAAGTCTTTTCAGGACTCTTATAATTTTTCCAGGTATATAAAAAACTTTTTACCAAAGAACTTTTACCGCTATGTGCAGTGCCTGATATCGATATACGCATATGCTTATTTACTTGTTTAGACTTTTAATGCCATATCCCATATGCATAAATGTAAACGAGGTGAGAAATTTACATTCATACCTTTCGCATATTCAGCTACCGCAGGAGCTTTTTCTATATGCTCTTTTCTACTCCCACTACAGGGCATAAACCAAATCCTACTTTTAGGTATATTAATCTCACCATCATCAACATACTTACGCCAAATCTCATCTATATCCTCAGAAGCATTAATAACAAATTTAAATCCGGATCCTACATCTCTATGCCACTTTAATACTTCAGGCTTATAGGTTCTCTTTTCCGGATCACCATTAGTAGTTAATTTAGGAGATGTAGTAAAGGTAGCTCTATAGTGAGTTACCCATTTTTCATCAGGTTTAATAGTAGCATTAGTTTCAAAATCAATTATAGGGTGAAAATCATACTTATTAATAAAAGCTTCTATAAATTTAAGCAATTGCTTTTGCTGTACCATAGGTTCACCACCTGTAAGCTTAAAAATAGCACCAGCTTTTAACTTATCTACTAAGTGATGCTCTTCAAAATATTCAAATATTTCATTAAAAGTCATCTTATTCTTAATAGACCATGAAACAAAAGAATCACAACCATGAGGTGAGTCTTCAGAAGCAAATCCTTCGCAAGTTAAATTACACATTGCCATTCTAAAAAATACCGAAGGCATACCTACAAATTCACCTTCACCCTCAAGGGTATAGAAAGCTTTATCATCAGATATTAACAACGTTTCTTTATCACAGTCAATCATATACGTAATAATATATTAAATTTAGGGTATTTCAACATAAATAATAGTAGACATGAGAAAAAAAACCACGCGACTTGTTCGCGAAACTCAGTTGGAAGATATCGAGGAACAAATGAAAGACAATTTCTTACTTGATTTCAAAATTAAGAAACCTTTTTATCTTAATCATAACCATAAGGAATTTTATTCACAAATTCGAAACTCTACAACAAATATGGTACTAGTCGACGGCCCGGCAGGTTCAGCTAAAACATATATAGCAATATATGCTGCTTTAGAGGAGCTTAGGGAAGAAAAAGTTGATAAAGTAATTTATATACGCTCTGTAATTGAATCTGCAGCTAAAAGCTTAGGATCCCTACCAGGGGAGGTTGATGACAAGTTTTTACCATATGCAATGCCTTTACTTGAAAAGGTAAGAGAGATTACTAGTGATAGTACCTGCGGTATACTTAAAAATAAAGGAATGATAGAAGCTATACCGGTTAACTTCGTAAGAGGTTTAACGTTTAATAACTGCGTAGTTATAGTAGATGAAGCACAAAACTTAACTAAAGGGGAACTTACTACAATTTTAACACGTTTCGGTAGAAAAACAAAGTATATTGTCTGTGGTGATACACATCAATCTGATATTAATAAATCAGGTTTTAATGAAGTATTTCAAAAATTCTCAACCGTCGATTGCGTTGATAATGGAATAAGCTCTTTTAGATTCGGTAACTCTGAAATCGTAAGAAGTAAAATACTACGATTCATCTGTAAAATTTTAGGAGCTTAACCCCAAGAAGTACCTTCAAACCAATTACTCTTCCCCTGTGAGACGTTTTGGCCTCCAACAGGAGCTGCTTTGGAAGTATCTACCTGTTCTGGGGAAGGCGTAGTTCCAGATTGTTGTACTACTTCTTCTTCTTGTGATTTCTCTTGATTTTGTTGCCACTCTTTCCAGCTCTTCTCCCATTGTTTATTAAGTTCTTCGTGAGTAACATATGTAGTAGTACCTTCTTCATCTTTATATAAAGTATCTTCTTTAAGAGATCTCGAGCATGAGGCCGAATTATTACCATGTTCATATACAGTAACATTTTCTACCCATACCCGACCTTCAGTAGTTTCATCAATATACGTATCAGCTGTTTTAAATACCCATTCAGCAAACTTTTCAATACCAACACCACCTTCCATAATTCTTACATCTGCAGCACCAACCTCACTTAAAGCAATAAACTTATCTTTGTGAATATCATTAGCTGCAATTACTAAGGTATGATCAAATTGATTGTTGAAAATATTTTTAAGTTCTTTTAAAGCACCGAAATCATATACCCAATTATTATTATCTAGCTCTTTACAGCCAAAAGTTAATTCTGCATTAAGTTGATATCCATGTACGAACTTGCAATGAGATTCAGCATTAGGTTGACGAAAAGCTGTTGATCCAAGTTCAATTCTTTTTGAAGACGTATAAATCATAATATTATTATACTAAAAGAGTAGAGAATATCAACTAAGAAAAAAAAATTAAGAGGCTCTCCCTCGTCCCACATCGGTAATTATTCTAGCTAGACATTAAATGCAAGTGTCTCAGCAGATTTTTTTGACTTTCTGATAAAACCCCTGCTCTTTTTAATCTAGTAATAAATTCATCAAGCTCTCTATTACTCCATGCCTTCTGATCTTTTTTATACTTACCCGCTTCCCTGGGATAATTTTTAACATATGTAGATTTACCTTTTGCTCGAGCTAACCCCTTTACAAAATCTTTAACTACTATTTGATCATTATGTCCTTTACCTTTATGGTTTTTCAATGTAAATTCTTTTAATTTAGGTATAAAGCTAACTTCAGTTACTTTTTCAGCTTCTGGTAATGGTGGTGGCTCAGCCCCTGGTTTTGGTTTTGGTAATGGTGGTGGCTTAGATCCAGGTTTAGGCTTTGGTTTTGGAGGACTTGGAGGTGGGGTCGCGACACCATCTCTACCATCTCTACCATCTCTACCGTCACGTCCTGGTGCTGGTGTAGGTGTAGGTTCCGGTGATGGTTTAGGTTCTGGGCCTGGCTTACCACCACCGGGATCAGGTGCAGGAGATTCAGGACCCGGGTCTGGTTTTGGAGCTCCACCAGCTGGACCTATAGCTTTTCCATCTTTTGAAGTAACAGAAGTAAATTGGTATGTATTATCAGCTGATTGAAGAACTTTAATTGTACCACCGGTAAGATCCCTAACCTCTTCTTTACCGCCCTTTTCATCTACAAAAGTACCTTGGTTTATAGGTATAATAAATATATTTTTATTATTTGGATCTTGGGTAGGGCGTCCTAATGCATTTCTAGCTCGAATATCATCCTTATAATGCTCTCTTGCATAATCGTCATCTGTAAAATACTTTTGTACCGCCTTTAAAGGATCAGTAGCATTAATATCCTTTGCTATACCAGCTACACCCTTTGCAGCACCAACCAATGCTGGTGCATCTTTGGCTAACTGCTTTCCTACCTCACGCGTAGCAGCTCCAAGACCAGCTCCTACCTTTTTCATAAATGAACCAAATCCTTCAGTTAAAACTTCTTTATGGGATAACTTTCTCACATTGATATTTATTCTTGATTACCTAAAATATGTAAATATAATAATCATATAAATGAGTAAAAAAGATACTAATTATGAGTGGTTAGGTGATGATGATGAGCTAACCGGTGAAAAAGATGTTATTGCTAAGAAGTTAATGGGTGAGGAATATAGTAAGAGTTATTTTCCCCCTATTAGAGTTTATGATGATAATGTTGATGCTAGTAAAGAATATATTTCTTCTTTACCTGATTTACAGAATGGACCTTCGAGTCTAATTCAAGGAGCTGCTGTACCTATTCAGCAAGTTGGTATTCATAACTTTAAACTGCCTCTTACTTATAAGAAACGTAATGGTAAAACTATTGAACTTGAAACTAGTGTTACCGGTAGTGTTAGTTTAGAAGCTCATAAGAAAGGTATTAATATGTCTCGTATTATGAGAAGCTTTTATGATCACAAAGACGAGACGTTTAGTATTGATAAGATTAAAGATGTTTTAGAAACTTATAAAAATAATCTTAAATGCTTTGACTCAAGAATAATGCTTAAGATTTCTTATCCTATCAAGCAGAATAGTTTACGTAGTGGTTTAGAAGGTTATCAATATTACGATGTTGTATTTGAAGGCGACTTAACTAAAGAAGGTGAGTTTAAGAAATATATTCATTTTGATTTTGTTTATTCTTCTGCCTGTCCTTGTAGCTTTGAGTTGAGTGAGCATGCTGAAAAGTATCGTAATAGAGCTACTGTACCTCATAGTCAAAGAAGTGTTGCTCGTGTAAGTGTTAGATTTGAGGATATGCTTTGGATTGAAGATATTCAAGAGTTATGTTTAGCAGCTTTACAAACTGAAACGCAAGTTATGGTTAAGAGAGAAGATGAGCAAGCATTTGCTGAAAAGAACGGTGCTTACTTAAAGTTTGTTGAAGATGCTGTAAGATTGCTTTATGAAAAGCTTACTAATGAATCTCGTATCTTAGACTTTAAGATTGTTGCTTCTCATAATGAGAGTTTGCATAGTCATAATGCTGTATCAGTTATTGTAAAAGGTATTGAAGGAGGCTTTAAAGCTGGTGTTACTAGAGATGTTTTTGAATCTACTGGATTACGATAAGGAACTACCTCATAATAAGGTGTGAATATTTTTGTAACAGATCATGATCCAGCTTATTCTACAATTAATCTTTGCGATCAGCATGTAAGATCAAAGATGCAGATTGAAGGAGCTATTATGTTAGCTCATGCTTTTCCTCAAGAAGTATTAGATCATCCATCTACTCCTAGAACATCAACTGGAAAGCCTCGAAGAAGGGGTAAAGGTTATTTTAATCATCAATGTTCTATATGGGCGAGGGAAACAAAAGATAACTTTAAGTGGTTAGTTGATCATACGTTAGAAATGTTTACTGAACGTATGTATAGATGGCCGGACTCAAATGAGCATTTTACTAAGACGTTTATTGAGTGGTGTGGTAAAAATATCCATAATACTATAATGGATAATTATGGTTTAACTAATTACGCTTTAGCTATTGGTAAGGATTGTGAGTGCAGAAAGGTAAAAGGTTTTGATAACCTTTCAACAATTGACAAATATAGAGAGTATATTCGTTGTGATAAACCTTTTGCTACCTGGACGCAGCGTCGTATACCAGCTTGGTATTAAATATCAGCTTCAATATTTTTATGAGCTATATTTTCTGCACTTACGTCAATTAATGCATCGAGCTCATTTTCAATAAAATCCTTACCTACAAGAATTTTATATATATTTGAAGTTCTATCTCCTATAGAAAAAGGTACATTTTTAAATTCCTTATTTCCTATTTTAAAGTCAAATTCTACCACCGGTCTATCTTCAGTATTACCGGCACCTACGTTAATTGTAATATTATCTTTCTTATCTTTAGTTAATCTTTTATTGTTAACTGTCTTAAAAACTACTTTGTTACCTTGTTCTTGTATATCTTCACCGTGAAGTACATTAAATGCTCCATTACCAGAATCTAATTTAGCAGGAATTTTACCTACACCATCTACATCGAAGAATTCTATTAATCCTACGACACTTTTTTCTTCAAAGTAGTTCTTAAAATTTTTCATATTAATCATGTGGGCATTCTTCACCTTCTGGGCATCCGCATCCTTTTAAACTTTCATGTCCCATATTATACATACTATCTCCTCCCATTTCTTTAGTATGTTCGTAATCTAACCAATGGTATACTGAGGATAAATAATCAGCTGCTTTAGTAATTTTTGAAGCAGTCCATCCTTCTAAATCAGGAATACCATCTAACATAGCAGATATTTTTTCTGCATATTTATGAGCTTTTAATAGATCAGACTTAGCCATATGAATCTCAGAATTATCATGTTCGTGTTCATGTTCAACAGGAGGCTCTTCCTCAACAGCCTGTACAACCACCATACCTGGAGTCATCATTTCATTAAGTAAGTTATCGTCTCTTCTATATCTCATACTATTATTTATCTATTATTCCAGTCTTTCTGCAGAATATTAATAATTGCATCTTTATCTGTTTCGTTAAGATCTAAGGGCGTAAATCTTTCAACTGCCTCTTCAATGTTACCAACTTCAAGATATTCCTTCATATCTTTTGCTCTTACACCACCTCCTAATGCTTTTTCTTGAGCTATAAGTGTTACATGAGGGTATTTATCTTTATTTTCAAAACTTTTGTTACGAGCTGCATCACCCGGTCCGGACCCTATAATAATTTTTTTATCTGTATTTTCATCTGCAAAGTCATATGAACTCTTTACAGGACTTATAGGAGCAATATTTACCTCTACCGGCTTCCCAGCTTGAGTATATATTTCCCAAATAGCTTTAGATGCATCTGGAGTTATCCACTCTCTACCTGGTCTGTTTTGTTTTTTACCAATAAATATAACACCTTTATCTGCATCCTTTAAAAGTTTATTAAACATTTCTAAGTGACCTTTATGTGGTGGCTTAAATCCTCCAGCAAGTAAAGCTACTGTTTCGTTAGCATTCTCTTCTTGCTCAACTCTATCCATATACCGCTTAGCTTCCTTCTCTGCTTCCTTCATATGAAACTGAGATATTTCCTCAGACTCAAATCTGGAACTAGGCTGTTGTTCAAAATATTCTTTAAATGTTTTCATTATGCTTCTTCCATAGTATCGGGATACCAATCTGGTAAAGGTGCTTCTTGTATCCTATTAGCGTATTCTTTTTTAGCTTCTTCAAAATCTGTTGATACTTTACCATCAACCATATCTTTTACAAAGCCTAAAGTAGCAGCGTTAGCATAGAGATCACCGCACCTTGCTGTTACTTCTTTTTTAAGCCCATCATATATAATACTACCAGTAACATGACCTAAAGTATCTAACATATCTGCAGGTACATCAATATTCATTGTTGAATATACATAATCCCTATGTGCAGCAGGAAACTCATGAGGTATACTCTCGTCTTTAATATATACAGTATCAAATGGAGGCTCTATATTATTCCAAAGTAACATATTTTCAGTTACCTCATCCGGTTCACCAAATTTCTTTATGAGCTTTATTGCGTAATCTCTAGCATCATCAAACTCCCAGCCTTTGAGAGATTCAACTGCACTACCTTCTTCAAAATATTCTTTAAATGTTCTCATCGTTTAGTACTTGTTTGACCTCCGCTAAAGTTAGCGCGACTAAACTCTAATCTATCTACAAGCTTAACTGCATCACCAGCTTTAGATACACTTACATAGCCTTCAGGAGATGTTACTTTTAACGTACCGTCCTCTGCATCTAAGAAATGCTTAGTGTTATATACGGCATTATTATACTTGTTAATAAAGATCTGTTTAGCTTGAGAAAGCAGCTTACTTACCTTAAAAATATTTACTATATCATCTTTTTGCTGGTTGAATTCAGCCATTTTCTTCTTAAAACTCTCTTCAACTTTAAGTTTACCAGCTTTAGACTTTCTCTTTTCAATTTCTTTAGTCATTCTACCTTTAAACCAATCAACAAAGTTATTAAAAGACTCTTCTGGATTCTCTAAGAATTTACCTTTTTGAATCTCAGAGTTAGCATATATGTTTAATAAATCAAGAGGTAGATCATTATAATCTACTTTAATAGAGTCAGCAGTTTTAACAAAATCCTTAACTTGTTTTGCTTCATCTGTTGTTAGAGTAACTGTTCCAGTAGTATCAGTAAATATAGCATCATCAACCCATACTCCTGGCACTTTTTTAAGCCCTTTTACATTAATACCATATTGCGGGGGGCTATCTAAATCAGCATACCCTGTATGGAATACAATACCGAATACTGAATTTGCTATTTCACTGCCTAATTTTGAATCTTTCTCTACAGCATACTTAATTGTATTAGGTTTAAAAGTAAAATGCTCTACACCATCAATATTTTCTTTGTTAACAGATGATGAATCAAACATAAAATCACCTTGAAGAATACCTTTTATACCAAGCTTAGGAAGATACTTAAGAGCTTTCTTTAATTTATCAGCTAAACCTGGCGCATGCCCGTGATTCATCTCTATATCATTATCAGTATAGTTAATTTTTGGACCAGTTTTATTAAAAACTGATTTAGTACCTACGAAAAATTTACCAGTATCAGGATGTTTACCAACAAACATAGCTGGCGCACCATCCCATTTAACAGAAGTATTAACCTTTCTTTTACTCTTACCTTGTAAATGTGATAATAAGTCAGTTATAAATCCTCTTGCTGTCTTATAACCACCTTCGCCTTTAGTAAGTACCAGCTCTTCTAAATGAGTAAGGTGTGTATTAGCCTTAGCTTCATTAAGAAGTTCGTATTGTTCAAAATATAGTTTAAAGTTTTTCATACTAAGAAAAATTCTTTTGCAAAGGCTACTGAGGTATTACTACCCGGGTAGTAAATATACACCCCTTCACCGTCAAATTTAAATTTAATCATACCTTTTTCAACTGCATTAATTACTGAGCTCAACTGCCCAACATTAACATAATTAGACTTAAAAAAGGTACCTTTGTCCAATTCATCGGGTTTTGTTTTTCTACCCTGAAATCCTTTTTGATATACAGCTAATAAAATATTAAATCCATGCTGTTCATCTGATTCTCCATCTTTATTACCCTGGTTGCCATACTGAAAGAGCAATAATGCACCTAAGTAGTCTTTTCTTAGTTCAGGGCTATCGTAATCATAAACCTTTTTAAACGCTTCCGTACTAAATGCTTCTTTACATAACTTACTATTAAAATCTTGCGAAGGGTTTATTTGATCTAAATTAATTTCACCTTTAGCTATTCCATTAATTAATTTTCTATCATTAGCAAAACCAGCTCCTCTAGCACTAATAACCCTACCCATTCCGGTTTTTACTTCAATCTGTAAACCGCTTGGTAATTCTAAATCACCTACTTTACCCTTTCTTGCCTCTGTTAACACAGATAAAGCTAGTTCACCCGCACCTACACTCACTACTCCTTCTTCGAATTTTCTTACAAATAATTGATTATAAAATTTCTTTTTCTCTTCTTCTTTTTTCAAGAATGAAAGTTGCGGATAACACACCTTAAATAAATCGACCTCACCCATTAAACCTGATAAATTTTCTCCTAATACATTTAAACCATCCTTATTAGATACAAACTCTTTTAATTTACTATAATCGACGCTATAATCTAAAAATAAAAAATATAAAAATTTATTCTGGGTATTAAATCCCGCTTTTGTAGCTAGTGTATTAATTATTTCAATATCCTCGTTAGACATAAACGAACCCTTTACATTACCTTTAAAATAACCAGCTATTTTTTCTATCTCATCTTTATCTACTTCTACTTCTTCTACAGTATCATCATCAAATGTAAGAGTTAATTTAGCCTCTCCTAATACCTGTAGATGCTTACGTGGAGGTATATTACCCCCTACTTTCTCTTTATAGATTTTTTCTAGTGACCACTGCATGATTAAATTTCTTGAAGTTCAGATGCAAATGATTTATTTGAAGATTGTAATATATCTTGTATAGCGTCAGTAACTTTTTTAGGGTCACTTTGAACAAATTCATTAGATAACGAATTAATCATATTTTCTTCTTCAATACTAGGACTATATGAAAAAGCGAGAGCAGCTAACTTAGTAAGATAAATTTCTGCTTCTGCTGTCACCCTTTCAGGTGGTGATTCAACGTCGACTTCAGCATCTACTTCTTCCTGTTCATATAATTTACTGAACCTATCAAATAATTTAAGTGTTTTATTCATCTCTTTTAGCTAATTGTTGTTTTAATTCTTGAGTTTTATTAATAAATTTTCTAACTCTTTCTTGATCAACTTGGTTTCTATCCTCTACTGCCTTCTTAGCCTCATCCCCTTTAACATCGCTAATATCTTCAGCCTCTTGATCTTCTGCATCTTCTACATTATCAATACTTACTTTATACTCATTACCTTCATCATCCATAATATGTAAAAAATTAGACATTGGTCTATTTTTAACTTTAACACCTTTATCCAATAAAACTCTTAATAGAGTTAATTTAGCTTTAGTGTTTCTATCTACAGAATCATCAGGGGTATGATCTTCTACTAAGTCAAGAAACTTATCCATGAATATATTTATGTCATAAGAGACAGTTTTACATTCATATCGTTAAGTAATTCAGCTTCTAAGTGCTTTAATTCGTACTTTTTAAGAAACTTACGAAATTTAGCTAAAGATATGTTAAATTTATCAGTTATAACGTGGTAATCAGATTCTCTATCACTTACAAACTCATCAAACGTATACTTATCGTATATAATATTAGGAGTTAATGAGTTAAATATTCGTTTTACTAAAGATTCTTCTATAGTTTTTTCCGATTCAACCTTATAATAAAAATATTTTTTATACTTCGATGACTTACAAGCACGTATAACCTCTTTTATTATAAAATGAATACCTAATTTGTTCTTATCAGTACGCGAAAGTTTTAAATTATTTTCAGTTATATGAAAAATATACTCATTGAATGACTTAGTTAAGTAATAATTTAAATTAATTATATCTACATTCCGAACAGGATCATAGAAATTACTGTTTTCTTTTACCAATTCGGAGGTTGATAATTCCGTTATAGTAGTCATCTCGAGTTAATACTTCCTCTTCAAATTGTAACTTAGCTTCATAATAACTCAACTCCCATTTTGAATCACACCATCTAAGTATTTCAAACTTAAAACTATCCATACCTAATGATTCAAGATCTTTATTAAGCTCATTTGATGAGGAAGTATAGGTTTTCCAATCTGTTTCTATTTTTTGATGGCGCTTATTCTTCTTACCCTTTAAAGGAGGACGCTTTCTAATAGATTGACATTGCTTCTTACCAATATACTTCTTATCATTAGTAAGATTAGTTATCTTATAAATGAAACCGTAAGGTAGGTCTGCGTTTTCTTCTAGAACCCCCTCCCAATGACCTAAATCTACCACTTTCTACAAGACCAATACCTAGCTTTAGTCTTTGGCCCGGGATTATCGCAATTATGTCTAGCTCTGAATGATTTACGAGCTTTTGGATTACTCTTACGAATTTTCATAGTCTTCTCACCTTTTCTTTTAGCAGAAGTACCTCCATGACCGAAGTTTACCTTCTTTACATTACCAGTTTTAGGATCCTTAACGTATACTTTAAACTTCTTAACGTCACCTCTAGTAGGCTTGTTGAGCTTTACTTTTCTTCCTCTATATTCTGCATCTTCTTCTGGATCCTCTTCATCAGATCGTGCAGTATAATGTTTTGGATTCATTCGGAATTTAGGGCCCCCTGGTCCATCGGCACCAGCATCTCCTTTTCTTAACTTACCTTGTGAGTTATAATGCTTTCCTTTAGCAGCTTTTTGAGGATACTCAGTTCTTTCTAATAACTCTCTTACTAAATCATCAAATTCCATAATAATATTTATGCTTAACAGTGATAATTTAAATAACGTTGAAGAGCTTTAGCATAATGAGTGCCTTTATTTTTAAGCTTACCTTTAGCTCCTCGTACCTTACTGCAAGAGAGACTACCTAGCCTACTTTTAAGTATACCAGGTTTTACTGGCTTATGAATATTTTTCTTCTCAGCATCTTCTTCCCTCATACGTTTTGTTTTTTTCTTACTAGCTTCTTTTTTCCTAGTAATATATTTAAAAGCAGCACTTAAACTCTTTTTCTTCTTAGGGTCCTTTACCCTGCCTTTAGCTGCTCTCACTCTTTGATGTATTAAATTAATTATTTGAGATTGTCTAGCATGCGACTTACTTTTAAATGAAGCTTTATTAAGAGTTTCTCTTATATCAGAAACAGAACTAAATTTTACACTTACCGTATCACTTGGATTCTCATCAGTATATAATCTTCTACCCGATCCTTTCGGCTTTTTACCAGTACCTTTTTTAGGATCGCGCTTCTCTAAATATAAATTTACTAAATTATTAAACTCACTCATTTCTTTTTCTTTTTCTTCTTCCAACTAACACGCTTTGGACCCTTTTTCTTGTACATTTTTCCCTTTATACTCTTACAGGCTGCTTTAGTAGGTCGACATGCTGGGTAACTACCTCCAGATTTCTTAGATTTACGACCACAAGGACCACCAGTCTTACAATTTACCCACCCCTTAAACTTCTTACCTGTTTTAGGGTCAGTACCACCTCTTTTAAACCATTGACGTAATGAGTCACTAGCTTCATTAAGATAGTGCTCTACTAACCTATCAAACTCGCTCATTTTTTCTTCCAAATTTTTCCTTTTCTACATCTAACTATAGCACCAGACTTATAAGCAGAAGTTTTTTTTCCATATACTGAATCAGCTTTCCTTTTACATCTATCCTCTGCTTCTTCTTCTTTATACCCCTTCTTCTTATAATCTTCAATTTCCTTTTTATTACCAGGAGGTAACTTTACCCCTAACTTCCCATCTGGACTTCTTAACTTTACATGCTTTGCAAACTCTTTTTCAACTTTATCAGCATATTTTTTCGAAAACTTTTGCTTTACTTCATTATTTTCTTCATCTTCAGCTTTATCAACATGCATAACAATCACTGTATCTTCATCTACTCCGTACTCTTTAGTACCATCACCCATATCATCCCACTCACCAGAGATACAATCTTGAACGTCAACTCCAGCATGATTACAAGCGTCTTCTAAAGAGTCAAACGTTTTGTCTGTATGCATAATTTGACCATGTTGTCCTCCTACTGATCCTACGGAAAATTTAATGTTAGATTCTTCATTCTCCGGAAACATACGTTTTTGAACTCCTTTCTTCTTTTTCCCTAATGGCTTAGCTAGTCTAGCATCTCCTGGTGTATTAGTATACTGCTTACCGCCACCCTCATCGTTCACATTCCGCATATGGGTTGATGGACCATCACCAAAAGCACCAGTACCTACATCCTCGTTAATTGATTTATAAAAATATTTAGCAAATTTTGAAGTAGAATTCATACTACTTATATTTATAATATATATGTGGAATTACTTCAACAATACATAGAAGAAATAGGTAAAGATTTAGTTTTAGATGATTTTAACCTAAAAGAATCACAATTAAGACTTCCTTCTCGTAAGCATTACTGGGTAGCGAGACTTATTGAAGCTAAAGTTGATCGTAATAAATTACTAGCTAAAAAGAAATCTCTTAAAAAAGAAGTGGTTAAGCAAGTAGTACGTGATTCTCCTATAAAGATTACTCAATCTGCCGCTGAATCAGCTGCTGAAAGTCATTCAAGTTTAACTAAGCTTAATGATGCTATAAAAGAAAGAGATATGATAATTGAATATCTTGAAAAGGTAGAGAAAATTATGTCTTCTATGGGATATGAAATAAAAAATATTGTTGAGATACAAAAAATGGAACAATTATAATGATTGAGTTTAGTTATATTCGTGCTACAGGTAAGTTAAGAATAACTTGTTCTGATAGCTCTTTATTCGATAAAATTAGAGAGCATTTTTCTGTAGAAAATACAGGTGCAAGATTTGCAAGGAGATACTCTAGATTTGTACCGAGAAGAAAATATGCTATATCTAATACCGGGGTTTGTGAGTTAGGCATATATTGGGAAATAAGGCAGTACTTAATTAAAGAGCAAATTACTGTAGATGTTGAAGTACAAGAAGAGTTACAAAACGAATTGAATGCAGGTACAACGAAAGAACTTTATGAGGATTTTGAATTTGAATTAAGAGAATATCAAAAAGAAGTAATTAAAAAAGCTTTAAAAATAGGTAGAGGTACTTGTGTTCTAGGTACTGGTGCTGGTAAGACTTTCACTACTGCAGCCCTTATTGAGAATTATTTTAGAAATAGTGATAATAAAGATGTTTTTAAATGTGTAGTATTGGTACCTGATTTGGGATTAGTTACACAAACTTATGATGAGTTTTTAAATTGTGGTACATCATTTAAATTAACTAAATGGACGGGTAAAAATAAACCCGACTTAACTGCTAATGTAGTTATATGTAACATAGGTATAATACAGAGTCAGTTTAAAGATAATGACTGGATGAAATATATTGATTTACTTATAGTAGATGAGTGTCATAAGGTTAAAGCTACAAATAAAATAAGTAAAATTATATCTAAGATTAAAACCAAAAATAAGTATGGATTTACTGGTACGTTGCCAGAGGATCAATTAGATAAGTGGTCTATTATTGGTAAGCTAGGACCTGTTATATATGAAAAATCAAGTTATGAGCTTAGACTAGAAGATTACTTAGCTAACGTAGTTGTAAAGGTAGTCAATATTGAATATCAAAACCATCCAATATATCAAGGGGTAGATGGTTACAGGGCTGAATTAGATTATATCTATGAAAGTGATAGAAGAAATACGTTTTTAACACAGTTATGTAGCAAGTTAGAGAACAATACTCTTATACTAGTTAACCACATTTCTCATGGTGTAAATTTATCCGAATACCTTACACAGTGTGAAGATAAGCAAGTTTATTTTATTAGAGGTGAAGTAGAAGTAGATACTAGAGAAGATATAAAGAGAATAATGGAGAAAGAAACCAACGTTATATGTGTTGCTATGAGTTCTATCTTCTCTACCGGTGTCAATATCAAGAATATACATAATATTATCTTCGCCGCGGGGGGTAAATCATTTGTAAGAACAGTACAGTCTATCGGAAGAGGTCTTAGAAAACATGATTCTAAAGATAAGCTAGTTATATTTGATATTTGCGATAGACTTCGCTATGGTATACGTCATAGTGAAAAAAGAAAAGAAATTTATGAACGGGAGAAGATCAAGTATGTTGAGAAGAACATTAGTTGAAAAACATTAAATTTAACCTATAATTATACCATATGGCCAAATCCAAAAAGAAGACAGAATATTATATAGAACCTAAAGTATTTAAAGCTTCGCTAAAAAAATATTATGATTCAGATATACTTACTGATGACTTAGCAGAAAATATTAAAAAAATTGCTTATGGTTTAAGCTATAACTCTAATTTTATTAACTATACTTATAAAGATGATATGATCGGCGATGCATTAGTAAAAATGTATGCTGCTTTAAAGCATAAAAAATACAAGTTTGAAAGTAATTCTAATCCATTTTCTTACTTTACTACTATAGCATTTAACGCATTTATTAATAGAATTAAGAAAGAGAAAAAACATCACGAAGCTATCTCTAATTACAAAGAAAAAGTTTACGAGGAATATATGTCTAATCCTGAGTATACCGGTGGAGGTGTTGTTTACGTCAAACCGGTAGATGAAGAAGATGACTTGTACAATCAGTAAGCCTAGGTTCGCTATATTTTCAGATCTTCATTTAGGCGTTCATTCCAATAGTACAGAATGGCATACGTATGCTGTAGAATGGGCTAATTGGTTTAAAGATGAATGTAAAAAGAAGAATATTAAAGACTTAATCTTTTGTGGTGACTGGCATCATAATAGAAGCGAAATATCAGTTAATACATTACAAGTTTCAGCCGATATTTTAGATATCTTATCAGGCTTTAATATTATAGCTATTACCGGTAATCATGATATCTACTATAAACATCGTACTGATGTAAATTCGCTATCGATCTTTAAAAGACGTAAAAATGTAACTATTTTGGATAAGCCAGTTACTATAGAATCTTTTGATAAAACGATTACATTTTGTCCATGGAATACTAACCCTAAAGATATACCTGAGAGTGACGTCATATTCGGTCATTTTGAAATTGAAACCTTTAAAATGAATACTTATAAAGTATGCGAAGAGGGTGTTAAAGTAAAAGACTTATTAAAGAAAGGTGAACTTATTATATCGGGTCATTTTCATACTAGACATGAAAAGAGGTTTGGTAAGGGTACTATTCTATATTGTGGTAATCCATTTCAAATGGACTTTGGTGATGCAGGAAATCAAAAAGGGTTTTATACTTTAGATTTAGATAGAATGGAGTATGATTTTACTCCTAATAATATTTCACCTAATTATATGAAAATTACATTAGGGGAATTAGTAAGAGAAGGAAGCTTTACTAAAAGAATTATTGATATCATATCAAATAATATTGTAAAGCTAAAAGTTGATATGAATATATCTCAAGAAGATATGGATATTCTTCTTAAGAAGTTAAATTTACTTAAACCTAAAAACCTTACAGTAGATTATGATATAAATTTTAATCGATTGATAGATAACGTTGAAGATAAAGAAGATCTATCAGGCATTGATATTCCACAAGCCATTGAAGAATTTATTAATTTACTTGAAATTAACAATAAAAAGGATATCATAGATTATACCTTATCGCTGTATGAAAAGAGTAGACTTTAAAAAAGTATCGATAGTAAATTTCTTATCTGTAGGAGATGAACCGGTTACAGTTGAGTTTAAAAAAGGTTTGCATGTTATAACTGGTAAAAATAGAGATAAACCTGATAGAAGAAATGCTATTGGTAAAAGTACTATTGCTGATTCGATCTATTTTGCTATATTTGGCGAGACTTTAAGAGAGATTAAAAAAGATCTTATACCTAATAATCTTACTAACGGTAAAACTCATGTAGAGTTAGATTTTGAAGTAACTACAACTAGTGGTACTAATGAATATAAGATAATTAGAAACTTATCTCCATCAAAAGCATACATCTTTAAAGATGGTATTGATAAAACTAGAGACAGTATTAGCAATACTACAAAATATATTGCACAAATTTTAAGTGCATCGCAAGCTATTTTTCAAAACTGTGTTATTATGACAGTTAATAATGCAGTGCCTTTTATGGCTAAAAATAAAATCGAAAAGCGTAAGTTTATTGAAGATATTTTTGGAATGGAGATTTTTAGTACTATGCTCTCTACATTGCGAAATGAATATAATGAAATTAAGAGAGAACATGATACAGAAACAACTAAACTAGATGAGGTATCTAAAAGTCTTAATAATTACTCTAATCAAAAAGATAAACTATTACAAAAACGTAAAGAGAAAAAAGAGTTATATTTAGAAAGGGAAGCAAATAATAATCAAGAATTAGAAAAGCTACTTGACGACATTAAAAATTACGAAGATGTAAATGTTGAAAATATACAAAACTCTATTGATAGTTTAAATGAAAGGCTTGAAGAGTGTGAATTAAAAATTAATAATGATATTGAGCAGATTAGTACTGAAAAAGCAAAAGTTAAATATAAAAAAGAACAATATCAAAAAATGGGTACTGATGAAGAAATATGCCCAGTTTGTTTAAGGAGTATTGAAGAGCATGATCAAGATGTTATTAGTAAAGAAAGAGAAAAGCTTAAAGATACTATCGAGCGAATGGTTGAATCAATAAAGGTTATTGGTACTGATTTAGATGAGTTAAAATTGCGTAAGGTAAAAATTTTAAAAGCTATTACATCCTGTCATAATAAAATTGCTGAAGCAAAGGTTACATTACAAAAACGAAAAGGTACTAAAGAGCGTGTAGGTCAATTACAAGAATGGTTAGAAGAATTAAAAATAGACTTAGAAGCAGTTGAATCTACTGAAACTGATTTTGATGAGCTTATAGTAGAAACGAAAAAGCGCTTTGATAGTTTAGATTCTGTAGTAAAAGATTTTAGAGATCAAATATCTACTTTAGATATAGTTAAGTTTGTAGTTTCTGAAGAGGGTGTAAAGTCATATATTGTAAATAAACTACTAGAGCTTCTTAACGGTAAACTACTACACTATCTTAAACGTTTAGACTCAAATTCAATTTGCATATTTAACGAATATTTTGAAGAAGAGATTTTAAACGAAAAAAATAAAATTTGCTCTTACTTTAACTTTTCAGGCGCTGAAAGAAAATCTATAGACCTAGCTTGCTTGTTTACGTTTTCAGATATTAGACGTCTACAAGGTGGTGTACAGTATAATATAGCTATATACGATGAATTATTTGACTCTTCGTTTGATGAAAAGGGTATCGAATTAATTACCGAAATCTTGCAAGATAGAGTAGAAGAGCTTAATGAATGCTCGATTGTTATTTCTCATAGAAAAGAATCTATAAAAGCTGTTACTGGTGATGTTATATATCTTGAAAAAGAAAATGGTATAACTCGCCGTGTAGATTATAAAGAAATGTAACTTAAATATGCACGATGTTAAATCCTAATCCTTCACCATGGCAGCCTTCTCCAATCGCTAGTCCATTTGCTCCTTTACCTATACAAGTAGAAAAACAGCCTGAACAACCTCAACCTAAAGAAGCTGATCTACCTAGATTTGTAAATTTTTTAGCTGATTATTCAGGCTGTGGTCATTGGAGGATAATATGGCCTGAATATGTTATAAATATGACTGGGGTAGGAATGTCTCAATCTACTACAGCTATGGTTGCAGATCCTAGATGGTATCAAAATGTAAAATGTGTTAAGGTACAGCGACAGGCTTCAAACTCACAAAAAGAATTTATTAAACATCTTAAGAAAATACAACAAGAAGCTGGGTTCAAAATTATATATGAAGTTGATGATGTTGTATTTAAAGAAGATATACCCGACTATAATAAATTTAAATTTGCTTTTGATACAGAGGAAGTAAGAAATAATTGCATTGAAATTATTAATATGGTAGATGAAGTTACAGTAACTTGCGACTTTATGAGAAGGTTATACCAAGAAAAGACAGGTAAACAAGAAATTACAGTAATACCAAACTTTATGCCTAATTTTTGGATGGGTAATATCTTTAATAAGAAAAAAGTACAGCGTGACTTTACAAGAAATAAACAACGCCCACGTATATTGTATACTGGCTCCGGAGCTCATTATGACGTAGATAACAAAGTAGGTGGTAAAGATGACATGTACGGTGTACGAGATATTATACGTAAGACGGTAAACAAATATCAGTGGGTGTTTGTTGGAGCTTTCCCTCCTCAGTTAGTTGATTTAGTTCAGTCTGGTAAAATAGAATTTCATCCATGGCGAGATTTGCTATCTTATCCTGCTTTTATTAGTAGTCTTAACGTACAATTAATGGTTGCACCTTTACAAGTAAATAATTTTAATAATGCAAAGTCAGACATTAAATTTTTAGAAGCGTGTACATTAGGTATACCTTGTTTATGCCAAGATATGGAAACTTATAATACAGCACCAAGTTACTTAAAGTTTTCTACCCCTGAAGAATTTGAACATAAGATACGAACTATACTTCACTCTAAAAATAGAGCTAAATATTTCGGTAACATCGAGAAATTAAGATCTATTGCCGAAAAACGAACTTTAGAATTACCTCAAAATATTGGAGCACACGTAGAAGCGCTTACTACTCCTTATGGTTCTAGTGAAAGAAAGTATTTAAGAGAATGGAATTAGAGACTTTTAGAAAAAACGTATTTTCGCAATATGGTGAAGACGGGGTAATAGAAAGAATATTTGAAGTATTAGATATTACTAGTGGCTATGTATGTGAGTTTGGAGCTTGGGATGGCATTCATTGCAGTAATACATACAACCTTTATTCAGATGATTCTGATTTTATACCTATACTAATAGAGAGTGATAAGGAAAAATATAAAGATCTAGAAGTTAATTTACAAGATATAAAACAAAAATATATAGCTAATAAGTTTTTAAATAAAGAATCTAATCATAAAGATTCACTTAGTAATATAATTAAAGATTTTAAGATAAATGATATAAACAATAATAACTTTGTACTTTTAAGTATCGATGTTGATGGACCTGATTATGAGATTTGGAAAAATTTTACTGATTATAGGCCACGCGTAGTAGTTATAGAAGCTTCGAAGTTATTACACCCTGAAGAATTAGTTTACCCTACTGAAGATGGTGGTGCTTCAGCAGGTATACTAGTACAATTAGGAAAAGAAAAGGGGTATGAATTAGTTTGTCATACAGGATCAAATTGTATTTTTGTACTTAATGAAGATTTTCCAAAATTTAAAATAGAAGATAATTCCTTATCAAAATTATACATTTATACACAAAGTACAGCAGTATTAAGATTGGTTGAAAAGGGTGTTTATACTGAAGAGCAGGGAGAGTATTGGATTGAATATATGTCAGCTATGGGCCAGGTGATACAACACTCAGATGGTTTTACACCTACTAAAATTTTCTAGCATTTAGGAACTTCATTATTATAATAAGACGATGTCTTATAGAAATGTAGTATATGATGGCCGGAGAGGCTGCGTTAATTTGTTTACTTGGGATGGTGAAGGTAAGCGAGTTATGCATGAGTGTTCTTTCGAGCCTTATCTATACGTTGAAGATAATAGAGGGGATAAGACGTCAATATTTGGAACTAAAGTTAAAAAGAAGTCATTTCACAATGCTTATAATAGATCTAGATTTGTAAATGATGCAGGTATAAAACGAGTTTTTGAAAACTGTCCTCCTGCACAGCAATTTTTGCTAGATATGTATTGGCAGCAAAATGAAAATGAAGAATTTTCGAGTAAGCCTCTTAAGTATTGTTTTTTAGATATTGAGACTTATAGCGTTGATCATTTTCCTGATATTGAAAATCCTACTCATGTTGTTAATGTTATAACTTGTTGGGATAATTTTAGTAAGAAGTTTCATACGTTTGGTATCAAGCCGTATACTGGTAAAGGAAGAGACGATCTTAATTATGTTTATTGTAAAGATGAAAGAGAGATGTTTATTAAGTTTCTTGAATATCTTGAAAATGACTTCCCGGATATCTTAAGTGGTTGGAACTCCGAATTTTTCGATATACCTTATATTGTAAATAGAATGGAAAGGGTGTTAGGTCAAGAATTTGTAAATAGACTCTCCCCGCTTAAAAGAGTTCATTTTAGAGTTATTAAAGGTAAGTTCGGTAGAGAACAAAAACGCTATTATATTGATGGTGTTGCATGTTTAGACTACCTCGATGTTTATAAACGATTTTGTTTGAAGTTAAGAGAGTCGTATAAGTTAGATGCTATTGGTCAAGTAGAACTAGGGGATAGAAAAATTGATTACGGAGGGGTAAGCTTAGCTACTCTATCAGATGAAGATTGGAATACCTTTATTGATTATAATATTCAAGACGTTAATTTGTTAGTACGTCTAGAAGAAAAATTACAGTATATACCTTTACTAAGAACCCTATCTTACGTAGGGTTAACTACTCTTGAAGGTGCAATGGGTACTATTCAAGTTATTAATGGTGCTCTAACTATTAGAGCTCGTAAGCGTAATGAGATTATTTCGACGTTTATTCGTAATGCTGATACTGGTAAAAATCCTGGAGCGTATGTAGCTGAACCTAAAAGAGGGTTTAAGAAAAATGTAGTCTCTTTTGATGCTAACTCTCTATACCCGAATGTGATGATCTCTTTGAATACTTCACCGGAAACTAAAGTGGGTAAAATAGAGAGAACCACTGATAAAAATGTAACGATACAGCATGTTACCGGTAAATTATTCGAACTTAGTAAACCTGACTTTGTAAAGTTTCTAAAAAATGAGCAATGCTCTATATCTAAAGCTGGATTTCTATTCAGTCAAAAGAAGAAGGGTATCATACCTGAATTCTTGGAATACTATTATAATAAACGGGTTGAGATAAAGAAAAAACTATTTAAGACTAAGCAAAAATTTAAGAAAGAACCTAATAATTTAGATCTTAAATATGAAGTTGAGAGGCTTAATACTTCGCAGATGGTTATTAAGATTCTTATTAACTCTTGTTATGGATATATGGGCAATAAAAATGCCCCTATTGGTGATGATGATATTGCATCTTCAGTAACGTTAACCGGTCAAGCTGTAATTAAGTATTCGAATGAATTAATTAAAGAGTTTCTTAAGAAAGAAGTAGCAGATATATCTGATAGAGAGCTTGAAGAATGTGTTATTTATAATGATACTGATTCGTCATATATTTCGATCTCTCCTCTAGTAGATAAAGGTATTGTAAAATTTTGGGATAATGATATGGTCCACGAGGAGACGTATAGCAAGATTCAAGAGATTGAAGACTATCTAAATGAGGGTATAAGTAAATGGGCTGAAAAAGCTATTCTTACTAATAATAGTAGGTTTGTATTTAAGCGTGAATGTATAGCTGATATCGGTGTTTTCTTACAGAAAAAACGTTATGTTATGCATATACTTGACGATGAGGGTATTAAGGAAAATAAATTTAAGTATACTGGTGTTGAAGTAGTTCGAACTACTATGCCTAATGCTATTAAACCTTATGCTAAAAAGATAATTGAAACTATGCTTTCAACTCAGTCTTTGAAAGAAACTAATAGTATACTTAATGAAACTTATGAGGTCTTTAAGAGCTTATCACCGGAAGAACTTGCTTTTGTAATGGGTGTAAAGGGATACGAAAAATACGCTTCGCAGAGTAATGAGTTTAATACTTGTAAGGGTATGCCTATACATGTAAAATCTGCTTATTACTATAATGAGCTTCTAGATAAATTAAATACTGGTAACAAATATGAATCGATTAGTACGGGAGATAAAGTCCGTTATATGTATGTTGAGCAGCCTAATAAGTTTGGTCTGGATAGTATTGGCTTTAAATATGAGTATCCTGAGGAGTTTAATAGTATCTTTAAACCGGATTATGATAAGATGTTTCAAAAAATCTTATTTCAAGCTATCGAACGTTTTTACGAAAATGTAAATTGGACTATTCGTAAGCCTTCAGAAAATGTTCAAGTTGAACTCTTTGACCTATTTGCTAAATAAAAACATGGCAGTACAACCAGGTGGTTACTTAGATAAACCAGAAGATGATAATACCTCTAAAGCGCACCCAGCTTTTAATAGAGGTAAAATAAAAGGAATCCTTGAAACGTTAGCAATCTTACGTAAGGTAATTAACGGGGAGGATGACGGATCTGGTGTGATTAATTCACCAGAAATTGAAAAAATACGAAAATCTGTTTTTGTTATGAGAGACACTTTAGAGCATGCATCTGATAAATCTACTTATCTATCAAAACAGGCCAAAGAAGCTCTCGATACAGCTATTGAACATGCCAACTCTTTGAGATATCAGTAGTTGCTTTTTAAAATTTTTTACTTAATATTATTATTATGTCAGACATTAAAACTATCTCAGATCACATCGGTCGTACTGTTGTAGGCGTTGTAACAAAAGAAGATGACGAGACTATTACTATTAATAATCCTGTTATTATTCACGTGCAACCTAACCCGCAAAACGGTCAACTCCAAGTTCAGTCCTTTCCATACTTGTTTATGGAATTTATTAAAGGAGACAAAACACAAAATAATTGGACTTTTAATAAATCAGTTATCTCTATCTCTGATGTAGAGTTAGATGATAGAATTGTACAGCAATACGAGAATATTAATTCTCCACAAGCTGCTGAAGGGGAAGCTGCTGAAGAAGATCCAGAAGTAATTAAGTTGTTCGATGATTAAAATCGACGATAAGCAAAAATAGTAAAAACTCCCCTTCGGAAGTTGGGGAGTTTTTTTTGGTTTTTTTAACACTATACTATAAATACTATTACTATGAAACTAACTAAATATACACATAACCCAATTGCTGAAATCGAAAGAGCCTTTGATGGCTTCTTTAACCTAACACCTGTCTTTCATCAATTGGAAGAAGTTTACAAGACAGGTGATCAAGTTCGTTTTTCGCAAGATGAAAACACGCTAAGCGTTCAAATTGACCTACCAGGTGTTGCAAAAGATGATCTAGATCTTTCTACAGATACAGATCAACGTGAAGTTTATATAAAAGCTAAGCGAAAAATTAAAACTAATGACGGAGAAAAAGAACAGACTTACAATAGATCATTCTCCGTAGGTAGAGAGTTTGATTTGAATAAAATTAAGTTTACTTATATTAACGGGGTACTAGAGGTAGATGTACCAAGAAGAAAAAAGGAAGAATATATAAAAACATATACAGTCTAAAATTTAAATGGGCCTAGCTAGCCCAAACCCGGGTGTGCCTGAATAAACATTTTAAGCAAGAGTGTTAAAGGGACTGCTGACTTACATGGAGGGTCGACTGACTATTAAATGTATAATGCGGGGTACAAGTAGGTAAAAAGATGAAACTGCATCTTGCCTAACTGAAAGTTGGAGGTAACCAGAAAATCCTCTCACCCACCTTAAAGCCCCCGAAAGGGGGCTTTTTTTATCTAAATAATTAGGTGAATATAATTGTTATAGCTGATTTAACTACTAATGAAGGGCTATACTTTAGATATCTATCAATGATGGTTCAAGCTGATGTTGTAGTGGAAACAAGCAAACCTTTAATTGATTATCATTATAGAAATCTTAAAAGCCAAGGTCTCTATGACTGTGTGTATGATATGGTTACACCAGAATGTGGTGTAGAGGGTATTCGAATTGATACTGAATTGAATTACCCTATGACAATACAAACTGATACAATTAAAGGGGCTAATGTTTTGCATCTACTTAAACAAATAGAACAGTTGAAAAGTATAAAGAACTCTATATAATTGTTTATATGGATAAAGATGTTTTAAAAGCTTTAGATGATATTGATAAGGTTAATCCTTTTGCTACGTATCTAAGTGATAGTACTTTAAGTAGAGTTGGTACTTGGATTGATACCGGATCCTACGTATTAAATGCTATTATTTCTGGATCAATTCACGGTGGTATACCTAAAGGTCGTGTAACTATGCTAGCAGGAGAATCTATGACGGGTAAGTCGTTATTCGTTCAAAAGATTCTAGCTAAAGCTCAAGAAGAAGGTTTAATTCCAGTAATTTTTGATACTGAAAATGCTATCGACCCTGAAGGTGCTGAAAGACTTGGCTTAGATATTAGTAAAGTAAAGTATGTACCTTGTACTAGTATCGAGCAAGCTAGAAACTCTCTATATAAGTTCCTTATGTCTGTTAAAGAAAAGGGTCTTGAAGGTAAATTTATTGTAGCTATTGATTCTTTAGCTAACTTGCAATCTGAATTGGAACTTTCTCGTATGAGCAAAGATAGTACTTCATCAGATATGGGTACTAAAGCTCGAGCTATGAAAACATTAATGCAAACTTGTACTAATTTAGGTTCAGTAACTCAAACAACTATTCTTTGTACTAATCATGTTTATGATGATCCTACTGCTCTCTTTCCTTCTATTGAAAAGAATATGCCTGGTGGAAAGTCATGTATCTATTTACCTTCTGTAACTGTTCAACTAGCTCGTAAGCCTATTAAAGATGACGGAGGTAAAACTGTAGATGGCGAACTAGCTGTAGGTCAGAAAAAGTACTCAGGTATTATTATTAGAGCCTTAACTCGTAAGAATAGATTTATTAAGCAATATTTAGAAGGTGAAATGTACTTATCATTTTCTTCTGGTCTAGATAGGTATTATGGATTAGTTGATTTAGCTGTTGGTGTTGGTGCTGTAATTCAAACTGGAGCTACTTATCAGCTTGAAGATGGTACTAAGTTAGGCTATTATAAGAATTGGAGAAAAGATACTAAGCTTTGGGAAGAGACTATCTTACCTAAAGTAGAAGAACGTATTAAAAATGAATGGTCTTATAGTAATAACGAAGATGAAATCCCCGAAGAAGTAGAAGATGAAGAAATTAGTATTGACGCTTAGTGGCGGAATGGACTCGTCTGTGCTGTTGTATATGGCGCAGGATAGAGGTTTTGAAGAAGTACATACAGTAACTTTTGATTATGGTCAAAGGCATAAACGTGAACTTAGTTGTGTTGATAAACAACTACATAACTTTGCTGAACGTTATGGTGATTGGGTAAACTTGAAAGTAACTAATAAAGTACTTGATGTAAAATATATTAAAGATATTGCACCTACTTCTTCTTTAACTAATAAGGATATAGATAATCCTGATATTAGTAAAATGGCAGGAGATGCGCAGCCCGTCTCATATGTACCGTTTAGAAACTTAATGTTTCTATCTATTTGCTCTGCTTATGCAGAAAGCGTTGGTGCAGATACAGTATGGTATGGAGCTGCTCTGGTAGATTCTCTAGCTGGTTACTGGGATGGGAGTGAAGAGTTTGTTGATATGGTAAACAAAGTAACCGATCTTAATAGAGAGAATAGGATCAACATAGAAGCTCCTTTACTTGAAATGACAAAACCTGATATTATTAAAGAAGGTATTAGACTTGGTGTTAAGTATAAAGATACTTGGACTTGTTACTCTGATAGAGAGGATGGTTTAGCTGATGCTACTACACCTTCAAGTAGTATGAGAGTAAAAGGATTTGTAGACGCAGGTTATAAAGATCCTATTACTTACATTCAACAAGATAAGTTGAATAAGCTCTATGACGAGAATAATTGCAGAGAATGTGCTTAAAGACCGTAACGTCTAAGTTCCTCTAACTGCCATTGAGTTTTAGGCTTATATCTTTCTTTAAAGGATTGATTTTTGACTTCAGTCTTTTTATTTCTTTTGTCTGAAGCTGTCTGCTCAGTCAAATAAGCAGCAGTTGAGGTTTCGGAAACTTCTAAATGGGGTTGAGCTACGTACTCTTTACTTTCTTTATTCATAGCTTGTTTAATTTTCTTTCTCCTATTTAAAAGGTATTCATCAGTCTTATCTTCATCTCCATCATTATCAATATCTCCGTCTTCTTTACCTACAGGATCCATTTCATCTTCTGCTACCGCGGCAGCAGCTAAAGCTTTTTGCTGCTCTTCATAATCATCACCCGTCACATCACTAGCATCTCTTGCCATGGCGGCAATATGTGGATCTTCTTGATCAGACTTTACAGCAACTTGCGCTTTTGCTGGTTTGATGATAGTTGATAAATAAGCTGCAATTTTTTCATAACCTGGCTCATTTGCTATTTGTCTTACAAAACTCTCAAGCTGTTTAACTGTGTTAATTTTTTCTGCGTAATCAACAACTTGATCTAAAGCTTGATCACTAATATCAAATCCTTCATCTCCTAAGTTTTGCTTAATATCATTTAAAACTCTATTCATTAATCCCTTAACAAGCATTACTTCATCTATATCAGCACCAATTTCATCTGATAACTTATCCGCAAGTTCATCAGGATCAGCTGCTTTAATTTGCTCTACTTCTTGTGGAGTAAACTCCCCTCTCTTTTGATCGTTTTTTAATGCAAAGGCAATTAGAGCATCGCTTTCAGCTTCAATATACTTATCAAGCTTTTCAGCTCTATCATCTAAAAAATAATCCGGATCCTTATCACTTAAATATTTTATAATTTGAGTAGAAGAAGTACTCATACGATATAATTTTTCTGCTTCTGCATCATTTATAACATCTAAATTATATAACGCTCTAATCATCATACGATTTTTTAATCTTGACTGTGAAGGAGCTGGTCTACCCTCAGGGTCACGGTATGCTTTTAATTTAGGGCCTAACCCTTTACGCACCATTTGCTTATATCGAGAAAGAGCATCTTTTTCTTCGAGAATTTCTGCTCTGTTGATTAAATCATTAAAGCTATTAATATTAGTTATATCAAAGGAACTCATATAATATATTTATACCTATGAAGCTGAATTATAAGGATTTTAATAAAATGACTGATAGGGAGTTGTTCAAACTTCCTGGAGTTGGTAGAACTACAGCTAAACGGATTATTGGTTTTAGACCGTTTAGAAATAATAACGATTTATTCAAGGTTAAGGGGTTGGGTAAGAAGACCTTAAAGCAATTAGGTATTGAAAAAGCTAAGAAAAAGCAGAAAAAGTGGTATACAATTGATGGGGTTGAATATCCAGATAATGCTTTAGCTAAAGATAAAAGATTTGGAACTATTGATTTATTTTGGCGCATCCCTAAAGCTCATAGAGAGAGTATTAGTGAGCCATCTCCTTGGATATTACGTATGCGAAGAATTAGTGAACGTATCAGAGATGAAGGACCTGAAGGTACTATGAGTAGATATGTTGATAATTCGTATATGTGGGAGCCAGGTTTCAAGTTTCCGTGGGAAGATTGAAAAAGTAAAACCTTACTATAATTATTTTTATGTGTGCAATTTTCGGATCTCCTGATACTACAATGGTAGAAATACTGTATCAAGCTAATAAAGAACGAGGCAATTTTGCTAGTAGTATAGTTCAATTAACAGATTTCGAGCAACATGTACTTAAGAAAGAAGGTGATATAGACTTTGAACAGGTTACATTAGATGAAAAAAATAATTATTATCTAGGACATGTCCAGGCTCCTACTTCATCACAAAGAAAATGGCATTACGATACGTCGCATCCGTTTGAGACTATGTCATGGATGGTATTTCATAATGGAGTTATAACAAATGAAGAATCTATTAGAAATAAAAAACTATCTCATATCTTAAATCCTGTAGATACTGCTTTAATAGTAAATCTTATACAACAATATATGGAAAGAGATAAGTCAAGTAAACCTAACCCTATAAAATATATTAAAAAAGCGCTTGAGGATCTCGATGGATCATTTGCATTATCAATATTAGATTGTGATACTAATGAACTATACTTAGCAAGAGTAGGCTCAGCTCTACACTATAATAATGATGGTTGTTTTTCTACTATGCCGGGTAATAATTATAAAGAAGTACCTGAGGGAGTTATTTTAAGACTCAATAGAAAGACTAACAACTTTAATAAAGTAGGTACGTTTAAACATACTTCACCCTTTTTGTTTATATGAGCGATTTATTTATATTTTCTGCTACTAAAGGTAAAAAAGAAGACACTCTACTATATCAAACATCTGATTATAGAGATGAAATTTTCTTTAAGGAACATAATACAGATTCTTTACAATCTCTTTATAACAAAGCTATAGAATTTTCTATAAAAGAAAATATCGAATATATAGTACTTGCTCACGACGATGTAATTTTAGAAAACTTTTCACATGAAAGAATGCTTGAAAATTTTGAGAATTATGATGTACTTGGTGTAGCAGGAGCTGCAGAAGTTAAACTTCAAGAACCCGCTCTTTGGCACTTAATGGGAGGAGGATTAGGTAGCGATAAACTACATGGGGCAGTTGCTCATCTACACGGCAAAGAAAAATTTATGACAAGTTTTGGCTCTTACCCTCATAGAGCTATTTTACTTGATGGTGTTTTCTTAGCTATAAAGAGAGAAGTATTTAAAAAGGTAAGATTTGATGAAAAATGCCCTTCTAAATTTCACTTTTATGATTTAGATTATACTATATCTTCTCATAAAGCGGGGTTTAGAAATGGAGTTTCCGATATATACGTTACTCATGCTTCACCTGGTTTAACTAATTTTTCCGAAGAGTTTAAAGAGGGTCAAAAATGGTTCTTGAATAAGTGGAAGAAGTAACTATACTACAGTTGTGAGTAAATTAGACTTAGATTATTTCGAAAATATTCTAATCTTTAAGTCTCTTACTGATAGTGGGTATCTAGCGAGTATAGCAGATATAGTACAACCGGCTTACTTTAAAAATAAAGCTATAGCTGATGTATTTTCTATTATTAAAGACTTTAGTGAGAAGCGAAATAAATTACCTACTACGACTGAGCTAAAGTCTTATTTAGTTACAGATGATCAAAAAGATTCATTTAAAGAGTTAGTTGGCTCTTTTTCTGATATAGATAAAAATTTAGATAAAGATGAGCTTTATGATAATACTGAGCAGTTCTTAAAAGAGAAAGCAGTATATCATACTATGCTTGATGTAGCAGAAGATGTTGCGAAAGGTACTGTAGATACTTCGATAGTATTAGATAAGTTTGAAAAATCTTGTAATATTAACTTAGTAACCGATTTAGGGTTAGATGTACAACAAGATATTGATAGTATTATTAATGATATTACATCTGTACAGAGACATATTCCTAGTAACTGGGAATGGTTAGATAATAACTTAGATGGTGGCTTCTTAGAAGCGGGTAAATCCTTATATGTATTTGCTGGTGAAACTAATATTGGTAAGTCAATATTTTTAGGTAATATAGCGAGAAATATAGCAAGTCAAGGTAAGAATGTTCTTTTAGTAACTTTAGAGATGTCAGAGTTATTATATGCTCGACGTATATGTACTAATATATCAAAGATTCCTATTAAAGAGATGAGTACTAATACTGCTTTGTTAAAGCAGGCTGTTGAAGAAGAACCAGGTAAAATCTTTATTAAAGAGTTTCCGCCTTCTACTATTACAGCTAATCAACTTAAAGCTTTTGTAAAGAAGTTTTCCGAGAAAGGTATTAAACTTGATGCTATAGTATTAGACTATCTTAATTTAATGCATTCTTCTATAGGTAATAATTCATATGAAAGAATAAAGCATGTAACGGAGCAAGTAAGAGCTATGAGTTATCTTTTTGAATGTCCTATTATATCAGCAACGCAACTTAATAGAGCCGGATTCGATCAAGATAATCCTGACCTTGCTACTATATCTGAATCTATTGGTCTAGCTGCTACTGCTGATGTAATTGCTTCTATATATCAAAATGAAGAAGATAGAGAGCTAGGTATTATTCGATTAGGTATGATGAAAAATCGTTATGGTCCTCGAGGTACTACTCAAGCTATGAGAATTGATTATTCTACTCTAACTATTGAGCAAGCAGATGATATAGAGCTAGAAGATGAAAGTAGCGAGACTCTAGGGGCTTTAGCCGCTCTTGCAAATTAACAAAAGGAACTAAATAGTTTGAGTGAATGTACTTATATACACTGATAGTGATCTAGATGGAGCTGGCTCTGCACTGTTGTTAAAGTGGTATTTTAAAGATGCAAAAGACATAGTTATTGTTGAAACTGGAGAGTCTATTTTAACTTCTAATTTTAAAAGTAGAGAAGGTACGTTTGATCATTTTGATAAAATTTTTATTTTAGATCTCTCTCTAACTAAAGATATAATTCCTTATATAGATAGAGAAAAAGTAATAGTTATAGACCATCACGCTGATCACTATGATTTAAAAGATTATTATAAGAATGCTAAAGCTATTATCGAGCCAGGTTCTTCATGTGTAAAACTAATTAGTAAGATATTTAGTAAAAAACTTAATCTGACTGAAGATCAACAGACTTTAATAGATCATATTGATAGCTACGATAGTTTTAATTTTAAAAGCAAAGACCCTCTTAAACTCAATGCGATTTTTAACTGTTATAACAGACCTAAGGTTGAGCAGTTTATAACTGCATTTTATGATGGGTTTAGAGAATATAGTATATATGAAAAAAATGCTATTAATTTACACTTTAAAAAATTAAAAGAACAAATAAAAAATGCTGAAATTTTTAAAGGTAAAATAAAGGAGTATGATGTGATAGCAACTTTTGCTGATTATGCTATAAATGAAGTAGCGCGTTATTTCATCAACATACATAAAGCTGAGATTGGTATTGTTGTTAATAAAAAGGCTAAAGTAGTATCGTTTAGAAGAGCTAAAGAATCGAAAGTAGATGTAAGTATATTAGCTAAAACTTTATGTGAAGGAGGGGGATCGGTTGCAGCAGCTGGTGGCAAGCTCACAGAAAAATTCGGAGAACTAACCAAACAATTTAAACCATGCTAAAACCAGGAGGCGAATTAGGGCCATTTCATACAATACAAGGCAAAGAAACAGAACATCTTTTATTATGTTTTTGCACCTTTTGCTCACTTTTAAAAGGAAAGAAGCTATCATATCAGAATATATTCTTACTGCTATTGAAAGAAAAAAGATTAAGGGAGTTATTTAAAGATCTTTTAACAGTTGATACTAATTTTGAAATGGTTAAAATGTTTATAGATTTTGACCCGTTAATTACTAAATCAAAATACGTAACAAAGTTCCTTAACAATAATAAAAATTTAAAATTATGATTACAGAAAAAGAGAAGCAAATTTACAATAGTTATTTGTATGCTTCTCGATCTGTTAAAAATCAACCGGTTAAGTTAAGGCAAAATTTTGATAAAATAGATAGCAAGACTGAAGTAGCTCTTAAAAAATTATCTATATTCTTATCAAAATATAATTATATTAATTATAACGATTATTTTATATCTCCATATAAAGTGTATGGATCGGATAACTATTTCGATTTACAATTCTTTAATACCAGAAAAGCAATAAAATGCTATTCATTATATTGCAAAGAAAGGGAAGTTCAAAATCCTGATAGTGAAAATAGTATTGAAGCTCTTAAGGAGTGTTTAAGATTTGTATACAACTATTGTTGTGAACATAAGATAACTTTAAGTAAATACAAATCAAATATTGATACAGAGACTATACCTGTAGTATTCAAGCATCTTAAAAATCATAAGGTTAATTTCTATACCCTGCATGCTCTAAAGATGGATTCTATAATTAAAGAGCAAGATAAAGAGGTTATAGACTGGCTTATAAACGATTTTACTCAACTCTATTCGAATACCCGTTTAAAGTATATCGCTTCAAAAGTGTTGAAGGATAAAGCTAGAAAGGGAATTAAATTAATAGAAGAACAGTTGAATAATAGATATCAGTAACTAATATAAAGATATATGAGTACATTTAATTCATCGATGTTTCAATCAATAAAAGACGCTCTAGTAAGCGATACACAAAAAAGTAATACAAGTTACAATGAAATCATGTCTTGCCGACCTGGCAATACATATACGGTAAGGCTTTTGCCTTATGGTCCCGAACCGTCTAAGACGTTCTTCCATTATTATAATCACGGATGGACTTCTTTTGCGACTGGTCAGTATGTTCAAGCTCTTAGTCCTCAAACTTTCGGGGAACGAGATCCTATTGCTGAGGAACGATATAAAGTTCTAAGAACTGGAAATCAAGAAGAGAAAGAGAAGATGCAAGCTGTAAAGCGCTTAGAGAAATGGCTCGTTAATGTTTATGTTATTGACGATCCTACTAATCCAGATAATAATGGTAAAGTAAAAATGCTTAGATATGGTAAGCAGCTTCATAAGATTGTTACCGAAGCTATTGAAGGTGAGGATGCTGAAGAGTTTGGTCCTCGTATCTTTGATTTAGGTTCCGATGGAGCTAGTTTAAAGATTAAAGTAGAAGATCAAGGTGGATATCCTACTTACGTATCTTCTAGATTTACTACTGTAGGTGCTCTTGATCTAAATGAAGACGAGCAGAAAGATATTTACGATAACGTATTTAAACTTGACGAAGTATTTACTCTTAAATCTAATGATGATTTAAAAGCTATGCTTAATGAGCATTACTATTGTAAAACTGAAGAAGATGCTGCTGAGGTAGTTAATACACAATCTGTAACTAATGTAGTAGCTGAGCCTGCTACTGCTTCTGTTAGTACTGCTACGGAAGAGACTACTACAGAAGATGATATTGACGAACTCTTAAAAGATCTCTAAAATGACTGAAGAGGAAAAAGCATTAATTATGAATTTTGTGGGACAGACTTATGGTCAATCCCACAAAAATGATCAAATGATAGTTGGTCAATCAAATAGCTTAGCTCCGCAATCTGAGGCAGTAAAACAACAGTTTGAAAATATAGCTCGAGCCCCTACACGACAGCAAATGCAGCATATGCAGCAACAACCGCCTGCTCCACCGCAAGAGCCGCAACCACAACCTGTACAAGAAGCTCCGCCTGTCTCTTATGAGCAAGCGGTAAAAGAATTACAAGAAGTAGAGCCGGCTCCTGCTGTTGTAGAGCAGGATAATAATCAGCTAGAATTTAATTTAAAAGATCCAGAAAAAATTGATATGCTTATTGATGCTATCAAGAGTAATGGGTTGCTATTAAAAGAAATTATATTACTCTTAGAAAAGAATGGAAGAAGAAAGAAGCCTTCAGATAAAAAACCGGGATGAATTTTTAAAGTACTTAGATTCTTTATCAAAGATTAACGAAAGTGCTATTCTAACTATTAAAAAAGATAAGATTGAGAGTCTGGTAGCAAGCCCGGATAATACTCTTATATTATATTCCGAATATAATTCTAAATCAGATTTTGAAGATAGTATCAATATCCCGGACTTAAAAAAGTTAGCTAGAGTAATAGATACTATTCCAACTAATGATATTAAGTTTAAAGTTAACTCTAATAATTTAGAATATAAGGGTAACGGTATTAAGTTTAAATACCATTTATTTGAAGAGGGGTTTCTAACTAAACCTAATCTTAATTTAGATAAAATTAATTCCTTTGAGTTTGATATTAAATTTAATTTAGATAAAAATCTTTTAAATCAAATTTTTAAAGGTAGTACTTTTGCTTCAGAAACTAATAAGATATATTTTTATACAGAAAATGATCAATTAATGGCTGAACTTACTGATAGAGCAAGACATAATACAGATAATTTTGCTCTTACATTGCAACCAGCTAAATTTGAGTTAAAGCCTACCCCTGTTAACTTTGATAATATAAGACTTCTTACTAATGTAAGTGATAGCTTTGCTGTAAAGATTAATACTCAATTTGGTGTTGTGGTATTTGATAATTCTTTAAACAATATTAAATTAAAGTATATTATATCTTCTTTAACGCAATGAACAAACAAACTAAGAACAAATTACAGACAGCTAGTTATTTTATTAAACGTCTTAAAGATTCAGGCTTCGAAACATGGAAAATTTATAATGGGTACGAGGAACATGATCCAAGAAAATGGACTGTATTAGTAGATCCAGGTGGTAAGTCAGTTTTTATTACATGTTTCGAAAATACACCATTCAAAGGCGAGTATTTATTTTCCTTTGATGATGGTAACCGTGATTTTAGACCAGGTTTTAGTTTAAAGACCTTCTCTATCGAGGTTGTAGTTAGAAAATTAATCGAAAACGGTGTCAAACAAAGAGAAGATAAAGTAGATTTACATAAATAACGTTATGGATGCTGAAGACCCTAGAGATAAAGAACTAAGAGAGCTAATTGAAGAAGCTCTTAAGCTTAATGTAGGGGAAAGAAAGAAAATTAAAGGTCAGCGTGATATTGCAGATAGAGTTGTAGCTATATTACAGGAATATCTAGATAGTTTTATATTATTAGGGTATGATATGGAAGGTAACGCATTGCAACTTAAATCAGCTAGCTCATCACAACAGCACGAAGCTTTAAACTCCATACTTATTAAGTACTTTTCTTCCGAAATAGGGAGAATGTAATGATTCGTAAAAAAATTCAAAAAAGAGACGTATACGCGTGCAAAACCGGTGATTACGCCGGACAAATGTTCATAATTATTAAAGAATCTAAGAATTCTATTGAATGTTTAAGTATTCCAGAAGTTAAAAACATTAAAATACCTATAGATTCGTTTGAAACCGGAAGGAACAGTAATATAATTGAATATGTAGAGACTATTCCTAAGTCTGTATATAAAATTAGTAAAGCGCAATACGAAAAAAATGAAAACTCTAATAATTGATGGTAATAATCTTATTCACCGTACTTTTCATACTGCTAATTTACAAAAAAAGCGATACGAAAATGCAGATGTAGCCGGTCTTCATATATATTTTAGTATAAATGCTATATATTCTTATGTAAAGCGTTTTTTACCTGAGAAAACTATCATTGTTTGGGATGAGAAGATAGATTATCAAAAGAATAAACGAAAAGAACTATCTAGTGAGTATAAAGGTAATAGATCAAGTGATAGTACCCCGCATCAAAATAATGAAGATATAAAGCTTATATGTAAAACTCTTGGTATACCTTCTATATTCCCTAGAGAGCTGGAAGCTGATGATATAGTTGCTTATATTTGTAGAGAAACTAAGGGTAAAAAGGTAATTGTATCTGTAGATAGAGATTTTCTTCAACTAGTTAATGAAGATACTATTTTATTTGATCCTATTAGAAAAAAATACTTTGAAAAAGAAAATTTCGAAGAAAATACCGGGTTTAAAGATATATATGATTGGTTTACAGCAAAATGCTTAACCGGAGATAAGTCAGATAATGTATCTGGTATACCTGGATTCGGTAAAGTCAAAGTTAAAAAGTTTCTTAGCGGAGAACTTAAACTTACTACTGAGCAGGAAGAGAAATACTTTAGTAATCGCGATTTATTTAGATTAGATCTATATGAAGACTTTATTAATGAAAAAACTTATTATAAAAATCAATTAGATAGTACTGAACCCGGGGATTATAAGCTTTTTTTGAGTCTAGTTGAAAAATATAATATGGTTAATATTATAAAACGTAAAGATCATTGGTATGAAACGTTCTTTTTAAATACCTTTTTAGATTCTATAAATGATTAATCTACCTAGAGAATACGTTATACAAAAGTTTTATGAATATTCATTTAGCCCATTGTATAACAAGTTTAATAATGTATATCAAGGTGGGTGTTTTATTTGTAAAGAAGGTGGGTCATTTGGTAAAAAGCGACGGTTTTACTATATACCTGAAAATGATAACCTGTTTTGTCATAACTGCGGCTGGTCTAGTAGACCGTTAAAGTGGGTTAAGAAGGTTACCGGGTGTTCCGATACTGAAATAATTGAAGAGCTTAAAAATTACTCGGTTGAAGTAAAGATTGAAGATGAGGAAGCTAAGCCAACTATTAAAGTCGAGACCTTACCTACAGATAGTATTAATCTGTTTGATGAGCTTCAGCGCGACTTTTATAATAGCAATGATATTGTTAGATCTGTTAGACATCTTATTAAAGAACGTAGATTAGACACTGCTGTAAATAGACCTGATAGTTTATATTTGTCTTTAACTGATAGAGTACATAAAAATAGATTGGTAATACCTTTTGTTAACGAGAAAAATAGTATAGAATTCTATCAAACGAGAACTGTACTTAATCGTGATAATAAAATAAAGCCTAAGTATCTCGGTAAGGTTGGTTCAGAAAAAACTTTATTTAATATTGATAGAGTAACTAATGATCATGATAAAGTTTATGTATTTGAAGGCCCTATCAACGCTTTCTTTACTAAAAATTCAATAGCCGTAGCAGGTATTACTGAAAGAGGTAAGTCTTTTACTCAACGACAGCAACAACAGTTTGATAATGTCTTAAAATTCTTTGAAAGAGTATGGATATTAGACTCTCAATGGATTGATAGAGCTTCTCTGATAAAATCCGAAGTATTGCTTAAACAAATGGAGAAAGTCTTTATATGGCCGGAAAAATTTGGTAAAAGATTTAAAGACTTCAATGATATTGTTATGGCATGTAAGCTTGACGAGATAAAATGGGACTTTATACAAAATAATACCTTCGAGGGTATCGAAGGTATTATTAAATTGACAGAGATAAAAAAATACTCTAATCTTAAACGTACTTAAATTGAGGATTACCTGTCTGTGCTAAATACCCCTTAAAAGATTCTGTAACACCTGCAAGTTCAGTAGCTACCCTTGAAATTTTTCTCTGTTCTGATTGTTTCATTCTATCAAAGACAGTATCTGGCTCTGCATTAGCTAATTTCTGTTGAATTGAATCAGGCTCTTCACCATTAAGATAATCTAAGAATTCTTCCATCTTACCAATCCATCCTCTCAATTCGTCCTTCATAGCCTCATTTCTCTCAGCTACAGCTGATGCTGCTCTTACAGAAGGATCATCTTCACTTACCTCTACATCTAGATCAACGTCAAATTCTTCAGGGTTAGTATCCTGATCTAACGAATTTTCAAAAGCTTCTTTTTCATCATCATCTTGTTCTTTTAGTACAGTAAAAAATCTCTTTTCAAATTTAGTCATACATTTATTTATGCTCGAGCATAAATAATTTATGTGGCTAACAACGGATATTACCCTTATTTTACAGGAATTGCTGATAAACAGTATTCACCTAACTTAAACACTGATGCACAAGTAAACAAGTATAAGGAGGATGAAGCTAATCAAAAAGCACCGCCCATACTTCCTTATGAATTACAGCAGATACAGCAACTCATAGGAGATACCTTTGTCTCCCTAGCGGAACTAAGGGCTATGCTTACAGCAGCGTCTGATAAAAACGGTATAGATAGCAGTGTTATTGATAGTATTAATCAGAAAATAGATAAAGTTAATGAAATATTAACACTTGAAATTCCTGAAGATCTATCTAAAATATCTATATGAGAATAGGTATCTCTCTTTTAATAGTTTTAATAATATCAGCAGCATTAGGCTATGCTTTTAGAAACGTACTAGGATTTTTTGAAACTGCTATATTAGCAGCATTTTTACAACTAATAGCTCCTTCAGTCTGGAATGCTATTTTTAAGCATAAAGAAAAAGTACTTCAATTAGAGAGTGAAATTAATTACTTGGTAGAACTTAACACAGCAGAAGTCGACTGTCCTTGCGGTAATTACAAATTTAATGAAATTGTAGTTATAACAGATAGTACAGTTGAAAGTAAATGTCCTAAATGCGGAGGAGTTTATAGATTAGTACCTTCAGTTAAAGCAATACTTACTACTGAAGTGGTAGATGTAAATAAAAAGCCTTTCGATGATATAAAAATTGGAAAGGAAATATAATATAATATATATATGGAACGAGAATTTACTTTTAACTTAAAAGATGGTACTACTAAAAAAATGTTATTTAATGAGTTCGTTAGATGGGCTTGTTTGATAGAAGGCGTTGAAAAAGTTTCTGAGAAACTTGAAGAGGCTGGTGTTGATATGAATAAGAATGATTGGGTAAAACCTTTAGCTTTTCAAAAATATGTTGAAGAACGATATCATTCAATGAGGCATGATCTTACTGTTGAAGCTGGCTTAGGTAATATATAAGATGAAAAAGCTTACCATAGGGTTATGTGTATACGATGATTTTGATGGTATATATTTTACATTACAATCTCTAAGACTTCATCATTCAGAGGTAATGAATGAGGTTGAATTTATTATTATAAATAATAATCCTAAATCTCATCAAGGGGGTGAAATTCAAAAGTATACTAGACATATTACTGAGCCTTTAACCTATGTTGAGTACAGCTCTTACAGTTCAACTGCATTAAGAGATAAAATTTTTACCTTAGCTAACACACCTTATGTACTGGTAATGGACTGTCATGTTCTGCTAGAAGGTGGTATTTTAAAAAAGCTTATTGAATTTTATGATCAAGAAGAAGATAAAGGTAATCTATTACAAGGTCCTTTAATTTATGATGATTTGAATAATTTAAGCACTCATTATGATCTAGATACTTGGGGAGCCTATATGTGGGGTACCTGGGGCACTGATAAAAGAGGAGAAAAAAGAGAAAATAAACCTTTTGAGATTCCAGCGCAAGGACTCGGTTTATTTAGTTGTCGTAAAGATGCTTGGTTAGGTTTTAACAATCAATTTAGAGGCTTTGGTGGGGAAGAAGGTTACATTCACGAAAAATTTAGACAAAATGGTAAAGTTACATTGTGCCTACCCTGGCTTAGATGGTTACATCGGTTCCAACGACCGCATGGAGTACCATATAACTGCGATTTAAAAGATAGATTTAGAAATTATATGATAGGCTTTACTGAACTTAAGTTAGATACTAGTGAAGTAATCAAACAATTTCAAGAAGTTATCTCTTCTAAGTATATAGCTCAAGTTAAAAAGGAGCTTGGTATTACTAAGAAAAAATAGATAGGCTATTATCAGGTATTAAGAAAGGAAGGCCTCTATAGTCCCCTTCTATAGTAATATTATTATCGATAGCAAAATCATCCGCTCTTTCTTTAGGTATAATACCAATAGTTTGAATATTTAACCCTGTATCAACTAATATACCTTTAAATCTTATTGGTGTATCAACAGAAATATTGTTATCAGTTCTAAATATGGTAATATTTTGTTTAGCTGTTTCTAATAAACTAATATTAGCTTGATCAGCAATTGCTGAAATACCTACCGCGGTAGTAATGTTACTATTAGGGTTGAAACTATTACCTCTTGTAGTTAGAGTTTCAGTTATCACACTATCAGTAACTAAACCTTCAATATGTGGGTCTTTTAAGAAGAATTTACCTACTGATAAGGCGGGGCTTGATGTTGAGACTGGTGTAGTAAACGAATAACCTACAAAAACGTCTAAATTATCAAAGTTATCTAATTCTAAAGGTAAACTAACAGTAGTAAGTGTTTCAAATTTAGAGTTTACATTTCTATCTATAGATATTTTAGTACCTAAATTAGCGTATCTAAACCTTAAAGTTGTAAAATCGTCCGAAGTTAAAGGTATAGTAGGTGAAAAAGTAGATAACTCTTCATAAAAAACTAAGCTCTTATTAAAATCTCTAATACAGAGGGAATTTCTTCTTACTTCATGAGGTTTAACCCCGTCTCTACCATCTCTACCTGATAAACCATAAAGTCCAGTAGTATCAAAAACTATTTTAACTAGTTGACCGCTTAAGCTAGTAGAATCAATTACTAAATTTTCACTACTTTCAGTAAGAAGAGGTAAAGCTGCTTCAGAAAGCAATGAAACAGCTGATAAAGCAACACTAGGGTCTTGATCTCCGACATATTGACCCGGTAAAGAAGAAATTTCTGAGGTTAATGTAGTTAAGAACGTACCAAAAGCGTATTCAACAGCAGATTCAGGAGCTTGCCATGAATTACCTTCTAGACCTAGATCTCCAGGTACTTTAAAATCAAACGACCATACAATATCATAATTAGAATTATATCTAAAATCTTTTTCTACAAATTGATACGACCTCTCACCGGGTGGTAGCTTTATTTCGTTAGGTAGAGCCATTATACATATTTATTCCTGTATAATGTTAATCAAAAGCTTTTAAAATTTCATTTACCTTCTCAATTAAAATTTTACAGCTTCTGAAATCTTTTTCTTCTCCAGGTTTAAAAGAGGATTGCTCAGCTAGCTTTTTTATAAAGACAAAATCTTGGTAATCTAATCCCTCTACAACAATTTCTTTCATATATTTAATTATTCGCCGTAACCAATTATATCAACAAATACATTTGGTTGTAACCCAGGAGCTGTTCTATTTCCGTCGAGAGCAACAAATAGCTTTCTGGAAGTTCTGTTAAATCTAGCTGTAAATTGGCCTCCGTCTCCTTGTTGCGATCTACCTTGTACTGTACCACCACCGGCATCACCTAAAACAAACTTTTTAGAAGTAGCTGCAGGTAAGGCTGAATTATCAAAAGTAAAGTAGAAAGCAGCTCTATTAGGTATAGTATACTGACAATGAATAACCTTAGCAGCTACTGGTACTATGGTAGGTAAGTCAAAACCAGTCCATGAATTAACAACAAAATCAGTACCATCATTAATTAACTCTACCGGGGAGTCAAGGTAAACGTTTTTATAAATAGTAGCTTTAGAATCTGCGGGATATCCATCGTTATTTGATGAAAGACCTACCTCAATAGTACCACTTAAGAATTGAGTAGCTGTATTGTCTATACGTACTCCATTTTTAGCAGCAGAAAGTGGTGTATTAAATGATATAGTTGGAGCGCTTACCTTATCATCAACAGCTTTTATAATAAACGTGGTTGCTAAGGCAGATAATGGACTTGAACTTAAAGCACCACTAACACTAGCATTACCTTGCCCTAATCCTGAAACTACGTGGTACTCAGTACCTAAAAACGGGTCAGCTACTGCTGATCCGTATAAAGTAGCTCTCGTAAAATCTGGAAGCACAAAATTATCACCAGTACCTCCATATCTATTTCCTATAACACCAGATAAATCAGGATAATTAGTACCTGTTACAGTTGAACCATCACATTTTAACCACCCATATGGTACATCAGCAACTGCAGATATAAATGGTACTATTGATCCTACTGGTACTGCTCCAGCAGATGTATTTGGTACGATAGTTTCTACCACAGTAGGTAAAGCCCACCTTAATTGACCTGTAGGATCAGAAATTAATTGACTGTTATTAACTGAAGGCTTTACCGACGGAAAGTCATAATCAATTGCATTTATCTTTAACTTACTTGGTATCTCTAAATAACTTCCTGCATCTACTGTTCTTTGTGAAATACCATCTATATTAATAAAACTACTTAATGCTACTTTTTGCGAACCATCAAGCTCTATACTACTACCTAAAGCATTTAAATCTATATTGCCAGCTGATAACTTACCTATAGTTATTCTTTGTGATGCATCAATGCTAATAGTATTATCTCCAGCTGAAGCTAAATTAGAAATAGTAACCCAGTCGTTAATACTACCACCGTTATTTTCGTTAATAAACTGTAATATATTATTGTCACTATCAAAAGCAATATCACCTATTACTCCTGTTTTATCAGTAATAGTTTCTGCTGTACCTAAAAACTTATTACCAACTAAAGTACCACCTGGTGTAGTACCATCTCCAATAAAAACTCTTTTTGTATCTGTTGTATATCCAAATTCACCCTCATCAAGAGTTACTTCTTTTCTTTCTATATCAGTACCTCTCCTTACAAGAAGTTTTAAAAGAGTATTTTCTAAAATTTCAATGGACATATTTTTATTTAATAGTTAAAAATAGGTATGGCGTACCTATCGAATGTTTGTGAATTATTTCTCGTTGTACCAGATAAAGCTAAAGTTAAAAATCCTGCTGAACTAAGTGTATTTATATTTCCGCTTGAATCTTTTGCTGTATATGTACTGCCATCGTGTTGATAACTGTTACTAACTTGATTAGGCGCACCAGTAAATACACCTTTTACAACGCTAGTAGCTTTAATAATGAAAGTAGTATCAACTGCACTTAAATTAACAAATGCTGAATCATGTTGTCTAGCAGATAAGTAGTAGACTTTAGAACCAGCAGTACCAAAATCAGGATTCTGATTATTACCATATAAAAACTGCCCTCCGGTTAAATTAGGTACTCTAAAGTCTGTACCTCCCTCACCACCAGTATTATAATTAGTACCTATAGCATTATATAGATCACTATATTGACCTGTTTGTGAATAAACAGCGCCATCACATAAAACAAACCCGTGGGGAACAGCTCCAATAGCCCGAGCATGAGGTAGTATCGTACCAACTGGTACAAAATCAGCTCCAGTTAAGGATGTAGCTGTCATAGTATCAAAGAAAGTAGATTGAACATTTTCAACTATACCTTTACCATTAAGAGATAAAAATGGTGCTTCATAATTACCAGATACAGGTTTATTAACTAAAGAAATAGTACTATTATTAACATTGAAACTCTCCCCATCTACTGAGCATAGAGTTGTATTAATTGTTTGTGTTTCTAAATTAACATTTAAACCGTCGCCAAATATATTTAAATCTAACGCACTAAATAAAACTGAAGAAGAATCAGCAGGGCCTGCAGCTAAACGATTCCCTTCAAATATTAATCCGGAGCCAATATTTACTTGAATTGGCTCTCCATTACCACCCGATAACCCAGCTGATAAAGCTGTATTTTTAATCTCTCTTTCAGTAATTGAGTTACTTACAGGTGTTAAAAATCCTCCCGATAGTTCAAAATAATCAGTACTAAAATTAACATCTATAGCTTGCCCGTTTCTTACTAAAGCTTTACCAAAAGCTTCATTCATTAAATCATTACCATCTATAGAACTGAGTTTTATTGTAAGATGGTTACTACCATTAAATTCAATATTAGCATCATCAGGCACGGCACCTATATAAGACCAACCAGAAAGAGCATTAGTATATTGTTCAGCTGATAAAGCATATAATTTATTATTTGCATAGCCAAAATCACCTATTTGTGCACCAACATTACCACCTAATCCAGATTCAACATTAAAAGATCCAAAGTTTTTACTTCCTACAACATTACCACCTGAAAGAGCGCCATCCCCTACAAATAGTCTCTTTGTATCAATAGTATAACCTACTTCTCCTTGATCTAAAACTACACGCTCTCTTTCAGAGTCGGTTCCTCGTCTTACTTTAAATTTTACTATAGTAATATCTGCCATAATTTAATTAACTTATTCGTTTCCATACATATACCCCATAATATGGAGGTATATTATTATGTGCTTGGTTATCACCAACAAATGTTGTATCAGCTCTCAATTCTCTTGATGTATCAAAACCTGCACTATCTTTATTCGCACCATTCGTTCGTCCAAATCTATTTTTTCTTCCATGTACGTCATGCTGGTGGCTAGGCATTTCATCTATTGTTAATTCATGCTTATACTCACCTTCAGTACCTACATTTTCAGCTTCAATAATTTGAACATTGCCGTTTTTATCTGTACCAGTTCCAGCTCCTGCAAGAAAAAGTCCCTCAGAAACTAATTCCCATTCTGATCCAACCAATCTAGTACCAGGATTAACATTTTCAATTGATAAGAAAATACTATTAATTGGATATATTAAATCTAACAGTGTAGTATCTGTCGAAGATTTAAGCATAGTTACATTATGAATTGAAACATCGCTTGTCGAAATTTCTATACCTGTATAATTACCTTTACCGTCATATACACCATCAAAATCTTCAGTGAGATTATTACCACTTAAATGTATTAACGAAGTATACCTATCAGAAATAAACTGATTAGTAAAATCAGCGCCTGTTGAGGTAGAAGGTGGTGTCGACATATAATATATTTAGTTTAGGATGTTAAAATGCTATCATAAATTGCTTTCTGTAATTCAAATAATTTAGAAAATACTCTATTTATTGAAAGATAATTAACACTTTCATTACTATGAAAGTAAAAATCACGTACATTAACGTCAATACTTTCAGGAAGCTTAGAATCTAATAATAACTCTGTACCGTAAAACTTTTTACCCTTAGGTATCTTAGTGAAACCGTTATATATATTGAGAGTATCTCTTAGGATATCCTGTATAAGGGTGTTTAAATTAATACCTATTCCAGTTTCACATATATTATCAAATAAAGTTTCATCAAAAAGACATTCTAAATCCTTTTTTACTAAACTATCTGTTTTATCTTTTAATTTTGTGTAATATAATCTACCCACATTATGAAGATATAGTATCACTTCATTTTTTATTGAATCAACTAATACATTTTTATATGCTACTCTATTAGATTCAAGTAAATTTGTATTCCACTTCCATTGATTATTATCAAATAGATACTCTGTATTATCAAATAGTAAATCCGGAGGTAGATTTAAATCATTTCTATTTAAAACTGAAATAGTTGGATCAGGATTAGATAGTAAGCGTTGGGAAATATTAGAATTATCATTAATAGTAAATAAATTACTATCAAACTCTGAAAATATTACATCTAAATCAACTGTAGTATCAGTATCTCTATATATAAAGTAACCTACAGGTCTATTTTCTTTAAAAAATAGGTAATCAGGAGTAAAATAAAAAACAGTATTAGGAAATTCTGGAAAAGTAAGCGTACTTATAGCTCCACTTTTACTTATTTTTTGAGCATCATCTTTTTCTTTAAAAAGTGGGTAAAAGAACCCTGTTCTGTTATTATTTGTACCAAAAACTGTATAAGATGAATTAGTTTTTTTAGGTGATTTATATCTAAATTGATTATCGTAATTTATTCTAGTACTTTTTTGAGGATCAGGTATAATATTAGTTTCAAAATAATTTTCTAAATCAATTTTATAAATTAAAAATTCAGATACATTACTTACTGGCTTAGTTACTATTAAAAGTAAGTCGTCATGACCTCTTAATGCAATTTTTACATACTCTGGCTCATTTAAATCAGATAATTGTATAGTTTTCAACACCTCAGTCTCATTTTTTAAGGATAACTCAATTAATATATCACCTGCATTATTAGAAACTAATGCTCCTTTATATTTTTTACTATAACCTATATTATTATTAACTAATTTATTATCTGATACTTTTATTCTATCAATTAATTTAAGAGTTTGGCATGATCGGTATATACTTTCATCAAATATATTAACAAATGGTACAGAACTTTCTATATCTAAAGAATATATTAAATGATTTGCTTTATCTACATAAATGTCTAAAAGTCTATTGTTGTTATCAAAAGTAACTAAGCTTAAATTTTTAATATCACTACCAAATGCACCTGAAAATGCTAGAGTTTTTGAATCTGTACTTATAGTATATATAAATCCATCTTCGTAAGTTTCAACAAAACTCTCCGTAGTGTTATCTAATTCAAAAAGTTCAGGAAATGTATTTTTATCTGCACCAGCAAATGGATCAATTTGATAGGGCTCTTGTAAGTTCTTTATAGTAACCCTATCATCATTACGACTATCTATTGTTGTTGATGATAATCCAAAAAATGCACATGAGCTTAAGTTATCACTACTAGTAGCCGAATTATATAAAGAAGGATTATATACTTGACTTAAACTAAAAAGAGATAAATTATTTTCAAATAATGTTCTAAAGTTTCTCTTTAAAAAATCATTACTTAATATATTTCTAGGTGAATAATTTAAACTGCTAACTAAATTTGTAGTTGTTGATGTAACATTATTGTCGAATTCTCTCTTATCTAAAAAAGCAAAAGTAATAAAATTATTTTTAGCGCTTAGCGCTTGCGAGGTTTCAGTTTTAGTTCTACCGGTATACGCTTCACCTTCTTCTACATTAAAAAAGCCTTCATAATCTTTTCCATCTAATGTAAAAGCATTACCGTCAGTAAATTTATAATAGGATATCATAGGTAGTTCTTAAAGTTTAGCTTGTTAATTACAGTAGTAGCGGGTAAGTCTTTTGATAACACGGCTATTAAATTATCTTTAACATCATTTAAAATATCAGTGTTACTTATATTTAAATTATTAACATTTATATCAACTACATTTGATTTTGACTTTAAGTTTGTAGCGAGTGTATTAAGCACCTCAATATTATCAGTATAATTCTTCATACCGCAAGGTAAACTTACAATTAAATCGTCAATCTTAGTTATAGCTCTACTAAAAACAGTTAGTAGTTCATCTTCTTGTGAAAGAGGCTTAAGAGATAAAAATATATTAGTAAGAGTATCAAGTCTATCTAAAGAAGCTCTTAATATATCACCTTTAAATTCACTGCTTTCTAACTTTATATTACCAAAAATAATTTGTTTATTCGAATATCTAAAGCTGTTAGTATTAAAAGAAAATATTTTTACTGAATTTAAATATACATTACCCTTACCTATTTGATTATTAAATGAAACTACTAAATCATTATCATTAGTTTCAGTCAAGGTATGGTCTGTATTAAAAAATTCGTATGTTTCATTAGCATTATCAAAAAAAGTAAAGTTTAACGATAAATTATTTTTACTTTTAACTATACTAAAACCTGCTTCAATTTCATTAAAATGTGAAAAAACTTTAAAATCTTTATCAAAAAACTTAAACGCGATGGCGTAACCACCATTATTATTAATATCTTTATAATATGTAGGTGTTTCTCTTTCCGCTTTAGGTAAATCGCAAAATCTTACCCGTATATCTTCTTTTACTTTATCTATATCTATTCTCTCGTAAGTATATTCTTTTTTAGGTTCGAAGGTTAAGTCACTTTTTTTATCAAAGAAGAATTCTTTTTTAACATCATTTTTTAGAGCAGTATTATCGTTAATAAGTTTTTCAATAGCATCTAAGTAGGTAACTTGATATATCGGCTTACCGTTTAGCGCATCTTCTTTAGTAGTGTAATCAGGATAATAATATCTATCAACCCATAATCCCTCTTCTCCTGGAGCTCCTGATAACCAAGTACACAAATATTGCTCTTCTGTATCAGGCATATTTTTTATTTTTTTATAAACACGATCAGAAAAATATGGATATGGGTAAGCAAATGACCCACTCTCTGTAAACTTTGTATCATTAATGTTAAGCTTTGTAAATGGATCTAATGATGATGGTGCTGTAAAAATATTTGTACCTGGGGTAAATTTATAATTTATATTATAAGTTACATAGTTAAGCTCTAATGTAGAATCTCTTTCAGATGGAATATCGTTAAATATACTAGTATAGTTTCTAATTTTTCTAGCAAAAACAGCATTATCTTCTGAACTAATTAAACTATTAGATGAAGTAAAGGTGTCAAAGTTATCACTTATGTTTTTAAGATTTAATATATTAAAGCTATTTTGTGATAAATTACCAGACTTGTAAAATAGATAATTAGAATCTAAATTAAAGGCGCTTCTATCATTATTAATAAGATAATCTGTATCAGTATACTCTACAAACGATGTGTCTAGAGGATCTGATATAGTAGTAGAAAGATTAAACGTAATTTTAGCTGATATAGAGTTTATAAAAAACTCATTTGTATTTTTATCTGAAATATCTTCACCTATTAATTTAGTATCTTCAGGTTTTATAGCATACTTTTTATTATTCTTTCTAGTAAAAAAAGCTAAAAACTGATTATTGCTATGCTTAGTTAATATGTACTCTATTTTTTTACCTTCCTCGGTTAAAGTATTTTCTGCTGCAAAAAATACTTCTATCTTACCATCCACTTCTTCGTTATCTGAACCTACTAAATAATATCTTATGTTATTATCTACGTAAGATAAAGTACAGTAAAAATCATCTATAAACTCAACTAAAAATAATTCCTTAGAAGAGGTTTGAAAGTTAGTAATACCAGTAGCTCCATAATTTTGATAGTTGTTATAGTTAAGTGTATCCTTAAAAAACTCTCTCTTAATCTCTTTTACAAATTTTAAAAAAGTACCCTTCTTTCCTGGTAGGCGTGAAAAATTTAGCGATGTATAAATACTCGGTGGTTTTATATTTGTAGAGTTAAATTTAACAATTTTAGTTAAATCTGTTCTTTTTGTAAGATAAAAATTACTAAAGTTTTTATTTTTAAAATCTCTTGAACCAGATAGAGCATCAATAAAGTTAAACGAATAACCACCTGCGTATGTTCTAGAAAATTGTTCTAGATTTAAAGAATCTATGCATAAAGAACCCTCATTGAATTTAAGGGTACTTAAACTAGGAATACGACTACTCATTTACATATATATTTAAGCTGTAAATTAAATTCACTTTACAATTTTTATAATATCATCTTCCTTATCAATAATTACATCACCACCACCTTCTTCTGCTTTTTCGAAGTTTTTACCTACATCATTTACAATAAAAGATATTTCTTCATCTCCTTCTGTTTGGTTATTAACTTCTAAAACATAATCATCAACCTCACCTCTAAATACAAAATTTGAAGAGTAATTTACATCTTGTAATATATTACTGTCTATTAATTCTAAGTCACCAATATTTTCATAGTAACCTTCAGTTCTTACTTTTATAGGGTATGTTATTTCGGTAATATTCCCATTTATATACTGAATACCTATTTTTAAATCCATGGATTTTATTAACGCAGTAGCAGAAGGTTTGTAGACATGTTTGTATGTTTTAGATAAAAATACTGGTGCTAACCCTTTAGTAATTTCATCAAAAATACTATCAGTTCTATAAGTTCTAAAGGTAGTCAATTCAGGTTCTTCAATATCAGTACCATCACCCCAATCAATACTTATATACGAGGGAAAAATATTTTTATAGATGTTTACAATATCTAAACTTACTTCAGTTAAATCAAATAAATTTAACTGCTCACCTGTTGCAGTTAGTGCAGATTGCGATGTAGATAATGCAAGAGAAAACGTATTCATAATATAAGTGAGTTGCTTTCACTTCCCGGAGGAACTGAACTAATGTTAAAGTTAAAAGATGTTAAGGTTCTAGATATGTTTTCAAAGGTATAAGTCTTATTATCATATACAGCTCGTAAATTTTCATCTCTCATAAACAATACATTATCGTTAGAGTCTATATTAACTATATAATTTACTAGCAGTGGCGACTTATTTTGATCTTTTAACAGGTAACTAATATTAAACATATCAATATCACTACGATATGAAATAACAGGTGTATCTGCTTCATTGTATCTAATATCTATTCCCGATAAAACAAAAAGATTTCTTCGTTCAACTAATTCAGAAGTACTTTTTGGAAATATTTTATTTGTCTTTTTATCAGTATAGCTATATTTGTAAATTTCTGGATATACAGATAACGCTTTTGTATCTGTACTGTTTGATAAAGATTTTAATTGATAGTAGTATACGCTATTATTAGTTGAATATCTATTACTAATCTTATCAAAACTATCAGTATTAATTGAAAGTGAAATATTATTAGTAAACGGGTCAACATATTTATTGTTTTCAAATCTTAAAGGCTCAATAACAAAAAATGAACTAGTCTCAATAAACAATGTATCATATAATAGATCAAAATTAACAACTCTACTACTTAAATCATTTTTAATATTAGGCGAATGCTTTGAACTTAAGTAGTTAACAGCAGTAAATAAATGGGAACCAACATTTGTTGATTTGTTATTAACAAATATTTGACCTGATAATTTTTCTGCATTATATCTACCTTCTTTAGATGATATGTCTGATAAAAGAATTGAAGGTTCTAGAACTGTACTATCATAAAAATATTCTTCTTTTTGTGGTGAATAATCAAACAATAATGTATCAGTAAATTTACCTCCTTCCATTCTAGTAAAGTCATCTTGTATACCAGATAAAAAGTAGTTAACAAAAAACGTACCTGATGTTGTAGGTACAGCACTATCGCAGAGTGCTCGCTGCAGCGTGTTCCAGTTTGTAGGGTTATATCGACCGCTTACCCCAGCTATACCAGCATCAATTAACTCAGAATAATAATATTGTAATCCACTATCAAAAGCAGCGCTTAAATCCGATGATCTCGGTTCCGGTAAAAACTCATCACACCTTTTCATGAAAAAGGCACCATCTTTAACGCTAGCTGTCTCTACATTATTATCGATTATATCAGTATTATTAGTAGTAGGCTTTATTAGTTCTTCATAGGGGGCAAAATATCTAAAGAATATATTATAAGCTGAACTTGGTAACTGTGGTGAGTTGTCGCCTATAGTAGTTAATCCATTTGTAAAAGAAGTAATCCCTGACCTCTTTGTTTCTAAAAATGTTGTTTTATCAGTTACTGAATAATCAAAACTAAATTCAGAATCAAAAAGAGAATCATAGAATTGATAACCATTTAAAACTAAATTAAGAATTTTTTTAGTTTCAATAGTAGTTAGATTTTCTCTAAATAAATTATCGTCTTTTACTAGTCCAAAAGTATTACTATATATGTCAGTTTTGCTATCAAAAATATATCCTTTATTAAAAAGAAACGACATGTCTGCATCTTCATCTCTCTCAAAAAAAGTTGAACTATATCCAAGATAAGAAGTATCGTCTTTATCAGTTAGTGGCTGTAATTTAGCTAATCCACTAGTAAGATTTTTTACAAATTCTGCTGGTTCAATATTAAAGACAAGAATATTTTGATTATTGGTATATATACTTGGATCGGGAAAAATATATAAACTATCTGGCTCATATGATTCTTTAAACCCAAACTCTATAGCGTTGGCTTGTATTACATTAATTCCAGTTTTAGTAGGTTTAAAGAAGCCGGCCTCTCTTTCAGTTTCAATAGAGTTAGCAAACACCGACGCAGTAGTAGGGTAATCTTGATTTAAAAAATTACGGTAAGGCGCTTCTGCTTCTATTAATTTTTCATATACAAACTCACCTGTACTATTAGAAGATATATAGTAAAAATCTGTACCAATATATTTTTCAGTTAAATCTTTTTTATTTTTAAAAAGTTCATTTACTTCTAATATATCTCTTAACTCATCTCCTAACCCTTGAAAAACTTCTTCTATTAATTTTGTATTATTACTTAGAAATATATTATCAGTAGGGAGCTCACTAGGATCATAGCTTTTAAAATGCTTACCATACTCTTCTACATCTGGCTCTTGATTAAAATAAGAAGTAAAAGTATCAAAATACTCAGTTAGATCGACTTGTATATTACTTTTTATAGTTTCTATATCGTAAGTAAATTTAGCATCTTCTCTATTTTCTAAAAAATCTAATATTATCTCAGTAGATCTTTTTTTAATGTTAAAATTACTACCCTTAGTCTTATACTTAATAGCTACATTTTGTAAATTTTCTCTTTCACCTTTATAGTAACTAGCTACTTCTCTAAGTTTTTTACTATAGAACGAAATAGCAATAGATAAATCATTCGGATCATTAAAATCAATTACTGATAAAAACTTTTTCTCTGTTTCATTACTATAAAAAATTGAAAGTTCTTTTAAGAAGTCTCTATATCTATCTATAATTATTTTTTTATTATCTGCACTCTTATCGTTAGTGGCTCTATTCCAATTATTAAGATAATGCGTATAGTAATTCTGTAAGGTATCCGGTTCAAACGAAACCTTAACAACTTTCATAAAATCTATAAAAGATAAAGCTTGATTTCTATCTAACGCATTTTCCCTCTCAACATTAGGATTAGTAATAGATTGAGGTACTGGCGGAAATCCTTTCTGAACACTTTCCATTTAATATATTTATTAGTCAAACAGAGATAGACTACTAAATAAAGAATTACGAAATACTATATCTTCTATTTTATTATCTCCAGAGAACGCACTTAACGGGGTATCAAAATCAAACGTGTTTTTAGGATCAGTAAAGTCAAGTAATCCGTCAGTTACAGAACCTTCTACACCTGATGTATAGCTATAAAAAGTATAAAAACTAGTTAAATCTTCAGTAGAAAAACTTTCAGGTAATACTAAAGGCCAAGCCCAATTAGTACTATAGGTACTTAAACTATATTCAGTAGTAGTACCATTTAAAAATGATACAGCGCACAATGGTTGAAAGGAATTTAAAAGTATACACTGCTTACTAAATTTTTCTTTAGCAACTATATCTGTACCAGCTGTAACTATATATGAAAGTGTATCAATTTTATCACCAAGATTAGTACCATATACTGTTGGATTACCACCTCCTTTATCATCTAAATTTTGACTAAATTTATTTCTTGTACCCTTTAATTTATTATATTCAGTAGAGAATAAAGAAATAAATCTAGCTACACTAGGTGGAAAATTAAAAAGTGATTGATCGTATATATTAGCTTCTTCATTAACTAACTTACTTAAAGATATAATTGATCTTATATCACATGAATCAAGATCAATTTTATTATCTACAAAATTAAAAATTTTAGAATTGATAGTTTTGCCTAATGAAGAAGAAGAACTACTTAAATCACCAAAAATAGAACCTATAAAATCATCAAATAAAACATTTTTATCTAATAAAATTTCTTGAAATCTTAAACTTTTAAAAATATCTGTATAATCAACATTTTCGTTTTGCTTTGAAAATCCATAAAAATCTTTAGGAAATGCAGTCAGTGGGACTGCATTACTTGTCAAAGCTAAGTTAACAGAGCCATTAGTAAATAAACTGCTTACTGTAAGGGTTAAAGAAGTTGTTTCAGTAGAAAGACTGTCATTAAAAGTAAGACCCCCATAATACCAAAAATTAGTATCTACACCATCAATAGATCCTGATAAGCTTTCAATAGTAAAGTTACTACTACTTACATTTACACCGTCTTTTTGTAAGGTAAATGTTGGGGTTCCTATAGCAGATAAATTTTTAACTGTAAAATTTTGTATACTTTTAGGTTTTACTAAAAATGGTATCTGAACACCTTTGAATTGAACTGGGCTTATACCAAATATAGTTGCTTCTTCTAATCCTTCACTATCTAATCCATTTGAAGTAGCATTTAAACTTGATATTTTAAATGTTGATGAAGCTACGGCATCTACATTAGCAGTTAAAGTTATACCTAAATTATTATTATTATCGTTTACTGAAAAATTACCAGACTTATCTCTACTAAAAATCTTTTTTCTATCTTTAAATAATTCTATACTTATAGGGCTACTTACTGAATTATCAGTACTAAAATAAAAATTATTAATACCGGATGAACCTACATATAAACTACCTTTATCAGTACTTTTAGCTGGTACTATTATAGGAGGATTTACTCCAGAAAGTTTAACATAAACATTTTCCGAGCTTAATGTTAATTTAGATACTTCATTGTATTCATGAGCACTTAAATTATCAATAAAGGCTCTTTCATAAAAAGAATGATACCGTTTTAAGTGATTAAATTTATATGGTAGTAAGTCAAAATAGTTAGGTAGTCCTGTTCCGGAAATACTAAAAAATATATCATTGTTAGTATTATAAAAAGGAGAATTATTTGTAATAGTAATAGCTTCTGAAAAATGACCTGCAGATAGAGTTAAAGTATTGTTTGGTATACTTATAGAAAAAGTATTTTCTATATAATCTTTAATATCAACGTTAGCAGAGTAGGAACCTAATACATTGTTATTTTGACAATCTCTTAATACCATTCTCACCTTATACCTACCAGGTAGTTCATAAGTATGAACAGCAGTAGTTGAATGAATTATTGTACCATCTCCTAAATCAAAAGTAGCAGTAGTGTTATTTAGATCTTGTAAAATTGTACAACCTGCTGGAATGTCTGCTACAAATGTTAAAGGAGTAAGAGATAGATTATAGGAAGATAAAACGTTATCTTGTTTATAATCTTCTACTCTAAATAAGGCATAGGTTGTATTAATATTACTCATCTATTACTGTTAATTTAGCAGCTAACGAATTAGGGTTTATTAAGAACGGAAATTTAAAAAATGGTAAAGATACGTCTTGGTTAACTAAACTTATATCAGCAGATGGATAAAGAGGATTATAAGATATAAATGATATGCCACTAAAAGATATATTTTCGTTATTATTTCTAGTTTCTATTCTTTTTACACCTTCAACACTTAGTATTTCAGATACAAGAGTAGAGAGAGATAATTGCTGACCTAAGTTATTATTAGTAGGACCAAAAAACTTTGTTATAATAGCTAAAATTCTTGATTTTAAAATTTCTTTATTAATTTTATTATTAGATTCTCTAACTATAACTAACTTTGTATTTTTAGATACTTCAGGTTCTAAGTCAACTTGATTAGAAAATCCTAAATCAAAAGCCATATAAATAGGGTCTCTTGGAACTACTTCATGACTAATAGTTTTTCTTTCTAAAGAAGAATCAACTATAAGCTTTTTAATTGAATTACTTAAAAATGGAGGATAGTCACCGTCTTTAGCTATATTAAATCTAGGTACTGTAAATATATTAATATTATTAAAATCACAACTATCAGAAAAGTTGACTTGATTAAGTAATACTCGATTTGATTTATCAGGATCTACACATATATTATAAAAATACTGTATATAATCATTAATAAAGGTCTGATTACTAACAACTTTATTATCTATTAATATATTAGAGAAATTTTTACTTATAAAACCTTCGTAATCAGTTACACTAACAAGTCTTTGTTGAGAGCTAAATAATTTAGGTGCGTTTTCTCTTATTTCATCTACTGTTTCTTCTGTAGTTATAGGAGAAGACGGTTGTGGATTTTTAAAAGTTAAATTAGAATTATTTGCTGATGATATAAATGTCGTAGAATCTTTGTTGGTATATGTATCATCAAATATTTCTCTTTGTCTAGAGCTATCATAAACGAAAAGCTTATTACCGTTTATAGCATTTGTACTTACTATACCCCTTTGCCCGTCTGATAAAATATAATTTATAGATACAACGTCGCCCTTTGAAAGCTTTCTACCTGAAGTACCATCACCAAATTTTATTTCAAAGTGACCATTTTCGTTCAACCGTTTTTCATAACACCTTGAATTATTATCTTTAATATATAAACTATCTACTTCGCTATATTCATAATATAAACCAGAACTAGCTTCTTTAACATAAACACTAACAGTATCATCTGCTATAAATCTCCCACTATCTCCAGGGTCTAGAATATTATCAACAACAAGAGTAACCTTTTCAAAATCAGTACCCTGTGCAGTATAATCAGGATATTCACTTACAGATCCTTGATATAGTATTACATTGTTATCAAGTTCAGTTAATTTTTGCTCTTTTTGATCAGCTATAGTAAAGCTATAATCACTATTAAAGGTAAAAGGAATACTATCTACTAAGAAGAAAGAATATTTTTTAATAGTATAATTACCTACTGCTAAGTCTGCATTTGCAGTAGCGTTTATTGAAGCGAGAGAAGTTTTTTTTCCAACAGGTTTATATCCTATAACCTTAACAATTTTATTCATGTTTTCGTATAAGGTCGCCTGGTCGAAAGTAGATTCGGAAGCTGTATTATTTAAATAAAATAACAAAACATGATATGAATAAGCAATTATATCTATAATAGCAGCTAAATTACTACCTTCAAAATTTTGATCAGTAAATTTTTCATTTTCATTTAAACGTTGAATAATGAAATCTTTCAAACTTACCGCGTCAAATGCTGCATATGCATCTTGCGGTAAGTTAAAATCTAAAAAATTATTGTTTTTATCAGCCATTTTTATATAAAGTTATATCCATTACTATTTAATACAGATCTAAGTGATAGTCCATATACATTAAGAGACGGTACGTTTATTTGTAGTGTAATATTATATTCCTGTTGATCCTCATTAGCACTTACTTCTACTTTTTCTAATTCTATTCGTGGTTCGAAGTTAGGTAAATTTTCTTCTATATCAGATTGTATCTCTAATTCAGTAAAAGGACTTACAGGATCGAAAATAAATCTTCTTAAATCTATTCCAAATTCAGGGTTTAGAATTTTTTCTCCTGGTGATGTAAGTAAAGCATTTGCTATACTATTTTGTATTGACTCTATATCGTATAAACCTTGTACGTCTTTAAGCTCCTCTTTACGATTTAACTGACGATTAAAGGAGACTCTATTCTCAATATCAAGAAATAAGTCTTTATATAGATATTGCTGCTTAAGAGCTGCGTCTTCTGCCTCAGTAACTGATACTGAATCTATCTTAATTAAAGCCATTACTTATATATTTAATAAGAAACCTCTTTTAGACTTCCTCTTCATATTTTAACTCTCTCTCACTATCATCTTGATATATATTTTTTAATATTTCAGCAGCTAAATCATCAAAGCTTTCTTCTTCCTCTTCCTTATCTGCTATATGTAATGCTGCAAGATATTTATTTTTAGCATCCTTTGTACCTTTTGTGCACCCAACCTTCTTTGTACCCTTATATACACAATACTTATTACCTTCTTTTTTAGCTTTATATGGCATTTTTACTGTAAATATTTATAGATTTAATAAATAATTATATGTCTAAACAACACAGAAATTTCGGTAAAGATATTCACCAACTAAACGAGACGTACAACGAGATGTTGAACGGAGCGCATATGTTTCAAAATACAGGTAATCCTCAAGCTGCAGCTGATAGTATGAAGGAAGAAGATAGACCATTTTCTCCTAGTCACGGTGCACAAGATAAGATTCCATTTGAAGATAACGAAGATGATAAAGGTATTGATCATCTTAAGCATGCTTTAAAGATGCTCGGTAAGGCTAAGCTTATGAAGCATCTCGAAGAGATGGAAGAGGATATCGAAGATGAAGAGTTTAATTTTAAAGGTGGTGATATTGAACACGACTGAGCTTCTCACATTAAACATCCTCAGTTTGGGGAGTCAGTCAAGAAAGTCCTTCACCATAGCTTAACTTCAGCAGGCGTTATTGAAGAATATTATGTTGAACATAACGGTAAATTAGCAAAAGTACTTGCTGAAGAAGTTACAGTAGTTCAATTAAATGAGCATGGTGGTAGCGGTAAGAAGAAGAAAAAGAAATAGCGCAATTACGGCCGATCTGGCATAAATAAATATATGGCTAAAGAAAAGAAGTTTGTAAAGCTCTTTGAAAATTATATGCGTAGATTTGAACGCGGCGGCTTTTTAGTAGGCGACGTTTTTAAGTTTAATGATGACTTTAAGAGTCATGACGCATATAAAGGTTTAGGAGATAACATTAAAGAGCTTATAGATGACATGATTGAATCAGGTCTTCATATTAGAGTTGTTAATATAAAAGATACAGACCCAGCTCGTTATCCTTCAAATGATCAAACTTCTTCTCTTAAAACAGTTTTAGACATAGCCTTAGATACCGGTGGAGGTCGTTTTTCTCATTATTGTTCTGTACCCTGTGGGTTAGGTCAACCTGTTCAATATGCTCCAAATTTATTACCTATTCCTGACGCTATGAGACGTAAGGATAATGTTAATATTAAACCTGAAGAAGCAGAAGAGGATAAAGATAATATTCAAAATAAGACAGACAGGGGTAATGGTGAGCTGAGTAATACTGAAAGATCTTTACCTAAGGACAATACCCAAATTCCATCACAGCCAGCTACCCCATCTCAAGAAGTAAATTCTTATACTAAGCAGTATATCCCTAGTTAGACCAGTTAGAGGTAACTCTAGCTACTCCCCATGGTAGATTATTAACTACAGCATAATTAAAGAGTAATTCTGGACCTCCTGTCCCTTCTCTAGTTGCTAAGACATTCCAGCCAGTGAATGTATCATAATACTCAGATGTATAGCTTATACCGGCTTTACCAGGCCATGTAATTACAAAATAGAGATTATTTAGATTTTGCCCAAATCCCCATTCAAGCATATTGTTGACCATAGCTGCTGGAGGTTCATTAGGATCAGTCGCTTTTTTAATTCTCTTAAATCCCGCAGGAGGCCAGGTAGTTATTATGCGCTGCGCCGGTAGCATATTGTTTGTAACAGACCATTTAGGAGCTTGTAAAAAGATAGCAGAAGATGATATTAACGTATAGCTATGATCTGTATTACCATCGCCTACCTTCTTCCACCCTTCAGTTAAAGGAGGAAATTGTTGCTTTAAAGTATAATAATATCCTTCCCATTTGCCTTCTCTTTGTATCCAAAATATATCACCCCTCGACTCATCTCCTTTTAACAGACCAGGTGAACTACTAATGTTAGCTTCAGCAAATGAAATCGGCACAGGTGTTCCTCTGTTTATAAGAGTCCAACTCTTATTTGAAATAATATTATTGTTTGCTCTATTTACGAAGCCTCCTATAGCTAATCCCCAATCTTCATTTCTTTTTGATTCATAAAAGAATCCTCGTTTTACCATTGTTCCAGAGACGTCTTGGTCGCCATAACCTACAGCTCTCCAACCTCGAGTTATAGGAGGAAATACATCTCCTCCCGGACTCCAAAAAATTTGTAACCATGTACCGTCTTCATTTGGCACCCATATAATGTCAGCATTTGCTGGGTTAGTATTACCTAGTACATAAGCAGCAGAAGATGGTCCAAATATTTTACCTATTGATCTAGATACACTTCCATTAGGATTGACTGATGTGTTAAGGCCTATAAGTGTTAAAGAGTTAGCTCTTATTCTCTCAACTTCAAAACCTGATAAGTTAGAGACAGTCTGGGCTCCTAAAGGGGATACTATTGCTAATAATAATATTAAGAGCCTTATTAATAATAAAGGCTTCATATATTATATTTATGCTTTTTCTAAATTTATTAAACAGGCAAATGCATTAATTTCTTTATCTACAACGAAAGCGCTCTTATAAAGATGATCTGCTATAGTAGCTATCATAGCTTTCTTTTTAATATCTTCCATTTTTTGATCATAGATATAATCTAAAAGATTCGCTAACAACGTATCATAATCACCTTGAAATCTATCTTCATTTTCTATCAAGTACTTTCTTAATTCGAGAGACTTACCCGCGGCTAGTCCTTCGAAGCACTTAGATAACAACTCGTTATCAGACACGTTACTATCAATAGAGAGGACTGAATCAATAACGCTTTTTTGAAGCTCGTTAATCGTTTTCCGTAGATCGGGGAAGTAACGCTTGACGAGTTGTATAAACTTTTTCTTTTGCTCATCACTTATATTTACATTTTCTTGTTTTAGAATACTATAACATCTTTTAACAGCTTGCTCAAGAACAGGTTTAAGATCTAATGACTGACATCTTGATTGTATAGCAGGTATAATTTTATGCTTATAATTAGCTGTAATAATGAATCTACAATACTTAGCATACGTTTCCATAGTATTACGTAACGCAGCTTGTGCTTGTGCTGTTAATCCATCTCCCTCATCTAATATAACTACTTTTACACCACCATCAAATGACTTAGTTTGAGCAAAATTAGTGATATTATGTCTAATAGTATCGATACCAGACTCATCAGAAGCATTAATATAAAGGTAATTACATCCGAGAATATCGTTAACAATAACTCTAGCAAGGGTGGTCTTACCAGTACCAGGATTACCAACAAAAAGAAGATTAGGTATT
>Ga0098038_1000009_pt1 | contig 89324 bp, 99 predicted proteins | sample 5B_taG_FD_75051 | JGI IMG/M metagenome (GOLD analysis project Ga0098038, IMG submission 75051) | Marine viral communities from the Subarctic Pacific Ocean - 5B_ETSP_OMZ_AT15132_CsCl metaG | ecosystem: Environmental > Aquatic > Marine > Oceanic | place: Pacific Ocean | collected 2015-01-08 | reverse complement strand
TTCTCAAGAAGTGAATCTGCTCTATCTCTATCAATAAATGATTGTGGTTTATTCATTAGACGTTTCCTTTCATTTTACCTCATGGGATCTAGTCCCAAGTTACTCAGGTGACAAGCACCTCATTGTTCAGGGTTGAAATTATTTGTGAGTTCTTTTTAACTCTTGTAAGTAAGGGTTAGCAGGCTCTTTTTTCTTCTCTGAAAGTTTTGGTTGTGGGGCATCAGCTTTGACCTTACGCTGTACGAATGCCTCCTCTTTAATAACACTAAGTCTTTCTTTTTCTTTTTTATCAAAAAGTCTCTCAGTGTATTCGAAATTTTCTTCAATAAACTTAGGTGATTTATCACATAGAATACGTAACATATACTCCTTCTTCTTACCAGTTAAGTGTGAAGTTTTAGACTCTAACAATAAATCAGCTTTGGTTTTGGTATAAGCTTCTTTAAGAAGTCCGTTTTCTCTCTCAAGCTTTGCAACTTTTTGCGCTAGATGATCAATTTGTGATTTACCATCTACAACAGCTTCTTTAACTGACTCAGACATAAGGGAAGAATCAACAGCAAGAACCTTTCTTAAGTTAGCAAGAACTTCACGAGATGTTCTATTCTTAGTTGCTTCTTCAATAGCTTGAGCTGGAATAGCTTCATCAATATACTCTTCTAAATAATCTGATATACTTTCAACTAAAGTAGATTTAAACTTATTGGCTCTTCCATTAAGTTCGCCCTCATAACGCTTTACAACAGTAATAAGTTTATTAGCGTTATTATGATCAACAGCTTCAACAACTCTTTTAAGCTTGTCTGTATGGTCTTTATCAATTGCACCGACTAACTCTTCAAGTTTTTCAGCATAAAGCTCATCTTGATTCGTTAAAGCAGCTTCAACTGATAATTGAATTTTTTCTTCGATAGCAGTTTCTATTTCCTTAACAGAGTCTTCTGTTAAAACTCCTGCTGCCTGTTCTGGTAATGCTTCTGATTTCTTCATGTTTAAAAGAGTGGTTTTTCTGTTGCGCGGTCGATTCTTTTTGTAATTTTATCCTCGACAACGCTCTTTAAATATTTATGTGCCTGGGCATAATTTTTCTTAGAAATATGCTCAATGACCTTAATAATCTTTAATTTTTCTTTGCCCATAATATTATTTATTAAATTGATCTAATAAAGCTAAGAATTCTATCACGTAAAAAGGTATCTACATCCTTTTTAGGTAATCTTTTTAGTGATTTTTCGAAATTTTCATATACTTCCTCGTATTTATCATCACCAACAACAACCCATTGCTTTGATTCTAAGATACCATTAACAAAAGCTTTTGGATATGACGGGTCTGCTACGCAGTCAATAGCTACTAGTTTCATGTTTTTTACTGTACTATGATCGCTGCTTTCTTCAAGTGTACCTAAAGCACGAGAAGACATACCAACTTTTACACCATCGTTAATTAAAGCCCTAACTATCTGACCACATGGTGTTGTTAAAACTTTTGATTTACCATAAAAAACATTTCCATCTTGAGTTAGCTCTGTTACAATGTGACAGGCTCTTTCAAGGTCAACATCTGCTGTAGTTGGATGGTTTAACTCACCCATCGCCCTGCCTGGTGTTACCATTTCTTCCATATAACGCGCAGTTTCTCTTTCTAATTCTTTTAATGGATACATCCGGTTGTTTCTATTGACACCCTCTGCCATCATATATGGGCCTTTTATAAATAAATTTGAAGGCGAGTTTCTATCTACTTCTTCTTCAATGTATTCGAACTCATCATTTACATCAGGTTTTTCAACAACCAAGTTAAGTTTTAATGCCATATTATTATTTAGTCACCCCTTACGATAAAGCTCCTTTTCTGTAATAATTATGAAGGTAAACCCAGATTTTTTACAATATTCCCGAGCTGCTTTCCACTTTGCTTGATTTGTTATATACATTTTTTGTTCGTATATCAAATGCTGCTTCTTTCTATACTTTGTTTGAGGTGGTTTTGTCTGTTTAGATGGTTTTATTTCAACAAGATAATTTATTACCTCATTACCTTCCTTTATAGAGACAAAATTATCTACATAATACTTATGTACTCTATTGTCTAGAGGACTTTTATAAGGAACAATAACGTTTTCACTGCCCCATTTTAGGACGTTTGGACTTGTATCGCAAAATCTAAAGAACTTTAACTCTAATCCTGATCTATATACTGCTTTTGAACCAATAAATTTTTCAGAATTAGTTGGAGTAAAGATGCCTTGTCGCCACTTTTTTCTCATCCTACAAAGAACATTGGTGGTTCTGTATCCCCAAACCCAGGTGATGCGCCTTCTAATAATTTATTTTCAAGTTCAGATTTTTTATCTAGGCCCTCTTGAAGCATATCGTAGTTCAATGCACCACCACCAAGTAATTGTACGCTACCAAACTTACCTCTAACGCGTCCTATAGTTATCATACTTAACGCAAGAGCGTATTCATACACCCATTGCTCCATAATAACGTCTCTTATAGGTTTTTCGAGATAACATCCAAGAACTCCATAAAATCTATCTCCACCTGGCTGTGGATACATCTGCATATATTGTGTCCTGGGATCGAATTTTATATCTCTTCGAATTGCTAATAACTTTTCTCTTGTGTCTATCCATTCTTTTAGTGTATACCAAGATACTAAATCAAAGCCATAGTTACCCATTGCATAACTAAAATATGTTTGTTGTGCTAGTGTTTGTTCTAAAGTAAATAGTGTATTAATACCGGTTGTTGATCCCTCTTCAAAGTCAATAACATCTACTACCTTTCTATATTCCATTACATCGTAATCAAATACATTTTGATAGTAAAGAGCGTTAGTCTCTTCACCCTGAAATGTTATAGTTTGAGGAGGTGAAGCTTTAAAGAAAGCACTAAGACCTGGTTTAAATGAAGTTATATCCCGGTAAAGTGAAGTATCAAACACTTGAAATGCTTCTATACCTGCACCTAAAGCTGATGGATTTGCAGTAGACCCGGCTGTTACAGAAGCAAACAATGATGATAGTGAGTTAATTCCCCCACCGTGAGGTGGCCCAACAAAGTTTGTTGCACTCAAAGACGACATTGCTACATATACAGAAGGTAGATTTGTCTGTGGGTTACCTGTACCGGTTGCTAGCTGAGTTCCGCTTAAGGCTCCTTTAGCACCGCTTAATAAGTTTGGTGGTTGTGATCCATAAAACTCTGGACCCGGTCCTAATGGATTCGTACCTGCTACTTGTTTTACTTTTGTATCTAAATCTGTATTAGCTAAAGTATAAAGAAAATCTAATCTAATACCTTTATTAGTTTCATACATGTCAGAATCGAATATTAAATACTCTCTTGTATAACCAGCGTATTTTGTAAAGTATTCAACTGCTATCTGAACGTTTTGTCTAAGTTGATCGGTATGAATCTCTAAACTTATTAAAGGATAACCTAGAGATCTCTTAATTCTATCACCCAGTTGATCGTATGTTTTAATTTTGCTATTTAAATTTGTTGATAAAAATGCAGAAAGCGGTTTAATATTGCATGCAAGTGCCATAAAATTATTTATTCAGGCATAAATAAATATATGGCGACACCAACGAAGAATACTGGAAGTGAATATTTTAATATAAATCAGTGCAGATCATATAGCATGCGATTAGCTGCTACTACTCTAACATGTCTTTCAAGTACCGATCTCGGTGGTATGGGGGCTGGGCAACCCTGTTCTGAAGTTATTATAGTAAATAAAACCGGTGGTAATTTAACTATTTGGGATCAAAATTTTGGACCATTTGCCTCTGGATCACCACAAGGAGCTAGAGGTTCCCAAGGGTTTGTATTAGCAGATAATGATCAATTTACTTTTAGAGGGTTGACAAACGTCAATGAGGTATCTGCATTTGCAGCATCAACAGGTCCAATTTACTATAGAGCTCAGTTCTTTAGTAGTAATCCTGCTCGTTAAACTACAGCCGGCTCTTCTACTTCAACTTCAGTTTCTGCGACTTCCTCTGTATCGGCTTCACCGGTATCAGCCGGGCCTCCTCCAAACTCTGGTATAGCTCCACCTCCACCGCCTACACCAGCTCCTTCACCACCGACAGCAGCTGCATCACCTTCAGCTAATTCACCTGCTAGTGCTTGTTCTTTCCATGCAGGTCCTGCAGCAGTAATTTGAGCTAACTCCCACTGCAGTTCAGCATCTTTTCTTAAGAATTCCCTGTTAGCTAGAATATCCTTATCTTTCCACCCAAGATATTTTTTCTGCGCGTATGTTGCAGATACAAACTCATTACCAGCTAAGTTAGTATAGTTTCCAGACTTAAGTTCAAGTCTTTGATTTTCTCTAAGCTCATAAAAATTAGTAGGTACATTAAACTCAATCTCTAAATTTTGTTCATTGAGTTCTAATTTTTCAAAAATACCCATTAATGTCAGGTGGGTAATAAATCCTTTTTTAAGACCAGCTGCAAACCTTTGCTGTTGTCTTATTACAAAACGAGCAAACTTAAGTTCTTCTCTCAATATTGATGTTCCAGAAGCTTCAACTTGATCCTGTGGATCTAATCTCGCTGTCGGTACTTTAAGAGCTCTATAGAGTTTCTTAATAAAATACATTAAGTCAGATAACTCGCCTAAATTTTGACCACCGGCTAATTGTCTAACGTCAGTCCCCTCTGAACCTTGTCTCTTGGCAAACCAAAATGCATCAAGCATAGATTGAGGGTTAAACTTTTTAACAACATCATTTTGATCTACATCAAACGTTTTTCTAGACCAATATTGTTGAATTAATTTTTTAAGATATGCTTCAGCTTTAGGCGGTGGCATATTACCAACATCAACGTTAAAGACTAATCTTTCTGGCGCTCTAACTAAGCGATAGATAACAATTGCATCTTCAATCAATGATAGCTGCCTATAAGGGCGTCTTGCATTCTCCAAGAAAGGTATAATAAAGTTCTTTGTTTCGTTATATACACCAGAATTAACATACATAATCTGGTTTTGATCCATTGGTATAAATTCAACCTTTTCTACTTTTTGAGGTTGTGATGGACTAAAAATTGGCTTTCTGTATATATACCCCTTAACAAGCATATTTTGTATATTATTGTATACTGGATCTATAATTTCAGCTGGCAGATTAATAACACCGAGTACCCCGTCTTTAACGTAACCTTCGTGAATTATCTGCTCAAAGAAAACCTCTCCCTCAACCATCATTTGTCGAAAATATTGCCAACCTTTATTTTTAAGATCGTAATATTCAACATACCTATGAAATTGTTTTTCTACTTCAGCTTTTTCATCTATCGTTAAATCAATGTCTTTATAGTGTAAGCTTGTAATCCACCCAGTCTCATCAGGGTTAATCATTTCATCGCAAATTTCATCTAACGCATCTGAGATCTCAGAATAAGCTGCCATTATTCTATAATCGCGAAGTCTCCCAGCTTTATCGTCTTGTATGTTAGCATACATGACATCACCAAAGGATGAGTCTTTAGCAAAATCACCTATAGGTATATTATTATAAGGGTTAGAAGAGGAAATAGAAGCTTTAGCTAAAGCTTCAGCTCTTCGCATTCCTGCTTTCTGAAAAACTTTATACTTCGGATTTAATGCATCATTTTCACCACGGCCATCTGTAGCATATGGTAACCTATTTTGAATGTACTGTATAAGACTTCTTCCAAAAGTTGATGCACGACCGTCATTAGTCACATAAGAGCGATTTTGGTCTGAGCTTGTTGATGATCCGGATCCAGGCATTTATATATATTTATGTTAATTTAAGGATAGAGCTACTGGCTTGGTAGGAAGTTGCCCACCCAGCTTCATTACCAGTAACGATTGTAAACTCACCAGCCTTGGCAGCGCTGAGAGAAGATAAAGGAAAAAAGAAATTGACTACATTATCATTGACAACCTTATAGAAATTTTCACTAAGTTCATATCCACTAATAGTTGGATTCTTAGCTGAAGTTATCGCTGTAAAATTCGTAAAGAAGTTATCAACGTAAGAACTTAAATAAAACTTATTATTTGCATCTAATCTTTTACCATAAAGAATAAAGTTATTATTTGTACTACTCGGATTTGTACATGATAAAATATTTGTAACAGTTCCTTGCGGGTAGTTGTTAAGTGGAAAATAAGTTCCTGTTGTTGAATAAAAAATATTAGTAAACTCTGGTATACCTGAGACGGTTATTGTTTCTGTATAGTTTGTTGGTACACTATCATTAAACCCAGAAAGACTTGGATAACCTAATTGTTGATATGTGTTATCTTGTACAGGTATGGTTGGATCTAGAGGCGAATAAATTTTGTTTGCTAAGTCAACAGCAATAAAATTACTATCAACTTTATAAACACTACCTTGTGTACTTTTTTCTTCTGGGAATAACCACCCTTTAATTGTAAAAGACGTATCAACAACTACTCTAAATTTATCATTATAGGTTGTATCTGTTGGTGTTGTATAGGCTAAATCACCACTCCATAATACTTCACTTCTTATCTCTTGCGGGTATTGCGCTCCAAAATCAGCTGGCACCTCCCAGGTAAGTATAATATACGGATTATTATATGGTACAAAGTTTGATACAATTTGATCCACGTCTTGCATATATCTTGCAAGAATTGACATACTAACTTCTAAATTAACCGGGACAGGCATTAAAAACTTCGAAGCAGATTTTGGATTTTCTATTTTTTGTGCCGGTACATATGATGGAGCTAATTTATTAAATACTCTATCATTATCTCTTGATATACCTGTTAAGTTAACAGCTACAACAGGCAATGTTATGTTCTGTGCCTTGTTTATAATATCATACATTACCCGTTGCTTAGGAGCAAATACATAACGGACTTCAATATCACTTGCAGGATTTCTATCTTTATTAAATCTACTGATAACAGTATCATCAAACGCAGCTATAAACTGTGTTAGTAAGTCTTTAATTTCAAAATGAAACGCTCGGTTCTTCATGCGTACTTATATATTTATTACAGAAACCTGTCAATGAAATATTTTGGTAATTTATGCTTATTATTTACAACACTCTCTACAACAGCTCCATCTAAAATATACGTAGTACAATGGTCTTTTTTAGAGCGTACCCCTCGACCACAAGATTGAATTACTGAACATAACATTTTATTAGAATACCAATTAAAATCATCTTTCATTAATCTTTCTATTCTCTTATCTTTAGTTGGTAGGTAAGGCGCTTTTATAATAATTTGAAATCTCGCTAAATCATCCTTTAAATCAACCCCATGAGACATAGAAGGAGATATTAAAATCGTCGGTTTATTGCTACTTAGATGTGTATCTAAAATCTCTTCATTACGAACACCTGGCTCTCTAAATAAAAATCTTTCGTTAAATAATTTTTTCTGTAAGAAAGACGTAATGGTATTATTATGAGTGTGAATAATACCTTTATCGTTTTTATGATGCTCGCAAATACCTTCTACCTGCTTTATAATTTTTGGTAAGCTTCGCTTTAAGTTATGATAGTTGAGCTTAATTTTTGTATTACAATAAATCGGTGCTTTTTTAGCATCAAATGACGACTCAGCTTCAACATATTTAAATTTATCAATACCTAACGCTTTACAAAAATTGACAGGATCAATAATAGTTGCAGACATCAATATTACTTTATCAGCATATCTGAAAAGATGATTAGAAAGATTGTTTACCTTAAGTGGCATAAAGTTAATTCCTTCTTTGTTTGTTTCAAAAAGATATTCACTCTCACTCCACGTATCAATAATTAATGAAAGCTTCGAATGTAAGTTTCTCATACTAACAATTTGACGACGCGTTTCAACTATAAACTTTTTATTGTTAGTATTACTAATTGTATCACGTAATTGATCTATCTTATCGCTTAGATCAAGCAAAAGATTGTTAATCCATTTTACAACATTTGCATTATTCTTAGAATAGAAAGGTCGAACTACAATATCCATTCTCTTTAATATTTCAAAATTAATATCGCATGAAAACTCTTTAACTAATTGATCTTCTAGCTCTGCAGCTTCATCACATACTAAATATTGTTTTTTCTTTACATGATTAGGTAGAGAAAAGAACATATTATAATTTAGCGCAGCAAACTTATTAATAAGTGCATCTCTACGATCATTATGATATGGACATTTATGACGTCTTCTATGATCTTCTAATATGCTTTTAGGCATAATTAAAGACTCTAGCTCTACATCAATATTAGAATCAATTGTACTAATATAATTACTCTTACCTTTTAATATTGCAGTGTCATTAAATAAATCTTTATATTGATCTTGTAACGCTTTAGTTATTGTAAGAGCAAAAGTACCAGCAGCTTGTTCATCTTCACATTCGTCTTCATGGGTATACGAACCTGTTTGATCTATTTTAAAAGCAGTATATGAAGTTATCAGATCCTTAAAGTTTTCTGACGGTTCTTCTGAAGAATTTGCAAGTGTCTTAGATATAAAACTCTTACCTGAACCAGTAGGAGCATTACACACTACAAACTTATAACCATCCTCAAAAGCTTGATCAATATTTTTTAGTAACTTTACTTGCGCAGAGTTTGGAGTATATTCCTCCGGAAAGCTTTTTAATAAACCGCCTAACACACTTTATTATACTATAGCTTTTTCAGAAGGCAATATATAGACAAGATTGTTGTATAGTTTTGATTTTGATGAACTATCTAAAAACTTTACCATAGTTAATTGAGAATTAGGTATAAAGGAGCTTAAATGATAATTTAAAATACCCCTATCTTCTTCATGGTACATTTTAAACGGGTAAGGTATTTCATAAGATTTAACTGAATTATTAAATTCTAAAGTTAAATTAATATAGTATTGCTTAATCTGAAAAATTTTAAGCTTACCTCTTTTTAATATTTTTTTATCTGTTCTTATTACTATTTCTTGCAATAAAAATGGCTTTAAAAAATCTGTTACTTTTTCTAAACTTACATTCATGAATTCATAAAATTAAATTTTTGTCCTGGGGACATGGGGTATATATTCTCGTTAAAATATACCCAAAAATCATCGTTAGCAGGTATTTGCTGTATCAAATCACACTGCAAGGTGTTTATATTTCTATAATCCTGCATTATTATATCCCACGCAACAGCTAACCTATCTGGACCAAGGTAAGCTTTAGGCGGTCCTTTTGGTGGAAAATAATTTAAAGAAATCCTACCATTAACCGAATTTAGTAGAGATAGTGATTTTGTGCAAAGCATTCTTCTCGTAGGAGCTTGACCAGGTTTAATTATTCTACGAGCAAATCTTATTTCACAAACATTGTCTAATAAAAGAGCGTCAAGAGCTGCTTTTTGTATTATCATCTTTTTCTTTACAGATACCGAACATTCTTTCTTCGTTCAAAAAGATGCCCTTATCTACCGACCCCTTACCTGGTACAGAGACGCCAGAAATAGTAACACCCATATTATTCGGAAAGAGAACAATGTCACCTTCCTTGGCAAATTTTGCATCTGGTCCTGCTAGGATAACTCTACCTTTTCGCCATGCCATAGTAATTTGATTTGTTGGAATTAAAATACCGTTTCGTTCAATTGCTTCTTGACCATCTGGTACCATTTCTGATAGATCTACATATTCGATTAATAAAATATCGTCAAAAAGAAATGTTAAATCATAGTCGGTTAAACCAAAATCACCTTTATCCGGAGCTGATAAATCAATCAAACTTCTAGTAGGTGCTAAATTATCTATTGATGCCATTGCCATAAGACTATTTAACAGTGTAGTTCCTTTTATCCAATATTAGACAGGTTTATAATGAACATTTTGCTCCTTTTCTCTTTCATCGAGTTCATAATCCTTTCTGTACTCATTATTAACCTTAATAGCTTCAGTTAGAATAGAAAAATGTTTCGCAAAAGCATTAAATGCAGCAGTATCTTTTGGAAAACACGCGCCTCCGTAACCTCGTTTATTATCAAATCCTGGTACTGTAGTATGTGAGTGTGTAATACGTGGATCGGATCCTACAGCACTTATAATTGCATTATAGTTAGCATTATGATCTTTTGCTATATCATACAATTGATTAAAAAATGTTACTTTCGTAGCTAAAAAGGTATTAATGCTATATTTTACAAATGCAGCTTCAGTAGCTGACATATGAAAAACTGGACATGGGCGACATATACTATATTCGTTATATAATTCTAAAAGCTCTACTGTGTTATGTCCGGTACCACCTAATACAAGCATAAACTGATTCACAAAATCTTCATTAGCGTTCTTTTCAGTTAAGAATTCAGGATTATAAACAAAGTCTTTAAATTTATCTGACAACCTACCTGCAATATCTGGTGTTACTGTTGACTTGAGAACAATTAATGCACTAGTATACTCACTTACTTCAGTACAACACTGTTCGACTATTGATGCGTCGATACTACCATCATTACCCATAGGGGTAGGCGCACATATAAAAACAACATCCGGTGCAAAAGTTAACAAATCTTCACATGTAGTATTATAGTTTGGATCTATTAGTTTCTTTTTAACGTTATTTGAAAAGCCGTAATCAACCGCTTTACCGACAAATCCGTGTCCTACAATACCTACCTTAAGCTTCATAAGACTTAATCCAATCTTCTAATTTAACGCTCGGCTCGTAACCAAGAAGTTCTCTACTCTTTGTTAAATCAGCTAATGTCTCTCTAGCTTCACCTGGTCTATCAGGAATAAACTCAGTTTCACCTTCAATAATATTTGCTACGTCGAGTACACTATGATTTACACCAGAACCCACATTGAATATTTCTCCTATAATATCTACATTATCACTTTCTGCAGCTAGTATATTAGCTTTTACAATATCCTTAACGTATGTAAAATCTCTTCGCTGTTCACCATCACCAACAACTGTCATTGGTAGACCGGCTTCTTTTTGTTTCTGAAAAATACCAATCAGAGGTGCATATTGACCTTTTAAAGGTTGACGCTCACCATATACATTAAAGTATCTAAAAATAACTGTTTCAAGATCAAATAGATTATAATACATTTTACATAGCTCTTCTGCTGCAGCTTTTGATACAGAGTAGGGATTTAGACAGTCTCGGGGCATGTCTTCTTTTAATGGGCATTCATTTGCAAGTCCGTAAACAGAAGATGTTGATGAAAACATAAATCTCTTTACACCATGCTCTCTGCTTTGTTGTAACATATTACATGTACCAACTACATTAACATCGCAAGATTGAATAGGATTTTTAATTGCTACCGGTATCCTCGAATGAGCAGCCAAATGAAATACATAATCCGGTTTAAATTTAGAAAAAATCTTACTACATTCTCTTTGATCTGTTATATTTATAAGATGTTTTTCAGCTTTATCATTCCAATAAAACTCTGCATTTACTGTAGAGCTTTCATTATCAATTATCGCTACTTCATACCCGTCAGCAATAAGCTGATCAACTAAATTTGACCCAATAAATCCGGCCCCGCCTGTTACTAATGCTCTCTTTTTCATAATTTATTTTTATACCATTTAAATGTTTTTTCAATACCTTTACGGAGATCAAGTTGATCTTTTATACCTAAAGATTTGAGTTTATCAATATTTGGACAACGACGTCCTACGCTACCAGCTGGTGCAGGCTGCTCATTAAAATTATACGTCTCTTGACCAATATCAAATACAATTTTTGCTAAATCAGCAATTAATATTTCTTCTTTATCATTACCAACATGTATAATTTCACCCTGTATATTTGATTGTGTAATCTTCTCAAAGGCCTCTAACACATCGTCAATAAAACAAAAAGACCTAGTTTGATCGCTTCCCATAATCTTAAAAGGTCTTTCCCCGTCTATAAACCTCTTAATAAATTGACTTATAACATGTTCAAATCCCATTCTCGGTCCGTATATATTATGCAATCTAATAATATTAAAATCAGTAATATCATACATTTTTGAATAACAAAAGAAAGCAACTTCACCTACTAATTTACTAGCTCCGTAACTCCATCTTACGTTACGTACATCGTCGATAGTTAAAGGTACATCTTCTGGTGTTGGTATTGGAAAATTTTCACCTTGTATATTAGCAGTACCAGCGTATGCTTCAGAGCTACTAGTATAAATTACCTTCGGTCTTTTTCCCTTTTTATGTCTAGCTACCCAATCTAGTAAATAGATCGTTGAGAGACACCCTATCTTTAATACTTTAGCCGGGTAGTTGTAAAAATTAGATGTACCATTTAAAGCCGCTAAATGATAGACAACGTCGTAATGATCTAACGGTAGATACACCTTAAACGTGTTTTCTTCCGATACGTCTTTTTGTAAAAACCTAACATTTTCATGTTCTACTAATGCTTGAAATTCCGGATCTTCATTTGGTCTTTCAAAGCTATCTATAATTGTTACCTCGTTTCCGAGATTAGCCTCTTTTAAGGCTAAGTGATAACCTACAAATCCTGCTCCACCTGTTATTAATATTTTAGTCATCGCGCATTCCTGGGAAGACAGTTGGTTTATATTTTTTATTTTCTTCATCTAAAAATTTAAAAATACCAGCTTCAATATTTAGCTCCTCTACGAGATGTACAAATGCTTTTACATCTTTTGGTAGACATGCTCCGGCATACCCTCTAAAATTTTCATTACAATCTAGATAAACATCATTAATATGGTCGCGGCACACAATAGTATCTTTTACTGCATTATAATCGATATCTAATGCTTTACACACTTGGTAAAAATTATTCGCTAAAATAATTAAATTAGCATTGTAAATGTTGTTAAAGTACTTTACAAATTCAGCTTCCGTAGGCGTTAGGTATTTAAACTGTCTCGGGTATTTACCATGTAAACACTCTATTAATTTGCATATATTTTTATCACAAGAACCAATTATACAAATGTCATGATTTTCGGTAAAATCTGCAATCGCGCAACGCTCTCGTAAAAATTCTGGCACAAAGCAAATAGCATCATTACTATATTTTATTTGTAATTTCTCTGTAGTAGTAGGTGGTATTGTTGATTTAATCGCAATTATACCACTATAATTTAGCTCACATAACTCACCTACAACACTTTCAACGATAGAAGTATCACATTGGAGATTATCTCTTGACGGTGTTGGTACACAAATAAAACAAATATCTGTGCTTAAAACATCTTCTATTTTTGTATCATATCTAATATCGTGCGGTGTAACTTGATGACCAAGCTTCTCCATACCATACTTAACGGCTTCTCCTACGATACCTATACCAATAACACCGACACTATAACTCATTTAAATATTTTTTTCTACCTTTAGCATAAATTCATTAAATGAATTTATAATTATTTCTTCTTGATTTGAGGTAACAAAAGGATGACACCCTATAAAGAATGCATTATTAAGTAAAGTTTTTGTATTAGGCATATCGAAGGGCATCTTCCAATTAGTATCTACGTATGCAGGTTGCCTGGATAAATCCCCAGCCATAAAAGCTCTAGTTTCAATATTATTTTCTTCTAAATGATTTACTAACTCTTTTCTAGAAAATGGTGCACCGTCTTTAATTACGATAGGGTAACCATAAAATGAATTAAAATAACCACCGGGCACAGAAGGTAAAATTAACCATTTGTTATAGATAGAAAGTTTATCAGTATATGATTGCGCAATTTCTACTCGTTTATCATTAAATGCATCAAGCTTTTTTAATTGCTCAATTCCTAATGATGCAGCAATATCAGTCATTCTTAAGTTATAACCAATATTTGTAAATACGTACCTTTCGTCGTATTCTTTTAAATGTTTATCTTTATAATAAAATCTAGGCTGATTTTCTTCATACTTAGTTAATCTACCAAATTCACGAACAGAGCATAATATATCATATAAATTTTCATCATTAGTCATAATCATACCACCCTCACCGGTAGTCATATTATGTGCAACAAAAAAACTAAAAGTAGATATAAGACCAAAACTGCCTACTCGTTTACCGTTTATTGAGGCTCCATGAGCTTCACAACAATCTTCTAGAACAGGAATATTGTATTGCTCAGATATTCTCATTATTTCTTCCATGTTGCAAGGGCATCCAAGTGAATGAACTACCATAATAAGTTTTGTTTTATCTGTAATTGCTTTTTCTATTGCTGCTGGATCATTATTGTAAGTTTCCATTTCTACATCTACAAAAACAGGCACAAGTCCTGTCTGTAAAATGGGTGACATTACAGTTGTGAATGTAGCTGCTGGTAGTATTACTTCGTCACCGGGAGTTAATAATCCTGCTTTTAGTAATGCTGTTAGAGCTAATAAATTAGCAGAGGAGCCAGAGTTACAACCTAAACCATATTTTGTTCCTATATATTCAGCATACTCTTTTTCAAATTGTTTTACTTTTGGACCTTGTGATATCCATACATCGAGAAGAGAGTCTAAGGCTTGATTAACTTCTTTATGATCAAAGCATGGATAAGCGACACCAATTTTTTGACCCGGTTCGCTTTTCTTAGACTTAAAATATTCTTCTACCTTTTTAAATATTTCTTGTTTTATTTTATCCATTTAACTGTTCGCTAATCCACTTATATGTTTTGGTCATTCCTTCTTTTAAAGTTGCTGTTGACTCCCAACCTATCTTTTCTCTATAAAGCTTATTATCAGAATTTCTACCTCTTACTCCTAAAGGACACTTAAAACCATACTTATCAATAAACTCTTGACCATCGATATTTTTAATTTTAATATCTTTACCTGAGAGATTAATTGCAATTTGAGCTAACTCGTTGATAGTTACCATCTCTTCTGATCCAATATTTACCGGTCCATTAAATTTATCTTGTCTCATTAGTCTCAATGTAGCCTCAACACACTCTTCAACATATAAAAAGGATCTTGTTTGGGATCCATCACCCCATACCTCTATTTCTGTTGCTCCTTCTACAGCTTTTCGGCACATAGCTGCTGGCGCTTTTTCTTTACCACCATCGTACGTACCCTGTGGTCCAAATATATTGTGATATCTCGCTACTCTAACATTAAGACCATAGTTACGACTAAAAGCTAGAAACAGTCTTTCACCGAAGAGTTTTTCCCACCCATATTCACTATCCGGATTTGCCGGGTAAGCTGAAGATTCCTCACAATTAGGGTTATCAGGGTCGAGTTGATTATGTTCCGGATACATACAAGCTGAAGAAGAATAAAATACTCTCTTAGCTCCATGTTTTGTAGCATAGTGAACCACGTTTAAGTTAACCAAAGCTGAATTATGCATTACATTTGCATCATTATCACCAGTAAAAATATAACCGGCTCCTCCCATATCAGCTGCTAATTGATACACTTCATCAAAGCCGCCCTCTAGTGTTAATGCGTTGTCAACTACTGTTGGATCTGTTAAGTCACCAGATATGTATTCATCACAAATATCCGTATGATCCCAATATTCATGACTCTTTTTAATATCTACAATACGTACCCATAGGCCTTCTGATTTTAATCTTTTTGCGAGGTGCCCACCTATAAAGCCACCGCCGCCTAATACTAATGCTTTTTTACTCATAATTTTTTATATAATTTTTTAATTCGCGAACTGAAATATTCTTATTTTTAGCAAGTAAATTTAAATTCTCTTCCTCTTCTTTATCCTTTTTTACCTTCTTAATATAGGATATTCTTTTAAACTTAAGTCGCGGAATCAAATAGTAATATAATTTATAAGCGTCTTGTTTATTTTCAAATATAGTACTGAACTTATTCAATGTCTCATTCGTAAAGACAGACATATCATTATTATAAAAAGAAAGCCAACGATTAAACAAGAATGGAACGAATGATTGTTCGCCTTCAGCATCTAAATCCCCCGCTTTATCTTTCTTAGAGTAAAATAATTTATTTTGAAGTTGGAAAAAATTCATACAATTACTTTTGTAGTAGCAACAAACTGATCAGCAACCTCATTATTAAAATAATCGATTACAGCAGTCATAAACTCTTCTGTATTTTTTTCTGATAAATTAGAAGAGTAAGCAAACGCAGGAGCTTTATCACCAGCTACAATATTGATACCGGTATGACCTACAGCTACATTATCTTTCGAGTAAGTAATCGAAACACTTACTTTACCAGACTGTCGAACTTGCTTATCAACACCTACAAACTCATCTTGCACCAATAAATCGTCACCATCTACTACAATAGGCTTTTGAATAATATTAGATAGAATATTAGCAATTGCTGTATTGAGTAGTCTTTGAAACGATACAGCACCAAGCGGACATAAGTTAGGAATCTCCCAGCAAAAATTTATAGCATCTTGACTATGAATAAAATCATTACTCAAAGAGTCTTCTAAGTCAATAAGCTCTTCTTTAACATACATTGGAGCTCTAAATGCTACAATATTACCCGCTGGAGATACTTGCTTTCGAAAATATTTATAAGCAAATCTTTCATGAATTAATTTACCGTCGTATACACCTTCTCTAATAATCATACCCTATTGTATAATACAATGTACACTATTCAACTAAGCTTTTCTTCCAAAAATCTAACTTAAGCTCATCTATATTCCAGTCAATATCATTATATAATAATTTATTACGCAGGTACTGTATCGTTATATCCTCCCATTTATCTACAAACAGTATTGGTAAATGTTCAAATTGCGAAAAGCTTACATGGCTTTGAACAATAGGTATAGTTTTAAAATAAAGAGCTTCCCATATACGGTGACAATCAATACCCCCACCAGGAGGCGATATTACAAATGCGCTTTTTGCTAGCATATCCCAATACGCAGGAATAGTTGTTTTTGAGCTCATAGGTATACCATTACGCTGAGTGATAGCGTGACATAAATTACGCTCATATGCATTTGTACCTATATCAAAATTTTTATATACTAAAAATTCTTTAGGTATATTTTTATCAACTACACTCTTAAAAAGCTCTTGATTACCATGTTCCCATTGACTGTTTGCAATTCCTATTGGAAAAGAAAATAATTTTGGATGAGATGTTAATCTATTTTGACAAAACCATTTATTAATTTTATTACTGTTTAAATATTCTAAATAATTATTATCTACACCGTGATCAGAGTTATGTGATAAGAGTGTTATAGGTTTTGTTAATAACGGAAATACTCTTTCAAAAAATAATGGTAGTGCATGTGTGTATATAAAAATAGAACGTGCTGTAAATATTTCTTCAGGTAAGCTATCACCTGGGCTAATTACAATGTATTTACAGTTTATATTATGTATTTGAACTTTCCATAATTCGTCATGACGCTGATCTGAAAATATTATAGTCAAATCAGCTAGCTCTTGTAAAGCTTCACCGGAAATAAACATAGCTAGTAAGTTATAAATTTATCTAACTCTTTTGTATGTATATGCAAATTTGCAATATCATATATATTACCATCGCTACACTTTAAATATGGTTGTTTATTTTTAAAATCAACTTTAATATTATTTTTAATAATTTGCTTACCTGCGTAGTGGTGACCTTCTGTACCATTCCAACTTTCTGTCGGTACATAATGTTTATTATGATGACCAAGTTCATGAGACCCTCCAACATGCTTACCGTATGTTGAGGGATCGAAAATAGTATTAAACAATTTAAAGTTATCACTACCTTCACCAGTTGGTACAACGGGAAGATGATCTATTAACTTCATATTACTACAATTGTTTATATAGTTAATCATTCTCATTTCATGCGGACATTCATGATTAACTTTTTGCTGTAATTCACTAAACGGTAAATTTACTAACTGTAAAAGCTCTTTGTTTATTTTTGTTAATGCTTTGTAATTTTTTATATAGCTAAAACCAAAAACATATTCCGTTTCAAAATGTGGAGTTATTAAAAGGTTAAATTTTTTAAATTTACTTTCAAACTTTTTAAGATCAGAATATAAAACAATATCATTATCAAAATGAATAACATCTTCAATATTGTATTTTTCTAAGAATTTTTCTAGATAAAATACTCTTAGTATAGATGTCTGCCATAGCTGCACATGTTCTGGTATATCATGTGAAAAATAATTAGAAATATCCGGAGCAGTAAATTCATTTACATTAATAATTTTTATTTTAGGGTCATCCGGTGCCTCTATATTTAAATTTGTAAGAAAATATATATTATAGTCGGGATTTGTGTGGCGTATTTGTCTAATACAATATTTTATATGACCAGGTAAGCCAGACATATCTGGTCGATGTGGTAAATAATTACCTCTATGAAATAAAACAATGTTCATTTTACGTACTTATGACTGGTATTATTAAAGTCAAAATACAAATCAATATCGTCGTGTTTTGGATCCAATGGCCATGATTGAGTATCGAGTGTAAGGCTGTATGGAAAAATAATTTTCTTATGCGTACCTAAAAATGCTGGCCACCAAGCAAAAGAAGATTGTGATATAGCCAGATTTTCACTATATAATAATGTTTTCATATCATCCATCGCGCTTCTATCTCCATTAATATTAAAATCTGGTCCTAGTGAAGATGTTTCAAGCTCACATCCATACTCTAATAAATTAGTTACAGTTTCACATTTTGGATCGTCTGTAACAATTTTAACTTTTGAAAATCCAGAAAAATCTATAAGACCTTTATAAAAGTCCAAACCTAAAAACTGTTTTAGTTGATGATAATCACCACCTCTCACGTGCAGTACTAATGAGTCTTTATTAATAGTATCTAAATCTCTAATTCCAAACACCTTTCTTAATGTATCACGATTATCGATATAATACTTCGATTGCTGTACAAAAGAGTCAAGGATTATATCACCATCAAAATCCTTAATTGCATCAAAATCAAAATGTTGATCTCCTAAAGATCTTGCTTTTAAAACATTAGATTGTAATCTATCAACCGGTTTAGGTTCAATTCCAAAATTAGGTAAACCTTCTCTATAAAATAACTCACAATTAAATTTTTCAGCCAACAAATATGCAAAAGCATATTGAAACATTCTATTTCCTAGTCGACCCCACGGATCATATTCTATTATTACTCTCATATTACCAATAACAAGCTTGTTCAACAACGTCTATTTGATCAGGAGTTTCACTCTCTAACGGACGTGACCAATATTCGTTGAAAAATGGTTGAAACTCTTTCATCTTATCCCATCTATTACCTTTTATACCAAATAAAATTTGCGTTGCACCACCTAAGTGTATTCCTGTCTTCCCAACTTTCTTACACTCTAATGCTAGTAAAAGACCTGTATGACCTGTACCAAAAATACCTATATCAAAATCTAGTTCTTTAACTTTTGTAAGAGTTTCATCATATATTTCTCGTGAGTTTTTATAAGGAGTATCTTTTGTTATGGTAATAGCTGTTGGATACTGTACAGGTATAAGATCAAAATTAGAAGTTATCTTACCGTTCCATATTTTACTAAGATTTTTAAAGTTATTAGATATTGATGTTGCAAACGGAGAAAACACTGCAACTTTTTTACCCTCTAAATATGTTGTCCATGGATCATCAAAGAAATATGGCTCTAGATGTTGTAATTTTGTAATATTTACCTTATCACAATATTTTTGATATATATCTTTTTCAAATCCTGGAAGAACATTCTCTCTCCATACCGGTGCTAAATCTAAATATTTTAAATCTTGTAATACATTATCAGTAAACCATTTAAAAGTATCATCATTAACCGGATATAAACCAGCTACATCTTGTGTCTCTTTTAAAAATTGCTGGCCCCAAGGGTTTGATCTATTAAGAGTACACCATAAAATTTGAAGCTCATTACCACCAAGCTTTCCTGCTGTAAATGGAATATTATTTTTTAAATAATGACTTATAAAGTTATTTCCATCAACTATCATCAGTATATTTTATACTAAGATTGAGATAACTCAACATTTGATTGTAATGCTTTTAATATTTGTTTACACATACCGTCGAGTGTAAAATACTTATTGTATATAATTTTACCTCTTTTAAGCATATCTTTTTGCTGCTTATCAGAAATATTATTCAGTATATTCTTTAAGTTACAAATTTCATCTGCATGTACTAGTACACAAAATGATTCATAATCAATTTCATCTTCAAATGGAAGCCATTTTTTATCGTATACAATAACCGGTATTGAGTTAAGTTGTAATATTTCGTAGAATCTAAAGCTTTGAGCTCCATACCCTCGAGGTGATAATGAGAATTTTGATCTATTTGTTATGTCTATAAAAAAATTAAGCTGAGCTTCAGGTATAGCCTGTGTCCATGGCTTCATATATAATTGAAAGTCGCTATCATTTATATAAGTTTCTTTAATAGTCTGACGAACAGGGTGTGATGCCGATCCAACAAAAGAACAAAAAATATCTTTTTTAGTTGTAGTTGTTTTGGTAGGCATTTTAGAACATATTAATGGTAGAGGTATGCCATTACCATTACCTCCCCCTTCGAATGATAGAGTTCCTTCCGGAAGTTGCTCTGCTACTGCATCATCGTGTTGTGATACAGTAAAATATTTACCACTCGGTAGAGCGTTTAAATAGGGTTGTATTAATTTACGCTTATTAGCCCCCTTACCCTCCATTATATATACATTTGTCCAAAATATCGGTATAAGAGTAAAGCCTGTTTGATCGAACTCTTTTTTATTGTTGAGATAAAACTCATAAAAGTATTCCTCCATATATTTACCTGTGTGGTATGGAGGGTATGTTGGATGTATTAAAGGTATCCTTAACTCTTTAAAATCTACAATCATTCTACCATTGCTAGATAATGATTTCTTATTAACTTAATAAGCTTAATTTTATCTTCTACCCCGACTACATAATTAGCATGATGTAACTTCATATTTTTAGGAGGCATAATATTTGTAACACCGTCCCAAACATGTGTACCATCAGGATTATCATAAAAATTACCAATAGTATAATATTTTTCTTTATCTAGAAACTTATAGTCGACCATGTCTTTTAAGCGATTTAAAGCTACTTGATCATTTACCATTTGTGTAAAATTATTATATATTTCAGTAAATAATTTTTTATTTTTATCGTTACCACGAGCTATAAAAAAACCAGCACATAGAGAATTACAATCTTCTTGACATGCTATATCTTTATTACCTAATGATTCTTTTAAATCATCAATAAAATCATCATAAAAAACAATATCTGTATCAGCAAAAATAAAATAATCATTGTTATTTTCTTCTATAGCTTGAAGAATAACCTGTAATTTATATTTCATACTATCAAGCCAACCAGCTTCCATAAACTTACCCTCGTTAGTTGTTTGTTTATGATAAGCAGCTCGAATAGATACTTTATCCTTGTTATAAATATTTCTTAAGGACGGCTTAAAAAAATCTTCATATAATTCTTTATGTGAATCACTATAGTGAGTATATATGTTCATGCAATTTTTGCTTTTATAATTTCCACTTCTTTAAGAATCTCAGGCATTAATTTTTCTTGAAAAAAAGCAGGATCATCCCATATACCTTCTCTCGTTTTTTCAATATTAACTGATACCTGATCCTTTCCACCATACTCTGAAAAATGCATATGCCTTATCATAATATCATGAAAGTAAATTTTACGATTTAAGAGTTCAAATACCTTATCTAGGTATGTGTCACCAAAGGTATTAGGCTCTACCTCTTCCATATAATGACCGACTGTATCGACATAATCTCTATGTATAAATGAATTAACTGCTAACGGTGGTACATTAGCATACTTGTTACCCGGACCCCTCATACCATCATTGCAGTGGATAAGATAAAAATTATCTTCTTTATTAGAAAATTCTTTAAGTATTTTTTCATCCCAGTCTGGTGTTTCAAACTTCATATCATCACCAACCATAGCGATAATTTCATTTGTTGTTTGTTCAGCCATTACATTCCATAGTCCACACAATCCTATCTTTTCTATGAGACCTTCAGGGTAGCGTACTACTTGTATGAAATCTAAATTTTGAGCTATTTTTAAATAATGATCAAGCTTTGGATCATCATCATCAACTCCTAAAACGAGATTAATATTATTAATATCTTTTGCTGTTGTAATTATACTGCAAATAAACGTTAATACTTTATTAATTCTTTCTCTACTTGGACAAAATAGGTCTATTTTCATTTTTAATTTGTTTGAGTTTATCAATAATTTTATCTACTGGTGTATCTGATACTTGTACTGGTGATACACCGTGCTTTTGTGAAAATCTTATAGCTGATTTTTGAATATTAGATTGCCAATCTGATCTTGGACGAATTGCTGAATTATCTTCTGAACATGCTTGTTCTTCTACATAGTCTAAACTATTTTCAATATCAGCCCACCACCAGTAAGGTGTACTATAATTAGCTTTTGCTAATTCATATGAATGGTCAACATGTTCAAATGCATTAGTGTAAGATTCGTCGTATAACCCTACCTCATCTAGACATTGTTTTGTATAAAAACAAACGGCACCAACACAATGCTGATTTAAAGCAATCTTAACATCGCCATAATCAATAACCTTACGTGGAACCGGCTTCCCTCTGCTTATTCCTGCCTTATTTGCCGGTCCATGGTAAGCAAACATAAAGTGATGTATACCGGTTTCTTTATGTGCTTTAATATATTGCTCGAAGAGGTTGCCTTTAAACAACATATCATCCTCTACAAGAACGATATAATCACAATTTTTATCTAGCAAGTGTTTTATAGCTTTATTCTTAGCCTTACCAACACCTTCTCCACCTGAAGTCTCTATATAATCACCATTATTACATGTAATACTTTGATCACCATCGTTTACAGTAACTAATTCATCATACCAACTCTTTTGTATTGAGTCACAACATTTTTTATACATAGCAACCCTATTGCATGTAATAATACCTACCCCAACCTTACTCATAGCGTTATTGGCGGATAACCACCACCAGGTAACCCAAATTTTTTCTTAAGTTCTTTTTCTTTTTCTTCAGCGTCATGAGCATTCTGTTGCTGCTTAACCAAATCTTCTAACTGATTAATATTTTCTGGGCTAAAGAGTGAATTTTCATCACCATACATTTCTCCATCAACAGTAACATATTCACTAATTAAGTCGATCCTCTCTTGACCATTATCTGGTAACAGAATTATACACGGTGAGTCACCTTTAGGAAAAAAGACATCAGCTTCCGGGTGTTCTGTATACTGTCTGAAGAGAGAATAAAAGATATTATCAACCTCCACTATAAATTTTTTATCTGTATCACGAAATCCGTCATCCTGTATAGCCTGATTAGGATCAAACCGACATAAAAATATAATATCAATAGATCTCATCGATTCTCTCATTAAGTTAATTTGTTTTGTAACAAATTCCTTTGTAAAGCCTTCAATCTTCTTGTCATGTCCCCACATTGAGTAGGCTATAGCGTCAAGAGGACATCTATCATACACCACCTTATCACCTTTCCCGGCTAATTGTACATCATCAACCATAAAGTTAAGTATTTCTTCTTGTGTTTCAGTAGTTAACTCGGAAGAGTGAGGTAACTCTTTCTCCTGTAACACCTCTCTATACGTTTTTTCTGGAGTTTTATAACCCGTCCACGTATATAAAAAGCTTCTTAAAAGGGTGGTCTTACCACTATTCCCTGTACCTGAAAATGCTATTCTCATACTATATATATGACACTAAACCTTTAAAGCCATATCCCAGATAAGTAAATGCAATCTAGGTGAAAAATTAACATTCATCGCTTTTGCATATTCAGCAACAGCAGGTGCTCTTTCTACATGCTCTTCTCTACTACCACTACAAGGCATAAACCATATTCTATTTTTCGGTACCCGAACAGTATCATCGTCAACATATTTACGCCATATTTCGTTAATGTCTTCATCAGAGTTAATAACAAACTTAAATCCAGATCCTACTTCTCTATGCCACTTTAATACTTCAGGCTTATAAGTCCTCTTCTCTGGATCTCCATTTGATGTTAATTTAGGTGATGTTGTAAAGGTAGCATGAAACTCCTTTATCCAAGCTTCATCAGGTTGAATTGTAGCATTCGTCTCGAAATCAATTACAGGGTGAAAATCGTACTTATATATAAAGGCCTTAATAAACTTAAGTAGCTGCTTTTGTTGTACCATAGGTTCACCACCTGTAAGTTTAAAGATTGCACCTTCACGTAACTTATCTACAAGTTTATGTTTTTCAAAGTATTCAAAAATCTCATTAAAGGTCATTTTATTTTTAACAGACCACGATATATAAGAATCACAACCATGAGGAGAATCCTCAGAAGCAAATCCTTTACATGTTAAGTTACACATCGAAAGCCTAAAAAAGACAGATGGCATGCCAACATATTCGCCTTCTCCTTCAAGTGTATAAAATGCTTTATCGTCCGATACTAGTAAAGTTTCTTTAGTACAATCAATCATATTTCTTTAATTATATTATGAAACTATTGGGTTTTCAACTAAATATTAGTAATGAGTGTAAAAACAGCCCGTTTACGTCGGGTAAGTTCGCCAGAAGTAGAGCTTACAGAATCATTAGAAAAAAATTGGTTATTTAATTTTAAGATTAAGCGTCCATTCTATTTTAATCCAAAGCATCGAGAGTTTTATAACTGTATTAAGAATCCAAAGACAAAGATGGGGTTCGTTGATGGACCAGCCGGGAGTATGAAGACATATATAGCTGTTTATGCAGGTCTTGAGTTAATAAAACAAGAAGAGTTTACCAGAATGGTATATATTAGATCTGTTGCTGAGTCTGCTGAAAGAAGTCTAGGATCCTTACCAGGAGAAATTGATGATAAGTTTTCACCTTACTCAATACCTCTTGAAGAGAAGGTAACTGAAATTGCAGATAGAGGTACTTACAGTATGTTAAAACAGAAAGGTGTTGTTGAAGCAATACCTGTTAACTTTGTAAGAGGTTTAACTTTTAACAAGTCTCTAGTCATTGTCGATGAAGCGCAAAACTTATCGCGAAAGGAACTCACAACAATCTTAACAAGATTTGGAAGAGACTCAAAATATATCGTAATTGGTGATTGTAATCAAGCTGATGTTAACAAATCTGGCTACAGAGAAATATTTAACAAGTTTAACAATAAACAGTGCACAGATAATGATATATATTCCTTCGAATTTGGTAATTCGGAAATAGCTCGAAGTAAAATACTTCGCTTTATTTGCTCAGTACTCGGTACTTAAGCACCCCAAGATGTACCTTCAAATGGGTTACTAAAGTTGTTACTCTTTTTAGCAGGACCAACATTAGCAGCTCTTGGATCAACTCGCTGTTCCGGTGGTTCTGTTGTAGTGATTGGCTCTTCCGGAGCCACATCCTCAACAACATGTGTTTTAGTACCCTCTTCATCAACAAACGTTGATCCAGCTTTTACAGACTTATGACATGATGCAAAGTTATTACCATGCTCAAATACTGTTACGTTTTCAATCCATACGCGTCCTTCAGTTGCTTCTTCAATATACGTATCTGCAGTCTTAAATACCCATTCACCAAATTTTTCAATACCTACACCAGTTTCTAGAATTCTTAGTTGAATAATATTTTTATCTTGCAAGTCCTTAAAAGTATCCAAATCAGGATCTAAACCAGAAATAACAGTAGTATGATCAAATTGATTATTAAAAATTTCTTTAAGTTGTTTTAACCCACCAAAATCAAATACCCAGTTATTGTTATCTAGTTTTTCACAACCAAAAGTAAGTTCTGCTTTGAGTTGATAGCCATGTAAATATTTGCAATGAGAATCTGCATTAGGCTGACGAAATGCTGTTGATCCTAATTCGAGTACCTTCGAAGATGTATAAGTCATAATATTATTATATGAGGATGCAAGTAAAAATCAACTGCAGAGGTGAATTTAAAAGGCTTTCCCTCGTCTGGTCTCGGTTAATTAATTATTAGGAAAGCGAAGTCAACTGTCGAAGCAGGATTTTTTGAGAACTTTTTTCTTTAATGATCTTTTGCTTAATTAACTCGTTTTTAATTTTTACTATATCATCATCAGATAATCTATCCCCTTCCTTGCCACCGGTAATATTAGTTATTATATTAACATCATTAATTTCTTTGATTGCAGATACTAGCGTGTTAGCTTTAAGATTATTCTTAGTTTTTAAGGTTTCTACAGTTTTATCAAATGGGGACAGTTTAACTTCTTCTTTACTCTTACTTTGTTGCGCGCCTCTAACAACGTCTGTTGGATCTTCTTGTCTATATATATCGCCAAGCTGTAATCCATCTTTCGTTCTAAATATTTCTGCTACAAACATCCCTGTTTCACCTTGATAGTCTGATTTCGGACCAGTCTCTTCTTTCTCTTTTCTATCAAGATAGTCTTGTGATGCTTTTAATTTAAATTGCACGTCTAATCCAGGCTGTATCTCTTGAATATCCTTTAACAAGGATTCCATTTGTTCATCAGATAAATTAGCAATAAATTTAGCAGGGCCCATTTTTTTATATTCAGAAAAGTCATCCCCTGGCTCTTCAAAAAGCAAAACCTTTTTAGATAACTGAATAATATCTCTTAAAGTAAAACCTTCTGGTATAACTAACTTTTTTGTTTTAGGAGGGTTATCTTGTAACTCTTGCACAGTAGGACCCTCGGCAACACCTCCCGCTCTAGGAAACTTCGGAGCCTTCTTTGTTGTCTTAGTTACACCGAGTGCTGCATCAGGATCAAACGTAAAATCATAACCACGTCCAGCTCTTGTTTTCTGTATCCCTGCGAGAACTCGTTTCATATTTTTACTTAAATATAAAGCGAACTCTTTTGCCGATTGATCATCTATACCTATCTTGGTTAGAGCTCCCAACAGTCGTTTTTTTACTGATCCCTTCTCACTTACCGGTCTGTACTTACCTCTTTCACCTCTTGAATCACCCATATATGCTGTCTTTTCATTTTTAAGCTCCGCATTTACAGCATCAGGTGGAGGTGAAGTACCAGCTCCAGGTCCCTCATAACGCCTCTCCTTCTTATTATATAAAGTACCTTCGAATGGAATTAAAGTTACTGTTTTCGGTCCAACAATTCGACCTAGGTAACCCTTCTTACCACTTGCTTGTTGTTTTTTAATATTACTCTTGTCAATTTTAACTATCCCAATCTCTTTGTCATTCTCTAGAGCTTTCTTAAGGAACGCTACTGGTTGCTCGCCTTTATAAGACTTATACATCCCCGTAGTTAGCTGACCGGTATCTAAATTTACACCTTGCTGAGCAGCTTGCTTAACACCGGTTTTAACCGCTTTCGCTATACCACGTATCTTATCTGAAAAACCTTCTTCAACCAGTTCTTTTTGTGACATTTTCGCCATATACAATATTTAGTCTTGAAAATCAAATATTGTAGTTATAATAGTATCATATAAATGAGTAAAAGTAAAAAAGATTCTAATTATGAGTGGCTAGGAGAGGATGATGAACTTACTGGCGAAAAAGATGTTATTGCAAAAAAAATAATGGGTGAAGAATATAGCAGTAGTTATTTTCCTCCTATTCGAGTTTATGATAAAAACGTCGTCGCTACTAAAGAGTATATATCTTCTTTACCTGATCTGCAAAATGGACCATCTAGCTTAATTCAAGGTGCGGCAGTTCCTATTCAGCAAGTAGGTATTCATAACTTTAAACTGCCTTTGACTTATAAAAAGAGAAATGGTAAGACTATTGAACTAGAAACGAGTGTTACTGGTAGTGTTAGTTTAGAAGCTCATAAGAAAGGCATTAATATGTCACGTATTATGAGAAGTTTTTACGATCATAAGGATGAGACATTTAGTATTGATAAGATTAAAGACGTTTTAGAGACTTATAAAAATAATCTCAAGTGTTTTGACTCAAGAATAATGCTTAAAATTTCTTACCCTATTAAACAAAAAAGCTTACGTAGTGGTCTAGAAGGTTATCAATACTATGATGTGGTATTTGAAGGTGACTTAACTAAAGAGGGTGAATTTAAGAAGTATATTCATTTTGATTTTGTTTATTCTTCTGCCTGTCCTTGTAGCTTTGAATTAAGTGAGCATGCTGAGAAGTATCGTAATAGAGCTACTGTACCTCATAGTCAGAGAAGCGTTGCTCGTGTAAGTGTAAAGTTTGAAGATATGCTTTGGATTGAAGATATTCAAGAATTATGTCTCGATGCTCTACAAACTGAGACACAAGTTATGGTTAAGCGAGAAGATGAGCAAGCATTTGCTGAAAAGAATGGTGCTTACTTAAAGTTCGTGGAAGACGCTGTGAGACTGTTATATGAAAAGCTTACTAACGAATCCCGTATCTTAGACTTTAAGATTGTAGCTTCTCATAATGAGAGTTTGCATAGTCATAATGCTGTATCAGTTATTGTAAAAGGTATTGAAGGAGGCTTTAAAGCTGGTGTTACTAGAGATGTTTTTGAGTCGACTGGATTAAGGTAAGGAACGACTTTACAATAAAGGAATGAATATTTTTGTAACGGATGACGATCCTATCGTCTCTACTTATAATCTCTGTGATCAACACGTAAGATCAAAGATGCAAATTGAAGGGGCTATTATGTTAGCTCATGCATTTCCTCAAGAAGTATTAGATCATCCATCTACTCCAAGAACTTCTACCGGTAAACCTCGAAGAAGAGGTAAAGGGTACTTTAATCATCAATGCTCTATATGGGCTCGCGAAACTAAAGATAACTTTAAGTGGTTAGTTGATCATACATTGGAAATGTTTACTGAGCGTATGTATAGATGGCCTGAATCAAACGAGCATTTTACAAAAACGTTTATTGAATGGTGCGGTAAGAATATTCATAATACTATTATGAATAAAACCGGTCTAACTAATTATGCAGTAGCTATTAGTGACGATTGTGATTGTAGAAAGGTAAAAGATTTTAATAATCTTTCAACCATTGACAAATATAGAGAGTATATTCGTCATGATAAAGACTTTGCTACTTGGACGTTACGTTGGAAGCCTACTTGGTATTAATAAGTAGCTTCAATTTCACTATCAGCGATGTTTTCTTGACTAACATCGATAAGAGCATCAAGCTCTTTTTCAATAAAATCTTTACTTACTAAGATTTTAAATAGGTTAGAAGATCTATTACCAATTGAAAAGGGTATATCTTTAAATTCTTTATTACCAATCTTAAGATCAAAGTTAACTACAGGTCTTTCTTCTGTATTACCAGCACCAACGTTAATAACAATGTCGTCCACCTTATCTTTCATAAGATGTTGATTGTTAACTGTCTTAAAAAGCACTTTATTACCCTGTACTTGTATATCTTCCCCATGTATAACGTTAAATGCTCCGTTACCGGAGTCAAGCTTTGATGGTATCTTACCAATACCATCTACGTCAAAGAACTCGATGAGTCCTAAAACTTGTTTTTCGAGGAAGAATTGATTAAATTTTTTCATAACAACTGTTATCTAAGAATGAGGTCAAGTGTTTTCTGCTTCTTCATACCCAACATTGAAGACTTCTACAGGAGCTTCAATCTCCTCTACGTCTATCACTGCCTCCTGTGGCTTTTCACGTAGCTCATAATCGAGAAAATGGTATACAGAAGAAAGATAATCTGAAGCTTTTGTTATCTTAGCGGAAACCCATCCATCTAAACCTGGAACCTGCTGTACCATAGCGGTTAACTTAGCTGCGTACTCTTGAGCTTTGAGAAGGTCTCTACCAGCCATATCGATTTCTGATTGATCATACTCTCCACAGCTTTCATCTTCTGCTGGTACAGGCACTGCTATTGTCATCTCTTGAGGATAAGGGTTATTATGAGGTCCTAACATCTCGTTGACCCTTCCGTACGCTTCTTCAAGCATAGCTTTCTCTTTACGTTTCTTATCTCTCATAATATTATTTATACCAATATTGCTTTTATTTGATCTCTATCTTCAATGGATATCTCTTCAGGTACAAAGTAATCTAACGACTCGTCAATATTTTTTTGTATCATCTCTCTTGTTTCACTACCAGATATACCACCTTCTTGCATTGGTATCTTAACTACATTAACATATGGATACTTTTCAACATTATCTATAAAATATTTGTAACGCTTAACATCTTCATCCTTTTCACCAGCACCAACAAGTAATGTACTGTCTAAATGTTCGTCAGCAAAGTCATAAACCGCCCTTACTGGGTTTGGTACATGCACAACCTCTACAGGCTTATCAAAATATTTTGCATATATGTTCCATATCTTCTCTGATTGCTCTGGTGTGATACCCTCACGCGCCTTACCACCAATAAAAACAATACCCTTATCAGCATCATCAAGCAAATACCTTAAAGCATTAAAGTGACCCTTTGTAGGGGGCTTAAAACCACCGGGGAGAAGAGCGATTCGCTCAACTCTTGTCTCCATATCTTCAAAATATTCTCTAAATGTTCTCATGACCCAGGTTTATCTTTTTGAAAGTTAGCTGAACTAAAATCTAATCTGTTAACAAGCTTAACAGCATTACCATCTCTATCAACTGCTACATATCCCTCAGGAGCAGTGACCCTCAGCACACCCTCACCTTCATCAATGAAGTGTTTAGTGTTATATACAGCATTATTATACTTGTTAATAAAGATCTGTTTAGCCTGCGACAACAAACTACTAACCTTAAACAAATTAACTATATCACTCTTTTGTGATTCAAACTGAGCCGTCTTTTGCTTAAGTGTCTCTTCTAATTTCTGTTTACCACGTACAGATTTTCTTTTATCTATTTCTTTTTTAATTCTAGTAGTATACCACTCAATAAAGTTCCTATAAGATTCTTCTGGATCATTTAAGAACTTACCTTCTCTAATTTCTGTATTGATATAAGGGTTGAGTAGGTCGGAAGGTAGGTCTTTATAATCTACTTTAATTGAATCAGCGGTCTTAATTAAGTCTCTAACCTGTTTTACCTCATCATCTGTTAAATTTACAATGCCAGTATCGTCTTTAAAGAAAGCATCATCAAACCAAACACCGGGCACCTTATTCAACCGGTTAACCTTAGCACCAAATGATGCAGGGCTGTCCAATCCATCATATTCAGTGTGGAATATAATACCAAACACGGAGTTAGCTATCTGTTTACCTAAATCTGAGTCAGCTTCTACTGCATACTTAATTGTATTTGGTTGAAAGGTATAATGTACCTCACCGTCGATGTTCTCTTTCTTAACTGATGAAGAGTCAAACATGAAATCACCTTGCATTATGTTTTTGATACCTAATTTAGGTAAATGCTTAAGAGCTTTTTTAAGCTTATCTGCTAAACCAGGTGAATGCCCGTGATTTATTTCAACATCTTGCTCATTATAGTTAATTTTAGGATCTCTATTAAAGATAGACTTAGTACCAACAAAGAATTTACCGGTATCAGGGTGCTTTCCAGCGAAGATAGCAGGCGCACCGTCCCATTTTACTGTAGTACCGATCTTTCTCTTACTCTTTCCCTGTAAATGACCGAGTAAATTAACTAAAAAGCCCTTAGCTTGATCATAACCACCCTTACCTTTAGTAAGAATTAGTTCTTCTAAGTGTGTGAGATGTGTATTAGCCTTACCCTCTTCAAGGAGCTCTAAGTAATCTTCGAAATATAGTTTAAATTTTTTCATTTTTTAATATTTGTCTTTTAATACAGTTGGAGCTCCGTAGAACCCTCCACCGTGCATTGGTAACCCTATCCGTGGCCTTAAGTTATTAAGCTGTATACGCTCAAATCCAACTTTCTCTCCTAGCTCACTTAATTGTTGTGCCATTTCTAGAGGCTCACCGTGTACGTAAATATAATCTCCTCTATTCGCTGGTGTACTCGGTCCATAATCCCCAGTTGTTTTTGCAATCTTCCCTCTAGATCCAAAATCATGCACCATAAAGTGATTAACCTCCTCTTTACTAATATATCTAACAAAATTCATTAATGCTATAGTACTATTAATATCGTCTGCACTCGTCAAATCTATCTCATCATATACCCTCTTAACATCTTGTTCGTTACCCATTTCACCTTTTTGACCAGAGTTAAAGTTTTTCTCTATAATAGTCCAAAAGTTATCTTTAAATCTCTTTTTATCGCGCGCATCCGCGTACGCATCTGCAATAGCTTGTGCAAAATTTGCAGCATTGTAAATCTTACCACCATAAGTCGGTCCTGTGAACCTTAACTTACCTGTTTTTGCTAAAACATCCTTATAACCAATACCTAACCCTCCCGCTTCTAAAGGTTTTTTAACCAACTCCCTAATATCTAATCTTTGATCCCCAGTTGCCCCTAAAGCTGCTCCATGCCCCTTAATTTCTAATTCCTGATCGTCTATACTTAAATCTCCTTTACCTGTCGCTGCTTTAACATTATCAAAGAATATAGTCATCGCAAGCTCACCCATTCCAACTCCTCTTATTTTTTCATCCTGAGTCTTATGCTGCATAAGTTTATATACAAAATCACTAGGTACTTTAATCTTACCTAAGTCAGTTACAAGATTGCCTTTTGTTTCAGTACCAAAATTAGGTTTAGCTATATTTCCCTCAATATAATCCTCTAGATCTTTTGTACTAAATCCTCTCATATCATCTACATCCTTAGTAAGTAATTTAACTAACTCACCTGCATATTTACCTGCAGAAACACTCGGCCAATCTCTTGACACAAGATATCTTGTAAGTATATTATCAATAGGATGTGTTTTAACCTTCCCTGCTAATTCCTGCCAGCAAGCCTCACGGTCCTCTTCCGGAAGTGTTAAACAATACGATAGAGTCTTCTTAAGATATTCTTCCATCTCTGGATCTAAATTCAACTTCTCAATATCCTCTTTACTATTAATTTGCTTACCAATAAACGATAAATTAGCTCTTATAGGCGTTTCCCCGCTTAACTCTTTTCTTACACGTTCAAGCCCCGGCGCATCCTCTAAATTAAACTTTTCACCCAATACGCGAAGATGTCTACGCGGTGGAATAATACCACGTACCTGCTTTTTATAAATGTCTTCTAATGACCACTGCATGTTATTGTGCGTCTAAGTCTTCAAGTTCTTGTTCAACCTCTTCATTTGAAAATTCGATCAATCTTTCAATCGTTTCAATGACCTTTCTAGGCTGTGTCCTACCAAATTCTTTATTCACTTGTGCAGCAATGTTAATATCTTGCATAGCTGGTGCATATATAAAGGCATTAGTTAACAGATCAGCGACATATACCTCACCTTCAGGTGAAATACCAGTAGGCTCCGGTGGAATATCCTCTGCATCAGTAGCATCAGCTTCGACATCAACATCAACATCGACTTCTTCTACCTCATCCTGCTCTGAATAAAGCCTTTTATATTGTTCAAATAATTGTAATGTCTTTTTCATGATTTTTATACTTTTGCGTCATCAATTGCGTTAGATAACTTACCAGTTTGTTGTTTATATAGTTCTACAGCTTTTTTTGCAAGGTCTGATCTCATTTTTACGGCCTTTTTAGCTTCTTGCGGTGCTGTTCCCATTGCTCCTGCAATCTTACCCATTACACCACCCTTAGCTTGATTAGCTAACTTATTAACTTCCTTATCAACATCGTATGGATTTTTATTTCCCATGGTAACCTCTTGATCTTCTACGGGAATCTCGGGAGCATACTCTCGCTTAAAGCTATCAAAAATATCGAAAGGGCTACTCACGCCAAACATATCAAAAGAATCGACTATTTCACCGTTTACGTCTCTTAACTCCACAGTATATTTATCTTCACCTGGTCGATTCTCTTCTACCAGTCTTAGAAACTTACTCATGTATATATTTATGGAAGTAGTGAGAGTTTTATATTTATATTAGATAGAAACTCACTTTCAATTTGCTGCAATTCGTATCTTCGAAGGAAAAGTCTAAATTTATAGAAAGAAACAGCTGATGTATCTTTCTTTTTAAATGAAATGTAGTCTCTTTCTTCTAAAAACGTATCAAAGCTATCTTCACTATATGATATATTAGTAGGTAGTGCATTAAAAATACGCTTAACCAGTGTATGTTCGATTGTTTTACCGTCTGTCTTGTAGTAAAACCATTTCTTATTACTAGTCTTAGAACATACACTTATAAGTTCTTTAATAATGAAGTGTATACCAAGCTTATTCTTCTCTTTTCGAGTTAATTTTAGCTCATGCTCGGTAATATAAAGAAGATATTCATTGAAAGACTTGTTAAGACACTTATTAAGGTTAATAAACTCAAAACCACGTATGGTATCATTTACGCCTTCCGATTCTGACGTTGATAATTCCGTTGTAATAGTCATCTCTTAGTAATACCTCTTCTTCAAATTGTAATCTAGTTTCATGATAACTCAACTCCCACTTGGAATCGCACCATCTAAGGATTTCAAACTTAAAATTAACCTTTCCGAGTATTCTTATATGTTCATTGAGTTCGTTTGATGAGGAAGTATAGGTCTTCCAGTCAGTTTCTATTTTTTGATGTCGTTTATTCTTCTTACCTTTCAGAGGAGGACGCTTTCTTATTGACTGACACTGCTTCTTACCAATATACTTTTTGTCATTAGTAAGATTAGTTATCTTATAAATGAAACCATAAGGTAGCTCTACACTTTCTTCGAGAATTCCTTTCCAATGGCCTAAATCTTTCATAAATTATACCGTATTATGCCCCGGATTTCTGGAGGATCATTAAATTTAGTATTAAAATGCATATATTCTAATGGTATATCTCTTGGTGATAACGATTGTTTTTTATTTGTAGCTAAAATAAAACCATCACCAAAAGCCCACCCAGTCGCTGGCTCTGCTATATCAAACACTACGTGACCATTATTTTTTAATGCACTCAATACTCTTAAATGTCTGTCAATATCATGAGTAGAAATAAAATAATAACCTATTTTATCATATAAATCTTCATTAATAATCTCTGTAATTAACTCTTCTTCCCCACCCTGAATATCAATATGTAAAAAATTTAAATAATCTAAATTATTTTTTGTGAAGAGTTCTCGCATTGTAATTTTTTTTGCGCTAAAATAACCTGCTGGAACCGCCTCATCTTCATGCGATTTTTTATCGAATACACCTGAATATCCATGATATAACTTTACATTTTCACCTTCAAATCTATCTTCTAAGCTTTCGACCCTATGTAACATAGCATCAGTACATATGTTAAAGCTTTTTTTATCAAACAAAGAAACTACTTTACGAAAAATATGAGTATATTCACCATCATCAGCACCTAACTCAATCATACTAATAGTGTCATTTTTATCTTTAATACACTCTTGTTCTATAAGATAAGAAAACAATCTCATCTGTAAAACTTCGTGTACTTGAGTTAATACATTAATGTTTTTTTGCTCACACTCATCAGGAAGCAAAGTCCCTGCAAAGCTGTTTTTGAGGTATTTATCTACGACCGCCATATGGCGTATTTATCTACCATTTTTTACAACTCCAGTAACCAGCAGAGAACTTATCCTTTTTCTGATCACACTTATGACGTGCGCGGAACGACTTTCTACGCTTAGGATTGCTCTTTTTGATCTTCATATTTGGATCTCCAAAGCGAACAATCTTTTCTTTACCATCTTTACAAGCTTTAACAACGAATTTCTTAGAACCACCTGAAGTACGACGAGGACTGTTACACTTCATACGATCCTTATCGACTTTCTCAGCGTCTTCAGCAGGAATCTCCTCATCATCCGGATCATTAGGGTTATTGTAAGTAGGATCAGACCTATACTTTGGACCTCCACGGCCATCTGAATCAGCATCGCCTTTTCTCAACTGACCGGCAGAGTTATAATGCTTACCCTTTGGTGCTTCTTTAGCTTCTAAGATTTGCTTTACTAATTCGTCGAATTGCATAACAATATTTATGCTAACAATGATAATTTAAATAGCGTTGTAGTGCTTTTGCGTAATGCGTACCCTTATCCTTTAACTTACCCTTCGCACCTCTCACCTTACTACAAGATAACTTACCTAATCTCTTTTTTAAGATACCAGGCTTAACAGGCTTATGCACATCTTCAGCGTTTTCACTCTTTCTCTTTTTCTTCTTCCAGTTAACACGCTTAGGTCCTTTTTTCTTATACATCTTACCCTTGATACTCTTACAAGCCGCTTTAGTTGGTCGACAAGCCGGGTAACTACCACCGGATTTTTTAGATTTACGACCACATGGGCCACCAGTCTTGCAATTTACCCACCCTTTAAACTTCTTACCAGTCTTAGGATCAGTTCCACCTCTCTTAAACCACTGTCGCAAAGAGTCACTAGCTTCAAGAACCTCTTTTTGTGACATGCTCATTTCTTTTTCCAGATTTTTCCCTGTCTACACCTTACGATTGCTCCAGATTTGTAAGCAGAAGTCTTTTTACCATAAGCGGAATCAGCCCTACGCTTACATCTATCAGCTTTCTTTTTCTTTTCTGCATCTTCCTCAGGAAACCCCTCTTCGTTCTCCTCTTTTCTTTTCCTTTTCTTCTTCTTACCTGCTGTACCTTTACGTGTTTGGACTGCTCCAAGAGCCTTGGGTAATCTAGCATCACCTGGAGCATAAGTATCACCAGAACTTACATCTCCGGGTGGATTGTATGAAGATCCGCTACCAAGTGCACCTCCAGCACCAGCTGTCATCTCTTCTTTTAGCATTCTTAAAAAGATACGTTCAAATTTGCCACTTGATTCCATTATAATTATATTTATAATAATAGAGTGGAATTGCTAAAAAAGTATATGCAAGAAATTGGTGAAGATCTTGTACTAAACGATCTCAACCTTAAACAACAACAGCAAAGACTCCCAGCTCGTAAGCATTTTTGGGTTGGTAGACTTGTGGAAGCAAAGATTCAACGCAATAAACTGATTGCTCAAAAGAGTAAGCTTAAAAAGGACTTAGTTAAGAAGGTAATTGCTGATTCTCCTGTACGTATTAATCAAGCTTCTGCAGAATCAGCTGCTGAAAGGTATGAATCTGTTGCAAAACTTAACGATAACATAAAAGAACAAGATACTATTATAGAATATCTTGAGAAGGTTGAAAAAATTCTTAGTAATATGCATTGGGAGATCAAAAATGTTATCGATATGAATAAAATGGAACAATATTAATGATAACTTTTGATTATAACCCCTCAACACGTAAGCTGTTACTAAAAACAGAGGATTTAGATCTATTTAACCGTGTAAGGCAGCATTTTAGTATTATAAATGATGCTGCACGCTTTGGTAGACGATATGGTCGATATGCACCACAGAGAAAGTATGCTATAACCCCAGGTGGTGCATGTGAAGTTGGTCTATATTGGGAGATTAAGAAGTTTTTAACTAAAGAAGATACAGAAACTACCGATAAACTACAAAAAGTGTTAAAGGTCGGTAAAGATATAGAGCTTTATAAAGACTTTGCATTTGATTTACGGGAATATCAAGAAGATGTTATCAAAAAAGCCCTTAAACTCGGTACTGGCACTTGTGTTTTGGGTACCGGTGCCGGTAAAACCTTTACGACAGCAGCTTTAATTGAAAATTACTTTAGAGATAGTAAGGATAGAGATACATTTAAGTGTGTAGTATTAGTTCCAGACTTAGGGCTCGTTACTCAAACGTATGATGAGTTCTTAAACTGCGGTACTACCTTTAAAATAACTAAATGGACAGGTAAAATTAAGCCAGACTTAACTGCAAACGTTATTATCTGCAACATAGGTATTGTTCAAAGTAGGTTTGAACAAAATGACTGGTTAAAGCACGTTGATCTACTTATAGTTGATGAGTGTCATAAGATAAAATCGTCTAATAAGATTAGTAAAATAGTATCTAGAATAAGAACACCTAATAAGTATGGCTTTACTGGTACTCTCCCGGAGAACAACTTAGATAAGTGGACAATTATAGGTAAATTAGGACCAGTTATATACGAAAAGACGAGTTATGAACTTAGAATAGAAGATTACCTCGCTAATGTTAACGTTAAGATCTTAAATTTAGATTATCGTATACCACCGCCATATAATAGTGATAATTACTACAGAGAAGAGCTAGATTACATATATGAAAGTCATTTTAGAAACGATTTTATTACTAAATTATGTTCTAAACTCGAGAATAACACCCTAATACTTGTTAATCATATTTCTCACGGGGTAAATCTATCCGAATACCTTACTCAATGTAAAGATAAGCAAATTTACTTTATTAGAGGTGAAGTTGAAGTAGAAACACGTGAGGATATAAAGAGGATAATGGAGAAAGATAATGACGTTATATGTGTAGCAATGAGTTCTATTTTTTCTACCGGGGTTAATATCAAGAATATACATAATATTATTTTTGCCTCGGGTGGCAAGTCGTTTGTACGTACAGTACAATCCATTGGCCGTGGTTTGAGGAAGCACAACCTAAAATCCAAACTTATCATATTTGATCTCTGCGATAGACTGAGATATGGTATTAGACACTGTGAAAAGCGTAAGGAAATTTACGATATAGAGAAGATAAAGTATAGTGAAACTAATATTGTTGAAAAATAAAAATTTTATACTATAATCTAACAAATGGCCGGAAAAGAGAAAAAACCGAAAAAAGAAAAGAAACCATATTACATAGAGCCAAAGGTCTTTAAAGCATCGCTACAAAAATATTATGATACAGATATTCTAACGGATGATTTGGCAGAAAATATTAAGAAGATTGCTTATGGTTTAAGTTATAATGGATCATTTATCAATTATACGTATAAAGACGATATGATAGGTGATGCTCTTATTAAAATGTATTCAGCATTAAAACATAAAAAGTTTAACTTCGAAAAAGCTACAAATCCTTTCTCTTATTTTACTACTATTGCATACCACGCGTTTATTAATAGAATAAAAAAGGAAAAGAAGCACCATGAAGCTGTTACAAAATATAGAGAACGAGTTTATGAGGACTATATGTCAAATCCGGATAATACACACGGACACGTTTATGTAAAACCACCCGACGAAGAAAATTCTTTTGAAGATTAGTAAGCCTAGAGTTGCTATTTTTTCAGATCTTCACTTAGGTGTTCATACAAATAGTTCAGACTGGCATAATTATGCTGTAGAATGGGCTCATTGGTTTAAGGACGAGTGTAAGAGAAAAAATATCAAAGATATAATCTTTTGCGGTGATTGGCATCACAACAGAAGTGAGATATCAGTTAGTACTCTGCAAGTATCTGCAGATATTTTAGATATATTATGTGATTTCAATATTATAGCGATCACTGGTAATCATGATATTTACTACAAGCATAGAACAGATGTTAATTCATTGTCTATCTTTAAGAAAAGACAAAATGTTACAATTTTAGATACTTTCGACACGATTGAAGCTTTTGATCGTACAATTACTCTTTGTCCATGGAACACAAAAGTAAGTGACATACCAAAAAGTGATGTTATCTTCGGTCACTTTGAGATAGAAACCTTCAAGATGAACTCTTATAAAGTTTGTGAAGAGGGATTAAAGGTTAAAGACTTATTAAAGAAAAGTTCGTTAGTTATTTCCGGGCATTTTCATACTAGACATGAGAAAAAATTTGGTAAAGGAACGGTACTGTATGTTGGTAATCCCTTTCAAATGGATTTTGGAGATGCTGGTAATGATAAAGGCTATTATGTACTAGATTTAGATACCCTAGAGTATGAGTTTACCGTTAATACTATATCACCGTCGTATAAAAAAATATCACTTAGTGAATTAGTAAGAGAGGGTAATATTACACGAGAGGTAATAGATAGTTTTGCTGGTAATATTGCGAAGCTAAAAGTCGATATGAATATATCACAAGCTGATATGGATATATTGATTAAAAAATTAACACTTCTGAAACCTGAAGTGTTAACAGTTGATTATGATATTAACTTTAACAGACTTTTAGACGATACCGAAGATAAGGAAGATCTTTCAGGCATTGATATACCACAAGCTATTGAAGAGTTTGTAAACTTGCTTGAAATTAAGAATAAAAAAGAGATAATAAAATACACTCTCGGCTTATATGAAAAAAGTAAACTTTAAAAAGCTTAGTATAGTAAATTTTTTATCTGTCGGTGAAGAACCTGTAACTGTTGAGTTTAGTAAGGGTCTTCATGTCATCACCGGTAAAAATAAAGACAAGCCAGATCGTAGAAATGCTATTGGTAAGAGTACTATAGCAGATGCTTTATATTTTGCTATATTCGGCGAGACGTTACGCGAGCTTAAGAAAGATCTTATACCGAATAATTTAACAAACGGTAAGACTCACATTGAACTAGACTTTGAATTAGATTCACCTAAAGGCACAAACAGTTATAAAATTATTCGTACACTATCCCCTTCGAAGGTTTTAATTTTTAAGGATGGAGTTGATAGGACTCGTGATAGTATTAAAAATACAACTGCTTATATTAACAGTGTGTTAAGCGCTTCACCTTCTATATTTCAAAACTGTGTTATTATGACCGTAAACAATGCAGTTCCTTTTATGGCTAAAAATAAAATTGAAAAACGAAAGTTTATTGAGGATATTTTTGGTATGGAAATCTTTAGTACAATGTTAACGATGCTACGTACAGAGTATAATGAAATTTCGAAAGAGCACGATACGCAGTTAACTAAGTTAGAAGAGATTGATAAAGCATATAAAAATTATGAAGACCAAAAACAAAGAATCCTTCAAACAAGAAATGAAAAAAGAAAAAAGTACCTTGGTCGTCAAGAAGATAATACCGAAGAAAAAGAAAAGCTCGAAAACGAACTCAACGAAGTCGAAGAAGTAGATATTAGTAAGATACAAAATCAAATATCTTCTCTTGAAGAGGCTGTTTTAGATCAAGATATAAGGATCGAAAGTAATTTAGAAGCTGTTGCTCGTAATAAAGCTTTAGCTGCAGAAAGAAAGGAAAGATATAAAAAGATGGGTACAGAAGAAGAAAAATGCCCGGTATGTCTTCGACCTATGGAAGAACACGATGCAGAGTTAATAGCTAAAGAGAAGGAAAACCTCAAAGAGTATATTCACGAGGCGATTGACAATATTAAAAACTACTCTGATGGACTTAAGGAATTAAGAGTAAGAAAAGACAGATTTACGAGAGCTATAAGTCAGTGTCAAAACAAGATATCTGAAGCAAGGCTACAAGAACAAAATAAGAGGAATATTGAACAACGAATTGAGCAGTTGGATAAGTGGCAAGAAGAGTTAGAAGGTGACTTAGAGGCGATAGAGTCCACAGAGACTGACTTTGATTCTCTTATTGTTGAAACTAAGAAGCGTGTTGATAAACTTCAAGGTAGAGTTGAAGAATATAGAGATGAATTAGCTAAGCTTGATATTGTTAAGTATGTAGTTTCAGAGGAAGGTGTAAAATCTTATATTGTTAATAAGTTATTGGAACTTTTAAATAGTAAACTTCTACATTATCTTAAAAGATTGGATTCAAACTCAATTTGTATTTTTAATGAATATTTTGAGGAAGAAATCCTTAATGAAAAAAATAAAGTATGTTCCTATTTTAACTTCTCAGGTGCTGAACGTAAATCAATTGACTTAGCATGCCTATTTACCTTTTCAGATATACGTAGACTGCAAGGCGGGGTACAGTATAATATTGCAATCTATGATGAGTTGTTTGACTCATCGTTTGATGAAAAAGGTATCGAATTAATTACAAGCATACTACAAGATAGAGTTGAAGAACTTGATGAATGTTCGATAGTTATTTCACATCGTAAAGAGTCAATTAAAGCTGTAACTGGTGATGTAATATATCTTGAGAAAAAGAATGGTATTACTAAGAGGGTAGATTATACGGAACTTTAACCTATATAAATATAATGATTACTCCGTCTCCTTATCCGCAGCCAATGGTAGCACCGGTTGCTGCTCCAGTAGTAGGTCAACAAGCACAAATGCCTGGTGTATCATTAACGCCGGATGCAAATAAACCTGCGGAAGCAGATATGCCTAGGTATGTTAATTATTTAGCAGACTATTCTGGATGTGGACATTGGCGAATACTTTGGCCTGAAGCAGTAATTAATGCAAGAGGTGATGGTATGTCTCAATCTACCACAGCTATGGTTGCTGATCCGAAATGGTATCAAGGGGTAAAGGCAGTAAAGCTACAACGACAAGCGTCGAAGCATCAACTCGAGTTTGTTAAATATTTAAAACAGGTTCAGCAAGAATATGGCTTTAAAATAATATATGAAGTTGATGATGTTGTATTTAAGGAAGTGATTCCTGATTATAATAAATTTAAATTTGCATTTGATACAGAGGAAGTTCGACAAAATTGTGTCGATATAATTAATTTAGTTGACGAAGTTACCGTAACTTGTGACTTCATGAGAAAGCTTTATCAAGAAAAAACTGGTCAGCAAAATATTACTGTTATTCCAAACTTTATACCACATGGTTGGATGGGTCAGCTTTTTAATCCGAGAGAGATAGAGAGAAACTACGATCAAAATAAAAAGAAGCCTCGTATACTATATACAGGCTCCGGAGCCCATTATGATGTAGATAATAAAACTGGTGGTAAGGATGATTTATCTGAAGTACGCGACTTTATAAGAAAAACCGTTGATAAATATCAATGGATTTTCGTTGGTGCTTTTCCTCCACAACTAGCAGATTTAGTACAGCAGCAAAAAATTGAATTTTATAATTGGCAAACTTTATTAAGATATCCATACTTTATTAATAGCTTAAGAGCGCAATTAATGGTAGCACCTTTACAAGTTAATGATTTTAATCGATCAAAATCTGATATTAAGTATATAGAGGGGTGTATACTTGGTATACCTTGTTTATGTCAAGATATGGAAACATATAGTAACGCTCCAAGTAACCTAAAATTTAGCTCGGTAGAAGAATTCGAAGATAAAATAGAACGTATTCTAAGGCCAAATAAAAAGAATAAGTACATGCAAAATGTACATAAGCTTCGAAAAATAGGTGAAGCGAGAATACTTGAATTAGATCCTAATATTGGAGCTCATCTTGAAGCTCTGAATACACCATACGGAAGTTCCGAAAGACGATACCTAAGAGAGTGGAATTAGGAACTATGCTATTATAATAGTAGTAGATGTCGTATCGTAATGTTGTTTATAACGGTAGAAACCGTTGTGTAAATTTATTTACTTGGGATAAAGATGGTAAGCGTGTAATGCACGAATGCTCTTTTGAGCCTTATCTCTATGTTGAAAATACTGCCGGTGATAAAACATCTATCTACGGGACTAAGGTATCAAAACGTAAATTTAATACTAGTTTTGACCGATCTAGATTTGTTCGTGACTCAAACATAAAGCGTGTATTTGAAAATATGCCGCCCGTTCAGCAATTCTTGCTTGATTTATACTGGCAGCAAAACGAAGAACCGGAATTTAGTACTAACCCGCTTAAGACGTGTTTACTTGATATTGAGACATATTCACCAGATTCGTTTCCTAACCCAGAAGACCCAACTCATGTTGTAAACGTTATAACTTGTTATGATAACTTTAGTAAAAAGTTTCATACATTTGGTATTAAACCATATAATGGTAAAGGTGCTGATAATTTAAACTATGTTCATTGTAGAGATGAACGTGAAATGTTTATCCGGTTCATTGAATATCTTGAAAGCGACTACCCGGATATCTTAAGTGGTTGGAACTCTGAATTCTTTGATATACCTTATATTATTAATCGAATTGAACGTATACTTGGGCAAGATTATGTTGATAGATTATCTCCTCTAGGTAGAGTACATTTTAGAGCTGTAAAGGGTAAGTTTGGGCGTGATCTAAAAAGATACTATATTGATGGTATTGCTTGTTTAGATTATCTCGATGTATATAGACGGTTTTGTTTAAAGCTTCGTGAGTCTTATAAGTTGGATGCAATTGGTGAAGTTGAGCTCGGTCAACGAAAGATTGATTACGGTGATACTAACCTTGCAACTTTATCTGATGAAGACTGGGATACGTTTATTGACTACAACATTCAAGACGTTAACCTTTTAGTAAGACTAGAAGAAAAGCTTCAATATGTTCCTTTATTGAGAATGCTCTCATATGTTGGGTTAACGACTCTTGAGGGAGCAATGGGAACTATTCAGGTGATTAACGGTGCTCTTTGCATTAAAGCAAGGCGTCGAGGTGAGGTTATTGCTACATTTTTACGTAATGCTGATACCGGTAAAAATCCGGGCGCGTATGTTGCAGAACCTAAGCAAGGTTTTAAAAATCATGTTGTGTCGTTTGATGCTAATTCTCTATATCCTAATGTGATGATATCTTTGAATACTTCACCAGAAACTAAAGTAGGTAGAGTAGAGAAGACCACAGATGATAAGGTTATTATACAGCATGTAACAGGTAAAGTGTTTGAACTTGATAAGCCTGCTTTTGTAAAGTTCCTAAAAGATGAAGAGTGTGCACTGTCTAAAGCTGGGTTCCTTTTTACTCAAAAGAAGAAAGGTATTATACCAGAGTTTCTAGAGCATTATTATAATCAACGTGTTAAAATTAAGAAAGACCTCTTTAAAGCTAAGACAAAACTTAAGAAACTTAAAAAAGATTCTGCAGAATATACTAGCGCGAAGTATGAAGTAGAGAGACTGAATACATCACAAATGGTTATTAAGATTCTTATTAATTCGTGTTATGGTTACATGGGTAATAAGAATGCTCCTATTGGTGATGATGATATCGCATCTTCTGTTACGCTTACCGGGCAAGCTGTCATTAAATATTCAAATGAGCTTATCAAGCAATTTATCAAAAAAGAGATTCCAGATATCTCTGATAATGAGCTTGAAGAGTGTATTGTATACAATGATACGGACTCGTCGTATGTTTCTATTACTCCTCTTGTTAGCAAGGGTTTAAACTTTTTAGATGGAGATGATGTACATCAAGATACACATGATAAGATTCAAGAGATTGAGGACTATTTAAATGAAGGTGTACAGAATTGGGCTAAAAAATCCCTACTATCAAAAGATAGTAGGTTTGTGTTTAAGCGAGAATGTATAGCGGATGTAGGCGTCTTTTTGCAAAAGAAAAGATACGTTATGCATATCCTTGATGATGAGGGTATTAAGGAAAATAAATTTAAATATACAGGAGTTGAAGTAGTTCGAACTACTATGCCTAATGCTATTAAGCCGTATGCTAAAAAAATTATTGAGACTATGTTAAGTACACAGTCTTTGACTGAAACTAATAAGATACTCAACGAGACGTATGATATATTTAAAGGTTTATCTCCGGAAGAACTTGCGTTTGTTATGGGAGTAAAGGGTTACGAGAAGTATGCTGTAGATTGTAACGAATTTAATACTGTGAAAAGTATGCCAATACATGTTAAGTCTGCATATTTTTATAATCTACTTTTAGATAAGCTTAATACAGGAAACAAGTATGAATCGTTAGGTTCGGGTGATAAAGTTCGTTATATGTATGTCGAAAAACCCAATAAATACGGATTGGATAGTATCGGCTTTAAGTATGCTTACCCTTCTGAGTTTAAAGATACGTTTAAGATTGATTATGATAAAATGTTTGAAAAGATTTTGTTTCAAGGTATCGAAAGATTTTATGATTGTGTGGGTTGGAATATTCGCAAACCAGCTGAGAATGTTACAGTAGAACTTTTTGACTTGTTTAGTAAATAAGAACATTATGGCATTACAACCCGGCGGATATACAGACAGACCTGAAGATGATAATACTCGAAACGCACACCCTGCGTTTAATAGAGGTAAAATCCAAGGTATATTAGAAACATTAGCAATCTTAAAAGATGTAATCACCGGCAACGACGATGGTTCCGGAACTATTAACTCCCCGGAGATTGAAAAAATTAGGAGATCAGTTTTTCTTCTGAGAGATGCCCTATCACATGCATCAGACAAATCTACATACCTTTCAAAGCAAGCAAAAGAAGCGCTTGATGAAGCAATTAAAGTAGCAGATACACTAAGATATCAAAAAGGTTAGTGGATTTTTACAAAATTTAATTTAAAATATTATTATGGCAGACAAAAAACCAACAATCAAAACTATTATTGATCATATTGGACGTACAGTTGTAGGTACCGTCACTAAAGAGGATCCAAAAACAATTACATTGTTTAATCCTGTGATTATTCACGTACAACCTGATCCACAATCTGGTCAACTTCAAGTACAGTCCTTTCCATATATCTTTATGGAGTTCTTAAAAGACAAAGATAAGAACAACTGGACGTTTACCAAGAGTTCTATTAGTACTTCTGATGTCGAGCTTGATGAAAGAATTATCACGCAGTACGAAAACATTAATAACCCACAACCGCCCATTCAAGAGCAAGCTCCTACAGAAGAGCCAGAAGTAATTAAACTTTTTGATGATTAATTGATAAAAAAATATATACTGTGTAATAAATACTTTTACTATGAAACTAACTAAATATACACATAACCCAATTGCTGAAATCGAAAGAGCCTTTGATGGCTTTTTTAACTTAACACCTGTCTTTCATCAATTGGAAGAAGTTTACAAGACAGGTGATCAAGTTCGATTTTCTTCAGACGAAGACACACTAAGTGTGCAGATCGATTTACCTGGAGTTGCGAAAGATGATCTAGATCTTTCGACAGACACTGACCAACGTGAGGTCTACATCAAAGCTAAACGTAAGGTTAAGGCTCATGATGGTGAAAAAGAACAAACCTATAATAGGTCGTTCTCAGTCGGGAGAGAGTTTGATCTTAACAAGATTAACTTCACTTATATCAATGGAGTCCTTGAGGTAGATGTACCTCGTAGGAAAAAAGAAGAATATATTAAAACATATACAGTCTAAAATTTAAATGGGCTTAGCTAGCCCAAACCCGGGTGTGCCTGAATAAACATTTTAAGCAAGAGTGTTAAGGGGACTGCTGACTTACATGGAGGGTCAACTGACTATTATGTGTATAATGCGGGGTACAAGTAGGTAAAAAGATGAAACTGCATCTTGCCTAACTGAAAGTTGGAGGTAACCAGACAATCCTCTCACCCACCTCTTTAAAAAGCCCCGAAAGGGGCTTTTTTTATCTATAAATATAAGTGTGAATCTTATAATTATAGCTGATTTAACCACAAATGAGGGGCTATACTTTAGGTATCTAACAATGATGGTTGATGCTGACGTTGTAGTTGAGACAACTAGACCATTAATTGATTATCACTATAAAAGTCTCAAGAGTCAAGGTTTATATGACTTTGTAGATGATATGGTTACACCGGAATGTGACGTAGAAGGTATACGTATTGATACAGAATTAAACTATCCAATGACAATACAAACAGATAGAATAAAAGTAACTAATGTATTCCATCTATTAGAGCAAATTAAACAGTTGAAAAGCATATATAAGAAAATATAATCTTATATATGGATAAAGATATTGCTAGCGCATTAGACGCTATAGATAAAGTAAACCCTTTTGCTACCTACCTCGATAATAATACTCTTAGTCATGTTGGAGAATGGATTGATACTGGATCATATGTGTTAAATGCGATTATTTCTGGTTCAATTAATGGTGGAATTCCTAAAGGTAGAGTAACTATGCTCGCTGGTGAATCTATGACCGGTAAGTCATTGTTTGTTCAAAAAATTCTAGCTAAAGCACAGCAAGAAGGTCTTACTCCTGTTATTTTTGATACTGAAAATGCTATTGATCCAGATGGTGCAGAGAGACTCGGTTTAGATATTAGTAAAGTAAAATACGTACCTACTACTAGTATTGAACAAGCAAGAAACGCTCTATATAAATTTCTTACTTCTGTTAAAGAGAAGGGACTCGAAGGTAAGTTTATTGTAGCTATTGATTCTCTTGCTAATTTACAATCTGAACTTGAACTCAGTCGTATGAGTAAAGATAGTACTTCATCTGATATGGGTACTAAAGCTCGAGCTATGAAAACCTTAATGCAAACTTGTACCAACTTAGGTGCTATTACTCAGACTACAATCCTCTGTACTAACCATGTATACGACGACCCTACTGCATTGTTTCCTTCTATTGAAAAAAATATGCCGGGTGGTAAATCATGTGTATATCTACCATCAGTAACTGTACAATTAGCGCGTAAGCCTATGAAATCGGATGGTGGTAAAACTGTTGATGGTGAGTTAGCTGTTGGTCAGAAAAAATACTCTGGTATTATTATTAGAGCTTTAACTCGTAAAAATAGATTTATCAAACAATACCTAGAGGGTGAAATGTATCTTTCTTTCTCTACTGGTTTAGATAGGTACTACGGACTAGTGGACTTAGCAGTTGGAGTAGGAGCAGTGATACAAACTGGAGCTACCTATCAACTTGAAGATGGTAAAAAGTTAGGATATTATAAAAATTGGCGTAAAGATGAAAAGCTTTGGGAGGAAACTATTTTACCTAAGTTAGAAGAAAGAATTAAAGATGAGTGGTCATATAGTAATAAAGAAGGGGAAGAAGCTCCTGATGAGATTGGATTAGAAGATTTATTAGACAGTGATAAATAACATAATGAAAATTGGTCATAAATTTCGCGAACAGATATTAAGTGATATTCGTCATGAAGCTTTTAAAAAAGCTGTGAGGTTTATTAACTACGAACTCGTACCAGGTGATATATGTGAGTTTGGATGTTACACGGGAAGGAGCTTAGCTAGTCTAGCATACTCTCATCAACAATACTTTCAAGACGAAAATCAACATAATAGAAAAAGTAGCATAAATAGAAAAATTTATGGGTTTGATAGTTTTGAAGGGTTACAAGATTCAGAAGGGCATCCAAGATGGGAAAAAGGCGTCTTTAAAGTTAATCATTCTTTTCACCCTTTAATTGGTTATGGTGAAGATGTGACGCCTGAGAAGGTAGTTAACTTCTTTTCACATTATAATTTACAAACACCTATTATTAGACCAGGCTATTTTGAAGATCTAGAAATTAATGATATTTCGAAAATTGCTATTGTACATATAGATTGTGATTTATATACTAGCACAAAGACTGTACTAAATTTAATTAGAGATAAACTAGTTCCAGGTAGTATAATTTTATTTGATGATTGGTTTCACTTTAAAGGTGATAGGAATAAAGGTGAACGATTAGCATTTAAAGAATTTTTGGAAGAAAATAAAAATATTAAAACAGAAGAATTTTTAAGATACGGTACCTTCTGTAAAGCTTTTATAATTAATGAAACGTAAACTAGTATTAACTCTTAGCGGTGGAATGGACTCGTCTGTGCTGTTGTATATGGCACAAGATAGAGGTTATGAAGAAATACATACTCTAACTTTTGATTATGGTCAGCGACATAAACGTGAATTAACGTGTGTTAATAAACAAATTAATAATTTTAACGAGCAGTTTTCCGGTTGGTTTAATTTAGAGGTAACTAATAAGGTCTTAGATGTAAAATACATTAGAGATATTGCTCCTACTTCATCTTTAACTAATGAAGATATTGATAATCCCAATATTAGTGAAATGGCTGGTGATGCACAACCTGTATCATATGTACCGTTTCGAAACTTAATGTTTTTATCTATCTGCTCTTCGTATGCTGAAAGTGTTGGTGCTGATACTGTTTGGTATGGTGCGGCTCAGGTAGATTCCTTAGCTGGGTACTGGGATGGTAGTGAAGAGTTTGTAGATGTGGTTAATAACGTTACAGATCTTAATAGAGAAAATAGAGTTGTAATTGAAGCTCCGTTGCTTGAAATGTCTAAAGCTGAAATTATTAAAGAGGGGGCTAGACTTGGTGTTAAGTATAAAGATACTTGGACTTGTTATTCAGATAGAAAAGATAAACTAGCAGATGCTACTACGCCGTCTAGTAGTATGAGAGTAAAAGGGTTTGTGGATGCCGGTTTAAAAGATCCTATCGCCTATGTCCAACAAGAAAAGTTGGATAAACTGTACGAAGAAAATAATTGCAAAGAGTGTGCTTAGAGACCGTAGCGTCTAAGCTCTTCTAACTGCCAAGATGTTTTTGGCTTGTATTTTTCCTTAAAGGATTGAGGTTCAATCTCCGTTTTCTTATTACGTTTATCTGAAGCTGATTGCTCTGTAAGATATGCAGATGTATCTGTCTTATGTGACTCAAGCATTGGTTGCATTACTATAGCATCTTCTTCATCTTCATTGCTAAGCTTCTTCATAGCATGCTTTTCTTTATCCTTGTTAACAAGATCATCTAACACGTCTTCATAATCAGTTGATGGAACATAATCCTCTGGCTGCTCTTTAGTTAAGAAGTGATCAAGGTCCTCGGCACCCTCGTAATTACCTCTCATCTTAGCTAATACAGCACCAGCTACTCTTTCTCCAGCTGCTTTTGAGCCATACTTTTTACCAGCGCTTTTTGCTATTTTAGAGAAATTCTTTCCTGGTTTACCGATATCTTTTCCTGCTCTAGCTTTCTTAGCGCTAAGATCTTCTGCATCTTCTACTTCAGTAATTCCACCACCTTCTTCACCCATTGAATACTCATCAGGCTCTTCCGGACTATCAAAACCATATCCCATCTCCTCGTAATCTTCATCTGGTGACATAACAACAACTACACTATCACTAATCTTATCAACGTCTCTCTTTAACGCTGCTTCAATTTTATCAATACCGTGTGCTGTAACAGCATTAGCTAATGGAGTATCTGGGTCAACTGAAAACTGAACTGTATTACCACTAATATCTAACCCATCTTCATTAGCATACTTAGAGACAATATTACCAACATCTTCAACACGCTCAGCATCTCTAATTTTAATCTCAATAAATGTTGTTGGATCTTTTTTTGACATTTCCAAACTTTGAGCTAACTCAGATTCTGCAGCATCCATTTGACCTACAGCGCCTTCAACAGCATCACCCATATCTTCACCTGCTTTAATGTCTTTAGCTAATTCCAAAGCAGCTTTTTGTGCTGCATATTTTTCTTCTCTACCTCTATCAGTTGTTGCTCTGTTAATATAACGAGCGAGATTATCTTCAACTTCTTTAGCAATTGCGTCTTTATTTTGTTCGATAACATCCTCTTTTGCATCCAATAAAGCTAGAAGATTTTGCTTTTTGGCAGCAAACCCAGCTCCTCTCTTAGCAGCAGCTAACTCGTCATCGCTTATAAGCTCTAAGTTATACAGTGCTGTTCTAATAAAGTTAATTGTATCCAACGGAGCAGAACTGAACCCAGCAGATCTTAGATCTTTAGTAACACCACCAAAAGAAGGGTGGTATTTAGCGTAAGGTGACTTTTTAGCTTCCGTAAGGAACTCTGCCCTGTTGAATAAATCATTAAAGCCGCTAAAATTATCGGTAAAATCGAAGGAACTCATATAATATATTTATACCCATGAAGCTAAATTATAAGGATTTTAATAAAATGACTGAAAAAGAACTGTGTAAACTACCTGGTGTAGGGAGGACCACAGCTAAACGTGTTTTAGGCTTTAGGCCTTTTAGAAACAATGACGATCTGTTTAAGGTAAAGGGTCTAGGTAGAAAGACACTTAAGAATCTAGGAATCGAAAAAACTAAAAAGAAAAAGAAAAAATGGTTTACTATTGATGGTGTCGATTACCCGGATTATAGTCTAGCCAAAGACAAGAGATATGGTAATATTGATTTGTTTTGGAGGATACCTAAGGAGCATAGACAATCTATCGCTGAACCAAGTGCGCATTCATTACGAATGAGAAAAATTTGCGAAAGAGTTAGAGCTGAGGGACCTGAAGGTACTATGAGTAAATATGTTGATAATTCACATATGTGGGAGCCAGGATTTAAGTTCGATTGGGAAGATTGATTATTGCATAGAATATATTAACATAAATTATGTGTGCAATTTTTGGATCATTCGATAGGAATATGTTAGAAGTCTTATATGACGCAAATAAGGATCGTGGTACTTTTGCTAGCAGTGTTGTATGTCTATCAGATGATGATCAATTTATTGCTAAATATGAAGGTGATATAGATTTTGATAAATTTAACTACGCTGGTAAAAAAGACATAGAATATCTTTTAGGTCATGTACAAGCTCCAACTTCAGTTAAAAGAACTTGGAACTATAATACATCTCATCCGTTTGAGACTATGAATTGGTTAGTGAGTCATAATGGTGTTTTGACAAATGAAAAGAAGCTAAGAAAAAATCATGTAGAGTTTCTAGAAAATCCTGTCGATACAGCTGTTATAGTTGAGTTGCTTGAGAAACACTCTCAAGTTAATAAAACATCTATTAATACTATAAAGCAAGTATTATCAATGCTCGAGGGTTCATTTGCTTTGAGTATTGTTAATTGTGAAACGAATGAAGTGTTTATTGCTAGGGTAGGATCTATATTACATTACAATAATAGAGGTAACTATACTACAATGCCTGGTGCTGGTTATAAAGTTTTACCGGAAGGTGTTATAATGAAATTAAATAAAAAAACAAAACGTTGGAATAAAGCCGGTACTTTTGAAGTTAAATCCCCATTTGCATTTGTATGAGTAAAACATTTATATTTTCTGCAACAGCAGGTAAGAAGGAAGATTCAATGCTTTATAATACTTGTAAAGATGAAGGAATTGATATCTTCATGAAAGAGTATAATAAAGAATCGTTACAAAAAACATATAACAAAGCAATCGATTTTGCAATCAAGGAGAGAGTTGAAAATTTAGTCTTAGTTCACGATGATGTAATCTTAGAAGCTTTTTCAGAAAAAAGAATAGAGAGAAACTTTGAAAAATTTGATATAGTAGGTGTAGCTGGCTGTAATAAAGTAACTCTTAAAAAACCAGTGTTATGGCATTTACTCGGAGGAGGATTCGAAGGTGGAAATTTATTAGGTGCAGTTGCTCATGGTACAGAAGGCCAAAAACACATGGGCGGTTTTGGATTTTATCCTAATAGAGCTATTCTTATTGACGGAGTCTTTTTAGTTATAAAAAGAAAGGTATTTGAAAAAATACGTTTTGATGAAACGTGTCCATCTAAGTGGCATTTTTATGATTTAGATTATTCTATGCAATGTCATAAAGCTGGATTTAGAGTCGGTGTTGGTGATTTTATCGTAACGCATAAATCCCCCGGTCTTACAGAGTTTACTGAAGAGTTTCAAAAAGGTGAAGACTGGTTTCTCGAGAAGTGGAAAACTCAATAAACTATTATACCATTAAATTGTGAGTAAATTAGACTTAGATTATTTCGAAAATATTCTTATTTATAAGTCTCTTACTGATAGTGGTTACCTGGCTTCTATTGCTGATTTTGTAAAGCCTGAATACTTTAAAAATAAATCGATTGCTAGTATCTTTGATATTATCAAAGACTTTTCTGAAAAGAGGAATAAACTTCCTACTGCTACTGAAATAAAATCTTATCTTGTTTCTGACGAGCAAAAAGAGTCATTTAAGGAACTTGTTAAGTCGTTTTCTGATATTGATAATACTTTAGATAAAGACGAGTTGTATGATAATACCGAGCAGTTCCTTAAAGAAAAGGCTGTCTATCATACAATGCTTAATGTTGCAGAAGATGTATCGAGTGGTAAAGTAGATACATCCGTAGTACTAGATAAGTTTGAAAAGTCTTGTAATATTAATCTTGTAACTGATCTTGGTTTAGACTTTTACGGCGATGTTGATAAGCTTATTGATGATCTTAACTCTGTTGAAAGATATGTTCCTAGTAAATGGGAATGGTTAGACAATTGCTTGGGTGGTGGCTTTTTAGAAGCAGGTAAAGCCTTGTATGTCTTTGCTGGTGAAACTAATATTGGTAAATCTATCTTTCTTGGTAATATTGCTAGTAATATAGCTGAAGAAGGTAAAAACGTTCTATTGGTTACTTTAGAAATGTCTGAGCTATTGTATGCTAGACGTATTTGTAGTAATGTTACTAAGATTCCAATGAAGGAGCTAGCTCAAAACTCTGCAAGTATTAAACATGGGATGAATCAGCACGGTGGTAAAATTTTTATTAAGGAGTTTCCGCCTGCAACTATTACCGCAAATCAACTTAAAGCGTTTGTTAAAAAGTTTGAAGAGCAAGGTATTAAGTTAGATGCTATTGTATTAGACTACCTTAACCTAATGCACTCTACTGTGGGTAATAATTCATATGAACGTATCAAGCATGTAACTGAGCAAGTACGTGCTATGAGCTACTTGTTTAATTGTCCTATTATTTCAGCTACTCAATTGAATAGAGCAGGGTTCGATACAGATAACCCTGACTTAGCGACTATTTCTGAATCTATTGGTCTTGCTGCTACTGCTGATGCTATTATTTCTATCTTTCAGAATGAAGAAGATAGAGGTATAGGGGTTATACGTTTAGGTATGATGAAAAATCGATACGGTCCAAGAGGTAATACTCAGGCTATGAGAATTGATTATTCTACATTAACAATTGAGCAAGCTGATGATGTGGAGGTAGGTGAGGAAATGGATGATACCCTTAACGTGTTAGCTGGGCTTGCACAATAAGGAACTTTTAGTAAATACTAGAAGTGAATATACAAGTATGGACAGATACCGACTTACATGGAGCAGGTGCTACTCTTGTATTAAAGTGGTTATATAAAGATGCTAAAACATTTAGCATTAATGACGTTTCTGAGTATACTTTTACCGGTAAATTTAAAGGAGCAGAACAATCATTAGATCATTATGATAAAGTCTTTGTTGTTGACTTAGACTTAACGCCAGAACAAATTAAGTTAGCTGATCACCATAATGTTGTTGTTATTGATACACATAGAGGTCACATTAAGCATAAACATCTTTATAAAGAAGCAAAAATTATAATAGATGATAGTTATTATTCCTGCGTTAACTTAATGTTAGATAAATTTAATAAACACTTACAGCATTTAACCGATAAACAAAAGCTACTGTTAGAATATATTAGTACTTACGACTGGTATAACACAACACATAAAGAATCATTAAAACTAAATGCTGTCTATTATAATTTAAATTCCCCTAAAACTGAAAAATTTATAGAAGCGTTTATAGATGGTTATAGAGAATTTACAATTCATGAAAAGAATGCTATAAAGTTATATTTTAAAAAATTTAAAGACCAGATAGATAGTGGGCAAGTATTTACAGGGATGATAAAAGACTATAGTGTAGTAGCTACTTTTGCAAATTATGCAATTAATGAGCTAGCGCATTTTTTAATTAAAAAATATAGTACAGATATCAGCATAATAGTTAATACTCAAGCTAAAACAGTTTCATTTAGACGCTCGAAAGAAAGTGACGTTGATGTAAGTATATTAGCTAAAAAAATATGTGAGGGTGGAGGACATGCATCATCAGCGGGTGGTAAATTAACTGAACAATTTGCAAACTTAACCAAAACATTTGTACCGTGCTAACAACATCAAATATATCCCCAAATCCCTCAAAAACGTTAATTAAAGACGAGACAGAGCATCTCCTTCTTTGCTTTTGTACGTTTTGCTCAATGCTAAAAGGTAAAAAACTATCTCTACAAAATATCTTTATACTAGTATTACAAGAGGAAAGATTGAGAAACATTTTAAAGGAACTTTTAACAATTGAAACAAACTACGATATAGTAAAATTGTTTATAGACTTCGAACCCGCAATAACAAAGTCTAAATACATTACTAAGTTCCTTAATTCAAATTCGAATATACAGTTGTAAAAAGCTGTTGATATCTTTTCTTTAGATCTTATAATTATTGCATGAGTACTTTTAATACTTCAATGTTTCAATCAATCAAAGACGCGTTAGCTAGCTCCGATAGTAAGGGTTCAGCTACATTTAACGAGATTATGCCTACTAAAGTAGGTAATACTTATACGGTAAGACTTTTGCCTTATGCAAAAGATCCTAGTAAGACTTTTTTCCATTATTACAATCATGGATGGAATTCTTTCGCAACCGGACAATATGTTCAAACGCTTAGCCCTCAAACCTTCGGTGAAAGAGATCCGATTGCTGAGGAGAGGTTTAAGGTTCTTAGAACAGGTAGTGAAGAAGAGAAAGAAAAGATGCAAGCTATTCGTCGTTTGGAAAAGTGGCTTGTTAACGTATATGTTATCGATGATCCTGCTAATCCGGATAATAACGGTAAAGTAAAAATTCTTCGATACGGTAAGCAGCTTCAAAAAATTATTACTGAAGCTATTGAAGGTGAAGATGCTGAAGAGTTTGGTCCTCGTATCTTTGATCTAGGTAGTGAAGGTGTAAACTTTAAGATTAAAGTTGAGCAACAAGGCGACTTTCCGACGTATGTATCATCAAGATTTACTACTGCAGGTAAGATTGATGTATCGGATGATAAGCAGAAAGAAATCTACGAGAGTGCATTTGATCTTACTGAAGTGTTTACTCAAAAGTCTTACGATGAACTTAAAGAGATGCTTAACGAGCATTATTATTGTAAGACAGAAGAAGAAGTACCTGCTACTTCAGCCCCTGAACCTACTAATACTACACCAGCAGAACCGGAACCGGTAGCTGCTACTAATGATAGTGTAGAAGAGGATATTGATGATTTGTTAAAGGATCTTTAATATGAGTACACAAGGAATGACACCAGAAGAAAAGGCTGTAGTGATGCAGTTTATGGGCCAGACATACGGTCAATTACACCAACAAGATCAAAATATTGTTGGAAGTGCCACTAACTTAAAACCTAAGTCACAAGAAATGAAAGCCGTATTCGAACAAACTGCTCATATGCCTACTGTACAACAACACCCGCAATATCAGCAGCAACCACAAGCTGCACCTCAACCAGACCAACCGGTGCAACCAGCACCACAGGTGCAACAAGTTACGCCTGAGCAAGCTGCAGCTGAATTACAGCAAGCTCCAGTACCAGTACAAATTCCTAATACCATACCAGTTGAGAATCCAGATCAAATGGAGTTTAACTTATCCGAACCTTCTACCACAGATAAGTTGCTTGATCTCTTAAAAGAGCAAAATTTGCTATTAAAAGAAATTAGCTTAAAATTAGATAATGGAAAAAAGACAATTAAAGGTCGCAAACAAAGCTGAATTTTTAAAGTTATTAGACGCTATTTCAAAAATAAATGATAGTGGTGTTATTCTTGATTTACAAGAAAATAAAATAACTAGTTTAGTATCAAGTATTGATAGTACTTTAATATTGTGCTCTGAATATAAAACAGAGATTGGTTTTAACAGCTCACTAAATATTCCGGATGTTAAAAAGCTGCGTAATGTTCTAGATACCGTAGAAGATACTGATATAGCTTTAGATATTAATTCGAATAATCTCGAGTATAAAGGTGATAGTGTTAAGTTTAAGTATCATTTATTTGAAGAAGGGTTTATAACTAGACCTAATATTAATTTAGAAAAAATTAATTCCTTTAAATTTGATGTTGAGTTTAAGCTCAATAAAAATACACTGCAGCGGTTATTTAAAGGCAGTACTTTTGCATCTGAGACTAATAAAATATATTTTTATACTGAAGGTGATAACTTAATGGCAGAGCTTACTGACCGTGCACGACATAATACCGATAATTTTACCTTAAGCTTAGGTAAGACGAATATTGAGTTAAAACCTGTACCGGTAAACTTAGATAATATTAGATTACTTTCAATTATAAATGAAGAATTTAATGTTAAAGTAAATACTGAATATGGTGTTGTTGTATTTGATATTGAAGATAAAGATATTAAATTAAAATATATTATATCAGCCTTAACTCAATAATAATGGATACACAGAAGAAGAACAAGCTTAAAACCGCAGGTTATTTTATTAAAAGATTAAAAGATAACGATTTTGTAACGTTACGAATATTTGATAAGTATAGTGAAACTGATCCTCGTAAGTGGACTGTTTTAATTGATCCAGGTGGAACTTCTGTCTATGTTACGTGTTTTGAAAATACACCATTTAAAGGAGAATATCTGTTTAACTTTAATGACGGTAATCAAATATTCAACAATAACTTTAGTTTGAAAACCGATTCAATTGAAGTTGTTGTAAGTAAGCTATTAAAATCCGGAGTACAGCAGAGGAATAAGAATGATTTTCTGAATAAATAATTATATGAGCGATGATCAACCAGAAAAAGATTTTGAAGATTTTGAGGATCCGGTTGAAAATGATGAGGAATTAAGAGAATTGGTTGAAAAGGCCCTTAAGCAAAGTATAGTTGAGAAAAAAACATTTAAAAGAAGACAAGATTTAGCGCGTAGGTTATGCAATATTATTAGTGAATATTTAGATTGTTATATTTTATTGGGTTATGATTTTCAAGGGCAACATTTAGACATTAAAGCGTCTAAAACACCACAACAACAAGAAGCATTAAATTCGTTTTTATTAAAATACTTTGCATCTGAAATGCATCATATAAAAGGCCATGGGTTCGGTCCAGATGAAATATCGTAAAAGAGATATATACGCAGTTGAGACGGGAGACTACGTAGGTAAAATGTTTGCAGTGGTAAAATTAAAAAAAGACACCATTGGCTGTCTTATTTTACCGCAAATGGAAAACGTTGATGTTCCGATAGAATCATTTGATAACGGAAGGAACAATGATATAATTAAGTTTGTAGAGAAGCTTCCTAAAAACGTATATTCTGTTGTAGAGGCTCAATATAATAAAAATGAAAACTCTAATAATAGACGGGAACAATTTAATACACCGAACATATCATACAGCGAAGATTCAGTCGAAGAAGACGGAGAACCACTCGGATTACCAGGTAAGTAACTTCCATATTTACTTTACGCTTAACGCTGTTAGCTCCTACGTGAAGCAGTTTGTTCCTGATACTACGATATTTGTATGGGATGAAAAGCAAGACTATAAACCCAATATACGCAAGAGCATCCTTAAGGAATACAAGGGTAATCGATCTAAGGATCTTTCACCTCATCAAAATAACGAGGTCATAAAGTCGATACTCTACTCAATGGGTATTAATTCTATCTTTCCTCGTGAACTAGAGGCAGATGATATTGTTGCATATATTTGTAGAGAGCACGAAGGTTCGAAAGTAATTATCTCGGTTGATAGAGACTTTCTGCAATTGGTTAGTTCTGAGTGTACCTTATACGATCCGATACGTAAGAGATTCTTTGAAGATAGTAATTTTGAAGAGCAGACAGGGTATAAGGATGTTGAGCAATGGTTTACTGCAAAATGTTTGACGGGTGATAAGTCGGATAATGTACCAGGTATACCTCGCTTTGGTAAAGCTTCAGTTAAAAAATATTTTGAAGATCCTGGATTTATGCTAGATGATTCTCAACGCGAAATATTCAAACGAAACGTAGATATATTTTGTTTAGATAAGTATGAGTCTCTACCTGATGAAGCACAATACTATAAAGATCAATTAGCTGTTAAAGTTGATCCTTCATATAAGGTATTTCTTGAATATTGCGAGGAATATTCCTTTAAGAGAATTTTAGATAAAAAAGAAGATTGGCATAATTTGTTTTTTATGAAAAACTTATATAATAAGTTAAATGATATCGCTTCCTGAAGATTTTGTTATACTAAAATTCTTTGAGCTAGGTTTTTATCCTAAGTATAACAAATTTAATAACGTTTATCAATGTAGTTGTCCTATCTGCAGAGAGGGTAAGTCATTAGGTAAAAAAAGACGATGTTATTACATACCTAAAAATGAAAATATATTTTGTCATAACTGTGGGTGGTCTGGTAAACCGTTAAGATGGATAAAAGAAGTATCAGGTACTACGGATAAAGATATAATTAAAGAATTAAAAGATCATGTTCCAGATGCTGAAGATATTGTTGAAAGAAGTGAAGATACTAAACCAAACTTTAAAGTCGCTACCTTACCTAAGGATAGTATTAATTTGTCTGACGAGCTTCAGCTTAACTTTTATAATAGTAGTAACGTTGTTACAGCTGTTAGACATTTAATTAAAGAGCGGCGATTAGATACCGCGATAAACAAACCTTCATCGTTATATGTATCATTAACTGATATGGTACATAAAAATAGACTCGTTATACCTTTTTTTAATGAGCGTGATGAAATAGAGTTCTATCAAACAAGGACCGTCCTAAACAAAGATAATAAAGTTAAACCGAAATATTTAGGAAAGGTAAATGCTGAAAAAACGCTCTTTAATATTAATCGTGTAAGTAGTGATCATGATTGTGTTTATATTTTTGAGGGGCCAATTAATGCTTTCTTTACGAAAAATTCAATTGCTGTAGCAGGTATTACTGAACGTGGTAAATCGTTTACACAACGGCAAGAAGAGCAGTTAAATACAACGCTTAAATGGTATGATAAAACGTGGATCCTTGATTCACAGTGGGTTGATCAGGCATCCTTAGTAAAGTCTGAAGTACTACTCAAACAAGGAGAGAGAGTGTTTATATGGCCGGAGAAGTTTGGCAAGAGATTTAAAGACTTTAATGATATTGCAATTGCTTGTAAGATAGATGAAATAAAGTGGAGCTTTATAGAAAAAAATACCTTCGATGGAATCGAAGGTATTGTGAGATTATCTGAGATTAAAAAATATCGAAATCAAACGTATTTAAACTGAGCATTTCCGGTCTGGGCAATATAACCTTTAAACGACTCGTTTAGAGCAGCTAGCTCTGTAGCAACTCTAGCAATTTTACGCTGTTCAGAAGCTTTCATACGATCAAAGATTGTATCAGGCTCAGCATTAGCTAGTAGAGTTTGAATTGAATCTGGAGATGAACCATTTAAGTACTCTAAAAACTGTTCAATTTCACCAACCCAACCTTCAAGCTTAGTTCTCATAGCCGCGTTGCGCTCGCTAACAGCTTGTGCAGCCTTTACATTTGGATCTTCATCAACAGCAACTTCATCTACTTCAACATCTACGTCAAAATCACCAGCCTCGGTATTATCCTCTAATTCTGCTTCAAAAGCTGCTCTCTCCTCTTCAGCTTGTTCATTAAGAGATTTAAAAAAACGGTTTTCAAATTTGGTCATAAAATTATTTAGTCTCTAGCATAAATAATTACATGGATGGACCAGAATTTCCTTACAGCGTAGGCCCAGAAGATAAGCCTATCAACTTTCATATGAATGCTTCAGATCAAATGGGTATGTATAAGGATAATGAAAAACACCAAAAAGCGCCGCCTATCTTACCATATCACTTACAGCAAATGAATCAGCTCCTAGGAGACACGTTTACAAATTTAGTTGAAGTAAGAAATATGTTAGCAGCAGCAAAATCTAATGAAAATATTGCTGGTGGTGTTATTGATCAAATTAACAATAAAATTGATCAAATTAACGAACTACTACTTGATATTCCAGAGGATATGGCTAAAATAGCTATATGACTATCTTAAGGTCGTTTTTTATTACTATACTTGTATCTCTTGCTATTGGTTTTGGATTACGCAATATATTTGGATTTTGGGAGACTACAGTTCTCGTTTTTGTTTGTCAGTTTTTAATTGCTTTTATTGTTTCATCTCTCAAGATTAATAAAGTAGATAATCTTACTGCAGAGTTTGAAGGAGAATTACAACAACTTCTCGATCTTAATGAAGCGACAATTGTATGCCCATGTAATAATAATACTTTTCAGCAGAATGTATTTGTAAATATGGATAATACATTTACATGTGATAAGTGTAACAATACATATAGAGTAGATATAAATCTAGTACCAACGCTCCTAACCGAAACTCTCGATGTTAATAAGACATTCTCTGACTTAGCGAAAGAAGTAAGCGAAAGCCAGGATATAAAAATAACATCTGACTATAAGCCAGGAACGGAACTATAATATAATTATATTATGAATAAACATGAATTTAAACTAAAAGACGGTACAACGAAGACGATGGACTTTGATGAACTAGTTCGTTGGGCTTGTCTAATTGAAGCGCTTGAAGTAGTAGGTGGTAGAGAAGATATCGATATTGAAAGTAATAACTGGATTAAGCCTCTCGCTTTTCAAAAGTATATTGATGAGAGATTTCATTCAATGAAGCATGATCTCAAGGTAGAAGCTACTTTAGGTAACTTATAAACCTAATTCTTCTTTAACGGCTTGGATATATTCTGTTGATACTTTACCTTTAAATCTTTCGATTATTTCATTAGTATCTTTTCCAATTTCTTGGAATCCAATCATATAATTACGGAATCTATCCTCTTTAGTTGGGCGATAAGGAACACCAGCAGGTCTACCGAAGCGATGTAACCATCGAAGAAACGGTAAACAAACAGCCTTTCGCCCAGCTAATCTATATTTTTCATGAATATAGCCCTCTTCACCACCAAATCCTCTAAACTTTTTATTAAAGCCTAACCAGCTATCTTTTCTACATGTAAATAAACCTAAACCTTGTGCTGGTATTTCAAATGGTTTATTATTAGGATCTTTACCTCGTTTATCTGTATCCCAAACGCCCCACATATCACTACCCCACTTATCGAGATTAAAATGGGTGCTTACATTCTTCATATCATCATATATTAACGGCCCTTGTAATAAGTTTTGATGATCTTTACCTGCATCATAAAAATCTAAAAGCTTCTTTAAGCTACCAGGATCTAATAATACATGACAATCTAATACTAATACGTATTCAGTGTTAGCTAAACCAAATATTTTATCTCTTAGTGAGGTTGCTGAGAAACCATCAAACTCAACATATGTTACAGGCTCTTTAAGCCAGTCGACAAACTTACGGATCTCTCTTCCTTGTGCTGATTTTGGGTTGTTATTAATGATAACAAATTCTAGCCTATCTAATACCTCTTTATGATGTAATCTTAAGGATTGAATAGTAAAATAGAGACCTTCATAGTCATCATAAACGCAAGTTCCGATAGTTAGCTTTCCCACATTAATAATTACTAAAACTGTAGGTTATTGCAATCTTCATCCTCCGGACAAATAGTTGTAGTCACCGTTAATACAGGAGGAACTGTCGTTGTCGTAGTAGTAGTTGTAGTAGTTGTAGTAGTCGTAGTTGTAACCTCGTCCATTATGAACGGTGTTTGTAACGGTAAAATAGGAGCCGGATATAAAAATATCGGCACCTCTTGAGTCTCAGGTGTTTCCGGTAGCTCCGGCGGCTCTGGTGGTTCAGGAGGTAGAGTAATTATTGGGGTTCTAGGATCTGGAGGAAAGCTCTCTCCCGGTGGTACAATATGTGGTGGAATAGTTGTACATGGCGGCGGTGGGGTAGTATATACCGGTGTGGTATACGTCGGTGTGGTATACGTCGGTGTAGTCGTATAAGGTGGCGTAGTATACGGTGGTGTAGTTCTATACGGTGGCTCAGTAGTAGGATCTTCATATATCCTAAAATCACTACTACTACCGTCGGTTGGATCAGAAAATATTAATCCGGGTAAATCTGGTGTTCTTATGATCGGGCTACCGTTTAATGAACCATCCGATTCATCAACCGGCTCAGGATACGGATCATAGCATATACCCTGTTCATTACGCCTCCAACCGTCAGGACAAACATCTACACATTCACCGTTAACTCTTTCCTTACCTTCAGGACACGGAGGTTGGGTTACTGGAGGTGGTGGAGGAGTGGTTTCATCCGGCGGTGGTGTTGTACGTACAACACCATAACTATCATCATCACTTGATGAAATACCTTTTAAAAGTTCTTCATCAATATCAACTGTGTTAGGTGTATAATTACCACCATACACACCCATCGTTTCACCTGCTAGTTTAGTTATTGCTTTGTTTATAAGCTCCTGTATCGCAAGTGTACCGTAGAAAGGACCACCGCTAGTAGTAAAATGAGTTTCAATTAGAATCGGTGTATTATTTGTATATATAAAAGTAGGGGAACTACTATCGCCTCTTTCTAATGGTTCATTGATGTAATTATCAGACTCTCGATATTCCTCGTCAACATTAGTGTGTGGTGGAAATGTAATATTAACACCATTATTAGATCCCCCTCCATATTTTACAATAAGCGCTTTTCTTTCTTGATCCGTGCGTACAAAATGACTACCTTTTAGAATTTCTGAATATTCAGTGAAACTCTTAGGTTGAGGTAGTGAGTAAATTGTTACATTATCAACCGGTTCATTGAGTAAACCAACAGTTACATCATACTTACTATTACCTCCGACTTCCCGATCTAGATTTTGCGTTAAAACTATCCTTCTAGTAATTCTATTTCCATTTTTATCTACAAAAACTACTTCACCGCCAAATGGATCATTAGGACCATATAAAACAGGCCAATGTTTTGATAGGACGACATGCTGCGGGGTTATTAATGTAGCTGCCTTTCTCCATGGAGGTGGTCTATCATTTTGATTTTGTGGAGACCAGTTTTCTGCACCAGCCTCATTAACTCCGGAAAAATCTACTTTTGATAGCCCAGTACCAAAGTTAATAGGCATTGCATCTAAAAGAACCTTATTTATATTCTTAGCTGTTTGTGATAGCTCTCGCGCAGCTAGCTGCGACTCTATGGTCGTTGGGTCTTCAAATACTAACTCTGGATTATCATCTAAAAACTTTTGAATAATACCGAGATCATCGTCTAGAAAACGCATCTGTATAAGCTTAGCATCCGCCGGCAGATTACTATCTCGGACTTCTACGTACTTTGCGTATATTTCCTCAGCCAGTTCAGTTATTTCTGTCCAGGTTAATAACTCTAATCGACTGTTTAGGCTTCGTTCACGAGCCTCGAAGCGTTTAGCAGCAATTTCTTCAAGTCTAGCCGCTCGATCTATACCTTGTTGTCTCTGAGCTTCATATTCTAGTTCAGCCTGCGCTGTTCGATCCTCTTCTTCTTGTCTTTTCGCTTCAGCACGAGCTTCTGCTTCCTTTACTTTATCATCACTAACTTGCTGAATAGCTTGTTGTCGAGCTTGAGCTGCATTAAATAAAAACTGATTTATTAATACTGTTGTTGTACCTAACGAATTAATTTGATCAATATACTCTTGCTTTCTATAATAAGGTATAACATCCTCGCCTAATGAACTTATCGCCCGGTCTTTTATTGCATTAAGTCTTTCAAGCCTTTCTGCTGCAATTCGTGCAGCAGCATCTGCTGAAGCCCTATCAGCAGCTAGCTGCGCTGCATCCACTGCTTCTTTAAGAGATTCTATTTTTGCAAGTATGCTAATAAAAGCTCCCGCAAGGTTAAGAGCTGTAGTTTTACTAGCACTTGTTCTAGATGTAATTTGCCAAGCAGCATGCTGCTTCCCAGCTTGGCCAATTCGATATGTTTCCTCTGCATCACCAGCTGCTGCGTTTATAGCTATTGCAGCACTGTCAATATTATTATAAACGTCTGTTATCGATGTATTAGATAATACATCAAAATTATTAGCTGTATTTAACCATTGGTTAACACTCATCAAAGCCATAGCAACCTTTCCATTTGCTAAGTTCGCTGAGTCTCGGGCGCTTTCAGCCATGTCATTTAGATTTGCAACTCGAGTTACAAAACTTTGCGGAAATTCATTAGGCCTTCTATTTTGTACTCTTAATGATAAGCCAAGTGTACCGGGCGCGTAACCACGACCTCCTGGACGACCATTTCCAATTGTATTTTCAGCAGCAGTAACTGATTCTTCAGCTAACTTAGCTGCTGCTGCTAACGGATCACGTATTGTATCAACAATATCACTCTTACTAATCGTAACAGTTTCCGTCTCCGGAGCTGATTCAAAATCTTCAGTCTGATCACTTAACCCGCTGTCATCTGTATAAGTTAATTCAGGTGTGGGGTCAGCATCTGTAACAGTAGGAGGAGGTGTAGCTTCATCAGGCGGTTGTGTAACGCCCGTGTCTTCAACAATAGTAGGACGTGATGGTTCTGATTCCAAAACATCCGTAATAATCTCTACTTCCCTTACATTTACCCCCTCACTCTCTCGTTCCGGTGGTGGAGTAACACCAGGTGTTGAAGGATCGTAATTAGGGTTAGGTATGTTTAAAGTTTGAGATTTAACATATGGTCTACCATCTACAATTTGCTGAAGAGATATAGTAACATCCATGCTGCCGTCTCTAGAGACTTCATCAGCACCTAAAGTTAAGTTAGCAGCATTTATAGTTATTTGCGCAGTACCAGGTGATACTGCTGAAACACCATCCTCAAGTTCTTCCTTATTGTTAAAATCTTCAACAAAATATTCTACTTCACCATCAAACCCCCTACTTAAAGAAACGTAATCAACATTAACACTACCTCTAGTGTTATCAAATGAACCCTCAACACCACCTGCACCGAGTTGTGGGTAAGATATAACAGTTACAAAAATATCCTGTATCTCTACATCTGGGCTTCCTAAATGTACAGCAGCCGGCGCCGGTGTTCCAGATGGTACTCCATATGGATCAGGTGGTGGTGTATTAGAAAAATCTGGTGCTGGCGTTTCCATTATGCAGTAATGTTAGTAACAGTTGTAAATGGAGTACTAGGCACTGAACTTAAACGAGGTGTACGTATAGTTTCAGTAAGTACCTCACTTCCTTCATACCCTTCAACATGAAAGTTTCTTAAGAAAAAGTCTTTTGCACTTAATTGATAAGCAGCAGCAGTTGCTGCATAATTCGCTGAAATTGGAGTAGAGAAGGCAAACCCGCAATAAATGTTTTCTATATTAGAAAGAGTACTATATCTTGTACCGAGGTTAATAGCTGTTAGTAAAGTATATGTTGTAGTATCACTCTCTCGTGAATCAACATACAGGGTTCGTCCAAGATCAACATACCTAAATCTTAAAGTTCTATATGTATCTGTAGATATAGTACTAAATGTAGTAGAAATGGAAGAAAGGTGGTTATTAACAACTACATTATGTAAAAAGTCTCGTGTTATAATTGATTCTCTTAATACTTGGTGAGGCTTTACCCCGGGTCGATCATCTCTACCTGTTAACGCGTATTTACCAGTAGAATCAAACGCTACTTTAACTAACATACCACTAAGTACAGCCCCTTGGAGTAAAACTGTAGAAGCGCCTTCTGTTTTTAAAGGTTCAGAAGAGGATAAAACACCTGCGGCGGTATATCCTTCCGTCAGCAGTGCATTTGCTGATAATACAAATTCTGGGTCTTGATCACCAATATATTGTCCAGGTAGACAAGATAGAGGTTTAGGTAAATTAGTTAAAAACGTTGAAAAACCTAATTCATAATTATGAGATTTAGCTGTTGTACCAAAACTAGTACTCGGTAGCTTATATTGAAAAGACCACGTAATATCATAATTTGAATTAAAAGATTTACCAACTTCGACGAAGGTATAATATCTTGCCTCCGCGGGTAATGATATATCTGTTGGAAATCCTGCTAATGCTGCCATATATATATTTAATTACTCATTCCTTTATAAAAGTACAGGTTAGAGATTTTGTTTTTTTGATTTGTGTTTTAAACACTAACATGTAACCTAACTTTGATAACTCTAAATGTACCGTTTTAAAGTGCTCGAATGGTATATTGACAAGGATACTTTCAGACTCGTTATCATATATAACGTAGTCGGAAAATTCTTCGCAGAGTGCATTAGCTCTGCAAACACTTGTATTCATACAAGTATTTATTCTTCATCAAAGACTTGAAGAATTTTATCTATCTTTTCAATTAAAATACTGGTGTCAGCATGCAGTTGACTTTCACCATATCTAAAGCTAGTGTTATTAGCTAAAATTTGTTTTAGAGTTACAAAGTCTTCAAAATCGAGACCTTCAACTATAACTTCTTCCATATTGTAGTTATTTTCTCTACGCTATAAAGCAACTAGTTCCATTCAAACACAACAACACCAGTTGCAACGGCAGCACTTGCGGGTTTATCAGCATGTGACCCTCCACCCCCGCCATATGCAGGTGAGTGTCCATAAAATCCAGCTCCACCAACATCTTCTTCATCTCCACCATCGTCTGTATCGATAAATCCAACCCCACCTAAAATCCTTAATGTACCTGTCGGTAAATATCCACTTTCAGCAATTGTTGGAGACGCAGCGTCTATTGAACCAAACGCGCCACCTGGCGCTGTAACTATTGGATCATTACCATCTGCTTTAGGTTCATATATGTAACTAGTTTGTCCGCTAGTAAGTCCAATTGGAGCGGCTCCAACAATAACTGGAAACTCTGTTCCGGGTTTTGCAGAAAGATATCCAATAGCTGTAGCACCGGCGTTACCCGATTGCTTATCACCGGGAGATCCTGACCCGGTTACGTAAAACTTAACATACGATACACCACCTGGCATTTTAAAGGTATGTTCTATATTCGGTGTATCGTATATTTGCATACCAGGCTGTGGTCTTGTTATTCTTACTTCACCACTAAGTGGGTTAAAGGCTGTATCGGTTACATTTTGTGTAACACCTGATCCTGAAGTAATAGTAGCAGATAAGTTTTTACCAATGGTATATGTTGGATTAGTTACACCGCCAAAAGCTTTGATAATAAAATTCATACCAACAGCTGAAAGTGTTGTTTTTTGAGCCGATAATCCTACTCCACGAGAAGGGAATTGAGCTCCTAGACTGTTGGTTGTTGAATCAAAGCCATGTATAAATGTAGAACTTAAATTTGGAACATTGAAAGTATTATCTGTAAAATTACGCCCATATTGTCCATTAAGAGCAGTGAGAAGCTCAGAATATGTTACAGCATTAACAGCTTGCCCGTTACAATTCAACCAACCATATGGTGCACTTGTCAATGGACCGGCATATGTTTGAATAGAACCAACCGGAATTAAAGCAGCTGTGGTTGGTGCAACAGCTGTTAAAACTTCTTTGGGTACTTTCCAAGCAAGTTGAGATCCCCCAGCGCCATTACTCTTTTCGAAAGCCAAAAAGTCCTCTTTTTGCGGACCTGTAGTAGGAAAAGTATATGGTACACCACCTACATCTACTTTTGATGGTAGAGTAAGATAATCAGTTAAGCCCGTACTATTCTGTGTAATCTTGTCTATACTTATAGTAGAACTTAACGCTAATTTTTCTGATCCATCGATTGTTAAGGAATTTCCTATTGCATTTAAAGAAAAATTACCAGCTGATAATGTACCAACTGATATCCTATTATTGGCGTCAATATTAATAGATGGGTTAAATGCACTTAAATATGTTGCAACAGTTACCCAATCAGCTGCTACGCTTCCTGTACCTTTAACTAGAATTTTAAATTCACGATTATCTGTATCATATGCATAATCACCACTCGCTACAGGTGCTAATGATGTTAGATCAGCTGCTTCACCTGCCCATTTATTTCCAACTATAATACCACCCTTAGTTGTACCATCACCAATATATAATCTCTTTGTATCAGTTGTGTAACCTAATTCGCCAGTTTCTAATGTTATTTGCTGTCGATCAAAATTCGTACCTCTCCTAACAAGAAGTTTTAATAATGTGTTTTCTAAAATTTGTATGGACATGTGTTAAAATATTTAATAGCTATAAACCGGTATTGCAAATCTATCAAATGTTTCATTACTACCGCTATTACGCACAGCACCGGATAAAGCCATGGTAATAAATCCAGCAGAACTTAAAGATACTGCACCTCCACCTGAATCTAATCCGTTACATACTTGCTGTGCATATTTACCTAAAAATCCCTGACTCACCTGATTAGGAGCGCCATTAAAGATGTTTAAAACAGGATCTTCAGCATATTTAATAATAAAGTTAACACCAAAGGCGCTTAAATTATTTTGCTGCAGTCCGTTAGGATCATCATCAGTAGCACTTAAGAATAGTGTTTTTGTACTTGCTGTAATAGCACCATCTGCACCGTAAAGCATAACGTCACCACCAGTTAAACTCGGTACTCTAAAGAGAGACATTCCTGTACCTCCATATACAGTACCTATCTTATCAAAAAGCTGTCTATACTTCGGATCAGTATTTGCATCATATGCATGACCATCACACAATAGATAACCTGCGGGAGGGGTGCTAAACGCTTGCGCATGTGGTAAAATAGAACCAATTGGCACACCATCACCAGCACCTGCACCAGATAACCCAGTAGCTGTTACAACATCAAATATAGAGCTTTGTACGTCAGTGACTAACCCCTTTTCTACATTAACATAAGGCATTTCTTGAAATGCTGAAGTAGATCCATTTAATGTTACAACGCCGTTATCATTTATTAAAAGTGCTCCGTCAACAGATTGTAATGTTGTTTCGAGTCTATTAGATGCTGTATTTACAGTTAAACCACCACCTAATCTACCCTCTGTTGAGGATGTTCCATCGCCTGGTCCAGCCCATGTAGATATAGGAAATGATAATGATCCAACACTCTTAAGTTCTAACTTATTATTAACATCAAACTTAAATTGATCTTCATTAACGCTGAGAGATAACTCTTCACCGTCCCCGCCTTTTAAACCACTTGCAGATGGAAATAAAGCCTTTATTTCTCGCTTTGTTATAGAATTCTGCTTAGGTGTTAGCCTCCCTTTTACTCCAGCAGCACTTGATAACTCTAAAAAGTCTGTATTGAATGCTACACTTGCTTGCCCAGCCTCTGTATTAGATGATAATAAACCATCTCCAAAAAATGTTGTACCTATATTTTGCGAATCTAAACCTTGGTTTTTAACAGAAAGCTTATTATTACTATCAAATTCGATAGATGTATCATCAGGTATATTGCCTATATATGCCCATCCTGACAAAGCATTAGTATATGCTTTACCAGTCGAGCTAGCTCCAGTTAAAATATATAACCGACTATCTGCATATCCAAGGTCACCGATTTGTAAGTAAGGAGATTCCCCAGCACCTGGACCTAAACTAGCAACTGATGCAAATGGGCCTACTGCTTTATTACCAGCAACAGTACCACCGTAAGTTGCTCCGTCACCAACAAATAATCTCTTAGAATCAAGAGTATAACCAACCTCTCCTTGATCTAATACAATGTCTTGACGCTGACTATCAGTACCTCTTCTAACTTTTAATTTTACTATAGTAATATTTGCCATGATTTTTTATGCTATTCTTCTCCATACATATGCTCCATATGATGGAGGAATGTTATTATGTTTTTTACCTTCACCTACAGACGTAGATTGTCTAATGCTCTCAGATCCTTCATTAAAATTAACTTGCTGATTATCTCTTGTTACAACACTTGCACGGCTAGCATTATTAGCTAGCTCTCCAGCTTGTGCTGACCCTACATCCACAGCACCCTTCTCGATACACCAACTATAAGCATTAAAGTCCCACTGCGATCCATTACCTAAAGGCGATTTACTCGCTACAAATCGCGTTTCACCATTCCATAGTCCGATTACTTCTTTATATTGAAACTGTGTATTACTTAGATATCTGCTTCTTATATCCGGATCATAGTTTGCAGCAGAACCTAATTGAAAATTAAGATCAAGTGATCTTCTTACAATATCTTGTGGATCATCATTATTTGCTGTTCTGTTTCCAAACTGATTATTCCAATTCCATCCACTCGCTGCTCCTAACGCGTTTCTTGCCCGTTGCTGCTCTTGCCATGCTTGTGTTGAATTTGTCACACCTACCCCTGTTGCAACAAAGGGCTGGCCATTAGCAACACTTGTACCGGTAGATACAAATACATCATTAGAACCAACATTAGTTGTATGTGTATGTGCTGGCATGTTACCAACATTAAGCTCTGTCATATATTCACCTGCTCTGTTACCAGACTCAGGAGGTAAGCCATCTTCACAAAATTTTCTATAATCGGTGTTTTTATCTGTATGACCACCAACACCCACTAAAAACCTTCCTTCTGCAGCTATCTCCCAAGTAGTTCCAGCTATTCTTGTTTGAGGGTTTATATTATCAAAAGTTAATTGGAGACAACCAACAGGGAAAAACGCATCTAACCATTCTATTGGTTCAGATAGAGGTCCTTCAGGGTATATATAATTATTAATTATAACTCTATCACCACTTAACGCAAGTCCTGTAGAATTACCAGCACCATCAAAAACTTTATTTAAAGTATCCCCTAACTCCGCACCACTTAAATGGAGCAAAGAAGTGTAAAAATCAGATATAAATTGATTTGTTAAACTTTCTGGCATACTACTATTATTTATGTCACAATTTGAAAATACTATCTAATGTTGACATTTCCTTGAGTTTCACCATATACTAAACCACCTATTATAGTAACAGTACCAGCCGTAGCTTTTACTGTAAATCCACCATTTCCAGGTTTTCTTGGATTAGTAGAAGCCCATGACTGGCCTCCAGCTGCTCCCCAGCCACCGCCACCTGCACTAACATATTCAGTCCATCGCGCAGCCCAAAGATCTTGCCCACCTATTCTACGAACTGGTGCAATCTCATATACACCAGGTTGATTAGTACTGCCACCACGTACTAAAGCAGATCTATGGTTATAACCATCCCAACCGGTTGGTGATAAGTATGAAAATCCATTATAATTTAAAGTTGTTGTAGTACCAAACTCTGTATGAGATCCCCTACCTGGTTTATTTACACCAGCTACAATATAAGGAAGTCCAGGTGTATTATTATTAACCTGATCAGCTCTCCAGTGAGGACCTACTGCCCAGTTTCGACCAGCACCAAATCCTCTTGCTTGTCTTAACGTATAACCAGAGTTCCAACCACGATATGGTTGACTTCTATTATAAGCTGTTACATATGTTTCAATTACTTTATCTCTTGATCTACCTGGCCTAGGTATTACCTGTACATTAACTGATCCGTTATTACGCGGTGCTGTATTACTCCACTCCGGGCCATCAGTTTTTAAGTTACCATCAGCATCTATAGCACCGAAACGTGCTCCAGGAATACCGCCTGTCCCGCCACCATAAGCAGTAGCTGTTAGTATACGGCCACCTCCACCACCAGTCCCTTGATCATCGTAGCCTTTTCTTCTTCTTCCATGAGCACCGCTCCCCCCGGCTTGTCCACCTACACCTGGTAATGCAGGCCACAATGGTCCCCAGCCAATTGTTACAATATCACCTCTAGATTTAAATAATTGTAATGAATACTGACTAGTAAACTTATTATACCACCGACCGTTACTGCCAAGTTCACCAGGCGCGCCACCTGCTCCACCAGCAGCAGTAGTTTTCCATAAATCATTCCTTGCACCTCTTACTGTAGATATATCTACTAGACCACCATCCCCATCACCGAAATCCCACCCTGGATATTGAAATATTGTAGACGTACCGCCCCAACCACCACCGGCGCCACCGCCGCCTCCTGATTCCCCTTCTAGAGAAGCAGAACCACCGCCACCTCCACCACCAATACCACCAGCAGTATTATCGATAGTAATTTCAGAGTTTCCAATAACATGTATAGCATCTCCACCATTTTGCGCGTCAGAATAAAAACTACCGCCGTTACCGCCTCTACCCATAATAAATCCCTTGTTTATTAAGGTTAAACCACCAGGAAAATCATCTATAATCATCCCTGGTACCTTATCATCATTTGGATCATCAGAGTAAATGTAAACGCCAGTGTCAATAATAATTCGACAAGCAGCTTGACCATTCCAACCATTATCTACTGCCCACCTATTTAAATTAAATACATTCCCTTTAGTAGACTTTTGATTACTATCGATAATAAGCTCAAATGGTAAGTTTTCTCTTGGTCGTTCAGCTGGAGGTATATTATCAACAGAATCAAGAGGTACACGTCTCCAAAAATATACTGGGTAATTTGGTGGTATATTATTATGACCTATACACTGACCAGTAGTTGTGGATTCAACAACTCTTGAACCTGGAACTAATCCATAATATAAATTTTCACCAAAACGTGCTTGCTCCGGTAATTCGTTTAACTCTATCAATCTATTAACACCCGCTAACGCTTTTTGTGCTTCTTTTACCCCGAGAACACCGATGATAAAATCACGTGCTTTAAGTAAATCTGCATTTGTAAATCTACCTGGATGCACTCTACTCTGTGTACGAGGATCAAATATAGGTCTAGCAATAAAATACTCTGTACCTTGAAATGTCCATCTTACATCAATTGGTCTTGGACTATTGCCAATAAATTTACCTGTTGTATTTAACATACCACCCCAACCAGGGCCACCAGCAGATGGCTGCGCCCAGCCTCTCAGTGATTGATTTGAATATTGTGGATCAAAATCTGCATCAGTATATGTTCTACCCTGCTCATGACGAGTTTTAATTAAATAATCACGGTAATTTAATTGATCGTTGTATTCGGTATTATTTTGAAATGCTACAATAGCATCACTATCTAGATAACGCTCATCCTCACCAGTTAATTGTTTCGGGTTAATAGTATCTCCGAAGTAATATATAAAACCAACATTTGTACCTTCACCTTGTTTACCAGCTGGAACTATCTCTGTCCTAGTATTAGTTGTGTGGGTATGGTTTGGTAGATCTTCTAATAATACAGGGGCTCTATACTCACCAGCTATATCACCCTGTTGAAGATTATTACCATTTCTTTGCTTATTATTTCCTGCAGTAAAAGTAAAAGTATCGTTATTTTTATCAGTATACGTTCCAGCACCAACTGTAAATAATCCTTCTGATTGCAGAACCCATCTTGTACCCATTATTCTCGTTCCTGGGTTTACAAAATTTGTTGTCATTATTATAACATTAATAGGAAAAAAAGCATCCAACCACTCTTTTTGATAGGACCAGCCTATAGGCTTAGTGAAGTTATTAATAATAAATCTATCGTCTGCTGAACTTAAAGAAATACCAGTAACATTTCCAGCACCGTCGTATACTTTTGCCACTTTAGCTGGATGTTCTCCAGCGCTACGCCTATCCCAAGAAGCAATACTACCACCGCTTATATGTAATAGAGATGTGTATTGATCTGATATACGTTGTTGTGAAAGACTCTCTGGCATTATCTATATTTATCTTAGTAATTAGGAGAACCACTATCAGTACTACCTGGGTTTATTTCATCAAATTCAGTCTCACCGATTACAATTTCACCGAAAAAGTCCTCCTCCGGTTCTTCTAATAATTCTGTTTTATCTATTATACTATTTAAAACTTGTTGCTGTAGCTCAAAAAGTTGATTGATTACACGAGAAACAACATTATAATCTACTGCTTCGTTTTCATGAAACTCGATATCTCTAAAATTAATGTCTAACCCTTTATATGTTATATAATCTCTTAGTATAGGTATACCAGCTGATATTGTTGCAGCTGGTATAAGACTAAGGCTTAAAAAGATATTTACCGTATCTTTAATAATGTTTTGTATCTCACTATTCAATGTACTTCCTAAACTGGACTCACAACTAGTAATTTTTTCATACAAATTCTTAAGATCGAGTGGTACAAAATTTTGATACAATAAATTGCTTTCTTTAAACAAATATATACGGCCTATATTATGTAGAAGAAAAAATAGATCAGTTTCATTTTTTGATACTATATAATTTATGTAATTAAAGTAGTTTGATCTAAGTGTATTAGAATTAAACTTCTTTTCAATTAAATTAAATCTCTCCCCTGTGTTATCAAAATACATATCGGGGAGATATTGTAAATTATCTGGATCTGCAAAGCCAGAAACTTCTTCAGGATTCGATATAAATCTTGTTGTTATAAATCCCCTATCATTTATTATAAAGACGTTTGAATCGTTTTGAGAGAAAAATATATTAATATCATCTCCCTCAACTGCAGAAAACTCATATGTTGGTCTATGTCTAAATACACATTTTGGATTTAAACTCGAACTTAGATTAGTTATTTTTTCAGCGTCTAATTGATATAGGTAAAATACACCTTCACCGCTAGTGTCTTTTTCACTAACTTCTGGTGGTACCTGACCCGGCTCGGTTAAAATTAAAATAGAATCATCCGAGTCTCTTATATCAAAAGAAACTATACTTTCATCTTCCTCGGCTGTGATTGTTGCAATTAATTTATTCGAGTACTTATTCCTAATAGAAATAGCAATTGTATTATTCTCTTCCCCGTCCTCCCGGTATCTATACCCTAATAAATTATTTCCTATTTTAACTGTTTCATCAATAATATTTTCTCGTAAGGATATTTTATCTACTAATTTTAACTTACCGCAAGGATTAACAAAGCTATTATCGTATAAATTAAGATTTATTTCTGCAGAACCAGCAGACAAGCTATATAATATATCCGTTGAATTGTCATATGTAAACCTAGTACCACCTTTAAATAAAGTTTCACCTGTATCCTCATCAGGTGTAATAGGCACTAGAGTACTGTTCTTAACAAAACTACCTGAAAAGGTGTGCGATGATGAAGAGGTTGTCGTAAAATAAAAATACGTTTCATTATTATAAACAAAAAGAGTGCTATCGATAGTATCATCCAATACACTTACACCTTGTATTTTATCAATAAAACTAAACGGGTCTATTTGTATAGGAAATTGATTATCTTTAGCTAGTTTTGTATCATCATTACGTGTATCATTTTTACCACTCGATAGCCCCAAAAAGTATGCATTTCCATTTTTTGCAGAATTTTTAAAGTTAAGCAAATCATTTCGCGATGTTATATTTAATGCATATAAATTAAGATTGTTTTGATTTAAAATACCTAAATTTGTATCAATAAAAGATTGATCAATTACACTTCTCGGAGATATAACAGGTCTAGTTAGTATGTCGGACTCTACAGTAGGTGTTGTTGTTCTATCAAACTCTAATTCATGTAAAATACTATTTGCGAAAAAAGTATCAGTAGATTGTAAAATTTGTGAAGACTGAGTAAGTGATTTACCGGTATAAGCTACACCATCTCTTACGTTAACAAATCCCGTATATGGTGCACCACTTAAGGTAAAACTACCAGTAGCAGCATATTTAAAATATTCAATCATTTTTTATAGTTTATAAATTTAACCTCGTTAATATTAGTTGTTTTAGGAATAGAGTTTTTAATGTTTGTTAAAATAATATTTTTAACCTCATCGCGAATACTACTGTCTGTTATATTTAAATTCTTAATGTTAATATCCACCGCATTACTCTTATGTTTGAGATTTGTATTAATCGAGTTTACTAATTGTATGTTGTCTGTTAAATTTCTCTGACCACACGGTAGAGATATAGTAATATCTTGTATATTATTAAGACTGGAATTAAACAAGAAAGCTAATCGTTCATTCTCATTAAGAGGTTCGAGGGAGAGATATAGATTATCAATAGCTATTCTATCTTCCGGGTCGCTAGCAGCATTACGTAATATTTCTATACTTTGTTGCTCATTATCCTCATTCATATAATATATGAAAATATCACCAAATAGAAGTCGTTTAGTATACATTTGAAAAGCGTTAATTTCAAATGTATACAACTCAATTGAATTTAAATATAATTTAAACTCACCTAATACAGCATCAAAAGATAAGAAAACATTATTTTGTTCAAATAAATCAATATCAAATTCATACTCATACGTTGTTTGCGCAATCCTAGCTGATAAACTTAAACCTTCGGTGCTATTATCAAATAACTTATAGGTAAACTTACAAGTTTTTCCATTTTTCTTAAAACAAATACCACCGTCAATTGAATTATATTCCGACTCTATATAAAAATCATTTGTATCGTTTTGTATTGTAAATCCTAATCCAAAACCACCATTTTCATTTATATTAGAAAAGTAATTATTAACCTTTCTATTTACAACCGAAGTTTCGCAAAAATTTGTCGGAGATTTTTTAGTAAAATCTTGTTTTGCAATTCTCACATATTTGTATCTTTTTGATGGTTCAAAAACTAAATCACTCTTTTTATCAAAATAATATTTTTCAGTTACCGACGTCTTAAGATCTGAATTAGTCATAATTAAGTTTTCAACAGCTTGATCATAAGTTACATTAAATGATCCAACTCCGCCTAAAGCTTCTTCTTTTGTGACTAAATCAGGATAAAAATATCTATCTACCCACGTTCCGCGTTTACCTATACCACCAGATAACCACGTACATAAGTAGGTTACATTTTCACCTTTAATAGAGTTATCATCTAAACTGTATACCCTATCTGATAAATCTGGCGTAACGAATGAAAAAGAACCACAATCTGCAAATTTTGTATCATTGATATTAATCTTATCAAAGGGTTGAAGTGAAGATGGTGTTGTAAAGCGTGTCGTGCCTGACCTAATAACTATATCATAATTATTGTAAATATAGTTTAATGCTAATGTTTCATTTTCTTCACTATCTACGTCAGAAAAAATACTAGTATAGTTTCTTAAATTTTGCGCAAAGGTAGTAGTTTCAGATGTAGATAGGAGGTTATTTGATGATGTAAATGAATCTTGTGTATTTACTATATTTTTTAAAGTTAAAAAATTAAAAACCTGCTTATCGTTGTTACTCGAACTATAAAATAAGTAGTTAGAGGGTAAATTAAAATCGCTTGCTGCATTTTTAACCTTACCGGAATTATCATATGTTATATATGATGTATTATACGGAGACGGTAGAGTTAAATTTAATTCCTGATCCAGTCTTATACTAAAAGCTGTAACTGCAAGTTCATTATATTGATTTATTGGATTTAATCTTGTAGCTACAACCTTATTTCCATCACTCGTTAGGGCGTAAACCGTCCGGGTACCAGATTTAGCTTTTGTTGAATATAAATTAATATAGCTTATTGATGTATATTTACATAAGTTGTAGTTTAGATTAAAGCCTGATAAAGGTAACTGACTTTCTGCAACAAATAATACTTCACGTGTATCTTTAAACTCGCTAGTGTTATCATCTTCTACAACAAGAAAATATCGAATATTGTTAACACGTGTTGCAACTCTACAATTGAAATCATCCACTAATTCAATTTCAAAAACATCACCCTTCTCAGAGCTAATTGATGTTGTCCCATAATTTTCTGCTTCGTAAATATTATTTTGTATTTTAAACGTGCTTAAGGAAGCTTGTTTGAAGGTACAAAAAGCCGTAGCGCTAATTCCAAAATTTAACGTCGATGTATATTTTTTCGGCTTTATTTTTGGTGCGTTATATGTTGTAACGCTATCTAATAAAACATTATTAGTAAGATAAAAGTTAGTATAATTTAAATTTTTAAAGCTTTGTGAGCTAGAGAGAGCTTGAATAAAATTTATCTTAAAGCCGCCATTAAATGTCCGTGGAAATTGATCTAATTCAATATTCATCGGACAAAAGCTAGCCTCTGCTGAGCTAAGTGCACTTAGACTAGATTTTACTAAAGATCCCATTAACAATATTTATGCTGTGTCTTCTTTATAAGATTCGTTATCCAATTGAACTATATAATTATCTTTTTTAGTAAGAAATGTAAATCTAGAGCTATTATAGCTTTTGTTTAAGAGATCCAGCCCTACTAAGTCAATATCTTCAACAGTTTGATAATAACCGCCCGTTCGTATATTTATAGGTGCGCTTAATTGCGTCGTTTCACCTGTAACATACCCCACATTAATTTTTAATACTACAGACTTGTTAAGCGCATAATTAGACGGCTCGTATATATGATTATATAGATCTGATAGATATTTTGGTGCAATACCTCTATTTACTTCAGGATATATTGAATCCTTTAAATAGTCGCGAAAAATAGTAACATTGGGCTCTAGTACAGGTGTACCGTCGCCCCAATCAATTGCTAGATAATTTGGAAATGTATCGGTAAATATATCTACCAAATTTATATTAAAGCTAGTAACATCGAAAAGATCAATAGTTTCATAGAGTGTAGAATCACCAGCTTGTGTTGTAGATAAAGAGAGAGTAAAAGTATTCATAGTATTAAAGCTGCTCCGGATAAAGGTGAAGGGGTAACGTATGTTGTTGTAAGTGTAGGTACGATAGACGATAGTACAAAATTAATATTATTTAAATTACGTATATTTTTTGCAGATTGAGTAAAGTTAAAGGTAAATCTACTATTATTACATACATACGCCTCTGTATTTAAAAACTTAATGTCATCAACATACTCAAAGAGATAATTTAATAAAACTGGGCCTTTATTCTGATCCTTTAAGATTACAGCGAGATTAAATTGATTATTATCACTGCTATAGGTTAGTTGCGGGCGACTACATTCAATGTATACAGAATCATCAGCCGTTAATGCAAAATATGCTGCTGACGAAAGAACAGAGTTACCAGCTGTTGGGTATATTTGTTCGCTACTATCTTTTGTATAATTATATCTGTAAATTTCTGGGTAAAAATTATCACCTTTATAATTTACTTGCTGCCTCGCCATTCGACAATAAAAAACATTATCCTCAACTTTTAATCTATTACTAGCTTTATCAAAAAAGTTTGTATTTATTGTTAAAGAATTGGTAAATGTGTTTGGTGTTTCAAACGTATCTTTGTCATAGTTAGTTCTTTCAATAACTACATAACTACTTGTCTCAATAAAAAGTGTATTATAGAAGATATCAAAATTAACCACAGCTGTAGATAATTCATTACAAACCGCTTTGTTATATTTAGTGGAGAGATATGGTAGTGTTTCTGTAAGCTCTTGTACCGCTGGCGCGTTCCACGCTTTGTTTATATTTTTAACATATATTTTACCTAAATGCTCTCTCTTATTAAAAAATCTTGAAGTCGCTGATGTTACATCTGCAATAGACGTCTTTGCAAAGACGTCAGTATTATAATCAAATGTCTCTCTATTTTGTGAATAATTGAATATTATATTATCTGTAAACAACCCACCGTCATAATTTTTAACATCATTCCCTGAGTTTCCAGACCCACCAGATAAACGTACATTGTAACTAAAGTTACCTACAAGACTTTTAGTAAAAGCATCAGTTGGATCACATAACGCTGTGAAGATAGTCTTATTAGGAAACGAAGCAGGGTACGGCGGATTTGAGTTAAACAACCCGATACCCGCTTCAGCTAGTTCTGAAAAATAAAATTGTGCAGTGCTTGTAGCGTAGGAGCTTAAATCTGAAACATTTGACACACCTATATCAGTTGCACTTGTTGGGTCTACGAGAGCTTCTGTATCTGAAAAGGCAAAATATGCTCCCTCCTTTACATCTGCATCTATGACTAAGCCCTCCGGTCTCTTATAGTCAACTTCTAAGTAATTAGATGGCTCTTTTAGCCCTTGATATGGGTTAAAATATCTGTAAAATATATTATAAGCAGAAGTTGGGAAGCTCGTCCAGCTACCAGGCGTATCAGGTAATAAGTCAGCAGGCCCTCTACCTGTAAACCCATTAGTGAATGTAGATAATCCGGATCTTATAGTTTCAGAAAATGTAGACGAGTCAGCTGTTTTATAAGAAAATTTATATCCTTCACCGTATAGATCATCAAAAAACTGATAACCATTCATTAACAGACTCTTAACCTGTTTACGCGTTTCAAGTGTTACATTATTTCTATAGTAATTTGAGTCCTTTACTAACCCAAATATATTACCGATGAGATCCTTTTTACCATCATAAATATAACCTTCATCGAATAGATAAGATAGATCAGTATTTAAGTTTCTATCCTGCCCCATTTCAGAATTATAACCTATAAAAGCGGTACTGTCTCTATCTGTGTTGGGCTGATTAACTGCAATACCCTTACTTGCGTTATTAATGGCGCGTGATGTATCAATAATAAATGTAAGAACATTTTCTGTATTTGTAAATAAACTAGGATCAGGAAAAATATATAATTGATTTGGTGGGTATTTTTTTCTTGTAAAAAATTGTAATCTCTTACCCTCGATAACTACAATTGCAGAATTTTGCGGTCTAAAAAATCCTAGATCTCGCTTACTAATTATATCATTAGAAAAAACTGACGCAGTTGATGGAAAATCTTGATTTAAGAAATTAGCATATGGTTTTTCAGCTTTAAACAACATTTTTATATTGTTGTTTTCATCTAGCTCCGGATGTCCATCGTCATCTGTTGCAATATAATAGAAGTCAGCCCCCATAAACTTTTCTGTAAGCTTTCTTTTATTATTGAATAATGAATCTTCTTTTATGTTAAAATTTAAAGTTTGCTGAGCTTCTTTAAGCTCAATTAAATCACTCGCGACATTAGCAAAAACTTGTTGTATAAGAGACTCATCATCTGATAAAAATATATTATCCCGTGGTGTTTGTAAAGGATCGTAACCTTTAAAAGTTTCACCATAAGATGACGCGTTAGGATCCCTATTAAAGTATTGTGCGAAGTTATCGAAATACTCTGTCATAGATATTGATAACTTTTCTTTAATTTTATCTATATCGTAGTCCTTAGCAGCTGTACTTCGATTTTCTAAAAATTCTAAAATAAGATCTATAGCAGCCTGCTCTGCGCCTAATGTACTACCTTTTACTTTTGCTTTTGTAGATGCGTAATGTAGCTTCTGTCTTTTGCTTTTGTAGTATGATATAATACTTCGTATCTTTTTACTGTAAAAAGACATCGCTACTTCTAAATCATGCGCGTCTGAAAAATCTAACTGTGTAAGATATCTTCGCTCTGCATTAGTAGAAAAATTTAAAGTAATATCTTTTAAGAAGTCACGATATCGTTCAATTATTATATCTTTATTATCACTATCTTTACCTTCAATTTGTGTATTCCATCTACTAATATACGTATTATAAAATCCAGTTAGTGTATCCGGATTATATTGCTCAGTTACAGTTTCTATAAACTGAACAAAAGAAAATGGAGTAAACCTATCTAATGCATCATCACGCTTTACATTAGGATTAGTTATAGATAAATCTACTTCAGGGTAGCCTGTAACAATAGTATCCATTAAACATATTTATCTCTAGAACAGAGATAGACTACTAAATAAGGAGTTTCGAATCATAACATCAAATACATTGTTATCACCCTCTAGTGAACTGAGTGGTGTACTATAATCGAGTGTTGTTAAGCCATTTTTATAATCAATTAACCCTCCTTCTATAGTATTATCAAACCCAGCAGATAGACTGTAAAATTTATAAAATTTATCTACTTCTGTTGTATCATACGACGTTGGTAATACTAAAGGCCACCCCCAATACGAGCCACTACTCGTTATAGCAGATCCTGTAGGTACGGTTGTACTAAAATCACTTAACATATATGTATTTGTATTACGTGAACGTGAATATGCTGCGCCAAACTCACCAGACCCACCACTTAGTGCACATAGAGGTTGATATGTATTTAACCTTGTATACGTTTCACTAAATTTTTCATAAGCTACTATATCTGTACCGGCAGATACTTCATATGTTGATGTATTTAACAACCCATCTAAATTTTTACCATATGTGGCTTTTGTCGTATGTCCTTGAGGGTTATAATTTTCATCAAATTTATTTTGTGTACCTCTAAATTTATTATAGTTAACACTTAAGACACTCATTAACCTATCTACCATCTCCGGTTGCTGGGCCAAAGCTCTATCAAATACTATACCATCATCATCTGTTAAACTAGCTAAATTAATAAGAGATGTTATATCACAATAATCTATATCATTAGTATTTGATGTAAAGTTTTGTATCTTTGACCATAACTTTTTACCAAGAACAGTATAATCGCTACTAACACTACCAAATATAGTACCTATAAAATCCGTAAATAGTATATCTTTATCTAATAATATTTCTTGAAATCTTAAATCTTTTATTGTTTGCTCAAAATCAAAATTTTCATTTTGTTTATAAGCTTCATAATAATTTTTAGGGTAACAGGTAAATGGAGCAAAACCAGTTACAGTATTTTTTAACGTTGGGCTCGTAGCAGTATCTTCATATAAACATTTGGCGCTTAAAGTTAATACAGATGGTTTACCAGAAAGTGTCGCTAAGGTCTTGTCATTAAATGTTAACAAACCTCTATACCAAAATCTTGTATCAAAAGCAGATAAAGGCGCGCCACTTAAACTCTGTATATCATAATGAGTTGTGGATACAACAACACCACTGACTCCAGGTATAATTTCTGGTGATGTTCCAGATAACAATTCGAATGTAGGTGTTGTGTTACTTGACAACGACTTCATTGTATAATAACCTGTGTTCTTTGGTGATAAAATAAACGGGATACCTAACCCTTTAAATTGAACTGGTGAAACTTCAAAAGTTGTGACACTGTCACCTTCACCAGGTATACCATTTGATGTGATTGCTATACTACTAATAGTTTGCGAAGAAACCGTTCCAACTAAAGAAGAGAGAGCAATAGTAAAGTTATTTGAATAATCGTTATTCTTAAACCCAGATGTAGTATCTGAAAAAATATTATCTCTATCTTTAAAGAGAGATATGTTAATAGGTCTATAGGGTTGTTTTTGTTTGTCAGTTTTAAAATAAAATATATCTTTACCAGAGCTACCAGCGTGAAAGCTTGAAATATGTGAACTAATAGTGTTAACTATAGAGAAAGCTGTTGGTCCTTTACCTGATGTATGATTGTTTCCACTTAAACGTATATATATGTTTGTAGATGATAAAGACATTTTCTTTATCTCTTCATATTCAAATCCCGATAGCGTGTCAATGTAGTTTTTCTTATAAAACGAGTGAAATGCTCTAAGGTTATTAAATTTATTTGGTTTTAGATTAAAAAAGTTAGGTACATCACACCCTGATACAGAAAAATAGATATCTTGAAAATCTTGATAAAAGGGCGTCTGGGAATTAATTGTTATTGGGTTAGAAAATTCACCTGCTGATAATTCTAATATATTAGATTTAGTCGGACCTGCTGTTAAAGTAAAAGTATTAGTAATATAATCATGTATTGTGACATTAGTACTATATGACGCTAATATACTATTGTTATCACAATCCCGTAAAATCATTCGAACATTGTATACGCCTGGATATTGGTATGCGTGTATACTTGTTAGTGTGTTACCGTAGGTACCATCACCAAAGTCGAAGGTTGCTTTAAGAGTATTATATTGTGTAGTTACAGCTTCACCGCCTAGAGAGCTAGGTATACGCGCTTTAAATGTAAGCGGTGTAAAGGGTAGATTGTATGAAGATAATTTAGCTTCACGCTTATAATCTTCTACATCAAAGGTTGCATAATTAACTTGTATATTACTCATCTGTTATAACAATGCGATCAGCTACAGATAGTGGCGAATATAAATATGGAAACTTAAAAAACGGTAATGTCTTATCTTGATTCACTAATTCTATGTCACTATCTGGATACTGTGGATTGAATGATAAAAACGAAACACCACCGGTAAAGATTTCTCCTGTTGATTCATTCCTAGTTTCGATTCGTTTTATTCCCTCTAAAGAAAGTATATCATTAGCAAGATTTATTAATTTTAAATTACCACCTAACACATTATCATCAGGATTAAAAAACTTTTTAATCAAACTACCAATTCTTGTCTTTAAAGTTGTCTTATTAATTTTATTATTTGTCTCTCTTACAGCATATAATTTTGTTTGATCAAGTATATCCAATGTTAAATCTGATGCATCGCCTATACCTAATCCAAAAGCCATGTAAATAGGATCTCGCGGTACAACAGTATTCGATAACATTTTTCTATCTTGCGTTTGAGTAACAATATAATTTTTAAACGAGTTACTCAAAAAAGGCGGGTAAGATTTATCCTCTGTTATTTTAAATTTAGGTACGACAAAAACATTTATGTTATTAAAGTCACATGAATCAGCGAAATTAACTTGATTAATTATTACTCTATTAACTTTATTTGGATCGACACATATGTCGTAAAAATATTGTATATATTCATTAATATAACTATCATTACTAACAACTTTTGTACTAGAGACAATGTTGGCTAGATTTTTTTGTAAAAATGATTGATAATCACCCTCCGTAACCAATCTTAGTTGCGAAGAAAACATTTTTGGAGCATTTTGTCTAATCTGCTCTACTGTTTCTTCTGTAGATAGCGCAGAAGAGTTGAGTGGGTTATTAAATGTAATTTTTGGACTATTAGTAATATTTAAAAAGGTAGTTTCATCTTTGTTTGGATATAAGTCTTGAAACAATTCACGCTGTCTTGTAGAGTCATAAACAAACAGCTTATTACCGTTGATAATATTCTTACTAATAACACCAGCGGTATTATCAGATTGTATATAGTTTACTGATACTATATCTCCCTCATCAAGCTTCTTACCAAACACACCATTTCCAAATTTTACTTCGTAGTGACCGTATTCGTTTAATCTCAACTCACAAACTCTATCAACTGACTTTGTAAGGTATAAGCTTTCTATAACTTCATACTCATAATATGTGTTGTTACTCGTTTCTTTAACATAAACGCTCAATGTACCATCAGCAATAAATTTATCACTATTACTATCAACAATGTTATCAACCACAACAGGTAGAATTTCAAACTCTTCTCCTTGAGCAGTGTAATCTGGATACTCTTTTATTGTACCTTGGTATAATATTGTTTCATCATTTACACTTTGTAATGTCTCTACACCATTAGTTGATTTATTAAAAGATATATCTTTGTTAAAATTATACTGTACCCCATCAGCTAAAAAATACGAATATTTACGAATAGTGTAATTGCCTATAGGTAGTGAAGCAGATGCGACGGCGTTTATAGGCACGATTGAAGTTTGTTTACCAGCTGGTTTATAACCAATCAACTTAACAATCTTATTCATGTTCTCGTATAGAGTAGCTTGATCAAAATTTACTTCAGCTGCTGTATTGTTTAAGTAGAATAGAAGAACATGATACGAATAAGCAATTATATCAATAACTGCTGCTAAGTTACTACCTTCGTAGTTTTGATCTGTAAATTTTTGATTCTCGTCTAACCGGTTAATGATATAGTCTTTTAAACTTACAGCATCAAACGCAACATACGCGTCCTGCGGAAGATTAAAATCTAAAAACTTATTTGATGTCTCGTTTGTGTTAGTTGGCATGGCTATAATACGTAGTATCCGTTACTATTTAATAATGATTTGAGAGTTATCCCATAAGCATCTAATGAGGGAATGTTTATTTGCATTTCAATATAATATTCTTGTGCGTCTGTAATAGCATCTACATTAACATTTTCTAGTTGTATACGTGGTTCTTGTGAAGGTAGTAAGGTATCAATATCATATTTAATTTTATAAGCAGTGGAGCTATTTACAGGATCAAATAGATATCTTCTCAAATCTAAACCAAATTCTGGATTTAAGATTTTTTGACCAGGTGAAGTTAAAAATATATTTATAATACTATTTTTAATGGCTTGTAAATCATACGACCCTTGAACATCTTTTAAAATTACATTTTTCTTAAGCTGTTTATTATAATATACTTCAGGTACAAGGTCTAAAAAGAGATCCTTGTAAAGATAGCCTCCTTCTAAGGCTGCTTCGCCACCTTTGTCTATTGATACGTCCTTTATCTTAATTAGAGCCATTTATAATATTTAATACCTTAGTGGTAAATCGAAATTAAGGAACTATAATATAATTATAGTATGCGTGTTAAAGGAAAGACCGAAGTAGATGTAGAGATAACAGTGTCAGAACTAGTATCTGCTCTTAAAGAAGAAGTTTATGCAGCCTTAAATCTTCCTAAACCTAGAGAAGGGCGGGTGTATATTAAAGACGGTCGATTTGTTCATGAAAAGTCCGTATATACAACACACTCTTTCGAAATTGAAGAAGATCTAGGTCTTGCTATAGAAGACGATACTGACGTTTTTACAGCGTTTCATACTATAGCAGAATTTCTTAGAGATTAAGTTACCCTATACCGTGTGATTATTTGCAGGTCTGCATAAATAATATTATGGCAGATAAAAAGTTTGTAAACTTGCATGAATCTTATATGAGAAGATACGAGCGTGGGGGCTTCCTCGTTGGTGACGTTTTTGAGTTTAATGATGACTATGAATCAACTGATTGTTATAAAGAACTTCCAAAAGCTACAAAAGATCTTTTAACTAAAATGAAAGAATCCGGTCTTCATATTAGAGTTACCGGTATTAAAGATACATCACCTACTCGTTACCCTGCTAGTTCGCAACAGTCTTCCTTAGATGTAAATTTAAATCTCGCTCTAGATGAAGGTGGTGGTAGATATTCATACCATGTTACAGTACCCGGTCTACTCGGACACGCTGTACAATATGCTCCAAATCTCTTACCTATTCCTGATGCTATAAGAAGAAAAGATAAGGTAAACATTAAACCAGAAGAATATGTTGAGGATGAAGAGCAAATTTCAAATAGAACTGATAGAGGTGGTACTGAGCCACATGGTCTCACTCCAACGGAAAGATCTTTACCGAAACAAAATACGGTAATTCCAAGCGAGCCAGCTACACCTTCTCCAGAAGCTGCGACATATACAAAACAGTATCTTTCTGACTTAAAATAAAAGGAGCTTAAACTCTTTCTAGGTTAACTAAACAAGCAAAGGCGTTAATCTCTTTATCTACTACAAACGCACTTTTATAGAGATGATCTGCAATAATAGCAATCATCTCTTTCTTTTTGATATCATCGATATTAGCAGAGTAGATAAAATTTAGATAGTTACTTAATAAAGTATCATAATCACCTTGAAATCTGTCTTCGTTTTCAATTAGATACCTTCTTGCTTCTAAACATTGCTTAGAAGCTATTTTTTTGAAAACGGCTTCGAGCAGCTCGTTATCACTAACAACGCTAGTAATACACAACTCTGAATCAATGACGTTCTTCTGTAGCTCGTTGATCGTTTTCCGTAAATCGGGGAAGTGACGCTTGACAAGTTGGACAAACTTCTTCTTTTGCTCTTCCGGTACTTTAACATTTTCATCTTTAAGAATATTATAACATCTTTTAACTGCTAATTCAACAACAGGTTTAATAGTTAGTGATTGACATCTTGATTGTAGAGCTGGTATAATTTTATGTTTGTAATTTGCAGTAAGGATAAACCGACAGTACTTAGCATACGTCTCCATAGTATTACGCAAAGCAGCTTGCGCCTGTGAAGTGAGACCATCAGCCTCATCTAGAATAACGACCTTAACCCCGCCATCAAAAGACTTAGTTTGTGCAAAATTAGTGATATTATGTCGAATAGTATCAATACCAGACTCATCAGAAGCATTAATATAAAGGTAATTACATCCGAGAATATCGTTAACAATAACTCTAGCAAGGGTGGTCTTACCAGTACCAGGATTACCAACAAAAAGAAGATTAGGTATT
>Ga0098038_1000008_pt1 | contig 91190 bp, 122 predicted proteins | sample 5B_taG_FD_75051 | JGI IMG/M metagenome (GOLD analysis project Ga0098038, IMG submission 75051) | Marine viral communities from the Subarctic Pacific Ocean - 5B_ETSP_OMZ_AT15132_CsCl metaG | ecosystem: Environmental > Aquatic > Marine > Oceanic | place: Pacific Ocean | collected 2015-01-08 | reverse complement strand
GCACCTTGAGCACCTTGAGCACCCTGGGCTCCTTGATGACCTTGAGCACCTTGAGCACCACTACTACCACTTGAACCAGCTGAACCAGAAGTTCCACTTGAACCACTACTACCACTTGAACCATGAGCTCCTTGTGCACCTTGAGCTCCTTGTGCACCTTGGGCTCCTTGAGCTCCACTCGTACCACTACTTCCACTTGAGCCATGGGCTCCTTGTGCACCTTGAGCACCCTGGGCTCCTTGATGTCCTTGAGCACCTTGGTGTCCTTGAGCACCTTGAGCTCCACTTGTTCCACTCGAACCACTACTTCCAGCGGCTCCTTGAGCACCTTGATGACCTTGAGCACCTTGATGTCCTTGAGCTCCTTGGTGTCCTTGAGCACCTTGTGCACCTTGTGCTCCACTTGTTCCACTACTTCCACTTGAACCACTTGTACCTGAAGAACCACTTGAACCACTTGTACCTGAAGAACCACTACTTCCACTTGTTCCACTTGAACCACTTGACCCAGCCGCATCTTCCCAAGCCGCACCTGTGTATCGGTATATATTATTGTCACCAGAATTGTATACAAGGTGTCCTTCTCTTAATCCTGGTGGATTGTATCCAACTGTTGTTGGTACAACTGGTGGATGAAAACTACCACTTATAGATAAACTACCAGTAAAGTTATGACTATCTGATGTCGAGTCTCCCCATAATGTAGCATCAGTTAGTGTTAAATTTGATGCGGTAATTTGTGTAGCTGATAATCTTGTAAAGTATTGTCCATCAACAACTGTATTCAATGTACTGAATGGTAAGTTATGTCTGTGATTTCCTCTTGAGAACTCTGATGTATTTCCTGCGAAAGCTGTATCACTTATAGCTTGTGGGTCGTTTTCAGATGGTGCTAATGTAGCTCCAGCGAAACCACCTTTAACATTCATCTGTCCAGTAGATGTTATCTCTGTAGATTCTACACTATTAGCTTTTAATTTGTCACCACCTTGTATCTCGACACCACTTCGTGTCAATTTAATATAAGAAGTTGGTGAAGCATACAATAGTAATCCATCAGGTGTAAGTTCTACTACAGCTTTATTTTGTTTTAAAGTGAAGTCATCGAAAATAATTTCTGTCTCTGGTGTACTAGCTCCAACATTACTATCCTCTTCGATAGCACCAGATACTATCAACTTTAATTCTGTTGTGTCTACTGGTATTTCTGCTGTTATAGCTTGTGTAGCAAAATCTTCTCCAACTGCAAATGACCTTGTAGCAAAAGTAACAAATGTACCTATATTTTTGTATTGTAGTGCCATAGATTGTGTAACCATAGCACGTGGTTTACCTTGAGATAGAAACGAATGACTAACCCTAGCATTAAACGCGAAAAATATAGTATTACCACCTTGCCAACTCGATGGAACTATCTGATTGAATGAGTAATAATTACCAGTAGACCAAGATGATTGTGGTGGTACAGTAAAATCTAAGGTGTTATTTAATTGATAAGCTTTATATTGGTCAGGGTAAGCCGAACGATTAGTTACCGAAGCAGAAACTTTACCAGTTGTTTGGATACTCCAACTAATTGGAGCGGTAGCGGCTATAATCGGTGTTGATAAAATATTTCTACCAGCAGACCAAGTACCAACCTCAAAACCATCATTATCTACTTCATCAGTTTCGGCTCCTATCTCTGTAAATGATTTACTAGCTACAAAAATTACATCGTCATCAAACTTATTTTTGATTACTAAACCTGGTGTTTCGTCTATAGTTAGCCTTACACTTTCGTTAGAAATACTATGTGAATCTATTGTGAATCCACCTATTTGTCCACCAGTAAAATTTACTAACGAACCAGATAAGTGACCACTTTGTTTCAATCTTAAAGATTCATCAGATGATTTTATTTCTTCGGTATTGACAATAAAACCAGCTATAGAAGCAGATACAAATTTGGCGTTTCCAGAAGCATCAATTGACGCGGATGAGTTAGCAAATGTGGATGGTGCACCATCTATAGTAGCTGGTGTTCGAATACTATCAACTGTAATATCACCTCTAACAGTAAGAGTATTACCCTCATACTGCATATAATTACCACCAGGTTTGTCACCAATCAAAGTGGTTGAACCAGTCATTTGACCATCACTCTTTAGTACCAAACCACTTGAACTTATTTGAGTTTCATTTACTCTGAAACCACCTATAGAAGCAGATACAAACTTAGCAAAACCTTGTGAGTCAATACTAGCACTTGAATTAGCTTCCGTTGATGGAGCTCCATCAATAGTGGCTGGTGTTCTAATATTATCAACAACAACGTCACCACGAACTGTTAGATTACTACCTTTAAATTCAACGTATTGACCAGCCGTTTTATTACCAATCAAGACAGCTGAAGCGGATACATCACCAGTATCTTTTACATTAAAAACTGCACTACCACTTGTATTTAGAGCTGTTGCTCCTGCAAAAAATCTTGTGTCACCGATTGATGACATACCAACAAATTTACCACTTGAAGCTTTACTTATCGCGTCTTGACCAATGTTCCAATTAGCAATTAAACCAGTTGAAGCAGTTAATTGACCTTCGATTACAGCTCCACTTGCTATCAATATCCCACTTGAAGAAACTGCGAAATTATTTCCAAATCTAACGTAATGTCCACCTGGTGTGAAATCTATGTAGTAACCAGAATTTGGATTCTCATCTGGTCCGTCACCAGTTTTGTAAAGTGCGGCTCCATCGGCATCTAATGTAGCATTAGAACCACTTAATTTACCATCTATTATCTTCCAATTACCAATGTCACCAGCTGTAGCTGTAATTGTACCTGACATATTAACGTCACCACTAGCAGATAAATGAAAGTTTGAAGATGATATTTCTATGTTACCATCGGCACCACTAATAAACTGATTATTAGAACCTAAAAAGAAAGATGGTGTCTTTACTTCAAATACTCCAATATCAGTTCTAAATCTCATAGAACCACTAACACCATCGTGTAATTCTAATCCTACACCATCATAATTATCACCACTACCAGGTAGTACAGAACCACTAAAAATCAAGAATCCAGCTTGACCTGTTCCTGCTGAAGCACTAGCGAAACCTGTATATCCAATTGACCTTATGTAACCAGAATTAACACCCGCTTGTTCTATACCACTATTTAATTCTGCTCCCAAAAACATAGAACCTGATAATAAGTTATCAGTTCCAGTTAACATAAAGTTACCACCTGCAAATTCAACTTCTTCTTTTACAACAACAGTTTCTGCTATGTTATTATTTATATCATAAAACTCTACTAAAAAGTCAAATGTATCAGGTCTTTGTGAGAAAACAGAAGGCATAGGTAGTTTCATTTTTAGAAAATCTGGACTAAATCCAGTTTCTACAGAAACTTCTATTGAAACATTAGATAAGTGAAAAATACCACTTCGGATTAAGAATATTGGTTTACCATCACTTGGTACACCAGTCATAAATGCTTGTGTTACTCTTCCAAAATTTTTATTTTTTTCTTTAGTTTTTAATACACCAAGTTTTCTACCCAATTGTTTAGTATTTTTAAAATTAATTGTGTTGGTATCACCAAAACCAGAACCACTAACGTACACATCAAGTAGTGGTGCTTTTCCATCTAAACCAACACCATACGCATCAAAACTTATTGTATACATGGTATCTTTTAAGAAATCAAAAGAACCAGTTGGTGTGAATAAAATAGCGTTTGTGTCATTAGTAATACTACCACTAACAACTACAGAATCAACAATTTGTTCTGAACTATAATCTAAACTACCAGTAACAAGATGTGGAAAATCTGTGTGTATTGTCCAATGACTATCTATGTTAGCTTGTGTATCAAAATACCCCAATCTATCTTTTCCAGAAACAGAATTTTCATTAATTAATACTTCGGTATTTTCTATAACTTGGTCTGCTAAAAGTTCGTAATCTGAAGTAGCTCCCGCACTCCTAACATAAGCTTTTACACGAAAGATATCACCTGAAAAAGTCCTTAACTTATCAAGTGTTATATCGGCATAAGAGAGAAAATTTGTAGTACTAACCGATTGTGTTACTGGTGCTTGATAAGACAAACTATAAGTAACATTTTCTTTTAGTGGTACTGGTATAACCTCATCCGTTCTCGTGTCTTTTACTGTTGGTAAATCAACTGGTACTATAGAAGTTTCATTTACTACCTTTGATATAGACGATGAATATGCATTTAATTGATGATAAGGTTTTAATTTAAATTTTGATGTATCTACTTGTGGAGATGCTATTGTAATAGTACCACCAACGAAATCTGATTTAGCTTTGGCGTCTGTTGCAAACCTTCGTTTTAAATCAAGTATGAATTTGTTTACTTCAGGTGAACTCCGTCTAACAGCTCTACCTCTTTTTTCATAATTACCACGACCACGTTTCTTACTCTCTTTAGAGTTTGCTAACATTCTTAATCTGTCAGGAATAGAATCTCTTTTTAGTTCATCCTCAGTATAAGTTCTGTTTGCGACGGATGGGTCTGGTTGACTATTAGAACCAAGACTACCAGTAACAGTTAACGTTGTTGGTGGTTCTTGTGTTATGTAAGCTTTTACACTTTCATTTACAATAATTGATGGTTGTTTGTAAAAGAAAATTTGTTGTGTATTTGGTATTGTAGAATCAATAAATATAGACCTTGTAAAACGAACATTATATGCATCTATAAAGTCTGTTGGAATATCAACATCAACTTTGTTTGGGTCTAAAACACCAAGTAGATATAATTTAGCATCTCCTGGTACGGTGTCGGCATAAACTTCTATTGATACTCTACTATATACACCTTCTGTATAATTTAATACTGGTTCAGTATATACAGGTTTACCATCAGCATCAAGTATTTCTATTTTTAATTCTACACCAGATTTTAAGAAATCAGAACCACCTATTAAGAAAGATGATTTACCTTGAGGGATTATCTCTGGTACTTCAACTACATTAAAATAAGATGATTGAAATGTTGTCTCATCAACGACAACTGCGAAGTCTTTTAAACCTTGATAGAGATTTTCTCTACGTATAATATTTGTTTCCATTCAATTCCAAAGGTTATTGGTTCTATTATAAATATCCATAAATAAAAATTTCTTATAATTATATATAGATAATGTATGGAGATTATACCGATGAAAGAGAAAGTATCATTTACGATTGACAAAGACTTGATAGGTTGGTTTAGATTGTATTGTAAGGATGAACGTATTACAATGTCATCTATACTAAATCAATATATTTTCAATCTAAAGAAAAACACCGCTAGTTATGGTGGTAAACCAAAGTTGAAAATAAATGAAAGATAAAGTAACTTTACTATCAAACTTTATTTGTAGCAGTAAAGGTAGGTTTACGTTTTTAGAACAAAACACACCGAAAGTAGCCGAGGTTATGGGTAAATGGCCTTGTGTAATAAATTTTGATATTAAAAACAAATATACAGAAAAAGTTAAAAGATTATATGAAAGTAATTTTCAAAACTTAGTATTTGAGAATGAGGTAGGTACTCTTTGGCGTGATTGGATGGTTGAAAAATTAGAAAAGATAGAAACACCATATGTTATGTATCCAATTGAAGATGTAGAATTTTTTGATATATTTACACATAAGATACTAAATCAAATGTTAATAGATATGAAGAAGTTTGATGTAAAACATTTACTATTTGGTAAAGTACAAAAGTATAGAAACATTTTGTTAAAGGGTAAAAGAGATAAAGATACAGAGGTTAGACATTTTTGGTATCACGAATCAGTACACTCACCATATCAACAAAATAGTCTTACTATATCGGCGTTGTTTGAAAGAAACTTCTTACTAGCTAAAATAAAAGAAGTAAAACCAGATAAGGATACCATTAAAGTATTAGATAATTTTGAAAGACTTGGAATCAGAGGTCAAAAAATAAAAGTAGCTATACCCAATCAAGTATACATTGGTGTTCCAAAAAACAATATACCAATGGAAAGAAATAGAAATTAAAAGTGAATAATCTTACTATAACCACCCTCAACTTTTAACTCTAATAACGTATCAACCGCATCTCTCATTTGTTCAATATGAGACACAACCATAGTAAATTGAAATTGTGATTTTAGATATTGAAATAGATTGTAAACAGAGTTAAGGTTTTCTGAATCCATATTACCAAATCCCTCGTCTATAGCTAAAAAGTTAGTACTTGGTATGTTACATACATTAATCAAACCAACACGTATAGCTAAAGAAGATATAAATTTTTCCATACCACTTGTTTGTTCTAATGGCCATATTTTATCATCGTCATAGACAATATAACAATTGATATTTTTACCATCCATCTCTAACATAACAGAAAACTCTACAATTTGTGAAAGGATATCGTTTACCGCTCCTTCAACTGTTGGTATAGCTTTAGATATTAATTCGTAAGGAACACCATCACGTTTTACGGCGTTTAGATAAAACTCATAAGCTTTATATTTTATTTCTAACTCTTCTACTTCTTTAATCGTAGATAATATATTATTCTTATTGTTTTCTTCTACCTTTACTTGTCCATGAACAACATTGATGTCATTAGATATATTATCAATCAAAGATGATAGACTATCCATATCACCTTTTAATTCTTTTATATCTCCTTCTAACTCCTTATTAAACAAAATATCTTGTTCTTGTTTATAGTAATTAGTTATATCAACTTCATTAGAATTAATCTTATCTATAGTACCATTCTTCTTTTCAGTTAGTAAAGTTAATTGACTATCTATTTTGTTCTTTAAAACATCAATGTTATTTAACTTTTGTCTAATATCATCATACTTAATCTTATCATCTTTTACATACTGAAGTTTTTTGATGATGTTTTCCGCATTATCATATTCAGATACATATTCATTTGCAGTCTTTTTATCTTCTTCTAAAGATTTCTTTGTTTCTATAGCATCAAGTGTTAATGGATTACTCATACAATCATCACAATCTTCATTATATGTAACACTACCTAACTTTTGTATCTTGTCAAGTTTATTTTGTACTTGTATTTTTAACTTATCAAGTTCAATTTTCAAGGTATTCTTTTTTTCTTCACATCGTTGAATCTCTTCATACTTAGAATCAATATCAGCTTCTTCAAATTGTTCTACTTTTTTATTATAACTTTTTTCTTTAGTTATAACTTCAGACTCTTGTGATTGACAAAACCCAAGTTTCTCATCTATCTCATGTAATGATTCAGTTAGTGCTGTCTTTGTTTCTTTTAAAGAATCTATATCTTTAGCAGACTCATCAACACTCTTTAACTTCTTCGTAGTATCTATTATATCAGTATTTAATTGGTCATACTCTTCTAACCATTCTTCTTTTTGTTTTACCAGTTTGTCATACTTCAATGTATATTGATTTAAATTGTCTTGAGTGTCTGTTAGTTCTTTATCATAATCTCTCTGATTAAATCTTCTTAGAACGGCTGATACATCAGATATCTCTTCTGCGGCTTTTTTCCATAAGTCATCAAATATACCAATACCAATAAACTTAGATAATAAATCTTTTCTTTCTTTTTGGGTCTTATCTATAAAAACTGTATTATTATTTTGTAAAGACAATGTAGTTAGTACAAAATCTTCGTAAGTTCCAATAACATTTCTGATACTATCGTTTGTTGTTCTTCTTTGGTCACCATTTAATGATATTTCTTCACCAGTTTCATCAACCATCCAAAAATTAACGTCTACCTTTACGTGACCATTACTTAGTTTCTTACCTTTTCTTTCTACAAAGTAATCGGTATCATCTATTTCAAAATTTACTTTACAATAAAAATTATTACTTCTATTATTTAATACGTTAGCCGCTTTAAACGCTCTTGACGATGTATCGAATAGACAAAACGATAAAATATCTAAAAGAGATGACTTACCACTAGCGTTAGGTGAAAATAAACCAATTATCCCATCAAGTTTTCTAAAATCTACGTGGTTTTCTTCTCCATAAGAAAACATATTATCAAAACTCATTGATTTTATTTTCCATTGAATATTTCTTTGGTAGTCATTGTGCATAAACGTTGAATTTAACTCTTCGTTTATTTTTTTGACCTCAATTAGTGTATCTTCATCTATAGGATAGTTCTTCTCAAGGTATTCACCAATCAATGTATACTGGTGATTAGGGTCTGTTATATCACCAACTAATATTTTGGAAGTATCTGAATCTTTTCTATCAAAACTATCTGTTTTTGTAACTACAACTTCTTTGATTCCATACTTACTACGAATAACAGATAAAACTTTCTTTAATTGTGATGGTTTTGTATTTTTTGTTCGTACTCGTAATCTAGCTTTCTTAGGCATATCATCTACAATTGGTACTACACCATTATCTACATCCAAAGTATAGTAACCATAATCATTGTGAATTGGAACATAGGTAGATTTACGACTTGGAACATCCCATAGTAAATAGCCGTGGTCTAAACCTTCACCATGATTTTGTTGAACCAATGAACCACAATAAGAAATAGTTTCTTCTTCATTAAGGTGTTGTCTCTTATGAATATCACCAAGTAATCCCATATCATAACCATCAAATTTACTGATATGAACGTCTGATGGTAGCTTAAATCCCAAATCTGTTTCTGATTTGTCAACTGTACCGTGAAATAAAACTATTTTAGTATCTCCATCAACTTGGTCTGAAGTTATAAACTCATCTTCTTTTGACCAACAATCCCACACAACAAATGAAACATCAGCTACTTTATAAATACCACTATCTTTAAAGTAATGTAAGTTTGGGTGGTCTAAATTTTGAACAATTGGTGTTAAAACATCCATTCTTGAACGATTATTTAAATTACAATCGTGATTACCAGCTATAATAATTGTTGGAACTATATCAGATAGGTTTTTGAATAACCTTGATAATTGGTCTACCAACTCTGGTGACATTTCTGTTTTAGAATGTGCTATATCACCTGCAATATAAGCAACTGCATTGTCTTTGTACTTACGAACCTCTTCATAAGTACGTTCAAAACATTCTTCGTACTCTTTATGTCTCTTCAGATTACGAATTTGTATGTCTGAAATGTGGTGAATGTATTTTAATTTATCAAATGGTTTGATTTCTGTTTTTATCATATATCAATGAACTTCTTTTTCTTAGTGAATAATTTGTTTGCTAAAAAAGACCTTAAATTCATCTGTCTTGTAGTCTTTATCTTCTGTGTCATATCTCTAAAACCTATTTCTGATGGGTCTTTGTCTTTTATATGAACAAAATATACATCAATACCATTTTCCATTAGTTTAGATGTAATATTTAAAGCATCTTTTTTAGCGTCTTCGTCTAACACAACGTAAATTTTCTTAACACCTTGTTTATATATTTCCTTTTGTAACTTTGATTGTATGGTTTTACCAAAAAGTGGTATAGCATTACGTTTTATAGCTATAGCATCGAATACTCCTTCACACAATATTATTGGTTCATCCCAATTTATAAACAATTCGAATCCAATTACGTCTTTAGACACTGGTGGATTTTTGTACTTTAACTTACTTTGGTAGATATCCCTACCAACAAAAAAATTTAACGACCCATTTTTATCATACGATGGAACTATGATTCTATTAGCATATGGGCCTTCTTCACAATACCCCATATTATACCTTAATATATCATCACCAGTAATACCTCTTGAAAATAAATAATGCATCGCTTGTTTATATACTGGTGATGGGTGTTTTACAGACAACGAAAGAACACCTCTTGGTAATTTAACGACTTCTTTTTTTGTTGTTTCACTATCATCGCGTTTGTATTTGGGTTTACCAACCAATTTGGACAATTCATCCATTTGGTCATGGGTAGCTTTAGCCTTCTTAAATAACTGAAATAGATTATGACCACCTTCATTACTTACCCAACAATGCCACTTACCAGTTTTTACATTTATTTGTAGTTTTGGTTTGTGGTGTGCTACGAAAGGTGACCAAAACATATACTCATTGGTCTTTTTTAACTTTCTACCACTTGTTTTTAATACTCTATTTAGTAGACTAACTATTTTTTGATTCACTCAATAACCTTAGAAATTCCTTTATGTCCATAGTGACATATGTCTTACTTCTGTTTCTTTTAAATATCAGCAATGGCTCGTAACCATTCGAATTATTTTCTGCTTGTTCTAAAGATTTCCATATAGATAAAGACTCTTGATTTTTACATTCAATAGCATATGGTATCAACTTTCTAGCGGCGGGTGATAACTGAATGTCCTCTCCACTTTCTCCCATAGTAGTGGAACGAACATCATCTTGTTCTAAAACATCTTTAAATTGTTCTAATAACAAGTCTCTGACTTTATTTTGTAGTCTCTTGCCTTTGTTTTTGCGGGAACGTGTGTTCATAAAAAAAACTTATTTAACTTAATTACTTGTTTAGTGTTTACTTAGTACTTATTAGTTATTTTAAGTATACTGGTTAATCACATTTTGGTTTTAAATTAGGCATAGAAATCATGAAATAAAACCAGTTATGGTAATATATAACCATTTATGTATACATTAATAATATATATGTATTTACTTATAGAAACAATCAAGCTATTTTTAACTTTTTCATCCACTTATCAATATTGAGTTCTGCGAACCTTTCAGCTTTCTTTTCCCACTTATTATCATCATGAGGATTCAATCCACCATGAGCTGCCATTTGACCAGCCTGATTATATCTCTTTACAAATTTGTTTATACCCATCTTTTGTGCCATTTTAGCATGATGTATCTCATGTAATACAGTCATAATAAAATCTTTAAAGTCTGATGTTGGTTCTATAGTAATTGTATCAGTTTCTGGAACGTAATCTGCTTTAATTCCTTTTCTTCTATTGAATACAACCTTTGATTTTAATTTATATGCTCTGACAATACCTTTTGCTATTTGAAGAAAGTCCATCCGTTCTAATAATATTTCAGGATGTACAAACTCAGTTTGAAGTTTTTTCGTTGGTTTTTTTAGTCCATATATTTCAGATAGTAAACTCATTAATCTTGAACCCCAAACATACCAACTAAGACTGGTTTTACATCTTTATCAAAATTAGATGGTAAAGTTATTCCCTTTTCTTTGTCAAAATTTTCCCAATGATATTGTGTGTGTTCATGATTCAAAACAATAGTTTCCATTCTATCTAATACTACAGCGTACAAATGATGTTTACCACCATTTTCTTTTGGTATTACTTTAATTTTTCTTGGAATCTTTGGTAATGCGAAACCCAACTCTTCTACAACTTCTCTTGATATTGCTAACAAAGGTTCTTCACCTTCTTTAATACGTCCTTTTGGTATAGACCATGTACCAGATTTTCTTTGAGTAGTTAACATTTTATTTCTATAAAATACTAAAATACCAACGGAATTTATCGTGTCGTCCTTACCCTCACCTATCAGAGTTTTTAAAATTAAATCATTGTCCATTTACTTTGTTACCTTCTTTACTTTTTCTATTGAACGACCAGCAAAATAAGCCGCATATACAGTCATCAATAGAGTTTGATAAACTGGAACATAAGCTTCACCAATTGTGAACTCACCCATGTTACCATCAAATACACTTAGTATTACAAATACACCAGTAAGGAAGATTAATGTTATTGGTCTAATATTTTTACTTAACCAACTACCATGTTTTAAATCAGCTTCCCAACGAGCAGATACTTGAGCTTGAGCCGCTTGTTCGGCTTGTGCTAATATCTGTGTAATCTTTTGTTTCGCTTCTGCTTTTTCTTCACCTGAAGTATGTAGGTCATCTACTATATTTCCGATGTCTTTAATTGCATCTCCACCTAATAAACTTCCTGCCGCTTTTCCTAATGTTGCTAACAAACTCATAACTTATCTCCTAAAATACATCTTCTGCTAAGACATCATCTATAGCATTTTTGATGTCTTTGTTATCTATATCTAATTCCCCATCCATATCTGCTTTCCAAGTTTCCTTCTTAGAACCATCATAGAATAAAGCCATAGATGGAAAATTTCTAAACCTTAATTTTTTTACTACCTTTGGAGCATCTTCACTTTTAACTCTCACAATCTCACAATCTTGATATCCCTTTACACCTTTGATAATATCCTCATCAAAAGGTTGTTCCTGCCACTCAGCAGAAATAATAACTACAACCATACCACCATTTACTGTTTCTTTAAAATTTTTATCATTAACTTGACCTAATGTAACAGAAAGAAATAATAGTAATCCTAATATGTTTCGCATAAACAACTCCTATTTGTCCTTTTTCTTCGCAACTTCTACTCTTAGATTAGCTACGAGTTTTTCTAAATCTTCAATTTTCTCTTCATACTCATCAATTATTTCAAATACATCATCCATATCTTTTTGTAGACCACCAACTTGTGTTTTGTATTGTTCATAAGAACGTGGCCAATTGTGACCATCTGGTTTTGATGGGTATTCATCACCGAAAATTGATTCTATTGATGGTGGTTCAGGTAAATTTTTAGCTTCTTCTATTTCTTGAAGTAACATATAGTAACCACCAATTCCACTAGCTACCAAAGCAACTAAAGCACCTAATGTCTGTAAAGACATTGTGAATTTAGTATTCATAACTTTTTCTTCAGATAACTCTATTGGTTCATCTTTCACCTCTTCAACAACTGGTTCTGGAGTTGGAACTGGTGCTGGTGGTGGAGATGGAGATGGTATTGGTTCTTGGTGAATTTCTTCGTGTTTCTCTTCGTGTTTTTTTGTATCCGTTGAAGAGTTCATTAAAGTATCAGTAATATCATCAAATGTGCAAACACCCATGTCTACAAGAATCTCACCAATCGTTCCTTTACGACCTTTGACTTGTTCTTGTAAGGCTTTACTTAATTGTCTCTTTGTGATAATATCTGCATCACATAACAATTGTCCTAATTTGACTCCATCACTCACTAATATACTCCTTGATAAAATGTAGCTTCTGGGTCTGTACCCACTTCTAAGTTATCAAAAATAATTATACCATGTTGCATTTCATCTCTGTAAGGATTGAAGAAGTATCCATCTGCTATACCACTAACTTTACCATCTTCATACTTACTAATTGAAGCTTGTGAGAACTCTGTGTAATCAGATAGTCCTACAATTTCTAATGTAATTCTACCACTTGTTGTTTGTAGTAGTAAAGAATCCATTTGTGTACCACCCAAATATAGTTTTTCATCTATTGGTTGTCCATTATCTGCTCCGTTGTTGTCATACATAATCAAAGCATAATGTTCTTTTTCAGGTGTAACCCTACCATCTTCTCTTTGAAAGTGAAGTACGAATATCTTTTTTATAGAACCATCATCTTGTACTTCAGAAGCTCCATATGTTGTAATACTTTCGTAATACTCACGAGCTATAATCTCTGAACCATTAACGAACATTTGAATATTTTCTTCTACTTGTTGTTCTTCTACTACTTTATCTTCACAAGAAAGAAAAAACAACAAGGAAAAAAGTAATAATTTTTTTATCATTATCTTCTCCTACCAAAAAGTGAATTTACATCTCCACTTTCCTTTTTCTTTTTTAACCATTTTTTATATTGTTTAGAAGTTCTTCCTTCTATACTCAATTTTTTATTAAGTGCCGCTTTCTTTTGTTTTCTTTGTTTGGCTGTTTTGTTTGGCACTTATTTTACCACCCCACGAACTGATAGTTCATACCAAACTTAATGTCGTAAGCTGGTCTTTCCCAATAATAAAGGTATCTTCCTTCTGTGAAGACTCCTAAATTATCTTTTAATTTTACACCAAAAATAGCACCGAAGTCATAATCATTCCAAGCATGCCACATTGGTTTCATAAACATAAAATCAGATGGGTCTCCACCTTCTTCTAAATGAGTTTGGTAATGAGCCGCGTTGTGATACGCATAATCGGTATGTCCATAATGATAAGGTAACCAATTACCCCAAGCGTGTAACCACCAATTCTCATCATAGTGATACCAATCAATACCCAATACCAATGATGTTTCACTTTGGTATCCTAAATCTTGTTTAACACCACCTATATACTTTTCTAACATTCTTGGAAAGTGGTATATAAAATATTCTCTATCTGTATATGCAAATATTTTACCATCTGCTCCTCTCCACAACCAATCGTGACCCCAGTACTCTCCACCTTCATTCCAAAATGGACCAGAACCTTCTATCTCTCTAAGTTCACCTGTTACAGGGTCTACTTCATAAAGTGTTCTACTATCCCAACCTGTCGGAGAATCAGGGTCAATCATAGTTGAATCAAACCACATATTGTCATCTATACCAAAAGCATCTTCAGCGAAGTTCCACCATTGTCCTTTATACCAAGTAGTATCAAGAACCATAGCGTCAAATCCATATACAGGATGTTGTCTGTGTTTAAATCCAAGTGAAAAATGTAATTTATTATTTAAAACTTCTGGTGTTAGATGAACTCTTATGTCACCATGAACATAATTGATATCTTCAAGTCCTAATTGTGTCATACCAACTTTGGCCATTGTCCAATCACCGATGTATCTTACCCAATACTCTTGATTAAGATATTCATTTCCCCATTGTCTACCTTCTGTCCATTTGATTAGATATTCCCAACCTTTTACTGGACCAAATGTAGCACTTTCATTATAATTTGACTCTGAACCATCATACCAAGTTCCACCTTTACCAGCAGACTTAATTCCTCGTTTTGGTTCGTATTGAAATCTTCCAATTTTTCTTAATCCGAATGATGTTTGAAAATCTGGTTTTAAATCCCGTTCAGTTCTATCAACAACCAAGTTACCTGTAGATAAACCACCAGTGATAGCAAACCTATCATCTTGATGTCGTGGTGCGTTTAAACTAAAACTAGCATATGCAGTCGAATATTTTAGAAATTTCCAAATTTCATTTTCACCGAACAAAGATGAGGATATCAATATCCCTACTATAATTTTCTTTAACATCTGTTTTCTCCTGTTATTGACTTTTCTACAACTATAAATATCAATTTATGATATTTTCTATACATCGAACCTAACAAGTATAGAGTAGGCTTCATTTTTATCTCTTTTTATTGGTCTACCTAATTTACTTACGGCTAGTAATTCATTTTTATCATTATACAACCCAACTGTAGTTATGTATGGTGAAAAATCCGAGTGTGTTGTTGCATTTATAGCAAACTCTGTAGCTTGATAACTTGTTCCAACAGAACCACTTCCACCATTTGGATTGTCACCAGGTGCAAAAACCCTATGAGCTTCTGGTGAACCCTCTTTTACTGATATACTACCACTTCTACCAGCTGTTATACTAATATTCATACTCTGATTAAATTCAGTTTTACCAATATTACACATATATTCGTGTTCATATATAGTATGAGTAGCTTTATAATCTAATTCCCAACCATCTGTACCAGTTCCCATACCAACTTGACTATAAGAACCAGTATCTGTAATTGTTATGATACCATGTTCATAAAAAACATTACCTACCGCACTACCACTACCTTTTGCAGTTAACTTAGAATCATCAAAACTACTACTTTTGAACGCGGCAAAACTAGCAGAATGTGCATTATCATATAAGTTACCACAACCATCATCGTATAATGTAAAAGTTTGTGAAGTACTATCGTCTGTTAGTTTAACACTACCAGGTTTTATCTGTTCTCCATATAATTTCTGTGGTACTGATATAACACTTAATCTATGATGTAGATTGCGAAAGGTTTTATTTGTATCTGTGTTACCAAAACTATAATATGGTTGGTTACCATCTCTATAATATAGGTGTCTCATAGACCAATAGGTTGGAATCTTATAAAAAGTTCCAAGACTATATGGGTCTTTACCTAAACTTTTAGATACAGAATTAAATGCTCCAAATGAATGTGAAACCGCAGTGGTTTTATCGAAGTTGTGTGTACTACCTGAGAGACCCTCTATTGCGTAAACACCACTTCCACTATCAGTATTCGTGAAAGTGAAATCCTTATAAGTCTTAAAGGGTGTTATTAAAACATCTTGTGGGTCGAGATTTTTAAATATCATGGTTGACCCTCTCCGTTAATTAGAAGTCTAATTTGACTTTAATAATGGCTTCCCTCGCGTAAGATTTCAATAAAGGTTTACTTAGTTTAGCTACAGCTAACAATTCATTTTCATCATTATATAGACCGACAGTAGTTACATAAACTTTTGGGTCTTTGTGAAATGATGGAATAGTTAATGAACCATCAGATTGTGTAAAGAATGTTGGATTCGCACTAAAATTGTATCTCTTATTCCTTACTCTACAAAAGTAATGAGTAGAAGAAATGTTTTCTTCTCTACGAGCTTGAAATTTAGCTCCACCTTGTAGACCTTGGAAGAATTTCTTTACGTTATCCTCAGCACCTGTTACAGTTCTAGCAGTTCCCATTGAAGCAGAAGCATCAAGTTGAGCCGCACTCAAGACAAATATACCTAAATCTGGATAGAACAATCCAAGTCCACCACCTGGTTGACTTGCAGCCGCTGTATTGATTTCAGCTTGTCCACTAGCGATAGAACCACTAACAATGTTGAATACTCTACCACCTTTATTTACTGATGGGTCGAGTGTAGCACCACTATCGTCAATTAGTTTTGGAACGTGACCAAGTGTGTGACCAGCTCCAACAGCCGCACCTAAACTTGAACTTATTTGTAATTCCCAATTACCTGGGTCAACCTTCTCACGAATCCTACTTCTATTAATTGTAATGAAGTAACAATCGTCAGCGTCAACATTACCAGCCATTGTAAATTTCTTATCGTTTGGTGTTAATAAAATATTTCTAAATTGTGAGTATACCGCTTTAGTAGCCGCGTTATCACCACTACTAGCCGCACTACCACTACCAGCGTAGTGACCATAAGCTATTCCGAACTGAACTTGAGCTGTTGAATCAGCTGGGTCTTTCTTATAAACGTTTCTATAGTATTCACCACTACTAGCAGATTGTGTAGAAGAAGTGTAGTAAGCGGTTAAACTTGAAGTACTCTCTGACCATAAAACAGAAGAAACGGCCTCTTTCATATTTTCAAGTACGTCATTCTCTGGGTCGAAAATTGTATAGATACTTGGTTTAGTAACAGGAGCTGGTCTGCCAATTCCTTTACCGAGTAGTTTTGAGGCTACTGCTAAACCACCAATTCCTTTACCAGACTTTACAGCTTCTTCTATCTGTATAATCTCTGCGGTTGATAGTCCTTTTTTCTTTTTCATCTTGGCCATTCTTTATCTCCTATTAATTACTTGTTACGTTCACAGGAACATCAGCCTTAACTGTAAGTGGTACAGTAACTGTAGCACCAGTTTCGTTTCCAACTATTGTTACTTGTGTCGTTATGTCTGAAGACAATGTTCTAGCTATCAAGTCAACTGACTTAGCTACTATAGTAATAGAATTTTTTCTATCATCATCACCAATAAAAGTAGGTATTGTAGCTCCTTGAGCTGAAACTTCACCACCTGCTGATACCATCATTCTACACGCATCTGAATTATGTAAAACAAAAGTATATCCAAGAGTAGCGTCTGACGCATTTCTTGTATTTGGTGATAATGCTTGTTTGATTCCAGCTTTCTGGAATGTCATTGAAGCAGTTGTCATCTCCAAGATAGGCATCTTGGCTGTGTTCTTAGGTAGAGTAACTAACTTATACCTCATCATCTGATTTTCATCAGGTATTGCCTCAAGAAGTGGCATGTTCTCTATTACCGCACCATAAAAATTAGTACCATTCGGATTTGTTACATCCCATAAGGTATAATCTATTTCGTCATCTGCTAAAGCGAATTTAGTAATTTTAAATTCATTTCGACCACGAGCTAATAACTCTCGACCTTTCTTAGTTAGAATCGCGTCTACAGTTGTTGATGAATTGTCTAAAAATCCCATTTGTGTCTCCAGTGATTTTAATTTTTTTGTTATATATAAATATTCGTCATCACAATTTTTTGAAAATAACTTTTTGATTCATATATAAATATCATGTATTTCGTTTTTTGTGTTATTATTCAACCGTTAAGTTTGAATCTCCTGACTGTTTTGTTGTCAAGATAGTAGGTGAAGTGATGGTTATTTCAACCGCCTCTTTTCCATCTATCGTTGTCTCATCTGTTTGTACACATCCTTTAAAGTATAAGTTCTGTAAGGCTGTAGTACTTTCATAAATTGGTGATACTTCTGAAACATCCAAAGAAGATGAATTAGCATGGAATCTTTGGTGTTGTTTATTATTCATATTACCAGCTCTATAAAATTTATTTTTCTTGTTGTAAAAAAAGTTTTGTTTTAAGTGAAATGTATTTGGTCTTGAACTACTAATAAATGGAACTGTTACTTCTTCCATTAGAGACTTACCATTTTGTCCACCATAGTATCCACCAGCTTTTACATAAGATTGACTATATTCTAAATCACCTCTTTGATTTTTAGTAAAACTATATAAAGATGGTTGTAAGAATGTATCATATGTACTTATCTTTGTTGATGAATTAGGCCCATATAAAGCTACATTAGAGAAATCTTCAAAACTACCACTCATCGTAATAGTAGTTCCACCAATATCAACATTATCAAACAATTCAAGTTTGTAAATTCCACTAAAAGTTGGATATATTGATTCACTAATTTGTCCTTGAGTATCTTTGAACTCACCACCAAACGCTGGTGTCAATGATTCACTTGTAAATCCTTGATAGTAATCTTCTGTACCACCCAAACCTGGATTTACTGACTCACTTGCGAAACCTTGATAGTAATCAGATGTACCACTAAACGCTGGATGAATTGATTCACTAGCAAATCCTTGATAGTAATCAGAAGTTCCATACGTAGCAGGAAAGACAGACTCACTTGCAAATCCTTGATAGTAATCCTCTGTTCCACTAAGTGTTCTTTCTATTGACATTGAATCTTCAAAGTATGGATTCTCTATTTTTGGATAATCCATAAATTTAACTTTGTTACGTCTTAAAATATTTTCTTCAATTAAAGTACCTAAATGTGCATTAGCTCTAGCAGGAACTAATGTTCTCATTTGGTCGAATATAGCTTTATCAAAAAACTTTAATACTCTTAAATAATCCCAAAAATTATTTGGTGAATTATATTTTTGAAAATACTTTTCACGTATAGGTTGTAAACCACTATAGTATGTTTTATATTGGTCTCGTGGGTCACCAATGTAATCTGATATGTCAAGGTTACCTACAGAGAATATTATATCTTCGTTAATAACATCGGTTGGTGCGAAATAAATACCAAGTTTATTTGAATCATTACTAGCTAAATCATAAGCACTAACTTCGTTTCTACTATCTATTGATAGTTTACTTCCATAAATTAATTTATTCTCTTCTACTCTGACCTTTGTAGCTCTTCTATTCTGTCCACCAATTTGTGGTACTAACATTTCGTTTACATCTTCAGTATGACCATAACTCATTTTATCTGGATATTCTTTAGCACTACCAGATTGTATATACGATTGGTCAGCACTTGTATCAATAACATCAACAGAACCAGTTCCATGATTTATGGTCTGGTTCATCGGATATCTTAGTACTAAATTTTCAAAAGAAGCAGATGGATGATTACCATCATAAGCTTTTGGAGCTCTAACATGATTATCAAAACGTGATTCGGATAATGCCGTATTCCAATACCTAAACTCCATCATTGAACCAGTTAATTGTCCACCAAACTCCTCTGTTGATTTACCACCAATGTATACGGCTCCGTCTCGTTGAAATCTATGGTTTATACCAGAGAGAGCTGATGAAGAATCACCATCTACATTTAAACTAGCAGATGATTGTAAATAAATTCTACGTCTTGTAGCATCATACTTTTTAACATATAAATTATAGTTTATATTTCGAGTAGTAGTATCGTCTTCAAGATTCTGTCCACTAGCAGAAACACGAGATAACATTACCGAGTAAAATTCATTATCAAATATTGGTAACGCGGAAGATGATACGGCCATGTTTGAGGAACTACCAGTTATAGCAAAAGATACATATCCATAATTGTCTGTACCTGAACCAGATGGTTCTAATCTAATTGCCCAATCAGCACCTTTTTGAACAAGTGTTTGGTAATTACTACCACTTGGTACTGCTCTAAATCTAAATTCTACTGTATCAGGGTGTCTACTTGTTTTTGTATCGTTTACCCACGTTGTCTCTACATTTTGATTACCAAAAAAGTTTAGTGACCTTACAAACTTACGAGTTACTTCGTAAACTGGATTTTGTTCTCCAAGAACTGGTCCACCATATTCTCGTACTCTTAAAATTGTAGATGGTAATCCATAAACATTTACTAAACCTCTTAGTGCTCTTACAGTACCCTTTGATTTTAAGAAGAAAGGCATATTAACTAATATACGATTCCAAATTTCTCTTGTTATATCCCTTTCTGTTTGAGCTGTTTTTTGTAAAGCTACATTATTTGAACCAGATACCTGCACTCCAAGTGCATATTCTGGTAAAGTAATTAGAGATTTACCATCGTAAACTTTCCAACCACTAGCTTTAGCTACTTCATGTACTAAGTCTCTCGATAATCCCTCGTCAACTCTATTTGTCCTATGGTTAATATCAGTTAAAGACTTTGTATACAACCACACTTCATCAAAATGATGACCTACCATATCAATAAACTTTAAAAATGTTTCGTTTTGATTATCTTCTCTTATGTGTAGTGGTAAATTGTTAAATAATCTATCTAAATTTGTACTATCGTAATCTGAAGCACTTGTGTCATTTCCAACTTTCCATCTTAAATATTGACTTGATGTTGATGGAGCTAAAACATAAGGGTCAAGTAGTGTTCCACTTCCACCTGTTTTAGGCCAACTTGTATCAAAAAATTCACCAAGTGAACTTGATTCATAAGATGAAGATTGAAAGTATAAATATTTTTCAAATGGGTCAAAATTATTTTTTATATCAAATATATTTCTTTCTGCGGTTTTTATATCACTAAGTGAACCACTAACAGAAAGATAGGATTGACTAACATTTGTAAAATGTTCTATTCTTTTTACTTTATATTCAAAATTATCATATCTTCTTTTTACAGAACTAAACTTTATAAAATTTTCATAGTTAGAATAATCTGGATTTAACTCAATACTCGTATCACTTTGACTAACAAATTTATTTTCAAGTTCTTTGGATACTTGTAAATTAGATGAAATAATTTGTTCTCTTGTTTTAAAATCTGTAGCTTCAAACTCTATTTTATCAGCAGTAATATCTTGTTTGAAACTAGCATTTCTTAATACTATACCATCTACTTTGTCATCTACAAAATCAATTAAATTAACGTCTTGTTTTGTTGATGGTAACATCTCTCTTGAAACATGAACAAAAGCTTTTTCTTCTACATCATCTGGTAATGGTTCATATAATTTGTAAACCATTGCATGTGGATACTGATTCCAATTTAGTTTATCACTTCTAAAATTTGTTATCAATGAAAATCTATCATTACCTAAATTTAAAAGTGTTCTTAAATCTCTTTTTTCTTTTAATCTCCAATTAGATTCTGCTCTTCTAAATGGATACTCCCACTCTTGACCTTCTAACCAAGTTCCAAATTCTTCTTCGTTTGGTGCTGGTGTACCAGGATTTCCCCAAACATGACCTTTAGATAAAGCTTCTTCTCCCCAACTTCTATCTACAGTAATTATAGAAGTATCTCTATCTATAACTTCAGCGTCGGTTATTTGTGCAACATAAGGTTCATAAGTTGGAATGTATTTTACATCGTCAACATAGATAAGTTTAGAAACTGTACTAATGTTATCACTATTGTCTCTAACACTAGCTTTAACTACATAGTGACCAGAATCTTTATAATTGTGTCTATGTGTAAATGTTTCATTATCATAATATTTTTTATCTTCTAACTCAACATCTATTTCTACAATATCAGAACCATCTCCGAAATCAAATTCGTGTTTAACAATTTGACCATCCTCATCTTTAGCTCCAACAATAAAAGTTATTTCATTTTCTTTATCAGTAATGTTTTCTTCTTTACCATGAGCGTAAATAACAAGTTCAGCCGCGTCATTTGGTAATACTTGAATTTCTTTGGTAGTTATTTGTGTGTAAGTGTCTATTCCATCATTCCACAATGTTGTAACAACTACTTGATATAGTCCAGAAGTTTTATAAATATGACCTGGTACTTCTGATACTCCTTCTACCTCGTCAAATTCTCCATCACCCCATTCCCATAAGTTACGTACTACTTGTGGTTCTGACCTTACAGCTATTTGTTTTTCAAAACCATCAACATCACCATCTGCATATTTTACAAAAATATTTGTTGTATAGATACCAGGTTGTTCAAATATATGTTCCATAGGCTCCATAAAACCTGGTTCTAATATTTGTTCATTCCAAGTTCCATCACCCCATTGCCAAAGAACACTTACTGCATATTTAGGTATGTATAGACATGGGTCATTTGGGTCTTCACTAACAGCTAGTGGCCACCAATTCCAAGCTCTATCATCAGTACAACCATTAGCTTTTGGTTCTGGTATTTCTTGTTGAAATGGTGGTGGTGGAAATTCAGCTATTGCAAATGGTGATACTGTTCTACCACTATCTAACCAAGCTTGATAATCGTTTAATTGATTTTGTGATATCTGACCAGAAGATACAGCACCAGTAAACCAATCGTATAATGGGTGTGGTTCTCTATATAGTAATTGACCATCTTCATCAATAACTTGTTCATAACCACCATCTTCAGTTTCTTCATATAAAGGCATTGTATCGTAACCATATATCTCTGTCCAAGTTACAACTTCTTCTTCAAAAGCGGTTACTGTATTATTAAATTCTTCTACTGCCGTTTCCCAAGCTTCCATTTTCGCATCTACACTATTTGACCCGTCTTGTGCGTATCCAAAGAATTGCATTAAATTACCACGTGTAGGTGCCGTATTTCCTTCATAATATGCTGTCCAATCTCTACCATTTTCAGCTTCTAATACTGCCCAATGCATATCACGTACTTGTTGTGCCGATAACCAAGTTCCATCACCAGTTGTCGTATCTGAAAATATACCAACGTGGTCAGGTTCACCATCTGGTGGCCCATAAGAACCAATCTGAAAAACATATGGTCTAACAACTACATTTGGTATTGAAGCTACTTGGAATCCACTATTTCTCCATTCATTATAAGCTTCAATATCAGCTGGTGTTAACGTACCGACTGTCATTGCGTTTTGTAACCAAGCCGCATTTAATAAAACACCTGGTTCTATAACTTGTCCATTACTAAATTCAAATGATACTAAACCAAGAGTTTCAAAATAACCAGCCGTATCGTCAACTTCTCTTATATCAAAAATATTTACAAAGAAAGCTCCTAACCAGTTTGGTGGTTCACTTTCACTTGGTGGTGAAAATTTTACATCAACCCTATCTCCTGGTAACAACTCTATAGCTACAACATCACCTTCAACTTTCCCTCTGTCTCCTAATAAAGTAGCATCACCTGGGTGTGAACCATCAATAGTAACTAATACATCGTTATCTTGTATGTTGTATGTAGAATTTGGTTTTGGAAATCCAAGTATTTCAATAAATTCTGCTCTTGCATCTGTGTAAGCTTCTATTACTGGGTCTACAATAATTTCTTCTGTTATTATATCTATTTCAAATTGAGCTACAACATTCGAATTAAAGTTACCATCTACTACGGCGGCGTTACCATCATAAGATATGATTGGATATTCTTCTCCATTAAATTTAATTACGTCACCAACACTTAGTCCATACTTACTTAGTGCTCCACTTATTAAACCAGCTTTAGCCGCTATAAGAGCTTGTATTTCAACTACTTCCATCGCCTCCATCTCTTCCGCCGTTACCATAAATGGTGCAATAGCAGTTTCGTCTGATGAATCACGAAATGTAATTTTATTACCATGAGCTATTATTTTAGTAGATTCGTTTGTTGTAAATCTTGCTTCGTCTTGATTAATCGTTTCTGTATTTTGTACAGTAGTTTCTGCATCTGTACCAAAGAAATCTTGTGCAGTTGTACTATAAGAAGTATCGAGTCTTATTAATCTTGTTCCACTACGTTCTATAATAGTACCTCGAACCCAAGTTTCACTATCATCAGGGAACAAACCTGACGGAAGTGTTGGTGATGGGTCTGGTGGTAATGGGTCTGCCGTAGGTGTTGGAGCCGGCGTTGGTGTTGGTGTAGGTGCTGGAGCAGGTGGTGTAGGTGTTGGTGTTGGTGTTGGAGCAGGTGGTGGAGGTGGATTAGGCGAAGGTTGTGGTGCAGGAGGAAACATTGGAATTTCTTCATCTCCAAAATTTTCTCTCATGTATAATATCTTAGTATTATTTTTTCCGCCCCAATTCATCTTAACTTCCTCCGTAATCCATATCGTCTTGTTTACCAAAATCTTTAAATTGTTCTTCGTTTAAATCTTGTTCTATAATTTGTTTTACATCTTCTACAGTTGCCGTATCTTGAACTCTTACTGGTCTTTCTTGAACAATGTCACCAAAACCATCATCACTAGCAGTTCCTATCATTCTAGCTACAAAGTCAAATCCAGTTGGTTCAGACTTAGATGGTGCATACTTTGGTATTTCTTTATTCACAACCTCTGGTCTTTGTGATTCAAATGGAATCAATGGTTGATTTGGTAAAGGCATTTGATTTAAAATATTTCTTGGAATTGGTCTTACTCCACTAATATTACCAGCAGAAACACCAGGTGGTATAGGTTGACCAGGTTCTCTAAAACGTTCTTCTTCGTAAACTCTTCTTTCTATATGAGTTATAAATCCTCTTGGTAAAACGAACTCACCACCTACTGTTTTTTTAGTGTGTCGTTTCCATCTTCTAACACCATCAATTCTAATTTTGTTACCACCAAATCCATCAGAAAAAGTTATCTTAGCATCTCTTGTACCTGGGCCTGGTGAATGCCAACGTTGTATAACTTTAGTTAAAGAATGAAACTCTCTTTTGTATTTATCACTCTCAATATCATTTGGTACAATTCTGATTTCTTTTCTATCATCTGATATTTTATGTATCCAAGCCGCATTATCTTTTACTAATAACTCTCTTCTTTTACTTGATTCATCTTCACCTTTAATACCAGCATAAATCAAATTATCATCATCAATATACCAAGGTCTATTAGCTCTTCGAGGATACATTCTTTTTGGACCAGTATAAACTTCACCATTATCTGCGTAAACTAATACTGTTTCGTTAGTACCAAATTCTTTTCTTAAAAAATTATATCTAACTTGATATCTTCCTCTGATGTAACCTCTACTTCTTAAATCATTACCAGGTTTTGTTATCACTTGATTATTTTTTATTTCATAATCACTTGTTATAAAAGTTTCTATTAGATTTTCACCAGGTTCATCGTAAATATGGCATTCAATATAATCATGAACACCATGTTCACCAGATAGATAAGGTGGCCAATCATAACCTGGTTGACCTACGGCGTAGTTTCCACCTTGTTCTAATATCTGTTTATCTTCTTTTTTTAATCTATCTAAGGCCATTTAAACTTCCAATAAAACTGGTTTGTTTTTATAAATTCTTTTCATTTGTTTTTGTGTTGGATATACTTTATAAAATTGGTATAAGTTAGGATAAATTTCTTTTGAAAATGTCCAATCTGTTATCATCCTACCATCTTGTATAATTTTATTTCCTACCACAATTTTTGATATCTTTTCTTTATAAGTATAGCGTGTATAATCTAATGGTTTCTTATCCCACCAACAAATATCAACAAAAATATTTTCTTCAACACCCAATTTTATAGCATCTAACATTAATTCTTGTAACTCTGAATAAATTGGTTCGTTTGTTAAAACTATATCAATATCCAAAGTTTTCCAATTCTCTCTAAACCCACTCGCTAACCAAACATTATACTTATCAACATTTTTTAATTTAAAAAATTTAGTTTTCCATTTACTAAACTTATGTAATGTTGGTGGCTGTAAATTACAATCAAACTTATAATTTCCATATTGCCAAATCATTAACTACCCCCGTAATCTCTTTCATCAAAATCATCTGGTGGTGGCGTTGGTGTTGGTGTTGGTGTAGGCGATGGTGTAGGTGATTCATCATACATACTCTCAGTACCATAGAACGCTCTAAATACTGTTGTAAAATTACCAATACTTACTCTAGCGAAATTGTCTGGGTCATTTACCAATCTAAAATTATCAAAACCAACTCTTGGTCTCTTAACGTGTAATCTAATGACATCACCATCAGATACCATTCTCGGTTGTTTAGTGGGTTGTTCATCGTTGATTTGTAAATGAGCGTCATTACCAGTAACGGTTGCAAGAACTTGTTCTGTAATACCAGAAATAGTTCTTGGTTCACTAACTACTCTCTCACCACCACTTGTTCCATACCAAGCTGGAAAATTAAAATCTGTTGGTGTGAGACTTGTTTCAACTTGAACTTCTTCCATCTGTGGTGTCGGTAATGGAGCTTGTAATTGGTCTAATACTTGTAAACTACCAGCTCCTGGTAAACCTGGTGGAGCTACATTGTATATAGAATAATTCATATTGAACTGAACTGGTACATCAACTTTACCATTGTCTATACCAACAACTTCATTAATTACAGTTTCAACAATATTTCTTTGTGGTGTAAACTTATAATGTTTAGCATTAATAGCACCTTGTGGTACTGGTGGTGGAACAACTTCTGTTAGAGCTATAGTAAAGTCATTACTAAATACATCACCAATTCTAGCTCTGTATGTTCCGTCTCCAAAATTTTCTACATCCTCTGCAGAAATTGTAAACTGATTTGTTAGTGGATTTAGAAAATCAGAGAATACCAGAACATTATTCTGTCCTTCAGAATCTAATCTAAATATTTTTAGTTCGGCTGGTGCTGGTTGGTTTTGTGAAGCAGGTGGTGTACCTGTTCCACCCCCACCACCAGAGTCTCCTCCAGTTTGTCCTTCACCACCCTCATCATATGTCCATTTTGCCATTTTAACTTCCTCCGTAATCTTCTTCGGTCTGTTCTTCTAATACTTGTTCAGCATCAGCTTCAGAATTTTCCGTTAGTTGCCATCTGATAGTTATACCAGTATTTGCTTGTACAACTCCTGGTGTAACAGCTACTAAATTAACGGAATATTCCGTTAGATTATCTCCACTTGGATTATACGTAGGTGTTGTTTGTGTTGTGTTTCCACTACCATCAAATGATGGAGCACTACCTTCACCTGGTATTACATCATCAAATTTTGCCATTACTTACTCCTTAGAATCCGATTAGTTTCGAATTTTTATTAATACCTGCATTACCTTGTTTTACAGGAGCTGGTCGTTTCTGATTACCAGTTATTTTTCTTAAATTATCATCTATCTCATCAAGTTTATTTTTATTATTTAGAACAACATCTCTTCTTCGTAAAGCTATTTCATCTTTTTCAAGAACTCCTTCATCTACTATTTCTTTATTGTATTGTTCTTCGGCTTGTTTCATTTCAGCTTTTCTTGCTATATCGCCTGGTGTAGGTAACATAGGTTCACCAAGGACACTTTTAGCTAATATAGCAACTTGGTCAGGTGTTTTAGCTATTTGACCAGTAACTTGATATAAATTTTCTACAATTGATTTTCCTTCTTTAATTCTCTCTTTTGCTATGTCTAAAAGGTTCTCATCTAATTTATCAAATAGTGGTGTTCTAAAATCTGGGTCTCTGTGTGTACCCAATAAAGCTTTTGTATTTCGTAATCTTTGACCATCAATCTTAGGGCCGAGAGTTATTGAATCGTACAACTCTTTAGATATAATTTGTATGTCTTCTATGTCTTTTCCAAACAATCTCATTACAGATACATTCTTAATTGGAAACTTCATATCGTCTTGATACAAACAAAATCTATACCACCCACCTTCAATATCAACGTTATCTTTTCGTATAAAAGTACCATCTTTAATTGTTAAAAAAGCTTTATCTTCTAATGAAAAGTCTCTATCAATAACCTCATCTAACGTATTATTTTCCATATTATGGTTTCTAATAAATAGTGGTTTGGGAACATATTGGTCTGGTTGCTCAAGACCACTTCCAGTTCTAACATCCTCATAAGATTGTAACACTCCATCAATTTCAAATGGAACACTTGAACCACTAATGTCAGCTTTAACCATAGCCGCATCACGTTTCAACTGATATTCTTTCTCGTCAGCATTAACGAGAGATTGAAAATATTCGTTACTTAAAAGTTCTTTTGATGTATAAGGCATTATCTCACCACTCTAAATTCAAAGTCATTATCTAATATCTGTACTACTTCACCAACACCACTACCACTAGCTATTTTGAAATTAATTTTATAATTTCTTTCTGGTTGGAAACCCTTTAACCATACATCAAAGAAGTTTCCAGTAGAGTCACAACCTATTACAGAACCACTTCCAAATGGAATCATAATGTCTTCTGTATAAGCATCTTTTATCTGAAAGAATGAACTTCCACTTGGTAAATACTTTGGTGTAACAACATTTGTTGTTGTTGAAGACCAAGTTTTAGCAGGAAATCTATTCCTACCAACTACTCTAAATCTTACCTTCTCATCCTCTTGATATTCTGGTCTGAGTCCTTTCATGTATACTTCTAAGTTATGTAAATCACTACCAGTTAATGGTGTAAGCGATCCTGTACTCCAAGTTGAACTATCCCAAACTACTTCCAATTTTGGTTGGTATATCGTATGTGTATCTCTTGAGAAAAATTTAAATTGACCAAGGTGTGTCGTGTTAGATTCTGCTAAACTTGTATTAGAACTTGGGTCAAAACTACCACTTCTCTTTACCATAAACCCTTCGTTTGGATAAGAAGAACCACTTGTAATCCAATTCTTTACAATACCAGTTACGTCCATTCTAACATCACTTGGTTCGTTTGTAAATGACTGCGACGCTTCTAATGTGTGTGTTGTCGAAGCTCCATTGAACCATGTTCCACCACTATTGTTACTACCAGTTACCCATTGGTCAGCGGTAGTTGCACCAGTTCTATATCTCCAAGAAGCTCCTTCTAAATCTTGTGGATAGTCTTCAAATTTACCTTGTCCGTTCTCCCAAGATTGACTTACTGGATACGCATATAGTACATCACTCGACCCCAATTCTTCTGAATTAGCATCGTATAAATTTAAATAATATTCGGCGTTTGTTGGTATCAATCCACTAGCATATGAAGACGATATGTAGTTTAAATCAAACTTTATTAGAACTCTGGACACATTGATTTGTGTTCCAGTATCATTCATATCTTTACGTACTTCTAATATCTCATCGAGACCAGTATTCTGACTTGAAGTAGCTCTTCCTTGATATAATGTAGTATCTTTTGTCGCGTATTCGAAATAATGCATTATGTTATACTCCCTATTACTTGACCTTTGATATCACTATCTGGATATTTTAATTCGAAAATACAAGGGTCTAATGATGGATAATATATACCATCTTTGTAAGCCGCACCCATGTCGTAAATGTTACCAGAGTAACCATCCGCCGTTCTCCACTTGTTTCGTATCATGACTGGTAATTGTACTGGGTCACCTGGGCCATCTCCATCTAAATCTATAGAGAATGGTATTAATGTAGCTACACCATCTACTAAAGATAGTGCATATGATAACTCAGCAACAACAATTGGTTGGTTAATTTGCCACTTATCAACTTCAAAAAAGTCTTTAACTACTTGTATACATTTTAACAATACTTCTTCTTTATTGTATCCTTGTTTGGTCATTATTTTAAAATCAACACCTATATTTACAATCCAAGCATCTTTTAGATTTATAGCATCGGTAACCATTCTATATTGACCAATATAGTTTTTTAAGTTTTCTTTTACAGCTCTATTTAAATTAACTAAGTGTTTATTGTAATCGTAACCAAGTAAATACATATTCAGTGCTAATGGATTAGCTATCCTTGTTGGAACTTTTGGAGCTCCACTTTCTGGTGTATCGTCTTGTCCATACAACTCTTTATCTATCGTAAAAATACCTGAACCATTACCAAGTTCTTTTTGAAATTGAAATTGTGCTCCCTCTAATTGTTCGTCTTGAACTATGTAAGCTTTAGCTACAGCACCATACTTAGCAGGCATAGAATACGCTCTCATTATGTAATCCGACTTAGTTACTGACCTACCTTGAGCTGTAAAATGTGCTAGAGCGTTTTGTCTAATTTCACGTAAAGTTTCTTTGGATTTACCACCACGAGCTGGATTCGGATTTATAACACCAACTGAACTTTTAGTAGCTGTTACTGTTGCAGAATCGAGTCCGAGTGGGTCTAAGTTCGTTACTATCTCTTTAATTTCTGTTATAGAACCCTCACTTACATTGTGACCAATACCACCACCATGAGCATATTTTACAGTCAATGTTGTGTCTGCTGGAGCTAGTCCATAAGCTTTTGTCTTTAAGAAATTACTTGGGTCAAATGTTTTATCTAACATAGAAACTCCACCAGGTAATGAAGAACCAACGTTATCTGGATTAGGTACTATGTCTTCATCAGCACCAGCGGAAACACCAGCACCAAATCGTAATTCTACTTTATCATCTGACCTAATATATCTTGTAAATCTTCGTGGTGTCTTTATAAGTTTGATGAGGTATGGTGAATCATCTGAATATTGTGACAACTCTGGGTCTGTTGAACTTGTGTTAGAAACATCATCAAATACAATGTCTTTTGCTAAAAAATCAACTTCATACCACTTGTTACCATCACTATCTGTTACTGATATTATATCCGTTACATTTGGTTTTGATAACGCTATTCTATCATATTTTTTAGCATTAGCAAATGTAAATGTATCTGTAGATATTGTACCACTCAAAACAGCTACAGATTTTTTTAGAAGATATTTTGTTGGAACATTAGCAGATGTTTCGTAAATACTAACTGAACGTTTATCGAGTGAACTTGAATATGCAAAGTTTACATCTTCTTCTGAACGAAATGTAATTCCATTTCTTGACGCTATTTGCATTCCAGCACTAACACTAATTGCATATCTCATGTCTGGTTTTACATCATCACCAGTACCAGTAGCTGGTACAGTTTGGAACACATCAACTATTGTAGAAGATGGTGTAGCTAACTTTGGTCTATATCCTAATGATTGAGCTATTTCAAAAACATTATCAAGTTCTTCTGCGTAAGATAGTAATGACTCTTTAAATCTATCATCAACATAATAAGATAAAACATCACCAACGTAAGATGCCATTTCAATGAACATCATACCTGGGTCTGACTCGTTAAAATCATTATAGGTATTCGGAAAGTATGTTTTAGCAAATTCTATTAGATTTTCTCTAAAAGCACTAAAGTCTCTACCTAAATATTTAACATCTTTTTTTTGTAATTTCGCCGCACTAGCCATTTAAATCTCCTAAAATTGAGAAACAAATACAAGTTGTATTGTTTCAAGAGCTTCTGGTTCTATCGTAACACCAAATTCCAAATCTACATTAATTTGATTAGGAACTTGTATATCAACATTTACATCAACTCTATTTAGAACCACGTGTGGTAACCATTGTGCTATAGCATCTTTTATACTATCTTCAATTTTAGCGGTAGTCTCATCACCTATTGGTTCAAAAAGTGCACTATAGATATCACACCCAAACTCTGGTAAAAAAGGTCGTTCACCTTTCATCGTCAACAACAAATTTTTTATGTTGGTAGACGTTTGTTTTAACGTAGTTTGAGTCTGTTCAAAAAATCCAGAGTCTGAATGTCCGAGTGGTAAAGATAACCCAATCGAAACATCTGGATTTAAATCATTTTCTAATGCACCCATTTATTAATTTCCTTTTTTCTTATCTATAGCTTTCATTAATTTACTATAATCTTTTGTCAAAGCACTTGTAACATGGTCTGGAACTTGGTCTACATTTACACCAGCTTTCTGCATAGTTTGTACGGCTCCGACTTCTCTTTTCTTTTCATCTGAACCACCATAACCCAACATATCAGCCATTCTTGAAGTGTCAAATGTTCTACCACCCATTGTTGGATATGGTTCATGACCACCTTGTACTCCACCTTTAGTTTCGTTTAAAATATTATTCAAAGTTTCGTTTTTGGTGTATTGTACTTTCTTCTTTTTTGTTTTTGGTTTTTGAACAAACTCTTCTTTTATAGACTCAACACTTAAAGGCTTTTCCTTATCTATAAATATTTCCTCTTTAAGTTTTGTGATTTGTTGTTGAACTTTTCGTTCAACTATTTTGTCTATTACTCGTATAAGTTCTTCTTTTTTCATTATTAACTCCTATTATATTAACCTCGTACTCCAGCGGCTACAACCACTTGTTCTACTTCACCAACAATATCTATAACATAGATATCTTTGTGATTTTTAAATACAGTATCATTCCAAGTATCAATCTTTGGTGATTGGTTTGCTATCCAATCTTCATCAACAGAAAATCCACCACCAGCTCCATCATACACTTCATACCCAATCTCACCAACTGATGTTAGTGGTATAATTGGCCAAGGTAATACTGTCATTCCGACCATCGGTACAACTGCAACTCCAACAAAAACATTTGTCTGAGTAGTAACACCAGGATTAAATACTAAAGCTGGTATTATGTGTTTACCTTTAACTGGACACATTATTAAATAAATATGTAGTGAGTCTACTAATTGGTTGCAATAATGGTTTATCATCTCTTCTGTTTCACCTCGGTATCCATCTCTACCATCAATTGTACTCAAAAATTTTATAAGATTTTCAATTAAATATTCTTTAGCATCTTCTCTTTCAACTACATTAGCTTTCCCAATACCCATAGATGTTAGTGGTAAAGCACTAAACTTAGTAACAGCACCAACACCAGTATTTCCAACTCCACCAGTTGCTGCATTAGCTATAGGGCCTTTTATCTTGATATCAGGTGTGTCTGATATAACAACGACAGTACCAGCCGCAACATACTTATCTATCGCATCAGCGAATCCATTAGCAAATAATTCTATACTTTGTTCTGGTGTCTCACCTTTTGGAGCTGGACGATTGTGTACTTTAAATAAATCTTTTTGTAATTGTATTTTAGCTGGTGAACCACTTGTTGATTCCCAATCTAAATTTACATTACCACTTTTAATTAAATCACCATCAGTATCAAGTGGTTTTAAATTAAATGTTATATAAGTTCCAAGGTCATTTATACTTTCTATTTCGTAAGTTCCTTTACTATCACCTTGTTTAATTTCTACTTTTGATTTATCAGGTATTTTTGCTAAATCATATGTCTTACCACTACTATCTTTACTTGAAAGATGTATACCAGTTATATCACTCATTTGTGGTGCACCTTCTGGTTTTGGGTCGGTCTCTACTGATTGAGACTTTGGATAATCTTTTAAATACTGATTTAAACTTTTGTATTCTATTTCATCACCATCTGTATTTGTTATCTTTGGTTTCTTACCTCTTTGAGCTAAAGAAGCAGATACCGCATTGTAACTTGGATTTGCCATTTCAAATGGTTCTGGGTCTTCATTCTCAATTACATTAGCTTTTATTAGATACTCACCTGGATTTTGCATTACATTTGTTTCTACAACTTTATTATGTTTAGTACTAAATCCTGGTATGAAACCTAAGTGCATAAAAACACCTTCAAATTCTCCTTGGTGTGTATCACCATCAACACTTCCAGGAGCCGTTGTAAGACCACCAAATGTATCTAATACACCAGGAGCTAATTGAGTATCTGGTGCAGTTGTGTTACCAACTAACTCACTACCAACAATATAATCATCTATCATATTAGCTAATCTTGTTGAGTATATTTCCCAATACTCATCCACTTTGTCTGCGTCTGTCATTAGACCAAGTGAACCATCTACTAATCCAGCGACTTCACTTTCTAAAAGAACCATTTCATCAAACAATGTTTGACTATCTAACTTTGGTATTTTTCCTAATAAAGGCATATTATCTCGTAAAGTTTTTCCTACTATTGAAAGAAGCTTTGGCCATCTTTGCTAAATCTAATTTTAGGTCTGGTAGAGTTGCAGGAAAACTTAATAACCCAGCGGGGCCTGGATAAGATAATTTTTCTATTGCCGATATCAAATCACTTAAAAAGTTTACCAACTGAATACCATTCACAACTGGTTCTGTGTTAGTTATGTCACCAAGATATATTTCAGGGCTAGTTATTACAGTTTTTGTATTAGAAACCAATTCAAAATCTTTTTCTGATTTAAAACCAACAACACCTGCCGTATTTACACTAACACCATTTTTTGCATCAACTACAAAAAAGTTACCACTACTAAAATATGTATCTGTATTTTGATAAGAATACAAACCATCTGCTTTAGAATTAAAAACTATTCTATCAGTACATAAGAGAATTTGTTGACCATCTAATTCTGTTGGTGGTTCGTTTGGTATTGGTTCTGTATAGTCAACATTAAAATTTCCAATTATATGTTTACCGAGAGCACTATGGTATGTTGGATTGTCACCAAAAAATTCTGGGTCTGTAGCTCTATTTAGTGGTACTTTTTCGTTTGTGGTCATGTAAAAAGATGAACCATCTGCATTTATATCTTCAATTACATATGGTTGAAACTTACCTTCAGATTCTTTATCATCTTCAAATGTTTTTACATCTTCACTTGTGGTGTTTTTATCTAAATCTGTTAATTGACCAGTTCTCATTTTTATGTTTGGTGAATCTACAAGACCATCTTCATCACCAACACCTGTTCTTTGTAAATCACTATCATCACTTATGTCGCTTCCAAGTCTGATTGTATTTCCAAATCTACCTTGAATAGTTAGGTCACCTTCGTATGGTTTTAATTGTCTGATGTATCTTTTTCTTTTAAAGAACTCACCGAGTGTAAACTCATTGTCTGATATCTCTGTAGGTGCAGTTTCACCACTATCTACATCAGAGTAATCACTTTGAGAATTACCAGGTATTGTCGCAGTACTACTAAGACCTGGTACAGAGTTTGTATTTATTTGAGATAAGAAGTTTACGTTCTGACTATAGAACCTTGTTTCTAAATATCTAGCAACAATAACGTACTCACCTATCAATGGATAAGTTTTTATGTTACCATCCAATGGAAATGCCCAATCTAATGTTTCTTCTGGTACTCCTTGTTCACTATTTAGTAATCTGACCTTACACATACCAATGTATAAGAAATTAGATTCTGGAAAGTCCTCTACGTTTGGTTGTCTTTCTAACAAATCCTCTTCTGTCAATAAAATATCTAATACTTCACCAACTTCTAATTCATAAAATTGTGAAGGCTCTTTTAAATTACTTATTAAATTAGCTACACCAGTAAAACTTGATAGTCCACCAGATAAAGTAGGGAAACCCCTTTGTTTTTTCTTTTTTATATAAGCCATATTAATTCAATGCCGTTATTTCATCTTGTATTTCATCTGATGTTTTTTGAATATCATCTACAGTTTCTTGAATACCCTGCATTAATTGTTCCTTTTCAGCTTCTGTTAAACCAAATTCATCTTCAGAACCACCTTTGTTTTCTGAAGCGATTAATCTTTGAACAATTCCAGCAACTTTAACAAGTTGTTCATCGTTCTTAACATTTATTTCTAAATATTCTTTTATCATAGGAACTATTTGTACGGCAGTATCACCATCTTTAATAAACTGCACAATCTCTTTTGTTAATACATCTAATTGTTTTCTATTTTTCTCTGTATTCTCATAGATGTCTTTAAATAAATCTGATAGGGATTTCCCTTCAAATATTTCATAATCATTAGCCATAGTATTTTCCTGTTAATGTGATATATAACCAAAATCTCAATAATAAATATCTTTTTTATGGAAAATGACTAATATATATGATATTTATATAGACAACACTAACCAACTAAGGAAATATTGTGGATAAATCAATGTTTGAGAACCTTATCGGTGAGTATGGTTGGTTATTTCTAACGGGTGTTATAGCCCTTCTATTTCAAAGTACTATACAAGAAGCGGTAGATGGATTAATGGTCTTTTTAGGTAACGACTACAACGAAGATGATGTCGTTGAGGTTGATGGTGACCCTGGGCGTATTGTACGTGTTGGTATGTGGAAGACTACATTCTTCATATACCATGTTGTTGGTGGAAATATCGTTGGTGGTAGTAAATTGGTTGTAGCTAATTCTAAACTTAAAGATTTAAAGATAGAAAAACCACTTCCAAACCTTGATTTAACAAAATATAAGAGTGATGATTAAGAATTTACTATGGAAAATATTGTTTTATGATATAGAAAAGTTATTTAGGAAACCAAAAAGTAAAAAGAATGAGATTTTAGAGTGGCTCAATAGTAGAAAACCACTATCTCAACGTATTCGTGAATACAACAAGAAATCATATATATAGCCTAAGAAAAACCTATATATATCATAGTTATTTATACGATTTCTTAACTTAACTTGTCGAAAGGAGAAAGACTATGAAAGAGATTATGAAAACCGTAAACGAATGGGTAACTGGAATCATGGAGATGCTTATAAACTTCGTTGCAGTAGGTGCAGTAGTTGAAGTATTATTTGGTTCTGGTGTTTTTGGTGTTAGTGTAATCGGTAATCTAACAAATATTATCAATGGATTTGGTAATAGTGGATTTGCTGGTTTAATAGCACTACTATTCTTGGTCGGTTTATTCAAGAAGTAGTAAAAAACAAAAAAGGGGAACTATGTTCCCCTTTTTTTATAGAGTAGAGTATTAAAAGTTATAATTGTAATCAGTTATCCTATCTCGTTGTTCTTCACTTATTAGTGAACCAGTATAACTAACATCAACTTGTCCAAAATTAGTATATTCATACATTAATCTCTTATGATATTTTTTCAGAGTGTTCACAACTCGTGTAATGTGTTGTGTATTTGAACCAGTCATCTCTCTAATTAAGATATAAAGAGCTTTTTTATTAAAATTTTCAAGAAACATACGTCTTCTAAATAATTCTAAGATAGAATCAACCACCATTATATCACGATGTCTTTTAAACACCTTATTTAGATTTTCATCCCAAAAAGTTAGAGTCTGTTCTAAGAATTGTTCAGTTTCATCTATAAAATCATCTTCAGTTATCTTCATATTATCACCATATTCTAATGAAGACACATCTTTCTTCTGTTTGTAACTTTTATAGTTCTTATTATTGTGTAAAATTAAGTAGTTTTTAGCTACAATACTAAAGTAAGAGAAAGCTTTTCCTTTACCTTCTTTAAATTTGTGCATATTCATTACAAGAAAAGACATAACTTCATGTTTTACATCTTCACTTGGAACATCAAAGTAATAAAATTTAAATGTATGAATAATATTCTCACACAACTTATCAAATGCCTTGTGAATATGTTCATTATAGATTTTATTCCTTAGAATCGGATTATCACTATTATTATATCTTATAATAGCAGCTTCTGTTCTATCGGTAAAGTAGTAACGACTACTTCCTTTTTTGGCTTTTCTACCCATTTACGTTTTCTCCTTTTACGAAATTATTTAAGTTTTCAATTGTTAATTTTATTCCCTCAAAAACTGAACCAATTTCATCGTCTGCTTCAAAATGTCCAGTTGAATCAATCTTTTTCATTCCTCTATATGTGGCTTCTACCATTTGATTTGTACTATCTATCATATCTTCGAGTAATTCGTTCTTGTTTAATAAGTTCCAATTAACATACAGTGAAGTTAACAGCAAAATAGTACATGCTCCAAGAGCTATTTCTAAAAACATTTAATCTTCTCCAAATAATTCTTCAAACAAATCTGAATGTTTCTTAGATAAACCACTATCTTCTTCTGGTTCTTCGGTTTTACCACCACTAACTGCTTGTTTTATGTTACTTACCGACTTTTCTACGACTTGTTCAGACTCTTGACCAGCCTTTTTCCATTGGTCACCCTCAATGAAGGTAGCCATTGTATCAGCCGCATGACATATTCTAGCAATATTAGAACGTAATGAAAATTCTGGTTGATATGTAATCAAATAACTCTCATTAGCTTTCTCATACATCCCATCTGTTAATCTCAACCCAAGATATTCTGTTTGATTCATTGGAATATTAAAGTGTTGTAGTAACCACAGAGCTCTATCTGTTACAGTCATGTATTGTAGTTTAGGATTATGAGTGTAAATCTTACCTTGATTCTTTCTATGCCACTCTGATTCATTTGGTATGTAGTAATCATGTTCTAAATCACCAACTTTTCCTAAATCATGATGTAGAGTTGCAAAGATTAATTCTTCATCTGTAAAATCTATGATAGCACCATTGTGTTCCCACATCTCTTTTAACGATACAGCAAACTTAGTAACGTGTAATACGTGTTCTACATAACCACCGACCATAGCATTATGATAATGTTCTTTACCACTAGCTGGAGCTAAACACATTCTATCTTCAAAGTAATCATACATCTTGTTTAAATTTTCAAGACGTTCACCTGAAAAGGTGTCGTTTATTAATTGACGTAAGTCTTGCCAATTAGTTTGTATTTGTTCTGGACTTAATTGTTTCATTTATAACCTCTTTGTAATAAGTATCATTTATTATTTCTAAATTCCAATATATTTTTAACTATTTAATACCAAGTCTACCCGTTCTGTCCATTTCATTGGATAAATATGTACATCTTCATACTTGTATGGTTGTACGTGTGTAGATTCTAATATATCAACTACATTTACCCACTTAGGATTCATTGTATCTCTTACTTGATAAACACCATCTTTATCTTCAGTTCCTTTAATTAAAATAAAGTCTCCATAGTCAAAAGGGCCTCCCCATCTTTTTAAAAGATTTCTTGATAAAGCTACAAACTTGTATTCTGAAGCTTTGTGTATTCTAATTCGAGTACCATCCGCAGTTATATCTGGTGTCTTATCTGTTTGTGGATAAACTGGTTGATACATTGTTACATCAACAGAGATTCCATGTTCATAAAAAGCTTTTAACTCTTTATGTAAGTAATCATTTTCAGTTTTTAAGATATCAATATAACCTTTATATGTTTCTCGATTTTTCTTCATTATGTTTACAGAGAAAAATCCTTGTATTAGAGTCACCACTATTAGTGACGCTATCCATTTGTGTGTATTCACAATATGCTCCTTTCGTTTTGTGGTGGAGATGGGGGGATTCGAACCCCCGTCCAGAATGTATTTTACAATGAGTCATTCACAACTTAGTTAGGTTACTACCCTCCGAGAAGTTACCTACAAACCACCGACTATTTTCCGAGATAGCTCCGTACACATTTTATACTCGTTGTGTCAATGAGTGGGTGTCTAACTTTTTTTATGACCGAGTGTTAGACAACTCAGTAACTTATGCAGCGTATGCGTAAGTTGGTTGGTAGTCACCGATTGGTTCGGATGGTACATCGTACTCAGCCAAATGCCAATCTATTACCAACCCGTCTAGCGATTCATCGCCAATTAGGTTTGGTGAGTCTTTTATAGCGAGTCTTACTCAAACTCCGTTGCACTCAATTGTCAAACAGCACCTGTCGAAATCCAAAACATCCCCATATTATCTTCTACGTCTCGACCTAGCTTTTGTCCTCGTCCTTCTTACAGGTTTAGGAGCTGGTTTTACTGATGGTTTACCAGGAGACATAGGAATTGATGTCATAGTTTTTTCAATCTTTACAAATTCTTTTTTAATTTTCTTTTCTTCTTTTTGACGTTGTTTCTCAACAGCTACAGCGTCTTGTTCAAAATCTTTAATTTCTGGTGATACATCTGATTTTACTTCAGGTTGTAAAGCTTCATTTCTTTGATTTACCAACATTATCTCATAAGCTATTTGTAAATCACTAACTTGTTTTGTTGACAAAGCTCTTTCTACGTATTGAATTATATCTGATAAGTTTTTCATTAGTAACGTCTCCTACGTCTACTTGAAGATGTTGACTTTTTCTCTGATGCGTAAGCACCTTTAGAATAAAGGTCTTGGTCAATTTTTATATCTTCTTCAAGTTCTTTCATTTTTACACCAACTTCTTGTACAATAGCAATACTTTCTTTAGAATCAGTAGCAATAAGTTTAGCAGTTACCTCTTTTAAGTCATTAAGTTTTTCTTGTTTGTCTGAAACTTCTAATTCTGGTTTTTCTATTATATCATCTTAATCAACAAGACTCTTTTCTACAGTAGGTTTAACTTCTTGTTTCTTAAATTGTTTAACTAAGTCTGCTACTTCTGGGTCTTTAACAACTTCTTTAACTTCTTTTGGAAGTTCTTCAGTATCTTCTACAGATTCTAACATCTGAACTTCTTCTTCAACATACTCCTCTTCGTATTTTTTTAGTAAGAGTAGTGCTGTGTTAGCTTTATCTTCATCAGCTTCCATAATAGCATCATGAAGAATTGTCATAATTGTATTTTTATCATTTATATCAGGCATTTATTTTCTCCTACTTATAAATATTAGTCATTTAATAAATGTGGACGAGCTTCTATTTGTCCAGCTGTTGTTATTTCTACTAATTCTACTTTACTATGATACTCAGAAAGATTGTTAGCCCCAACATAACTGAAACTGCTACGAACTCCATCTTTAATATCTGATAGTATTCTAAAGGTCTTCCCTTTATATGGTATAACTTTGTGATTGCCCTCAACATTCTTATTACTCCTTTTGGAATCCCTTGAAGCAGAACCCCTATATTTTTTGAATAACTTCTCGTTTGGCCATTGACCTATTTTTTCAATATCTCCTGGACTTTCTTTTGTACCAGATAAAAGGGAGCCCAACATAACCGAATCAGACCCACAAGCAAGTCCTTTACACACATCACCGATAGTACGAATGCCACCATCAGCAATAATAGGAACATTATACTCATCAGCAACGGAGACAGAATCAAGAAGAGCAGTAACTTGAGGCATACCCACACCAGTTCTAATTCTCGTTTCACATAAGCTTCCATTTCCCACTCCGACTCTAATCGAATCCGCTCCATTCTCACATAGGAATCGTACTCCCTCTGCGGTGGCAACCGACCCGGCCACGACTTCGACATTGTTTTCTCCTTTCAATTTATTTATAGCATCTTCCATCAGTTTATGATGACCATGAGCTATATCAATAAATAGTACATTACAACCATTATTTACCAATTCTTTAGCTCTTTCTAAGTAGTCTCCCTTGACACCAACGGCTGCACATAAGGGTCTTTTACCCCAATACTCTTCATCTTTCCAAGCTTCATCTGCAAACCAAAGTAGTTCGTGTAAATCTTCATAATCAGATTTTGTTGGTGCATGATTCCAATGTCTTATTTGTTTATACCAATTGTCAAATACTCTGTTATGGTCTGTTCTATCTTCATCTCCACCTATATCGTACCAACTATTCCATTGTCTCCAAACTCTCTTCATTTGTTCAGCTTGTTTTTCAATACTTTGAAATCTATGTATAACACCGACACCACCTCGGTCTAACATTTCAGAAGCCATCTTGTATTCTGTAACCGTATCCATCGGTGAAGATACTATTGGTACACTCATTGTTGTATTTTTTGTAAACCTTGTAGAAAGGTCTACATTTTCGCGAGACATTACTTCTGAATACTTTGGTAGAATATTTATATCATCATATGTTAATGTTTTTCTCATTTGATTAAATTACTCCACTTCATTAACTTCATCTTTTTCAACTGAACTCTATTGTTCAAATCTCTACTACTTAACATCCCTCTATTTTTCATCAACTCTATCATACATAGAACATCACCAACTTCTTCTATGAGTCTATCATTATCTTTATAGTCTTCACAACGGATAGCTTTAGAACATGCTTCAATCATCTCACCACACTCTTCCATTGTTATAACTAATAATTCAGTTTCGTAATCTAACTTTTTATTTATCGTATTTTGTTTTTCCATTATTTCCCCAAACAACACTTTTTATATTTTTTACCTGAACCACAAGGACACGGGTCATTACGACCAACTTTTTTATCCATAACAATTGGTTCTAATTTTACTTCTTTGTCAATACAACTTATTCCATTTAAATGGTCTATCTCATGTTGGACACAGATAGCTTCTAACAACCTATCTTCTTGGTCTTGTTTTTTTCCTTCTTGTTCCCATTGACCTTTACCTTCTATTGTAGTTTCCACACCACTAAAATACCATTCACTTTCTGATTGTTCGGTTTTCACTATCACGCTTTTAAATCGTTTTGTGTGAACACCTTTCTTAGGCCAAGATAAACAACCTTCGTAATAATCTACTTCATCCCATTGTTCTTTTATAACTGGGTTTATGAGAATAAGAGGCTCCCTAACATTAACCACGGCAACATTCGCGTCAATCCCAACTTGATTAGCCGCCAAACCAATTCCATCTCCTCTTTCGTTAAGTATCTCAAATAGTTCTGTAGCAATTTTCATTCCTTCTTCAACAGAAACATTTTTCAGTTTCTTGTTTATTAATGGATTATGTTCATGAAAACAATCTATAACTTTACGCATAGTTCTCCATACTTACATCATCAATATAATCTCGAACTGGTTCTTCTTTTGGCGGTGGAGCACAACTAAGAAGTTGTAGATATAAAATTATCAAACAACCAATTAGTATTACTCCCATGATTCTCATAGCCGCTTTTTCAAATTCACTCATACTCTACCACTTAGGTTTGTTTCCTTGTTCAATTAAATAGGCTATATAAATTAGTAAACCTATAACTACGAACTCAAACATTACTTATCACCTACCTTTTGTTTGTAGAGTTTAGCGTCTTTCTCATCACGAGCTAAGAACTTAGTACCATCACTTAAAGTGAATGTTTTATAGTCTTTCCATTGACTACTTTTCTTTTTTGTCATTCGTTGACTCCTTGTATAACTTATTAATTGATTTAGCATCACCACCTTGTTTAAGTAGTGCTCGTTCCCTCGTCATTATAGTAAGTGGAACATCTGCTAGTGATGGTGGTCTACCCCACTCATCACACACAACTTTCTCTTTTAACCATTCTGATTTTTTCATTTAGTCTCCAAATTGGTGGTTTAAAAAATCTTTCTGTTTTTGTCGAGCTTTTTTCAGAGCTTCTTTCTTCTTTTTATTTCTTTCAAGAAGAATCTCTTCTTTACTCCTACGTTTAGTAGGTTTCTTTTTGGGTGTCACCTTAGTAGGTGGTAGCGTGCCCTTCAATTTTGGTTGTTCTTTACCATTGTGATACACAGTTCCATCTTTATCTACGAACTCTTTCATCCAGTGCCATCCAGCTGGTCTACCAGTTGGTACGTATGTACTTTTCTTTTCTTCGGGCATACCAACAACCGATAGAACACACCAAGAACAGGTAGCTTTAACTGCTTGTTCTCCACAATTTTCAACTAACCTTCCACATTTCTGACAAGGTATAGTTATATATGTATTTGTATTTGTTTTTTCCATATAACCTCTTTTTTTTTATTTAAGCTTCTCCTACTATATCTCCACTTAGTAATCGAGTTTTAGAAAGTTCATCAGTATTACCTCTGACTCGTTTTACTACTTCTTGGAGTATTTCGAAATCTTTTGAGTGTTTCATTTCAAATTCTATAACATCATCAATTAGATAACCTATTATATCTTTGGCTCTCTGATAATCTTTATGATTCAATGACGTTTCCGCTTCTTCTAATAGGTTTACTAACTTTGTTATATTCATTTACTTCTCCTTGAGAGATGGGTGAGATTCGAACTCACATACACGGGGTTGCAATCCGTTACCTAGCCATTCGGACACCATCTCGGCCATGAAGATGGTAATTGAATGCTTTATTTTTCATCTCTACTATATGTTTACAAAACTTTTTTTTCCATCGGTGTCTAAAGGTAAACGCTGGACAACTACATGACCATTCTTTTCTATTGGAATCAAACCTTATGTCGTAAGGTTTACCCTCTACCTTGTAATGATAAATATCATAGTCATCTACCAAAACACCATCGAACTTCTTAATTATATAATCTAATAATTCTTTATTATTCATACCATTTAATATACGAGCTTTTTATTTAAAAGTCAAGAGCTTTTTTTAACTTTTTTACCAAATAAACCTTCGTCTAACTCTTCGAGAAATTTATCCATTGAACATTGTTGTTCTTTAGCATCTAAATATTCTTTATAAGAAATTTTTTCTTTAGAACCATCAGCATAAATTTTATGTGTTGGTGTCGTGAAAAGTAAAACTGATTTAGGATTTGCATCAAACATATTTTTTTCTTTCTATTCTTATAATAGAATATACTAAAAATGCATAATACAAGTCAAGAGCTATTTTTATCCTCTTATATCTTTTATCATTTCTTCTTTAAATAACTCTCTCCACCAATTACTAAATCTATCTACTTGATTTTTTATTGGTTGAAATATTTTTGATAGAAAACTATCCAACTTTACTTCTGGTGTAAAACTATCTGTTGGGCTTGGAATCATATCTCCATATCCTTTTTCTCTAAGGTCACCCCAATCAACTTCTCCATCTTCATCATGTTCATGTGCTAATATAAACCATCTTAGTCTATAATCTTCAAGTCTTGATTCTGTTCTTGACTCCCAACCATTGTAGTAATCAAGTGTAGTGTTCACTATCATCATTGGTAAGGCTAAAACAATCGTAATATCTTTCCATCGTTGTTTTAAATTAATCATAATTGACGACTCTTGCGTCCATCTTAATTGCTGGATATTTCTTTTTTAATCCCTTTACAGCTCTTACATTTTTAGCAGAGTCATCAAGAAATAAAATATCATTGTACCCTTTTTTAATTTGACTTTCAATCCAATCGGCTTTCTTTTGTGGATTAGCGTCTCCTAAAGCTATAACGTACACATCATTGAATCCAACATCCTTTAAAAATTTCCTAACTGGTTTATAAACAGCTCTAGCAGTTAGTATCGTTAATCTTCTACTACCACTAGCGTTGTAAATATTTTTGAATACATTAAACATTGCTTTTATTTGTTTGGGTTCAATCACTTTATCAAACTCAGAAAAGTCAAACTCATCTCCAGGTTTTTGTTTATAAACAGCAAATTCTCCTGGTGTCATTACTTTCTTTTTACCATTTCTAATAAGAAATACTTTAGAGTTAGATTTTACCAATGTATCATCAAAATCAAAAACTCTTAACTTCTTTTCTAAAAGTAAATCTTTTAATTTAATCATTTTCTACCACCAACGTCCATCGTATCAGAAAATTTCTTTAGTTTATCAAACGCTCTGAACTTACTTAGTTTATCTTGTTTCTGCCATTTCATCTGGTCGAAGACTTTCATTCTTGTATGTTGACTTACTATATAATAAATGTCTAACACGTTACCACCCATTGATTTTATCCAAGTAGAATATTTCTTTACTAACTTAGCAGAAACTTTCTCGTGACCATAGTGTGTCCAAAATCCTTTCTTTGGATGTATCTTAGCGGTAGAGTCTTTACCAATGTCATGAAATAAAGCGGCTAGTGCAAAATCTATGTCACCAGTTTTTAATGCTCTGTTAGTTACAGCTATAGTATGTTTTAAAACGTTACCCTCTGGGTGATGGTCTCTTCGTTGGTCATAATTTTTAAGATTCATAACTCTCTTCTTTAAATCAATTGGAAGAGCACTATAGATATCTCTAAATTTTTTAGGTTTAGGTCTAGCCGCTATTTCGGCTGTTAACGTGGCATATCCTAACATAGCCATAGCTTTGTCTCTTGGAGTATCATCAATAAATTTTTTCTTCACTTTTTTATAATGTTTCTTTATTATCTTTTCAACTTCTTTTGTACTTCTACCATATAGTGATAGATATTTACGTATTAACTTTAATTCAGATTCATTGATACCAAGTTTCTTTCTTAACTTATCAATTTCTATTTTAACTTTCTTTTGGGATGAACTTCCTGGTATCATCTTCATCGCCTTTGAGTAAAGTTTATACAATTTTGCCTTATCACTAATTTCATTTAAGAACTTTTCTTTTTCTAACTCTTTAATTTTGTCACCGATTTCTTTTCCTTTTAAATCTTTCGGTACATCTTTACCAGTAATTGATAATTTAAATTTAAACATCTTATCTAATTCTATTTCTCTTCCAATAAGTTTACCAAACTCTTTAACTTGGTCTATAGTTAATTTAGTTTTCTCTTGCATTTTTTTGTAAAGAAATATTTGTTTCCCATCAAAATTTTGAGCCGCTACTAAAAAAGTAATATCGGCAACTTCGTTGTTTGAATATTTCAATGAATTTAATTTTGATGGTAACTTAGCTGGTTTGTTATCTTTTAGTAAATAAGCTAATTGAACAATGTAATCATTTGTGTTTACAAAATTTTTATTTATGTTTAGTCCAGGTAATATCTGTGATAACATTCCTAATGCATTTGCTAATTTAAAATAAGATGATGGTTTTTTAGCCTTCTTAATACTTTTTACAAACTCATCTCTTATTCTTTCAGAACTAACACCTTTTAGACTTGGGTCTTTTTTAAGTGCATTCAATGTGTCTGGATGCATTCTACCACCAACACTAGCGGTAAATCTTAAAGCTCTAAGTTTTCTTAATGGGTCTTCATCGAATCTATCTTCTGCCGTTCCGACTGTACGAATTTGTTTTTTCTTTAAATCTTTTATTCCACCAACCAAGTCAACTATTTCTTCTCTACCAATATCATAAAATAATGCGTTTATAGTTAAGTCTCTTCGTTTAACATCACCTTTAATATCTGTAAAGTCCACCGCGTCTGGTCTACGACCTTTTCCAATATCTTTTCTGAATGTTGCTATTTCATGACCACCAATAACAACAACACCAAATGCTTTTCCTAACTCATATGATTTTAAACCACCCTTTTTAGCTATAGCTATAACTTCGTCTGGTGTAGCGTCTGTTGTTAAATCAAAATCTTTTGGTTTCTTACCTAAAATAGCATCACGAACTGCACCACCTACTATGTATAGTTGTTTTCCATTCTTCTTGAATAGTTTGTATATCTTTTTTATATCGTTTGGAACTTTAAGATTCATCTTTTAACTCCTTAGAAGCGTAATCTGATAAAACATCTGGTAACCATGCATGAATGTAAAGAGCCATACTAAGTTTCATAGCTCTCCACCAATGTTCCCAATATCCCATGTTATTTTCTTTTAAATGTTTTGTCATTATGATGTACTCTTTACTAAATTACTCGATACTTGTGCACTTAATAGAGATTGTATTGAGAAATACAAAGATGGATTTCTTTTTAACAACTCTTTAAATTCATTTTGTTTCCATACTAAACATTCTGCATCATGTTTTACTATACAAGTAGCAGTTGCTGGTTTCTCTGTAAGGAAAGACATCTCTCCAACAAATTGTCCATCTCTTAAATCTGCTACTTTCTTATCATCTACTGCTACATCTATAGTTCCATTGTAGATTAATACTAAATCTTTTACTGGATTTTTTTGTGTTGTTATTACTTCACCACTTTTAAATTTTATCCATTTAGCCGCTTTACTAATCTTTAAGTACTCAACTGGACTCATCTCTTTGAATAAAGTATCATATAGTTCTTGATTTTTATCATCCATATTAATAGGACGTTTCTCATACAAGATAACAGCTATATGATATACGTTTACTAAAACAAAAACAAAGTTCCAACCTATAGGAATCCACATAGGGTCTGGTGGAATTACCCAATTGTAAAATACACTAAAGATGCTAGCAAAGATAGACATCACCCTTAACCAAAGAATGTCTTTGACTAAGAAAGAAAAGGCGATTAAACCAAACGCCAAATGTCCAGCTATTACTCCGATATCCATAGTAATAAATATTCTTTATCGAAATAAATAGTGGAGCTGACAGGGTTCGAACCTGCGACCCCCACAGTGCAAGTGTGGTGCTCTCCCAACTGAGCTACAGCCCCAAATTTTTATTCTTCTGCGTTTTTTAAATCTTCTAACGTAGGTTGAACATACAGATAGAAGGCTTCTTCTTTCTGAGTATTATCATAGACTTCTTCTTGGTCTACTAACTGATTCAAATCTTGTAGTTCATACATATTATCATTGAACCAAGTTTCTATTGTCTCATAATCTGCGTCTTTTGGAATGTCAGGATAGTCATTGGTATCAATTTCTATTTGGTCTCTGAATATATATTGTGTGATTGTTTTTAATCTTCCTATTCTTACTTTCATAATAACCTCAAATTAAGTGTGGTCACCTTATAAAGAAGGTTCAAGTATAAGGTAAAAAATGGTGACCACACTAAAATTATTGTGGAACTCTAGCTTGTTTGCTTTCGTCAATTACTTTTTCTTTTACGTTTGTCTCTTCTTCAATTTTTGGTAAATCTTCTGGGTCAGGTTCTAACTCTACAACCTTTTCCTCTTTATTAAATATACTCTTAATGCTTGAAACCAATGGTTTTTTTTCACCATATAACTTCCACCATTTACGCCGTGTATCTTTATCAGCCTTATTGCTCGCGGCCCGTGATTTCTGGGGCAAAGAGTTTTCTTTAAGTTCAAGCGATTGGTTAAACGCTATAACTAATACAACTGCTAACGGGTCAAATACAAATATAAGCATGAAGATAAAAAATTTAACAATCGTATCAATCTCCGTGTCGAATATACGGGCCAAATATATAGCAGGCCCTACATCTACACCAGTCTCAACAAGTGCAGTTTTCAAATCACCTATCTCACTTTTTAAATCTAACATCTTAGCGTTGATTTCTTGTATCTTTGGATTGTAATCATTTCGTAACTTACGTTTAGCTGTAATGTAATTGTCTGGTAGAGATTCTATTTGAGCGTCTAACTCTTCTAATAAAAATTGTTTATCATCTTTTAACTGGTCTAATCTATCTTCTTTGTATATTAATTTAGTAGATTCTTTTTCGAACACTACTGTAGCTCCTTGATAAGCATTTGATAGGAAACCAAATATACCCATAGATGTTATTAATACAAGAGTTGCTACACCTATCATCATATAGGTTTTCATAAATGTATTTATGTTATTCCAATATCTGTATAAAAAAGAAGCTGTTACTAATTTAGCAAACTCTAATGAACCTGCCATAATAATAACTGCTAATTGAGCACCAGCGAATAACTTGGATAATCCATAAACAGAATAGAAAGCGGCTGAACCAGCTACAGAAAGAGCTGATATACCTACAAGATATGGAAATGATTTACTTCGTTCAAACATAATAAAGGTTCTCCTTTGATATAAATATGATCGAAGTTACTTTATCTCTTTAAAATCCGCCTCGATGATTTCATTACAATAATAAAATTCGTATCCATTTCGTAGAACTGTATCAGCTCTCCATTGTTTTTTCCAATAATCTGTACCCTTTTCGTTGGATGCATCTACATCCATTGTACCGAGAATATAGTACATCTTACCTTGGACATTTATAATTCGTTTACGCATTATAGAAACAAAGCCACCCTAACGCTACACAACACCTCTTCGTTCATGCGTATAACCTATTTAAGAGATTTTTACAAATGTCTTTTTAGGAGCTTCTGGCTCTATTTTTGGAACGTCAATTGATAATACACCATTATCAAATTTAGCTTGTATGTTTTCCCCATCGAGAGTTTCACCTAATGTAAAACTACGTTTGAAAGATGAACCTTTAAGTTCTCTACGGATAACTTTCGCATTTTCACCTTCTTCAATAGCATGTTTCTTGCCTGAAATGGTTAAAACACCTTCTTCAACTTCAACATCAAGGTCTTTCTTGTCTAAACCTGGAATCTCAGCAACGATACCAACTTTGTCATCGTATTCATAGACATTTACCTTTGGATAAGCTGTACCTGAAAATGGTTTAACACCAACAGTATCTACAAACTCTGGAAAGTTTGTTTCAAACATTGTGTCGAATAGTTTATCAAACGGGGTTAAAAAAGAATCCCTATCAAGAAATGTAGGGAGATTGCGGAATGTTGTGACTTTAGTCATTGTATTTCTCCTATTTTGTTTACTATTTAGTCAAACATTAACGTCCTCTTTTGAGCGACATTAATAACTTCAATAATATATATATACTATTTTTTAAAAACGTTCAAGCTTTTTTCAAGTAATTTTCTGGTATGAACCAAATCTTTCCCATAGCATCTCTGACTCTGATATGGTTTTTTAATGTTTGATTACCATCTTGTCTTACAATCTCGGCTGGATAAAGTGTTCCTTCCGTAGATGTGAATGTTTTTATAACCTTATATCTTTGCATTATTTACTCCAAGTTATATATTTGTAACTTTGTGTTGTTGTCTTTGTAGCATAATCTACAATTATTTTATATGTCATTTGTTATCTTCCTTTTTTACACAATAACCTTCAATTAATAAAACGTCTAAATCTGAATTTAAAAATGTTTTTATAGCATCACTTGGTGAATCAACAAGTGGTTCTCCAACATTAAAACTTGTATTCATAAAAACTGGTACACCAGTCATTTCTCTAAAGTTTAAAAGAGCTCTATGTATGATAGGATTCTGTTCTTCATTTACAGATTGTGGTCTACAACTATTATCAACATGAGTAACCGCTGGAATCCTATCTCTCCACTCATCTCTTACTTGACACGCCATTAACATAAATGGTGACTTATGTTTAGCATCAGTTATATCAAATAGATACTCTTCAGCTATAGTTGGAGCTAAAGGTCTCCACCATTCTCTCTTTTTAATTTTGTTAACTCTATCTAAATTTTCTTTTATGGTTGGATTAGCTAAAATACTTCTATGACATAGTGCTCTGGGCCCTACTTCTGAAGCTCCTTGGAAATATCCAACAACTAAATTTTGATTTATCATATGTGCTAAATCTATTTCAACATTAGCTTCTGAGTACACTAAATTATTTTCATCTAACTTTTGTTTAACTTCTTCTTTTGTAAATTCAGAACCATAGTAAGCGTGATTCATTCTTATATTAGGCCATTTATTTGTATATTTGTGATGAGTTAAAATAGCCGCTCCAAGTGTTGTTCCAGAGTCATGTGATGCTGGTTGTATGTATATATTGTCAACTAATTTTGCTAGTTTACCATTTGAAGTACAATTTAAAAATGACCCACCAGCTAAACATAAGTTATTACTTGGATGTAATTCGCGTAATCTGTTAACGTTATGTAACATTATTTCTTCAAAGTAACTTTGTAGTGTAGCGGCTAAATTTTTAGCTTCATCACACCAAACATCTTCTTTAAATTTTTCATGTAGATGTGAATAGTTATCCCACAAATGTTGTCTACTTTCATTAACACGTGGTTGTAAAAAACCATCTCCATTTTCAAAAATTAGTTTTGGAAGTAATTCTTCATCAACTTCACCATAACAAGCTAAACCCATAGTCTTACCTTCAGAAGAGTGATACTTAAAACCTAAAAATTGTGTGACATCTGAATAGTAAGCACCAATAGAACCAAGAGGATGCATATAACCAAGTTGGTGAAATTCGCCATCAAAGTATCCAAACTTACCAGCGTCTTCTCCACCATCACCATCATTCGAAATAAAATTTGTACCTTCAAATCCAGATGGTATTACAGAACTTACTGAATGACATAAGTGATGACTCCATCTGTCAATTAAATGAATTGGAAATCTATTTAAATTGTTCTCATCGAAGTGTTGGTTGATATCATTTACAGAGTTACCCCAAACACCTTCATTGTGCATTAGTAACTTTGGATACTCTCCGTACCAATCAATGTTAGATAAACCAACATATTCTGCAAAAGCTTTAGAGTTACGTATTTTTGATATTTCTTCAACTGGTATATGTGTTGTAGCTATTCTATCTACATCACCAATGGTCAATCCAGCTTTATTTAAAACATATTCTGCCGCATTATGTGGAAATTCACAAGGTGCATGCTTTATACGAGTATGTCGTTCTTCTTCAGACCAAGCTACAAGTTCTCCATCTACTAATAATACTGCTGATGTATTGTATTGAAATACATATGACAATCCTAATATAACCATATTAACCTCTTTATTTTATTCTTCTGCTGGTTTATCTACTAAATCTTTTTTCTTCGCCGCTTTTTCTGTTTCTATTTCTGCAACAAATTTCTTTTTCTTACCACCATCGTATTCATAAGCGTGGCCTTCTTCAATTAGAATATCGTTAATACTAACCAAACCATCTGAACTTCTATCTACGTTTTCAGATAATTCATGACCAACTACTGATGGGTCTACAAAAACTTCTCCAAGAACTCTACCAAATTTACCTGTTCCATAAGAAACAATTTTAAAAACTCCAGCTTCTAAGAGTTCTTTATTTCTAGCTTTAGCGGCTAAACCTTTTTTCTTTTCATCTAAATCACGAGTTCTACTTTCCCAAGTATCTATACCCATGTATCTAATTCTTTTCTTGATTTTTAAATCGAAACCTAAATCAATATAACAATCAATTGTGTCTCCATCCAAAACTTTAACTAATGTGCCATTATATTCAAATGACGCTGGTTTTTTAGCCATTATTTTTCTCCGTTAATTTATGTATATATAAATATACGGAAAAAATTATTTAACTAAATGAAATACCTTTTTAAAGTTTTCGTCATATTTTCCAACAAGAAGTTTATCTATCACTCTTTTTGCTTCATGTTGTTTGAGTGGTTTCTTCATAACTTCACCATTATACTTGAATGTATCTTTGGGTGTTGACGCTAACTGCTTTAAGAAAGACAATCCTTCTTTATGTCTAAGATAAGATTGATAGTCTCCACGTACTTTAGATTTGCTGGCCATGATGATAAAGCTCTCATATGTAAATGTATCCATTATAAAGGTGTTCCCTTCAGATATTGTTTTACTAATACCTTTTCAACTTTACGTCTTTCTTTATAGTCTTCATAAGACTCATTTTCTAAACGTTTGTCACCTTGTAACATAGTACTAACTTTAAAACGTTTTTCTTTTTTATCCGTTTTGGACATTTACTTCTCTCCTTGCTCTTTCGAGTTTACGCTCGTGTTTACGATGTTCACGAAGTATATTTAACTTCTTAACTTTTACTTTAGCTCTATTAGCTCTTTTTACTCTTTTCATTTCTGTAAGAGTAGGTTTTTTATTTTTCTTTTTCAAGTTTCCATTGCTCCTTTGTTAATTTAATTTTGTTTTCTGGATTGTAATCCATAAATGGTCTTTTGTAAATTGTCTCTCCACCATCTGGAGATTCATAAATCCAACCACCTAAAATTTTATCTAATCCTGGCCAAGTTCCTTTACGTTCACGTGACATACCTTCAATCCAATTCATAGGTTGTTGTGTAGAACACTCTTCTTCTTCATGTATCTTTTGTAACTCACAACTTAAATGATTTGTACCACTACCAATGTAATCGTAATCTACTTTTGAAGTATCTTCATCACAAATATCACAAGTCCAATCACTATCATCACTTTCATGCCACGGGTACATTCCTTCTGCTAAAACATTAGCATGATGTGGTAAACCATCTTTACTATAACCATTTATTGCCTTTTCAATTTCACTTGAAAGTAAATCAATGGCCGCAATTGATTCTAAATTCATTTGTTTGCCCTTATATTGTGACAATACATCTTTAATAATATCTTTCATATTTTATCTCCTATAGTAAATAACGGGGTCAGGGAAAAAATGAGTAAAACCTAACCCCGTTTTGTGAATGAGTCCTAACTCATAGAGTTAGCGTTTTCAATTTCTTCTTCATTGAATAAGTCTTCAGATGAACCATCGTTCACGAACTTTTGAACAAGTTGTTTCACGTAAGTTCTTTCAGACTCTAAACCACCATCATCGGAATACTGGGGATAGATACTAACCTCAGCCGCTTCATCAAGTCCAAAACCATCGTAGAGTAGTCCAGCAATCTCAACCGAAGTTCTTGTAGAAACACCATTCGTGATTCTACCCGCTTCAGATTTTGACTCACCACGAGTGGTAGAGGAAATAGTAGCGACAGATTGAAGTAGACTTTCATCAACGTGAGGAAACATATACTTCAGAAGACCAAATTCTTCGTCTTCATTCAAGACATCCATCTCAACAACAATGAATCTATCCATGAGGGCTTTATCCATAACCCTCGTAGAAGTGTACTCATTACCGACATTAGCAGTCGCTACGAAGGTGACTCCCTCTGCAACACTTACGGTCTCAGCTCCATCCGCTTCATCAAGTCTCAAGTATCTTTGACCACTATCCAACACAGTCATCAGAATGTTCCAAGCGTCTGGATGAGCTCTTGACAACTCGTCAAGTAGAATCACAGCGTTTGGAGTTCTAATGGCTTTCACAAATAATGACTCAGAAAAATAAGTACCATCTTTCTTGTCAAAGTGAGTGTTTCCAATTAAAGTGGAACGGGGGTCTTGGGTCGCACCCAAGTTGAAGTAGAAGTCTGGTCTATCAAGTGAATTAACAAGTGATTTAGCAGCCATAGTTTTACCACAACCCGCTGGTCCAGTCATTAGAATATTCTTACCTCTAACGGCTGACCTAACTAAAAATTTCCATTTTAGTTCTTTCATAATCAAACCTTTAGGTTTTAATGAATAAGAACTATGAATGAAATTAAGAACTTCAGCGTGGTCTGATGGAACTTCAACTGAAGATACATCAATTACTGGGGCTGAAGTTGTTTCAAAAACAGACATAGGAACTGACCACCAGTAATATTTACCAGACTTGTTAGTCCTACGTTCAAGGGCCATACCCTTAGTAAATGCTTTCTTACGAGTACCAGTGGTAATCTCAGATGTCCATTTCTTTCCATCTGAATCCCAGGCATTATACCTATTACCTGATTTCTCGACTTTTACAACAACGTTAGTCATAAATTTTAACTCCTTTTTTTATTTCTTGATTTCTCATTTCACCTAAATATACTAAAAATGCAAACATGAGTCAAGAGCTTTTTTCATTTTTTTTCAATTAATTTTTCCAAAATCTAACTCTATAAGAAGCTGTAGTAAATGCTTCCCAAGTACATTGAGTAAATTTACACTTCCAATAATTTTCAAAATGTTGCCTCGTGGTCGGAATCATTCTCCAACCACAAGGACATTTTGGATGTTCTTTATATTTTCTATTGTGTAACCATTTTCTAATCATTACTTCTGTAAGAATTTCTTATTCATAGTTTTTGAAACAGACATTACCGAAGTCACATCAATAAACTCAGCATCGTTACCATACATTCTTTTGAAAGTGGAAGTACTTCTCTCTCTTTCCCACTCGGAATCTCCAACAAAGTAACTCAAAACATTAACACCCATTCCACGAATCTCATCAACCATTTTTTTAGTGTGGTCAATCGCCGTGTCATGATGATAATCAATGTCATCATTACCAAACATTGGCATCCCATCTGAGAAATTTAGAAAGTAAGAATCTCTATCAACTGATGTTGGAACAATGTCACTAAGAATCGCTTCAAAACATAATCCTTCTGGTGTAGTTCCACTTGGATTGATGTGAGGAAAAAGACTCTTAACTTTTTGAAATTTGTCAACTCTTGAATCATACGCTACCAAAACAATTGGATAGTCTTTTGAACCACGACTACGACCACCATACTTACCATTGTTTGATTGTGTACTTCTGAAACTTACAACCACATCAACATTTTGAATCATACTAACAGCTTTACAAATCGCTACAACTGAAGTCATTGTGTTATCCCATTTGTTTCCACCCATCGAACCACTAGCGTCAATTGAGATGTGAAGAAAAGCATCCGAGTAAGATTCAACAAAAGTATTTTGAAAAACTCTCTCATTACCAAACCCAAGTTCAGCAACCAATCTTTTATCAATCCGACCACTATCTAATCTTGACCACTTAGTCTCACGAGACTCACCACGAACTTGAAGTTTTCTACCTAACATAGTTCCAAGTCTGATACCATCTTCAACATAACCAGTTTCATTGTCATCTTGACTATAGTAGTATCTTGAATATTTTCCCTTGGACAACATACCAATTGTATCACTTTCAATAAGAGACTTAGTAAGTTTTTTGACCATGATAACTTTAGTAGGTGTCTTCTTACCATAGTACCTATCAGAAATATTCTTAGCTACATCAACGTAAGTCATACCAGAAGACTCAACTGTTTCTAAATCTTTAGCTTCTTTTTTAGTAACTTTCTTCTTTTGAATTTTACCATCCATGAATTTTTCTTGTTTCTTGATAGCATTAGAAAGTTGTTTTTTCTGATGGTCTGAAAGGTCTGGTAAATCACTTGATTTTTTAGAATCACTTGGTGAACCTTGACCTTCAGTAGCGTTATCCAACATTTCTTGGAAGTCTTCATCAGACATTTTAGATGGTGAGTCAATTGACTCATCACCATTACCAACTTCAGATTGTGGTTTCAATTCTTTGTTACCATACTCATCTGTTGATGATTGACCATCTGGTAAGTTACTCATAACAGCATTATAAACATGACAAGCAACTTTAAAAGCATGGTCTGTAGATTCAAGTCTTGAAATATTTTTCAAGTCAATAATTTTCCAAACGTGTCTAAGACCATTAAGAGCGTTTAAGTTAGTATTCTTATTAGCAAGGTTGATGATTCTGAACTCATAGGAATCCCAAGTCTCATCAGTATACTCAGAAGAACCAAGAGCTTTATCAATAATCTTTGAGTAAAAATACTTGTCATACATAGAGTGATAATAACCCTTGTAACCTGGTGAAGTAGTAAAAATGTAATTGTCAATTCTCCTATCTTCAACATAGTTCAATAAGTTTTTGATGTGTCCAACAACTTGGTTTTTGTAGTAACCTTTTTTCTCACCAAGATTAAAAAGTTCTTGTGGAATATTCATCTCAAGATTTTTTAGAAAATCAAAATCTGAAAGTTTAATGTGAGAACCCTCGTGAAGAGCAAGACCAACAGTACTATCAAATAATTTGTCATCTAACTTAGAAGAGATAGTAACTTTTTTACCATCAGTATAACTATCACCTGTAGAATTAAAAGTAACTTTGATGTCAGGGTCACCAGTAACGATACCCACAAAGTTACTAATCGCTTTCCTATAAGAAGAAAGAGCGACTAAATCAGTTTTTGGTTTTACATTTGTATCTTCGTCATCATCAAATACTGAAGAAGTATTATCCCAACCACTATCTAACCAAAATGAACTGAAATTGTTTGTCTTATTTAAAGACCCCAAAGAATACTTCTCACGAAGTTTCATTGGATTGAATTTTTCTTTTGTCATATTTTCCTCATTCATTTCACCTAAATATACTCAAAATGCAAACACCAGTCAAGAGCTATTTTTATTTTTTTCAATATTTTTTTCAATACGTTTATATAATTTGGTCACGGCAGACATCTGTCTGTCTGATAATGTCATACGAGATTTAGCTTGTTCTTTTACACTTGCCAAGAAATGACAAGTACCAGCCTTATATCCATCTGTCCAATCAGTATATTTTAGACGTTCTATAACCAAATCAATTTTAGGTACGACAGACATAACCCATTTATTTCTGGTTTCGATAAACTCTGGTTGATTACGTTTGATTATGTTATATATAGCTTGTTCCATCTTATCAGTAATCCTTCGACCACTTCTCATAGCTAATAACATATCTGCGGTAAATTGGTTTACCTTAATACCAGATTTAGTCTGTGTATTGATGATTTCTACCAGAGACTTAATCTCTGATTTGTATTTTTCTGCGTTGTGTTTAACCCAATTCGTCATATATCACAAATATAATAAAAATGCAACATACGTGTCAAGAGCTTTTTTAGGATTTGCTCTCCTCAACTGAAGCTTTTCTATATTCAGTAACTAATTTTTTTATTTCTCCGATACTCTTACGAGCTCTCGTTCCCGCTGATTTATTACCTTTGTCTACAAACTTGTCGTGTTCCTCTTTAAAAGATTCCCATAACTCTTCCATTTGTGAAAACATTTCTTTTGTGCTCATTCTAAGCTCCTTTAGTTTAGTTCAGTTAATTCTTCGAGTGAAAATGTAACAATAAATTTTTTGTCTTCATCTTCATCCCATTCTTCATACTCTATAAATATATGGTTATTAGACATTCTGTCCATAACTTCTTCCATTTGTTTTTCGGAATTACAAATTACTACAGTTTTAATTCCATCTGTTTTTACGTACACTTCATTTTCTGCACGATTGTAAATTACGTTATCTTTCATAAATCTTTAACCAATGTTCAATCATCTCATCCATTAAAGTTTCAAATGTATATTCAGGTTTCCACCCAAATGTAGTTCTTAGTTTTGTAGAATCACCACGAAGATATTTTAATTCTTCTGCTCTCATGTACCTTTGGTCTTGTGTTACATAATCTTTATAGTCCATACCAAGTTTACTGAAAACATATTCACACATATCTCCAACAGAACGTGATTGACCAGTAGCACATACGAAATCATCTGGTGTATCGTGATTAATAATCATATGCATCGCTCTAACATAATCTTTCGAGTGACCCCAATCTCTATAAGCATCCAGATTACCAAGTGGTAATTCTTTTCTCATTCCCATTTTTATTTCAACTGCAGACTTAACAACTTTATTAGTTACAAAGTTAGAACCTCGTCTTGGTGATTCATGATTAAATAAAATACCATTTACCGCAAATAAATTATACGCATTTCTATAATGTTTCACCATATTATAACCAAATACTTTTGTACATCCATATGGGCTTGTTGGCTCCATTTTGGTAGTTTCTCGTTGGTAACCATCTTCATCTACTGAACGACCAAACATTTCAGAGGATGACGCTTGATAAAACCGAGCGGTTGGGTGGTTGTTTCTATATGCTTCTAATATGTTTAATACACCAAGTGCATTAGCTTGAACCGTATATTGTGGAATGTCCATACTAATTCTAACATGACTTTGTGCGGCTATATTATATATTTCATCTGGTTTTATAGTTCGTATCATTTTTTCTAATGAACTGATGTCTGTTAAGTCACCATACTCAACTTTTATCACATCATCCAAATGGTCTAATCTACTCCATTGATTTTCTGCTATAGAATTTCTTCTGACTATTCCAAATACATCATAATCTTTTTCAAGTAATAATTCTGCTAAGTAACTACCATCTTGTCCTGCTATACCCGTTATAAAAGCTTTTTTCTTTACCATACTTCTTCCCCAACACATTTTAATGCAGATGCTATCACTTGGTGCATATCGTAATATTTAAAATCACCCAGTCTACCACCAAAGATAGTATCAGTTTCGTTCTTAATTAATTTTTTATATTCTGAATAAAGTTTTTTATTTTTATCATCAAACAATGGATAGTATGGTGTCTTGTCTCTATTATATTCTGCTGGTATTTCTTTTGTTACTACAGTCTTATCAGATTTAGTTCCGTAAAAATGTTTGTGTTCTGTAGACCTTGTATGTGGAACGTTTATATCAGTATAGTTAACTACGGCAGTTCCTTGGTAATCTTCGGTATCGTATACATCATGTTCAAAGTCAACATTAATCCATTCCAACTCTCCAAGTTCGTAATTAAAAAACTCATCAATCTTACCAGTGTAAATTATTTTTCTAGCTTGTTTTTTCCAATATTCATATTCTATTTCAAAAAAGTTTACATTCAATTGTGTGTCTATACCTTTTTGTATTCTGTCCATCATTACTGTATAACCATCTACAGGCATGCCTTGAAACCTATGATTAAAATAGTTATCATCATAATTTAATCTATATGGTAGTCTCTTTAAAATAAATGATGGTAATTCTTTTGGGTCTTTCTTCCATTGTTTAATTGTATAACCTTTAAAAAATATTTCATATATCTCTTCACCAACCATTGATAAAGCAACTTCTTCAAAGTTTTTTGGTTTATCTATTGGTACACGAACTTCGGCTATCTTTTTATGAGCTTCAGCTGGTGTTTTAATTCCCCATAATTTATTCATTGTCATTAAGTTAATTGGTAAAGAATATAGTTCACCCTTGTAGATAGCCTTCACTCTATTAACATAGTTATTGAACTCTGTATATTTGTTTACGTAATCCCAGATGTTTTGACTATTCGTGTGAAAGATATGGGGGCCATATATTGAACATTGGATACCTTCTATGTTTTTTGTGTAAACATTTCCGCCAGCTTGTGGTCTCTTGTCTATCATCAAAACTTTTAAACCAGCATCAGTTAGTTCGCGAGCACAAACTGAACCAAATAATCCCGTTCCAACTATTAAGTAATCATACATCTTTATATAAATCCATTTCTCTTAAATCTGGCCAATCTTCTACAATCCATTGTCTTGGTTCGGTATCAATTGCATTTTGTAATTTATCTAATCCACTTTGTGCAGTTTCTGGTGTCATGTAGTAATGATAACCCATAGTACTAATGTTTTGTTCTCTCCAAGGTGAATTTGGTACTCTTCCATCATAAGACATTTTCTTTAACTCATCTTTTGCATTTTTATCATCTGTTAAAATCATACCACCCCTACCAAGACTCAAATGTTTTTGAAACTGAAAACTAAGACACATAAGACTATCTGCAATATAACTATCTCTTTTCCAATAAACAGCCGCATCAATTATGTTAGTTCCACCCAAGTAGTAATAATCTTCCCACTCTTTTTCTTCCCAATCAAATTCAATTCCTATCTTTTCTGCTAAATTTGGAACTGATGGATAAGTGTTAGGTGGTACTGTAAATTTCTTTACATCTTTATACCTTAAACACAATTCTATAGCATGAGTACAACAATCTACTGCAACTGCATATGGTGAACCATAAAACTTAGCTATTTTATTTTCAAATTCTTTTATTACCTCGAAACTCATTTAGTACACTCCACGTTTAAACTTATTAGTGTTCCATTTTCTTTGTCCATGTGTGGAAAATATGCTTGTGAGTGGTCATCAAATTCTGAATGAGATGTTTCTCTCCAATTGTATCTTCGAACATTTTTAAAACCTATTGAATGTAATAATTCTTTTAGACTATCAAAGTCATATACAGTTTTGTGATAAATATGTTTACCATTCATTACCCACTTACCATACATCGGGCCTATAATGTTGTCTAATGAATATTTACTATAACCACTTTGATACAAGGTAACCATCTGTTTAAAATCTGGTGTAGCTATTCTTAACTTACCACCAGTGTTTATAACTTCGTACCATCTTTCTAATAGAGGAACTATCTCTTCTCTATCAAAGTAAGCTATCATATGTGATGTGTATAACAAATCAACTATGTCATTTGGATATTCGTCTAACCAAATATCATTTGAATTAATATGTGGAAATTGATTTCCATCAATGTGAATCCAACCTTTACCAAAGTTTCTTTCTCCACATCCCATATTAATTTTTATTTTATCACTCATAACCTAACTCCTTTAAATGTTGATAAGCTTTTTCTTTATCTCTCCTACCGACCAATCTCGCAGGTGAACCAACATATACACCCCAAGGTTTTGTATCTTTTGTTAACAATGAGTTAGCACCTACAACCGAACCCTCACCAAGTGTTAAACCAGGCATAATAATAGCATTAGTTCCAGTTCCACTACATCTTTTAAATGTAACTGTAGTAAGGTTAACATCTCTATATTCAATTGGTATAACTGGGCCAACCAAACCACCACTTGTATAATCTTCACTACCACATATAACTGATGTTCCAGATGCAAAGAATGCGAAGTCTTCCATAACAAAACTGGATTGTAAACTACCAATTACTTTAGAATATGGGGCTAGATGAATGTAATCTCCCATAGTTAATTTGGTAGTACAATAAAAACCCTTATCTATTGCTACGTGACTACCAATAATAGCATCCTTATCTCTAATTACCGCATCACTATCTATACGAACATCTTTACCTGTTATCATCTATAAAAACCTTATCGTTTTCAACACCAGTGTATGGACCAGTTTTATATTCATACACAACTGTATCGTCTTCGAGAATCTCATAAGTGTGACCACCTCTGAATGTCATTGAACAATCACCAGTTTCTAAAATTGGTGTTTCAATAATTGTATCATCTATATCATACATTATAACTTTTACTTTTCCTTTTATAACTACCCAAGATTCTTGAGGAATAACTTGGTCTTCCCCTTGTTTATAAATATGTTTGTGAGGCTTAAAAGACGTGCCTTTTTTCATTCTTAACGTAGCTAATTGTAAGAACTCTTCTTCTGGTGCTACATTTGTTCTGTCAACTATCTCGTCAAACCTATGAACAATGTGCAGTAAAACTCCATTTACCCTTGAATGTATTTTTTTCATTTTATACTCTCGTTAATTTTGTCTATTGATTCTTTTACCATTTTAAAACTTATTTGTTTTGTACATTCGAAATCTTTATTTTCAGGACACCACATCCAATTACCCATGTCAAACTTATGTTTGTTCCAACAACCATTACATACATTATCATTATGTACTCTTTCTACATTAGTAGTAAACTCATTCCAAGGTTTAGTAAAACCAGAAACCATTACAACTGGTTTACCAACGGCGTGTGCTATCCAAGATAGACCAGAACTTGTTCCAATAAAAAATTCACAATGACTAATGTCAACTATTCTATCTTCAATTGAAAATTCACCAGTCATATTAAAAGCACCAGATGGTATGTTATTAAAACTTCCTTCAATACCAAAAGAAGAATACTTATCTATACATATAGTTTGGTAACCAAGTTTACTTAGGTATGATACAATTTTATCCCACCCACCATCTAAGTTCCAGTACTTAGCTTGAGCCGTAGATTGTATAGCTATACAAACGTATTTCTTTGGATATCTTTTTGGTTTGTTAGGGATGTATATCCTTGGTTTAATTTCTTTATGTTCAAGTCCAAGACAATTTGACGCTTGTTCTTGTACTGAACACTCTTTGTAATCTTTTAGTGGTCTTGGATTATCAAACATCTCTTCTTCTTTTAGAACCAAACCAGCGAAATCAATAGTATGTCTTCTGGTAATATTGTGAACCACTTCATTACGTTCAACAAATGTTAACTCTGGGTAAACTGGTTTTAGTATACTATTCCAATCGGAACAAACAACTACCTCATCAAATCCAAATTGTTTTTTGTATTCAACACAATATGGAGCCCATGCTATACTATCTCCAAGAGAAGCTGAACCAAATACTATAAATGCTTTTTGTCTCACTTGTACTCTATCCTCATCTTTAAAAGTGTTATCTATTAATGATTGACCTTCGTGTTGTTTAGCTACCTCGTCATACAAGATACCCATTTTAAATCCTTCTTTGTGGCCAAATATTTCTCCTACCAATCCATGTGTTTGAAAAACATGATTGAACCAAGTATCTGGCGAATCCCAACCAACTTTTTCATAACAGTCTAATAGATATGGAAAAACTTTTTTAGGCATTAATGTCATATGAGCTAAAACTATTTTGTAAGTCTGATAATACAAATCACTATCATCATATTTGAGATGCTCAGGTGAATTTAAAACACCATCAATGTATCTATCACCAAATGAAAAATAAGAAATATCTTTTTGATTTACTCCATCACAAACTTCATTTAGTATTTCTATAAATTTTTCTGGTTGTTCTGTTAAGATACAATCACATTCGCATAAAAGTAAAAAGTCATGGTCATCTTTAAATCCATCTATAACGCCTTTTTTAAACGAACTCCAAGCTCCATAGTGGCCAGCACCTAATGGTGATGGTGGGTCAGGAAAAGCTTTATTCATTGGTGGTTCACCAGTAAATGGTTCATTAATATGTTGTACATAATCAATACCATAATCGGCTAATATCTTTAGAGATTCAATTGAAGCTCTTTCTCGTTCATCATTTGGTCTTGTTAGTAAGTGAACTAACTTTACTTTATGTTTAACCTCAACTCTTTTATCTGATACATTATTTATTTTATCTATTGCAGATTTTACATCTTCGTAATCAATTTGTTCAAACTTATCCCAGTCATCAAGTGATTTCATTTCCTTGACAGGATTCCAGTTCCACTCTCCTCTGTCAAATAAATAATTTGGATTGTTCCAATACCCTGAATTTTTACTTTCTTTATAAACCCTAATAGAGTTTGTTCTAAATTCATGGTTTGGTTTACTCATAGATGAAATTAATATTGATGGTGTACCTACTGCCCATGCTAACCAAGATAGTCCAGAACCAATACCAATATAAAATTCTGCGTGTTTTAAGTCTACCATTCTGTCTTCAAGAGAGTAATCACCAGACTTATCAATAATATTTTCTGGTGGATAGTTCATAAATGGTTCTATACCAAAACTATGTTCTTTAGATATTAGAACTACCTTGTATCCATTTTCATTTAAGTAGTCTACTACTTTCTGCCACCCACCCTTACGATTCCAATATTTACATTGTGATGTTCCATGAATAGCAATACATACATAAGGTTCTTCTATAGTTCTTGGTTTGTTTGGTATGGTTATCTTTGGTTTTATTTCTTTGTAATCTAACCCAAGTATATCTGTTACTGTTTGTTGTAATGGTATTGGTCTACAATCTGTTGGATGATAATCAAGATTGTCAAACCACCAACCAAGACTATATCTTGTGTAAAGATTATCAACCACACCACCAACTTCTATAAAGTTTATGTTAGGATATTCTTTTTCAAAAAAATTATTGAACCAACCAGCATAATATACATTACATTTGTGTTTAAGTCTAAACTCTTCTGCATATGGCATAAAAGCTATATTATCACCAAGTGAGCTAGTAGCTACATCTATCAAGACATTTTTATTTTTTAAATCTAAACGTTCTACATTTCCATCAACTTCTATTCTCCAATCGGTATACCACCTTCTGGTAGCGGTACACCACATATTAGGTTTAAGATTAGCTTCGTATACTACATCATCATTTTTGTTATCAATAATCTTAACTAATCTATTTCTATCTCCACCATGTACATCTATTCTTGGATACCCATCATGGAAAGAATAAGTCCATGACCAATCAAGTTCTCTTCTACTATCTTCTCTCTTTGTTACATTGTTGTATAGTCTATTCATATTTTCTAACATAAAGTCATCACCCAATGTAGTTTCGTATATTCTATTCAATCTTCTGCAGACTTTATCCCAACTATATTTTTTACTATTTGATAAATACCAATCTTGATAGTATTCATAGTTACCTAAAACTTTTTGTATAGCTTGTTTTACTTCTTCCTTATCTCTACCAACAGTACAATCTTCGTGTAACACTCCATCGCCCATATATGTTCCGATGATTGGAAGACCACAAGACATAGCTTCTGTTATGGTTAGTGGTGGATGTCCAGCTTCAACTTCGGATGGATGTATAAGTATCTCACTTGACTGGTATAATTTTATAAGTTCATCTTCTGGTAAATCATACTTCATAGTATAATTCCAGTTTTTATCTTTATGCTTATTTATGAAATGTTCATTGTCTTGTTTAGGGCCAGCCCATGTGATTGGTATATCAAGTTCATTAGCCGCCTCTATACCATAAGAGAACCCTTTTCTATCTTCGGTATTATCTGTCATATATCCAGTTTTACCAACACATAGTAATCCTACACGCGGGTATTCTGAGTCTTTATATTTTGTTTGGTCAACTCCATGTTCTAAATAAATTGGAACACCTTCAAAGTAATCAACAAGATATTTAGCAGGAACTATACCCAACTTTGCCTTTTTCAAAGCTTCTAAATTCTCTTTATATACGGGACTTGACTTACCTTGTATATACGCGTGATGGTCATGACAAGTAAAGATGTATGGTATATTTTCTTTAGAGGCCGCAATGGCTAGATTTGCCATATGAATGTGTATTATGTCATACTCGTCTTGTATTGGATGTACATCGTCCAAATGTAGTATGTCACATTGATGTCCTCTACGTTCAAACGCTAATTTGTATTCCCATATAATCTTTTCTATAGCTCCCCAACTCTTTGGTGGAACTTCTATCCAACCTGGCGTTATTTGACAAATTTTCATTAGTCTTCCTTTATCCTAATGTAAGATGGAATTTGTTTTTTCAAATCTGTATCTCTCTCTAAATAAAATTCAGAACCATCTGGACAAACTATATGTGTACCATTCTCATTTATTTCTATGTGGTCTAAATGTGTACCATACAATCCTTCTATATTATGTCTGAAGTAAAATCTTTCAGATGGATGTACTTCAAAGTTTAGTTCTCTTTTATCTTCGGTGTGTGTGTTACAACTTACTAAGTAAACGTGGTTCTCTGTTGGTGACCTAAAGACAGAAGAAATATAACCACCATCTAAAGCACCACTTGTGTTTGATGGTGATGTCAAAGTATTAAACTTTGTTTTTGGATGAAAATCTGCAAACAAATCGGCACCATCCTTGACTATGAGTTTGTCGAAACTATCTTCTAAACAATAACGATATAGTTCTTCACAAATTAAAAAGTTTTGTTTACCAGTATACTTACGAATAAGTTCCTTGAAATCACTTTCGTATTTTATATTTGGAAACTTACTTATAGCTAAATTTAATTCAATATATAAAAAGTCTAACGATATATCATGTTCGTTAAGATATACCAAACCTTTCTTACCTTGGTGTTGACAATCTCTAACAACACTATTGATAAAATTAATATTGTCTTTGTGATGTACTTGGTCATACTCCATTCTTATAACGTGAGTAAACCCAAGTGATTTAGCAAACTTAACACTATTTAAAAAGTTTACCATGTAAGAATACCCGTGTTTTTGAATACCACCATGTATTACGTTTACTACAAACTTGTCATTTGGTTCTGGTGGAACATACCAGAACAAACCATCGGCCGCTTCATCATAGTTACCAGTAAATAATCTATTTTCTTTATCATAAAAAATATAGTCTACTTGTTCTTGTACCTTATCACTAATTTTGCTATTAGTGACTAACATTATAGGATAACCAAGTTCTTTATAAAACTCAATAGACTCTAAGAATCTTTTCTCATTTACGGCCGTGTGAAAATAAGCATCGAGAATAACTATTGGTTTGTGTTTCATGTTTAGAACTTCTAACATAGCTTCTTTCCGTTCTTCTATAGAACGATAACCATTTAAGTGACATAAGAAGTTCCCGTTTTCATAAATGTGATTTAGATTCCAGTCTGGATACATCTTCATCATCTCTTCATCTTTTATAAACCATCTTGAAAATAATTCTTCCTTTGGTAAATATAAAAATCTATCTCTGTAATGTTTGTTGTTATTAATACAAACTCTCAATTGTCTCATCTCATGGTCAAATGAATCTATGTGAACTTGTTCTCTACCTTCTTCAACGTACTTTAAGTTCCAAGTATCTTTTAGTAGTAAGTGCATTAATGGTGTATTTTTAATTAGAAAATGACCCGTGTGTGGTGACATACCATCTTCTGTTTCTGTATCTGGTACTGTCTCTTCTGATACAGTTATAAAATCATAACCATCTTGTATAAAGTCTTCTAACTTTTTTGTATCATCCATTATAACACAATCAGCGTCAATCCAAAATAACCATTGGTATTTGTGTAGATGTTCTTGTAGTCCTTTTATCTTACTCCATTGTAATGGTCGTGATGTATCCATGTCATCTGAAAAAATTAAATCATATCCATTCTTGTTACAATAACTTTGTACATTGTCTTTAGATATATCACCAACTGGTGCATATTTCTCATCATACATCATCAAGACACCAATATCTTTTCTTGTTCTTTCTGCCCATAAAATACCATGATGGTCATCTTCTGTTGTTTGTTGTCTACCATCAGCTTGTTGGTACATAGAATATTTAAAACCAAGTTTATCTAATCTATTTAGGATATGATTTCTCAATTCGTTATTGTAACTATCATGAAACTCTAACAACAATCTATCTACTTTCATCAAGTCTTCATCAGACATAGCGTCAAACATCATATATTCTGCACCTTCTATGTCAACTTTAAGTAAATCAATTCTATCCAAACCATTCTCTGTAGTAAAATCTAAAAACGTTTGTGTCTTAACTGGAAAACTTATTATATTTTTTTCTGTTTGTGCGTATTCTATAATATGGTTTCTATCAAAAGAAGCTATAGTATCGTTCCAAGGAATTGTATACATATCAATTTCACCAGTCTCACCACCAATAGCTACTTGTAATGGTATAACTCTTTCATCATTACTTAATGTATCATTTAAATCATCATAAGCTCTTTTTACTGGTTCTACGGCGTATACTTTAGAAGCACCTCTATGTAGAGCATACATAGCAAAAGTACCAATGTTAGCACCAACATCAACTACAACACTATCTTTTCCAAAATCAAAATCTTCATAAACTTTTTGATAGAAGAACTCCATGTAATTAAAATAAGCTAAACTATGTAATGGATTCATTGTTTCAAATCTAAAAGGTGTTGTTGGTTTAGTTTCCCTTAATCTATGTTCATGAACATCAAGTAACTTATCACCTATAGAATTTAATCTGTGTATTTCATTTCTATCGAGATACGAATCCGACTCTACGTCTGGTTCTTTTTCATAATACTCTACACGAAACCCATTGAACTCGTTTTCTTTTTCGAAATAGAAATGGTGTATAGGAATTGGTATAGTCCAAAAAGAATTGTACCCACCCAACTCTTGTGGCCAACTGTATATTGGTATCCAAGTATCTATGTCTCTTAGAACAATGTGTACTAATCTTTGTCTGTCACTTTGATAATTGAATACTAATTTGTTTTCTTCTCCTATAAAATCTATTTCCATTGGTATCTTGCGACTACCATGATACTCTTGTAGATAGTTTACAATTCTATTTGTTTCTCCAACATCTTTTATACCATGAAAATACTTGACATCATCTTTATCTGTTGAATACGCTAACCAACCACGTTCAACTTCTGGTTCGTGTATGTCAATAACCATTCTATCATTTATCTGTAAACTATCTTCGTATGTACCACCAACTTCAAAAAAATGTTTTACCGAATCTAAATTGTGTGGATTGAAAAACGATTGTGGTAATCTCTTATCATATTTTTTACTCCACAATAAATAATTAATCAGAGTCTCTTCGTGAAATGGTACGTACTTCTTTATAGTTTCATCATCATCAAACCAACCCCAACTAACAGCGTCCATACATAACTTTGACCAGTCTTCTATAAATTGTTTACAATTCTGGGTCACCAACATAGAATTTGTTTGTCTATACCACACAACATTTTCTTTTGGTATTTTCATTTCCTCAAAAGATACAGATTCGTCTGTAATAATCTCATTGAACTTCATACGTTTGAATTGTGCTTCTGGTAACAATGGATAGTTTTCGATTTTCGTAAGATTAAAAAATATTGTATCAATGTTATTATTCATTATAACATCAGAGTCTATGTAACAAAGTTCTTCAATACCAATATCAAAACAATGCTGTATAATAGATGGTTTCAACATCATAGCTTTTATTTTACCTTCTACACCAAATTCTTGAAAACTATGTTTGGTAGGGCTATCATCTAAGTTAGCATCATATCTAATTGTGGTAACATTATTTTGTTTTATACCATAATCAAAATTTATTGTAAACACAACCAATGGTATATTAGAAAATAATTCGTGACTCTTTAATAGTCCTTGTAGTATTGGTACATATGGTTCATCACAATGTGCAACAAAACACCTTTTTGGTATTTTCTTTTCTAAGTTTAATACATCCATTATTTTATCTTCATTCCTTTTATCTTCTAAAAATATAACATTGTCTAATCCATTATACATTCCACAATAAACTTCAAGATTGTATAACATAACTGGTATACCCCAACCTATAGCTTCTTTTAGTACAAGTGGATTAGTTTCTTTATCAGTTTTAGTACCTCTTGATGTAAACAAAAATAAATCCATACAACTATAAAATTTATCTACATCACTTCGTTCTCCCCAAACAACACAATTGTCTGGTAAGTTTTCCATTAGAGGCTCCCAATACCATCTAAAGTTATCGGCTTGATTTCCAACAAAATGAAACTTTATCTTTTGGTCTTTTAGTTTTCTAGCATATTCTACAATCTCTGCTTGATTTTTTCTTGGTGTCCATAGACCAACGTTAACAACGTGTTTATATGTTGGGTCAAGTCCTAACTCTTGTAAAGTATCTTCTCTACTTGGTCGGTCTTTCTTTATGATTGGAAACTCAACTACTTCATATGGTATGTCGTACTTGTTACACAAATCAGAATACATCTTAGGATGAAAGTCACTTATAAAAGCAAAAGCATCTGGTAAATATTTTTTACGTTCATTTACTTCTTCTGCAAATCCAGAGTCATGTGATGTCTCTATGATTTTATATTCTCTAAGTGAATTGTAGAACTCATCTGCTACAATATCAGGCATCCACATCTCTGGATGTTCTTGTAAATGTATTATATCTGGTTTTAGTTTACCTATTATGTGAAAGAACTTCTTTTTCTTTTCTTCATCAGTTCCTTCTAACGTAGTAAAGTTCTTAGGTAGTAACTCTTTTATGCGGTTCTTTTGTACATCATATATTGGAGCGATATCAGACCACTCCAATACATAAACCTTGTGATTAGTTTCCTCTACTAACTTTTTAGCTTGAACATATAGATACTGAGGCATGCCACCAGTAGATAGATGTTGTGCTATTAGTAGTATCTTTTTAGAACTGGTATCCAAACGACATAACCTCTGAACGATAGATAGGATGATTTCTACAAAATACTTTGTTTACTTTCATCTTCTTTGTTGTTCCATCTTCATTGAACTCGACACAATATACAAAAGTTCTTTTATCAGATTTGAAGAACTTCATTTGTTCATCAAAGTTCTTTACGTTACTTGTGTATTTTACTTCGCTATCAAAACCCATATCAGCTCCAGCCGGGAACTCTCTCTTTACAACCTTCATTAGTGTTTTCATTATTACTCCTTTAGTAATCTTCTCCATACAAAGAAAACTTCTTTGGTGGCGGTGGTGGTGGTGCACTTACTTCTACGCTCTCGACTGTGTACACCAGACCAGCCTGAGCGTCTATTTGAAATGTTGTTAAACCAGTTTTCTGAAACGCGTGTTCCAATCCTTCTGTTAATGTTGGAAAAATTCTGTCACTATCATCGTCTGTCCATCTGTCACCAGGTGGTACACGATTCAGTATAGGTTTCTTTACTTCTTTTTCTATTGTCTTACTCATATATATAATTATCTTCCTTCGAGATATTGTTTATATTTTTTGATTCCGTCTTCTAATTTTGTAGGTATCCAAGCGGGTAACATCATCTTAGGTTCTGCTTGAGTATGATACTGATATCCATTTGGTGTTTTGTTCTTGTTCAAATGTTCAAATGGTATGTCCATCAAAGTTAGTACGTCTTCAAATGTTCTAGCTTCACCAGTACCAACATGGTATATACCACTACGACACTTTTTAAATATTGGTATCAATGTTGCGTTAACAACGTCATCAATGTATACAAAATCTCTTTGTGGTTTACCATCAAATAATTTAAAAGAACCCTTCTTCCACGCTTGATAAGCTACTGAAGACATCTTACCTTTATGTTCTTCTCCTGGGCCATATACATTAAAGTATCTTAGAGCATAAAACTTATCAACTACATTGAGACCATATTGTTCGGTAACATACTTAGACCAACCATAAAAGTTTGATGGTAATCCATTGTCACCATCATTAGCCGCCGATGAGGCATATATTACTGGTTTATCCCATATCTTAGCCAAATCAAATAGAACTTTACTAAACTCATAGTTATACTTCATCATCTCGTTGTTATCTTCCAACATAGTATCTGATATGGCACCAATGTGTATTACATAGTTAGAATCACCAACACACTTGGATAGTGTAGATTCCCAACCAACATGGTTCATATAATCTTTTTCAAGACAAGTTATATTATTGATTTCATCTAAAGATAGTAATCTTTTATAAACACTCTTACCAATAAAACCCTCTGACCCAGTTAGTAGTATTCTCATTAATTAAATGATTCCCAATTATTTTTTTCTACAACATCAAGTATACCCTCGACCAATTCTTTAGCTATAGCTGGATTAAACGAGATACCTTTCTTTGTTGGTAGATACTCACCATGCTCATTCTCAAAGAATATTCGTAGGTCTATAAAAGAATGTCCTTTATATTCTGATTGTGAGATTCTTATAATCTCTTTACTATTCTTTTTGATTTCCTTAATCATTCTAATATCCTTTCTTATTCAAAAAAATCTTTGTATTCACTGTAGTATAAAATGTATACGAGATAAAACACGCTAAAAACTATACCACCTACTAAAACTAATTCCATAACTACTCCTATTTTAATTGTAAGTCTTGTACCCACTTAGGTACATTCTTTTCCATATAATGTTGTATAACAAATGCTTCCGCTACATGAGAGAAGAACCAAACGAATGTTAGTATCGGAACATATATTCTGAAATCTAATTCCATTATAGAAACTCCCAACCAAGTTAGGAATATCATTCCCATTGACTTAGTTAAAAAACTTATTCCACTAAATCCTAAACTCATTATGTTACCTCTAGCAACTACTACATAAATGTTTAAAACTAAATGTAATAAATTTAGAAACGATGGAGCTATAACTCCCATAAGAAAATATAATGCTACATCCATTACTTTTTAAACCTCTCTTCTATTTTATCTGCTACCCAATCTATTATATCAGTAGACCATACTAAAAGCATTAAACATAAAAATGCTCCCCAACCTTCTATTGTCGTCATTTCTTTTTCCTTTTCTGTATTAATATAAATCGTTTTAATTTTTTCATTTCTATCTCAAGTCTGTTAACCTTTGATTCTAACTTATCTATTTCATAATAAGTGCCTTTTCTACTCATTATCTTTCCTTTTCTTTTTAGTAAAAATCTTTTCCCAATTTTCATCATACTTCTTTTTATCTGATACTCGGTTCTTATCACCTTTACCAGCGTTTGAATATTTCTTTTTCTTACTCATGATATATTTGTCAATTGTATTAATATGATAGCTACAGCTAATAGTAAACATATAAAAGTTTTTAGTGTTGGTATTTCTGTTAGTAGTAACCAAGTTAGTATACCAAATACCATTGTACTTATACCAAATCCAGCCAATCTCATATTCCAAAACGCACCAAAGTGTTCAAACGACCATTTAGTACTATAGAAGAATAATGGAGCTATTAAAAAACTTGTACCATATACCCACCACATTGATTTTAATATCTTAACATTTGGCCATACATAATGTGCTTGTAATTGAAAAAACGCTAGTATACTTCCTATAAAGTTAGCTAGAACAGCTAAAAGTAACTTACTCACTTGCTTTTATTCTCCTCAAATCTTCTTCAGAAAGTTTATCATACCATTTGGTCTTTGATAACGTTCTATTAGCTTCTCTTAAATCTTTTCTTCTTGCTATGTTAATTAACATAGTAGGTGCTTTTCTTGTCTGAACACCAGATATACTCCAGTTTTCTGATGGGTCAAGTACTAATACCTTTGGTTGGTTATCATCTTTTGGCCATATCTGTTCTATTTTCTTATTCAATGACGCTTGATAGTTCCTTCTTCTATCACCATATTGAGGCATATTTATTTGGATAATCAATCCAGAGTTTTTACCTGACTCATCCCACTTCTTTACCAAATCTATAAACTCATCATTTTTAGTTTGTGTAAGAAATAGTATTCCATCATTATCAAAATCTTTTTTGATGAAAGGACAAATAGGTACATCAGAAAAGTTTTCGTTTGGTGTTTGTAACCATACGAGATATTCTATTATCTCGTCAATTAGTTTTTCTACAGCGATATCTCAACCCCTACTTTAGCCTTATAAAACTCTTTACCTTGTAGTTTAGAAATTTCTCCAAGATTATATAGTCTTATCTTTTCTGTTAATTGATATGATACTTTGAACTTGTCTTCAAACTCAAATGTATCTCTACCATCTTCTTGACTTGGTGGAAAGTATCCATCGAATGATACATCAACTTCTACCTTATCATTATAATACTTTTTCTTTTTACTCATACCAAAAGAAAAGAACGTCTCAAAGTTTCTACTGAATACATCATCACTACTATTACGACTGGTAAACCCATACGATATATCTTTCCATTTATTTCTCCAGTCCATCTTCAGATATTTTACTCCTTGACTTTCTTTATTCATATATTCAGGCTTAAAGTAAACACCATTGTCTAATTTAGCCCAAAACAAATCATCTATATAGAACTCACCAAGTTCTCTTTCCCATTGTCTATTGAGATAAAAGTTATCATTACTTAAACCAATACTAACTTCATAGTCATCTGGGTTTGGTTGTACATTTGGTGTTCTAGCGGCGAATGAACTGAATAACATTACACCTGCTAATAAACTATCTAATACCATTTAATTTTCTCCTATCATTGTTTTAATTTTCCAACTAAAGAAGCTTGTACACTATCTACAAAATCTTTTGCTTCTCTCAAAGAACAATCAACCTCTTTTCTATATAGTTTGATTGCTGCTATTTTCTGATTTTTTCTTATCAAATCTTCTATTTCATGCATCATAATAGTATGTTCTAAACCATCCCACTCACCACTCTTAATTTTATTTCTTACTTTCCATATCCGATTGGCTTGTTCCATGATACCTTGTATCTCAAAACCTCTCCAACTAAATTGTCTATCTTCTATTCTATCTAACATCTCATGAGCCGTCATATACATACCTGAAAATAAATCACCCTTATCATCTGGTATATCTGGTTCTGTTTCGTCACACAACGTGACTAACATCTTTAGTCTGTCTTCTACTAATTGTTTATCCAATATCGTCTAACCCTGAATCTTCTACTATACTTTTTAAAACACCATGATACTCTGGATACTTATCCATTACTTCCATAAGATTAGCTAGGTATTCTCCAGGCATACCATCTAAGTTATTCTCTCCAACCATAACCGTAGCCGCAACAAACGTTTGTACTGCAACTTGTAAGTCTTCAGGTATATCATCTCTTACTTTAAACTTTTTAAATCTTTTTAAATCTTCGTGTACTTTATCGCTCATTTGAAATCCAAGTCATGTTTATCAATTATATTTTTCTGTATCTTTTTTATGTCTATACCATCAGTATCATTTAGTAGGTCATATACTGCTAGTTTTCCACGTAATTGTTTTAAGTTTTCAAAACCTTGACACTCTTCATACCATTCATTTTCTATACAGAGATTTGTTACGTCTTTAAAAAGATTATCATACTTGTCATAATTTATACTTAGACAAACTTTATCTTTTGACCATATAACTAAATCGTGAAAAGGTACATCCATTATTATAACCGCTTTAAAATCCTTTATTATCTTTTGTACTTTTGGTAATGTTAATTTCTCTATGTACTTCTTATATAACTTAGAACCATAACCATAATACTTGAAACCATCTAACTGATAAGGAATCATACATTACCAATAATATATCCAAGTACAAACATTATCAAAGATAGTATAACTAACTTAATTTGTGTTTCATATTCTTTCATTACAATCCTCTATTTAAAAATTAAATAACAATAACCAAGAGCTATTAAAACCATACAAACCATTTTTACATACTCCATGATTTCATCTGTTTTAGTAAATGTTACTCTACCCTTCTTCATCGTCACCTATCTGAAAGGTTTTCTTATCATCGTGTATTATCTCTTGTTCCATCTCTTCTAAGATGTCTTCAATCTCATACCTTTCATCAGAACCAATTAAATCTTCTATTGATTCATATACTGCTCGTAGTCTTTGAGCTATTGATACCAAGTCCATTAGTACTCCTTTTATCTTTTAAGTCTTTTAGTGGTTTTATGTAAATGACTTTATAACAATCTAAACACAACTGACCAGCCGTATCTATATACCCAATCCTAAAATCAGTATGAGTATCTTTATCATATAATGTATCTCGTTTACAACTAACACATTTATCTTTCATTATTTAAATATCTTTTGTCCGACTTTTGAGTTTTCTATTTGAGTCAACATATTTCTAATATCTCTCAAATCATTTTCTATTTGGTCAAACTGCTTGTTTATTCTTAAATCAATGTCTTCAAGTTCTTTATTCAATACAACTTTTAAATCAGACCGAACCCTACTATCAGTATCAACAATATGGTTATTGATTATGTCAATAGTCTCTTTCATCTTTAGGTCATTACTAATTGTAACATCCCATTGTGCTTCCAGTTCTATTATACCCTCAAGTATTCTATCAAGTGTTTCATCAATCTCTTGACCCTTGTCAACAATCTTAGATAGTCTTCCCATATTATCTAATATACTGCGTAATTCATTTGTATATAAACGAATAGTCTTTGGATTAGATACGTCTACAAAAACAGAAACCTTGTCATCTATTTCTTTATACCTAACATCCCATTTATCAGCTTGTTCATCTACCTTGGATACTCCAAGATATAGTCCACCACCAAAACAGATTAAACATCCTATCATTGTTATAACAGCGTTCTTCATAATTAATTCCTTCCGTACTTTGTACCTCTTTCAACCCAATGAGAGCTGTAGTCATAAGGTAGTTTAACTAAATAGTATAACTTGTCATCAATACTAAATAATTGTGATTGTTCCATAGGATTGACTAATTCAAAACCAACCCTCTCTTTTATAATTTCTATAACTTCATCTTTGTGAATACCAATTAATGCTTGTATACTAACTGGTTCTACTATTTCAATATCAACCCAACAAGACAAATCTCCTGCTGGTATAAATCTATATGGTATAATTTCTGGTCGTTTCTGAATCTCTTGACCATCTAACTTGTTACAAACAAGCATAAATGTTAGTATAAGAAATCCTAATATCTTAGGTATGTGTGTGTATAGTAAATTTTTAGAATACTTATCCATGATAATATATAGTCCTTTTATTAATGTAACAATTAAGCTATTTTATATTTTTTATACATAGAATTACACTTAGTCATTTCGTGTTTATTCAAATCAAACCCATAACCATCTATTGAATTATCTACCAATCTTTTTTCCAAACCTAATAACCAACTATAATCTTCTTTAATATGTTTAGGAGCTTTTCTTATATCAGAATGAGCATCCTGTATAGTAACTTTGAGATGTCTAACTTTGAATAGATTACCTTTCTCTGAATGGTGGTCGTATTCTTGTTCCATCTGTTTTAAAAATTTATCGTTCATAACGGCAATGTTTGTACAAGTAGGTAGGTGTCCACCATTGTCTTTAATAAAAATCCAACTCCGACACCTATACATATCCCAATTAAAATGTAATTTATCATTTCCGACTCTTGAATATTTCGTCTCATATAGAATCCTGCTCCACGGGCTACCTACCTACTTGTATATAAGTATACAGTTTAGTAAAAAACTAAACCGCTCCAATACTAACTAAATGGTCAAGTTCATCCATCGTACCTTCGAACCCTGGCATATCCCTATCCAAGTCTATCTCTGTATCCACAAAATCTCCACCAGTAGTAACATCATCTAAAGTTCCACACATCCTATCTTCCATATCTTTCTCTAACCTATCCATCAACATCTTGTTACCTTCTGGACTCATCCAAGTAGTCCTATGAAATTTACCATTAACCCACATCTCAACCACCTTGATTGAATCAGAAACTGCACTAAAGCAGTATTCTACTTTAACATTGTCATTACCGACAACATATTCATAAACATAAGTCATTTATGCTTCTCCTTTTATTTTATTGAAAAATTCATCCTTACCAATACCAAGTCTACCATTGGTTTTCAAACCCCAAGTAAACTCACTCTTTAACTTCTTGTTAGCTAACACATCAACAAAAAACTCATTGGTTGGATTCTTACAAACAAACTCATAGTTCTTTAAGAACCTATCTACACCATCACCTCTGAAGAAGTAACATCTTTCATGTTGTAGATTCATAGTAGAATTGAAAAGTTTAGGTTTACCATCATAACCCTTATCTACAGAGACATGATGAATAGTACCACTCTTCTTATTTACCCAATAACTATAAGAACCAATTTTTAGATTTTTCATTTTGTTCCTTTTCATAACACTTGAATATACAAAGAATGCAAACATGAGTCAAGAGCTATTTTAAAAAAAGTTGGGGGGAATAAATCCCCCCTACCCTTCGAGATGGTGTTAATTAAAATACTCGTGATTCATTAGCGATAACCTTACTCTTACCTTTAGGATTAATGTTACCAGAATTAGAATTGTATGTAGTAGACATTTCCTTATCTAACAAAGACATTGGTGGAAAAGAATACTTCTTCTTCTTACCTTTGTTATATACGAACTCAATCTCTTCCCATTGTAATTCAGTATTTACTTCAAGTCTCATTCTATGAGCTTGAGCTTGTCCAAGGAATCTCTTTCTATCAAATGTATGAACTTGTTTACCAGATAATCCAGATATATTCTCATTCCATTTCATAACAGACATTAAACACTTTAAGAATATGTTCTTAAAAGCACCTTGTCTACTCTTTGTTTGAAATGGACGAGCTTCATCTAATTCCCTAATCCATTCTAAATCAGATTCTATACGAATACGTTCTTCTGGTGAAACAACTAACTTACCAGCTTTAAACGCTTCACCAATAGTATGGTTCTTATCCCAACCACTAGCTACAACCATCAATAAGTTAGCTACAGCTATTTTGTATTCGTGTTTAAGTCCACGTAACCAAATATAATCATCTCTCTTCAAATCACAATAACAATCTAAAGTCTCATTTGGTGTGAACGTTGATTGAACCTTATGTATCTCTAACATAATCTCTACAGTCTCATCGTCATTAGTAGAGTCATGGTCTCCGATTATATACTGAAAAGGTATTCCTAAATGTTTACAAGCTTCAAATCTACCTTGACCACTTAGTACCTTTCCTTCTTCAGAAACTATACCAGGTTCTTGTTGACCAACTCTATCTATAGAAGACGCTATATGTTTCATACGTCCTTCTGTTACTGGTCTATTATATTTTAGATAACTAAATAAACTATAGTCATCTGATGAGTACACCACTTTATCTGTTGGTGTTTGTCTTATTGTATTCATTGTATTCTCCATTTATGTATCTTGAACGATACGGGTTATTTACTATATTGTAACAATTGGATATTACCTTGGTCGTAGTGAATCAAGTCTAACTTCTCTTGTAGAGTATGTTCGTCACGAGCTAGGTTTTCCTTTTTGTGTTCTTCTTTGGTTATCTTAGCTTCCACCCATAGATGTAGGTTATCGCTTAACCAATTCTTTACCATCATATTGACAATGGTTTCTTTTGGTTCACCCTTGTCAAATAATTCTTTTATCTTAGTATGTATCTCCCAACCAGCTAGAGTTACACCAACTATATGGTCTGATGTACATTCACTACCTTTAACTTGAAGTGAAGCTCTACTGGATAGTCCAGTCTTTGCGGGTGATATCTTGAAACCAAGACCATTGTATCCAAAGACTAACCGACCTAATTGTCTTAGACCACAAGTATCATTCTTGTTCAATTTTGTATAGTCATCAACAAGGTCTTTGTCTTGAGTCATATCATACTCAAGGTTAGAAATCCATCCGTTGACAGCTCGTCCAAAACGATAGTCAAGTTTTCTTTGTTCTTTTTTGTATATTGTTTTTAGTGAAGTTCCCACTATCAGAGGTAGTGGTTTTAGATTTAGTTTATCCATGATTCGTTTTCCTTATTACGTTTATGAATCGTACACCGATTCGGTTTTGTTAAGTTAACAATAATATATATACGGTAAAAACCAAAAACCATCAAGCTATTTTTTAACCCATAGTTCTTTGTACTTATCTACCGCTAGTTCTTTAGCTTTAGCTTCTATCATAATGTCAATTTCGTTATCATAAGTTTGTATCTCATTTAGTACAAAGTCTGAATGAGCTTGTGGTCTTATCTTTGGGTCGTTATGTTCCTCACTTCGTGACTCTGAATAATGTACAACTGGTTTAATACCATCAGGCCACGTAGACATAGCCATTTCCAATGCTTCTTGTTCTGACAAATCACCAGTACAAAACTTGTGGTGGTGATAATCGAATACAATTGGTACACCAACACGCTTGTAGATACCCTCATATAAGTCTCGTACAGAATACATACTAGCTTTGTCGTCATTCTCAAGGGTCAATCTGGTACTAACACTCTTAGGTAGTTTAGGGAAGTTCTCACAGAACCTATCCATAGACGCTTGTTTATCTCCATATGCTCCACCAAGGTGTATATTAATCTTATTGTATGGTGTACGAGATAATCCCATCATATCCATAACGTCTCCATGTATAGTTAAGTCCTTGATACAATTCTTAACTACTTGTTCTTTAGGTGATACCAATACATTGAAAGGGCCAGGATGTGTAGTTATCCTAACACCATGTGTAGTAGCTTGTGTACCAGCAGAATGTAACCATTGTCGTATACTATCTATATCTTTTAGGTCATCCCAATCATACTCGGTTTTCCAAGGTGTGATATCAGAAGACATACGAAAGAAGTTATAACCATTTAGTATATTCCAACTAATAATACTATTCAAGTCTTTGACGTTATTTAATATAAGTTCTGAAGCGTAGTCAACACCCTTCTCAAGAAACGTTCTCTTAATCATACTACGATTTGTGGTAATAGGTTTTACACCACGTTCCTTACCACCAAACTTTTGTGGATATGATAATCTCATAGAAATACAAGCGTATCCAATTCGATTAGTATCTACCATTCTTCTCTCCTTCCAAAGTTATTCTTTTCAATTCTTTTAACTAAATGTCGTTTATATAAAAACATCTGATACATCATATATCCCATACCAAAGATATCTCTGATAAACCAGTATATACATAGAATATAATAAATAATAGTATTCATGTCAAGAGCTTTTTTCTAATTGTTTTAGGTAACATCTGATAGTCCGTTAACATAGATATAATCTTACCCTTCGAAACCATACTAATTTTTTCACGTTTATATAAATCATTACAATACTCAACAGACCTATCGTATCCCCACTTAATATAATAGTCGGATACCATCTTAAAAGCGTCGTTAGTAGAAATATAATTAACAATAGGTGCTTTCCAAACAACCTTTTTTCTCTTCGGTTTATCCAAAGACTTATAATACTTATCCAACCACCTATCCCAACTATTATCTTTCCATATACCCTTAGCGGGTTTACTACTACTCGTACTACGCCTATCCAAACGTTTAAGGTTATCTTTAGTATCAGACTTAACAGGTTGTACATACCCACCAGTCTTATGTGGATATACCATATGACCAGAATACTTTTCTACACTACTACATTTGACACACTGCTCGTAACCTAAATGATATCGGTGCTCATCGAGAGGGCCATCGCATTCGGAACATACAATAGAGTTTACGCCCGGACGATGTTTACTTACTTTAACACGCTTACTCATACTATGGAAGTGGATGAGTAACCCTTGGAGTAAACTTACCCCAGATAGGAACTAAGTCCATTGGAAAATTATTAAGACCATCACACAACTCTGAATCAGAATAATGAGCTGAATGAGGATGTAACCATAAATCGGAATCTACCCAATTCCACTTAACTTCACCATTCTCCCAATTCTGTGGGTCATGTAAAGCCTCTATAATGATTTGTTTAACAGATAGTATATTCATATAACTCCTTTTGTTATTTATATAAGTCCAAGTATTTCTTTCTCAAGTGACTCCCCACCACAACAAGGACATATCTTATATACACCCTCTGAATCTGAGAAAGTAAAAGCGGTAAAGAACTCTGTTTCAAGTCCAAGTGATTTACCATAAGCCTTCAAACCCTTTTTAAGTGATTTAAGTGATTTAAGAGCTTTAGGTGTTTTGAATTTACTCATTGTTTTCTCCATTTGATTACCCCATAATATACTAAAGAAAGCATATATAAGTCAAGAGCTATTTTAAAGTATTTTAAGGAAAGCTTTATCACTTGTGATATGGACGCTTTATCAATTCCTATACAGTCTTTGCACCCCCGCTATATAGCAACGAGTCAGAGCCATGTCATAGTGTCATACCTTTTCACATTCACGATTTAATGCTCCAGTCATGTCATTATGTCATGTTCGTACAAGAAGAGCCCTCTTACTTAAAGCAGTGTGAGCCTCTCTTCTTGTATTGTAACTAACTAATAAGGAATTGTTTTATTCGTGTGGGGTAGCCCTTTCCCCACTCGGTATCTATGGTAATAGACGAGCTTTACTTTTTATAACATTTATCTTATACTCCGTTTATTGACACCTTAATATACACATAATATACATAAGAGTCAAGAGCTATTTTCACTTAGATAAAAGCTTTTTTACGTTAGTCGGGCCATTTTCGTGTGGGGCATAGGGTAGGCCGAGTCCACATTCCAAGAGTTCTATATAGGCCTATACTAGCCTACTACTTAATTTACGAATAATGCCTGAGAAAGTCAAGAGCTATTTGAATAAAAAAGAATTTTTTTGTGCCGATGGTCGTGGCAAAACACTATTTGGGGGGATAATCCTACTAGCCTATGTATATAATCGAATGCATACACCCTAATTTACGAGCTTTAATCGAGAAAGTCAAGAGCTTTCTTCAGAAATCCACGATTCTATGTCCTCAATCGAGATTTCAGTACCTGCGGAGGGTGGTGCAGGTGATGACGCAGGTACTGAAGAAGGAGGCTCGACACTAAAAGCTTTCTGTATCTTGTGTGCAGACTTAGTAAGAGGTAAAGACTTCATATTAGGCTCTACATCTTTCTTTAAAAGGAAGTAACAGTTATAACATAATAACCTTAAATTGTCTATATGTCTATTGGATTCGTCTCCGTCAAGATAATCTAATAATACAGGCCCTCTCAAGTCACTTTCCCGTAGACGGGCCTCTCCACAATTCTGACACTTCTCTATAAGGTAGCCGTGTTTAATTAACTTTTCTTGTAGTTTCCAATGTGGGTAGTTAGGATGTTGTCCGTCTAATAAATCTTTTATCTTCAGGCCATGGTGTGGAACCGTATCGTGTGGGATACCTTTACCACTTACTGGACTCCATAGGTCATATAACTTAGCATACTTCTTAAACGTATTAAAGGATACTCCTAAGTACTTAGAAGCTTGACGCATTGACAGAGTTTTCTCTATAGCATCCTGTACGACACCTTTTGGTACGGGCTTTGACCGATATTTGTTTTTTATAGGTACTTTTGACATTTTGACATACTCGCTTTATTAAAAACTACTACAGGAATTAGCTTGACAAAGTGACATACACGTAGTATATAACTTAACTAAGACCATACTTTATTTGATACTAATAAGTATGAAGTATATCAAAAAGTGGTTTAAAGGGGGGAAGTGTGGGTAATGTGTCCTATTGGTTATAGGAAAGATATGTCAATCGGATTCGTCACTTAGTAGATTATATGTGGAATTGATACCACTATAGTCTATTTCATAACCTTGAGATTTCATGAGAATAACCACCTTTTTACATAGTATTTTAGTGATTGTATCCCTAGCCTTCTCATCATTCCAATTAGCTCTTTGATGTGCTGTAAGAGTGGAATTTATAATTTCGTATAGTCCTTTCATGTCTATAAGTATCTTATTACTTAGAAAAGCTTATACTTGGAGTAGGTAAATGGCCGATAAGGCCCCCCACCCACTCATCATTTTTTTCTCCACCTATCAGACTTAGGGTATAGGGTAAGTAGGGTAAGTAAAAAACTTTTTATCTTAGTTCTTAGGGTGTTTAATAACATAATATTCATAGTCCATTTCCTTTGGATTCCAATAACTTCTGATAACTTCCCATCTATGATGTGTTCTACAATACATTACTTTTCTTCTACCATGATTTATAATTATGGGCTTATTGTATTGATGAGGGATTGTTCTTTTATCTACGAGGTTAAAGTAAGTATGACCATTTTGTTTTTTAGGTATACTCGAACTACAATTACTTAATCCAAGTGTCAATATAATAGCTAGGATTATATGAAACAAAACGGGGGATGTGGTAATAAGGTTTACCAGATGTAAGAATATCAACCATAATTTTGATTGTACGTTCTTCGTCATCCCTATATAATTTCTTCGATTTTCTTTTCAATTGATTTATACATGGCTTGAAAGTCTTTCCATGATTTTTTAACGATACCTCGTTTTTCATTTTCTATCCCCGCGAGTAAACGCTTATAGTTTGTAACTAAGTTAGAACCATATAATTTTAACATCATAATTCTTCGTTGGTCGTCACTTGGGCCTAAAGCCTCTTTTATCTTTTGTTCTAATTCTATACGACCACTTTGTGTATCAATAAATTTCTTTTTCTTTTTCTTGAGTAAGTGAGGCCCCGCTGGTTTATCCGCAGGTTTACCATCAATAGAATAACCACAACTTCCTTCATCTTTGGGAAGTATACGAAACTTCATCATGGGCTTATTATTGATTGTTATATCACCTTTATCATTTTTACCAATAGATTTTACAACAATTCTTTTATTCTTGAATTTACCACCAAGTACCGTATCTCCTATCTCGATTGGTACTTTGATAATCTCACTCAACTTAATCATTTAATAGCTCCTTAAAAAACACAATCCATTGAAGTGGAATAGGTATCCTATCTCATCCACTAAAGAAAATTTAATTTCTCTACCACTTCTAATTATATTCCCCATAACTTCAACGTGGAAATGTGTTAAAACCGGTTTGATGTATATAAATATGAGCTATCCTACTAAAACGTCCAAACAAAAAACCCCATCTATGACGGGGTTTTGTGTAATCATCTTGTCGAAAGGAGGAAAAACAAGATTTCAATTATATAAATGTTGGTTCTTCTTCGTCTTCGTAGTTGAAGTATTGTTGTAACAATTCTTCTCTTCGTCTACTTTCTTGAGCCTCATCTAAAACTTCTTCACTCTCTATTGATATATATTCGCTAGTGCTAATTTTCGATATGGGTTTTTGGAGCTTTTTTGTGGGCCACTCAATTTTTTTTAAATCCTTTAACCAAGTTCCATCAATCAAATAATAGTATCCAAACTTCGTCAAGTTCTTGAGTAGTTCGAATATATTTTTGATGAATCTCATATTAATATATATACATATATAATGAAAAACAATCAAACTTTTTGACACTAATGTGAAATAAGCTATGTGACCAACGTATTTAAAGCGACGGCTTTTTTGAAATTGGCTTTTTCACGAATTTTTCCAAGTCCTGATGGTTGATATCCAACTCGATAAGACAATCAAAACATATCGTGTATAATTTCTTTGGATGATTTGTAACCGCTAAGTGTTGAACTCTCTTACTACATCGTTCACAATGATTAGCCATTTTGGTGTTGTCCTTTATGTGTTTTGGTTCGTATGGACACATCAAACAACCATTTCCACAACAATAACCTCTTTCTGTTAAGAACTCACGAGATAACATTTGGAATAGTTTTGTCTAAGTAATAGTGTCTTAATATTTCTTTTTCACCATCGTACACTCTTGAGTATCCATCTCCTTCTATACGTTCTTCGTATAACACTTTATCTTCTGAATTATTTGATTGGTAAAAGTCATACATGAGTTTTGGTTGTCTATGAAAGTCTTGTATTATATCTTCGACTGGTGCTTGATACAAGTCAATTAGAGCTCTTTCAACAATAGGATGTTTTGGTGTACAACCTATGAACCCTTGAAAGATACATGGTTTTTGTTCTTCTTCGTGTTCGTGAAATACAGCATTTACTGAAAAGTATGAGTAGTCTTTTACTATTTGATTTATGTTTACCAATAACATAGCATCACTATCCATAAAAACTCCACCATGTACGTATAAGAAATAATATCTAAACAAGTCTGCTTTTGTAGCTCCAACGGGTATGGAGTGAAACTTGTCAATTATATTTGGGAAATCGTGTACACGATTCTGTTTGAAGAACTCTATAACCAAATCATCATTGAAATGCATATATTCCCAACCACCTATGTTTGGTTTTATCATTTCTATTATGTATTGTGGTGAATCTTCCTTTGAAGTCTGAAAGAATATTTTTGGTATCTTAGTCATGTGACAAATCTATTTCATGTTCGTCTTCGTATGTTTTTAATATTCTTTTTACCAACGGATGTCTGATACAATCTTCTCTATTGAAAGCCATATGGTTTACTCCCTCTACATCTTTTAGTCTGAACCATACGTCAAAGAATCCACTCTTCTCATAGTTTGTTACACCATTTGTTTTATACTTATCACATTGACTCATATCACCTTGGATAATCATTTTACAATTCTCTGATATCCTTGTCATTAGTGTCTTTATCTGCATTGGTGATACGTTTTGAGCTTCATCGAGTATCACGTAACAATTTTCAAGGTTTACTCCACGTAGGAAATTTATCACACCTATTTCTATTTTGTTATCGTGAATCATCTTTTGTGTTCTCTCTTTACCAATTATCTTATCGAGAATAGTAAATGTTGATTCATTGTATTGTTGTATCTTCTTATCCAACTCACCTGGTAAGTATCCCAACTTATCTTCATTACCAACGTCTACTGTAGGATTTATAATGATGAGTTTGTCGTAACCCGTACCTCGTCTGAGTACGTCTTGTAACGCTTTGTATACTGAAATATAGGTCTTACCAGTACCAGCGATCCCGTGACACAATACTAATTGTGTTTCAGGCTCACCAATGATGTCATAAAAAATCTTTTGATTATATGTTTTAAACTCAAGGTTATTTACAACCTTTGGTATAGCCCCAATTGGTGATTTATACACCCTTTTTTGTTTTGCCATGTTGACAACCTTTAAAAACTTTAGTTCTTAAATTATAATACCATCCACCAAGCGGCTGCAATCTCAACAAATAAATCTGTTGCCGTATTCCAAGCCCACTTCTTCTTTGTTCCATAGGTTTCTTCAGTACCTTCTACAAAGTATTCGAATACTTCCCAAGCGACTCCGATGATGACAACCCACATCACAGCCATAAAATCGGTTGACCCCAACCATTGAGCTATCTTTGCGATAAACAAACCAGCCGCTAAATGATATGATGTCCACCCATCTAATGCACCTGATGAGAGTTGCCATTGATAAAACTTTGCTATCGGATTATTCATTTAATTCTCCTTCTTTTTCTTCCATTTGGATTTGAAAATACCCCATCCACCTTTTTTACCTTTTCCGGCTTTGGATTTCAATTTCTTTCCCTTTTTCTTCTTTTTCTTCTTGATTTCTTCCATACCTGCAGTGTTATCTGCTTGAAGTGTTGGAACTGAACCAAATAGGATAAAAATTGAGAGTATTAGTTTGAATATATTTTTCATTTATGCCTTTCTACTTGCTTCCAAAAATTTTAGAAAAGAAACCTTTCTTACTTTTCTTACCTTTTTTTCCACCGATTTTCTTACCTTTCTTTTTCTTCTTCTTGACTTCTTCCATACCTGCCATATTGTTCATGTCTGAAGCTTCAATGGTTGGTACAGCTCCAAAGAAGATAAACAAAGAAAGTATTCCTGTTAGTATTGTTTTCATGATTCGCTCCTTGCGTTTGTCTATTAATGAAATCTTATATATAAATATCATTTTTGTTGGAAAAAACTTTTATCTCCATGTAGGTCGAGGATGATGTATCTATCATTTATTGAATCAATAGGAATATTCTTTTTACTAGCTATATTTGTTCTGATTTCTTCAAATGATGGTCTACCACCAAGGTCATAGTCATAACCCCACATCCACTGGTCCATTTGAAATTTACCATAGACCATAACTTTTGTGAAGTCATCATAGTATTCTTTGTAGTTCTTTCTCTCTGTCTTGTTGATAAATGTTGTCTTAAAATGATTATGTGCTTTTTCAGCTAGTTCTTGTCTATCTGTTTTTAAACACCAAGTTACCCAAGAGTCACTCATAGTCTCAAATGGTATTACTGTACAAGTGTACGATGAATTTGTAAACCAATCAAGATTCTTCATAGTACCATAATTTGGTTGGTTTAGTATAGTCCAAACGGGTACTCTTTCTAATTCACCTTGAAATTTTTCAAGTTCTGGATTTACCAACCAATTTCTAAATGTACTTGAATCGTATTTAGTTTGTTTATCATAACCCTTTTTAATTCTATAATTGTAGAGTGATACCATCCTATCCCAAGGATTTCTACACATCGCAACCTTATCGTATTCTTCCCATTTACCTGGGTCTATTCCTATACGAATTTCCCAAGGAGCTTTATGTCCTTGGTCTTCTCTTTTAATCTCTAATAAATTATTTATTGTTCCACCACCAGTTCTTGGCACATGGATAAATATTATCTTATACTTGTCACTACAATTATAGTTACGAGTCGGAAACTCTAACTTCATATAACCTCTTATTTTTTATAGACTTGTATACATTCCTGTGTGTTTAGTAAATTGGTCTTGTAATTGGTCAGCAAAGATTTGTTTTACCTTTGACTTGAGTTTCATCTTACCAGCTCTCACTTGAAAAAATTCCATGTCATACAAATCATTCTTCAAATCAATTCTTACAAAGTTAACACCCTTGGAGTTTCTACCAATCTTGAATCCAGCTCCCTTTGGCCCTACACCAAAGTTTTTAGCTCCAGTCATCATGATGAATCTGTTACCACCCAATTGTTTCAACATTACACCAGCTTGTCTCTTATCCATTCTTTCAACCAAACTCATCTTACCATTTGATTTGACTTGTATAAGATTCATCTTACCATATTTACTTCCCATCTTCTTCATATGTTTCTTAACTTTATTTAAGTCATTGTCTTTGAAGTAAACTTGGTCATAGTCTTGTTTCTTATCGTCAAATTTATCTACAATAGCAAATACATCTTCAGATAGATTTGGATTTGAATATTGACCATCTGTCCACGATTGTATTACTTGATTAAATGGAATAAGATGTTTTGAATATTCTTTATCTATAATCTTTCCATCTGTCCTATCACCTTGATACTTATTAATCATTTGAATTATATCTCTGACTTCTCGTGAGAATTTTAAATGAGCTTTGTCATACTTTTTTTGTATATCACTTGCTTGTCTTTTTTGTTGTTCATTGACGGATTCATTAGCTTGTCTAAGTGCATCTTGAACATCGGTATTTAATGTCATACCAGGAAAGAACTTCTCAATCTTCTTTACAGCACCAGTCATGTTACCACCCATCTCTTTAGCTATCTCAATCGCTTTCTGAACTTTATTCTTTGGAAATAGAGAATTAAGGAAATCACCTTTCTTCTCGTTTACAGATTCTTTTATCTTCTGAAGTATCTTTTGGTCTTCGTCACCAAACATACTAATCAATGTATCTTCAATCTCACCACGTGAGTATTTCATCTGTTTTAAATTCTGTTTAGAACTATCAATAGCACCAAAGATAGGGCCGTATCCTTTTTGTTTCAACAACTTCTTTACGTTTGGTCTCATCTTTGCTTCTAACATATTAGTTAGTCTCATCAATTCGTCTTTTCTTTCGTTTCTTGCTTCATTTTTCTTCATCAAACTAGCGATTTTCATCAAAGTCTCCTTGTCTTTTTTAGACAACATTTTTAGTTGTTTATCTTTTGCTATCTTTTCGAGTGATTTTTGATACTTGTCTGTACTCTCACCTAATAACTTACCAACGAAATGAAAAGTATCCATCCACCAATCTTGTGCTGGCCCATGACCAGGTATCTTTATCCTTCTTACCCAAGGTTTTGGATAAGCTCCTTTGAAATCTTTATCAGCCCATTTGTCAAGGTATTTTTCTATTTGTTTTTCTCTTGTTTTATCATCTTGACCTTTTTTAATAAAACCTCTCTTCTTTAACATCTTAGCAAAATCCATTGAGGATTCAGTTACTTGTTCATGTTTACCTAACATATAATCGTAAACAGATTGTAAATTATGTTTGGATAATGTCAACTTACTTTGTACCCAAGCTGGTAACTCATCGTATTGACCAGACTTCAATGTGTTCAAAATCTGAACAGAGTTTAGAGCTACAGATTTAGTCTGACTCTTTGCCATTTCTATTTCATGGTCTTTTTTTGGTTGTACTAATTGTACGTCTTCGTTTTTTACCATTTTCTACAACTCCAATAACGAGCTTTATACTTTGGGCCTGGTGTATCACAATTCATTCTAGCTCTGAATGATTTTCTTCTAGCAGGATTGGATTTTTTAATATTCATACCCTTTTGTCCAAAGTTAACTTTCACGACATTTCCCTTGTCATTTTTAACATAAACTTTAAATTTTTTAACATCACCTTGCATTGGTTTGTTCAATTTAACATCACGACCTTTATATTCTGCTTCAACTTGTAAGTCACTAAAGCTTAAGGTGTAACCTATACCAGTTTCTTCGTTCCATACGTCATACTTCATGCGTTACCCCTTTTTCCAACCACCACCAGCGGCTTTATATTGTTTAGCGGCCCATCCGTTAGCGTAAGCCGATGGATATACATCGAACTTCTTTTTAGCTTGTGACTTGTAGTATGACCACTTGGATGGATTCGTTGGTACATTCTTTTCTACAAATAAATTTATCTTTTCTTCAATAGTCTTCACTTCATTCTCCAAATGCTTTTTTACCCCAAATATAGGAAATCTTATCATCTTTTATAGGCCCACCTTTAGCCCAAGTGTGACAACTACGTTGGGAGTGACACTTGAAATGATGCATCCAACAATACCCTAATTTACCAGAGTCATCAGATACCTCTCCTGGCATACACTCTAACATTCTTGGT